>Ga0247713_1000538_pt1 | contig 22522 bp, 11 predicted proteins | sample 21E_NmetaG_FD_189936 | JGI IMG/M metagenome (GOLD analysis project Ga0247713, IMG submission 189936) | Soil microbial communities from hillslope of Landscape Evolution Observatory, University of Arizona, Oracle, AZ, United States - 2-1-E_N | ecosystem: Engineered > Artificial ecosystem >... | reverse complement strand
GCTGGCCCGCGCCGCCTAACCACGGGGCCTCACCGGCCCCAACCCCGGCACAACATCATCACCGCCACGCCCGCCGCCCCCCGCGGCCATCGCAACGCGCCAAGGCTCAAAACTGCGAAAGTCCACGAGGGCTTTCCTATGCAACCTCAACCGCTGCCACGCCAGTCAGACGAAACATCCAGGCTAACCCGCCAGCGGTTCGGCGGTCTCGAGACCAGCGGTGGCCTCGACCCACTCGCGAAGGTCCTGCGTTCGGACGAAGAAGCGATACCCGGCCTCGCCGAGCACTGCCTCCGCATCCACGTCAGGCTCAAGGAGAAGGGCGACCGGTTGGGTGTAGCCCCCCGCGATGCCGGAGGGCCACGCGGCATCGACGACGGTGAGCTCGCGTCCGTCGACGGGGTCGGTGACCACGTAGTCCCGCTCGGGGACGACGAACCCGATGGATTCCAGCCAACTGCTGAGGGCCTCGATGTCGTCTTCTTCGTGGGGGGGCACGACGGTCACGGCACCGGTGGATACCGGCACCCCTTCGGCTGCGCGTTGCGCCGGTGCCACTGACCCCTGCAGGAGCCGCTGCAGCAGCGCGTTGGTCGCTGCCGCGAGGTGCTGGCGGCGCGCTTGGAGGAAAGCGGGGTAGTTCTCCAACTTCCACAGCCCAGGGTCCGTCGGGATCCACTGGGATTCCAGGGCGCCCGGCTGCGCCTCAGCGATCTCAGCCAGGTACACCGCTGGATCCCTGTTGCTGATCTTCAGGTTCGTCTCTTGGCTGAGGAAGCAGAAGTTGGCGATGGCGTTCGCTTGAGCCCGGCTGTACTCGTGCTCGTAGAGCTTGGCTTTCGGGAAGATGTGATGGACTTCCAGGCGGCTCAGCTTGCCCAGCATCCCGGCTGCCAGCGGCAGGCCGGTCCCGAGATCGCGGGCGCCTTCGACCCGGGTGAGGACATATAGCACCGGGTAGAAGCGGGCTCCCAGGCTCCAGCCACTGAAGTCCTCTGGGCGCACGGCTAGATCGCCGCGCACGGCTCGCAGGTTCGCTATCAGGCCTTCGAGGCCGTCGTCAGCCAGCGCTTCGAGGTCCTGGTTGAGCACGGTTTCCGTGGAACCGGCGTAGCGACCCCACATGAGCGCATGCAGGTACCAGTACAACAGTTTGCCTTGCTCGGAGGCAGTCGGCGCCCTCCCGAGTTGGTCGAGGTAACGCTCATCACCGGGAACGCGCCGCGTCCACCGAGCACCCGATTGTGATCGAGCCCGAGCCGCGATGCGACGGTGTTGAGCATGGCGTCCACTGCGTTTTCGGCCCGCTTAAAACTCTCGGCGAACTGGACGGTTGACACGTCCTTGAGGCCAGCGAACATCGCTTGTCCGGTGAGTACGGTGGTCACGTTTCGGAGGAGCCAGTCGAGGCTGAAGCTGTAGCTGTGGTCTTCCCACTTACCGAGCGCCCGCTTCAGCTCGTCGCGGGCCCCTGGCCAGGCACCGCAGATGCGCGCGAGGGCCAGATCGCCTTTCGACAGCTTGGTGCCGCCGGAGTTGACCCGGTTGAAGATGTCCACGACGACGTCGATCGTCTTGTCCTCGCCGGTGACGTCTTCGATGTGGAACTCCCGGTCCTTCATGGCTCCGAGCCGTGCGAGACGGGTGATGTAGAGGGGCAGCTTGTCCGCTGGGAGCTTTCCGTGAACCTCCCGCATCCACGGTTCGAGTCCTTGCTGCATGTAGAGCGTGACGTCGATCCAGGTGAGGTCGCCGGCCATCCTCGTTGGGGCGTAGAACTCGAAGGTCTCGGTGTCCACGTGGAAGTGCAGGCCGGTGAACGCCCGCTCGTTGCCGTCGAAGAACTGGGGCGGCCGTCCGCGCAGAATTCCGTACAGCGACGTCACCCGCTGCTGGCCGTCCAGGAGGAGCTTGACCACCCCGGGGGCCAGGTCGCCCCCGCCGCGTGCGTCCGCCGCGTCGGACTCTGTCGCCCAGACCAGGAAACCCCCGACCGGGTAACCCCGGTACAGCGATGACATCAGCCCACGCACCTGCTCGCGGTTCCAGACGTAGCCGCGCTGGAACTGCGGGAGGGCCATGTGACCGGAGTCGATGTGATCAAGGATCGTGGAGAGCTTCATGCGGATGTCCCCTGGTCCTTGTCGGAGGCGAGCCCGACGATCTCTTCGACTTGCAGGCCGTACTTGCGGGCAAGGAACCGAGCCCGGCAGGTCTGGTACGCAGCGGTGCAGACCTTGTCCGCGTAGTAGGCGTTGAAGCTCGCTCCGATCACGGCTCCGACCGCGGGCAGAATCTGGCCAAGCTTGCGCTGGGTCACCCTCACCCCCACGTTTTCTCCCTGCTTCCGGATGATCCGGACTAGCAGTTGCTGCTCCAGCTGTTGCCAGGTCGTCCTACCACTCAGCTCCGCAGCTGCCCGGTACACGGCCATGAGACCTACCTGCTTCCCCGCGTCCGTCACCTCGGTGGACAGGAAGAGGAGCTGCATGGTGATCTCCTTCTCCTTCGGATTGGCGCAGTCGAAGCCATAGGCTGCTTGATGGCTGGCTGCAGCGTGGAGCGACCCACCCACCACAGCCGGGACGTCGGCGGCCAGGGCCACGAGCGCAGCAGCCGGGCTCAGGATCGATGCCCCACCGGCAGCGGCCCCCTCTGCGGCTAGCCCTGTGACGTACTTTCGGTAGTACGGCTGGGCAACCTTGTCGACCACGCCCAAGTCGAGGGTGGCGATGTCCTCACGAGCTTCGGCTTGCGCCCCGCGCTTGCGGTACCGGTCCAACGGTGGGCCAGGCGCAGCCGCGGTCGCCCACTCGTTCAACAGCTTGAGTAAGCCCTCGATCGCGTTGTTGAAGGCCGCCTGCGCCCGCTCGTTGCGGAGGGCACGCCCCATGAGGGCCTCGATTGGCTTCCCCGAGAGCTCGAATGCCCGGTCAACGCGCGTTGGCTGGCGCTGAACCCAGGTACGGATGTCATGGATGGCGTTCTGCTCATAGGGCGTCCAGCCGTCCAGCGGGGGCAGGGGGGCGAGCGCGGTGCCAGCGGGCGGAAGGGGACGCTTCTTCCCCGAGGACTTGGCTGGAATCTCGTTCACATCCTTCCATTCAACGAGCAGGGTGCCTCAGCGAGTCGTGGGCCGGCGGGGGATCGAGGAGGGTCTGGTAGGGCTCGCCGGTTTCGATGGCCTTGGCCATGGCGTCGTAGATCTCGAGGATGACGCGCTTGTTGCGGTACTCGCCGTGCGCGGCTTCGTCCTTGCGGCGGACGATCGGGAAGGTGTCCATGATGTAGTCGACGTCGTCGCGGTCGATGCCGTAGAGGTGGAAGAACGCGGCGTCGAGCTCGCAGCGGAGCAGGAACCGCCGCTCGGGATCCCAGCGGAATGGCGGCCCGCCGTAACCGAGGTCAGCGGCGAAGTCCGTAAGATCCCAAGCGGTGTAGATGAGTTCGGTGGCGCGGTCGAGAAACCACTCCAATGAGCGTCCGCTACGGCCCCATTGGGCCGACGCGCGAAGATCGTCGGGACGAGGGACCGTGAGCTGCTTCAGGTAGAAGTACGTGAGCGAGGTACCTCCAACTTTCTGGCGGGTGACGAAGTCGAAAGCAAGCGATGACACCGTGACAAGCAGGGCGGCCGACTCGGATGCAGGCACACCGGTTACAAGAAGGGGGGTCTTGTGGTTGACAGCGATGGGCGGTAGGGCGGAATAGATCGCCGTGCGTTCGTCGGTGCTGCGGCAGATGTCGCGCCAGCCGAGGAGCCAGTTGTGGGGCCAGCGGTCGCGGAGGCGGGCGTCGACTTCGGGGGCGGGGACCCAGTAGCGGGGCTGGACGATACAGCTGGGGTCCTGCTTCTCGGCGAGGGTGACGTCGCGGGTGTCGCCGGCGTCGGTGTAGGTGGCCCACCGGTGGTCGAAGTGGTGGATCATCTTCGCTTCGTAGAGCGGCAAGTAGCGGGCGGTGCCCTGGGTGAAGACGTTGCCTTCGAGGGTCCAGCCGTCGGCTTCGAGCTCGTCGCGGGTTCGGAACAGATGCGAGTCGTTCGACATGTGGAACATCGTCGAGAACGTGATGCCCCAGGGGTTGCCGTCGGGCTTGCTCTCGTCGACGAGGACGGGGACGCGGCGGTAGATGGCCTTGGTGATCTCGGTGTCGCGGCGGGTGCGGAAGATCGGGCAGGTCTTCGTGTTGGGGTTCAGCAAGGCGATGTCGTCGGGTGAGAGCGTGAACCGGCGTTCGGGGTCGGAGAGGTCGGCGGTGTCCAGGGCGAAGAAGGCGAACTCGGCGGCGGTCACGGTGCTGTCGGCGCCGGCGAGGGTGAGCAGGCAGAACTTGTAGCTGCGGTGGACCCCTTCGAAGATGCCCTTGCGGTTCTCGAAGTCGTAGAGGCTCACCAGTGACGCCGAGTCCATCAGGGCGGCGAAGAAGTCCTTGGTCGTGTTGTCGGTCGCGATGCCGGACGGGACGATGAACCCGGCCCGGCCCGATGGCCCGACGAGCTGCCGGTTGGTCTCGGCGAACACCGCGTAGGTGTTCACGTCGCCCTTGCCGCACAGCGGGTAGCGGCCGGTGTTGCGTACGAGGTGGCTGGCGCCCTCGGCCTTGCGCTTTGCCGCGATGAAGGCGTCGTACAGGGGGTCTTCCGCCTCGGCGAGCTCCTTGATCTTCGTCTTGCGCGCCGCGGCGTTGCGGGCGCCGGCGATGTCGGGGTCGCGGGAGGCGAAGAACTCCTGCTCCTGCAGCTTCACCCGCTCCCATGGGGGGTTGCCGAGGACGACGTCGAAGCCGCCGGTCCAGCCGGTGGGGTCGTCGCGGCGGGCGGTGTCGTCGCCGTCGAAGACGTGGGGGTAGGCGAGGTGCCAGTGGAAGAAGTCGTAGTCGCCGGCGAGGCGGCGGGCTTCCTCAACGGCTTCGGCAGGTGCGGGTTGGCGGTCGCGGAGCCGATAGAACGCCTCGAAGGGCTGGCCGTCCGCGGTGTCCTTGGTCTTGGGGGCGACGAACGCGGCGCACCACGCGTCGGCGGTGAGCCGCTCGCGCTGCAGCTCCGCGTGCGCCTCGAGCCGGCGGTGCGCCTGCTCCTTGGCGTGCAGCGCGTCGATGGTGTCGTCGGGTGCGGTCGCGAGCGCCGCGGCGGCGTCGGCGATGACGTCGTAGGTCGCTGGTTCCTCGGCGGCGAACAGCAGGCTGCCTTGGCCTTCGCGGAGCTGCTTGTTGCGCTTGCGGAGTTTGGTGACGACGGTCTTGTCGTCACCCTCGATGGGCTTGAACGCGTCGTCGGGGATGCCGCGGGCGATCAGGGCGGGGGTGGCGCCGAGCAGGCTGTTGCCGGCTTTGAAGTGGTGGTCCAGGAACGTGAGTGGCTTGCCTGGGACGTGGGCTTCCAGCCACAGGTTGACCTTGGCGAGCTCCAGGGCCATGGGGTTGACGTCCACGCCGTAGACGCAGCGTGACACCACGTCGCGCAACGCGTCGCGGGTCGCCTCGGGCGTCGGCTCGCCCTCGCCGGTGCGGACCTGCCCGAGCCGGCGAGCGATGCGGTGCGCGGCGGCCACGAGGAAGTGCCCCGAGCCGCAGGCAGGGTCGACCACCTTCAAGTCCAGGATGGCCTGCTCGGGGTTCGGCTTCGCCGCAGCCTCATCAAGGACCGGGTCGAGGGCGGTGTCGAGCAGCTGGGTGATCAGCGACGTCGGCGTGTAGTAACTGCCGGTGGTCTTGCGCTCGCTGCCCGCGCCGGCGCCGAGGGTAAAGCGGCGCGCGGTGACGTCGACGTCGGGGTGCAGCTCCAGCAGCGCCTCGTAGACGCTGCCGAGCTCCTCGGCGCCGAGGTTGCGGTAGTCCACCGCGCGCACGACCTTGTCCTCGACAGTGAACGCCAGCGCCCGGACCGCCTCCAGCAACTGGCCGTTGCCCAGTTCCGCGCCGGTAAGGTCCGGTGTCGCGTTGGGGTTCCACAGTGCCCCGCCGAGCGGCGGCAGGGCCAGCTCGGGTGCGCCACGGTCCGACCCGAGCGCGCCGGCGACCAGCCGCAGCATCCGCCACAGGTCCGGGTGCTTGCCGCCGGGCAGGCGGCGGGCGAGCCGGCGCAGCCGGGCGGTGGAGTAGTAGTCGGTGTAGCGCTGTCGGGCGTCCGGCTTCGTGTCGCCGGGGGGCAGCAGCAGAACGTCGCGGTCCTCCGCGACGAACAGGAACAGCAGCCGGTAGACCAGCCGCAGCAGCTGCCGGTAGTAGCCCTGCGCGTCCAGCTCACCGACGGAGAACCGCCGCCGCAGCTCGTCGTTGGCCGGGTGAGCCAGGAAGCCGCTGCCGAGGGTCACCAGCGCCTTCTCCACACCGTCGCGGAGCTGGTCCAGCGCCCGGGTGCCCTCCCGCTGCGCCGCCTCGACCCAACGCTCCAGCCAGCACGCCTCGGGCCGCTCGGCCTCCACCCGGGACTGGTGGCACAGCAGCCACAGCAGCACGAAGTCGGCGTAGACCTCGCCGTCCATCAGCGCCTGCAGGTCGAACTCGACGTAGGCCTGGCGGGTCATCGCCAGGTTGTCGCGCAGCACCCGCAGCACCAGCCCGTTGGACACGAACGCCCACAGGTGCTCCTCGGAGCGGTTCAGCAGCTCCTGCACCATCGCGTGCGGCGCCCACCGTGCCGCGCCGACCGCGCCAGGGGTCCGCCGGTCCAAGTCCACCCGGTAGGACACCAGGTGGATCGGCACGTGCCCCCAGCCGTGCGACACCGGGTAGAACTCCCCGCCGACTTGTACCGCCTTGGCGGTCTGCAACCGGCCGTAGCCGAGCTCGGCGAACAGCGCGAGCAGCCACCGCTCGCGCGTCTCGGTCGTGCCCGCTGCGTCCGGGCCGAGGCGCTGCACCGCCGCCTGGAACGCCTCCCAGGCTCGCTGCACCCGCGGCCAGGCGTTGCTCGTCGCCTGCCGCAACGACTCACCCGGCAGCAGGTGGTAGTCCTCGGCCCGCAGCCCCTCCACCGACCGGTCGGCGTGCGCGACCCGCCGCAGCAGGCTCGTCGGCAGCAGCCCACCCAGCGAACGGACCGTCGTGAACCCGTCGGTGGCCATCAGGAGGCGTCCACGGGCAGCAGGACGTAGATGCCGAGCAGGTCGGCGGGCAGGTGCGGGCGGACCTGGAAGCGCACGCCCTTGCGGCGTGCGGCGTCGCGGACCCGGCGGTGGGCGTCGAGGAGCCGTGTGGCCATCGCCTCGGCGGTGGTGTCGAGGTGGCCGCTGAGCTGGTCGAGGCCGTCGGTGACCGTCTGGACGAACCCGCGGGCCTGGTCGGGGCCGATGTTGGCGTCGGGGCGTGCGGACAGCAGCGTGTCGACGGTGTCCTCGTCCAGCCACTGCGGGTCGGCCGGTGCGCCGGTGAACGCCAGCACCTGCGCGTCCTCGGCGAGGAGCTCGCGGTCCTGGCCGGCCTCGTTGACGAGGAGGTGGAAGCGGAAGCGGCACACCAGCAGGGTCGTGCGGCGTTGGACGGTGCGGGTGCGCACCGCGCCGCAGCGGGCGGCGACGCCGGGCGTGTGGGCGTCGAGGGCGGTGTCGAGCACGTAGCTGGCCAGGCCCTCGACGAGGGGGTGGGTGCGGGCCAGATGGACCTCGTCGTCGGCGACGGGCAGGTGGACGCGTCCCCGGATCACCGGTGCGTCGTGAGCGCCGGCGGCATCGCGGGCGGCGGGGGGCACCTCGGTGAGGTCAAGGCGGAGGCTTCCGTCGTCCTCGGCGACGGCCAGTCCACCGAGGGTCGCGACCGCATCGCGCACGAACGCCTCGACCTGGGACTCGCTGCCGACCGCGGCGCGCATCGCCTGGACCTCGGGCCAGACCTCCTCCGGGTGGATGGACTCCTGAGCGAACATCGTGCGCGAGCGGCGCTCGCGCTCGGCGGCGTCCTCCCACTCGGTGTGCAGGGCGTCGCGTTCCTCGGCGGCGCCGAGGTCGAGCTCGAGCTGGGTGGGGTCGGCGCCGCGCAGCAGCAGCCCTTCGAGGATGGCCTCCACGACGGTGTTGGAGTTGACCGGGACGGGGACGGACACGCCGAGCGCGCGGCGGATGGCGTCGTGCTTGCGGAGCAGGACGTCGAGGACGATGCCGTCGATGCGGTTGTCCTTGCCGTAGTAGGTGACGGCCCGGACGGCGTCGCGGGGCTGGCCGAAGCGGTCGACGCGTCCCTCGCGCTGCTCATGGCGGGTGGGGTTCCACGACAGGTCGTAGTGGACGACCGCGTCGAAGGGTCGCTGGAGGTTGATGCCCTCCGACAGGCAGTCGGTGGCGACGAGGACGCGGGGGGACGGGGCCGCGGCGAGGTCGGCGATGCGGGCCTCCCGCTCGTCCGGCGGGAGGGTCCCGGTGACCGCCTCGACGGTGACGTTCTTGCCGAGTGCTGAGCGCAGGTGCTCGGCAAGGTACTCGGCGGTGGGGATGAACCGGCAGAACACGATCGGGTTGTGTCCGTCCTTGACGAGCTGCTTGGTGAGCTTGATCGCGCCGGCGAGCTTGCGGTCTCCGTCGGGGCCGCCGAGCGCTTCTGCTGCGCGGGCCATGTCGCGCAGGCGGCGGCGGACACGCTCGGTGTCGTCCTCCTGCTCGGCGTAGTCCGACCCGGGCGGGACGTCGACGGCCTCGGCGGTCTCCTCGCCGGGCTGGTCGAGAACGGCCCGGCGGCCGGCCTCGTCGGCGTCCTCGGGTGTCTCGGTGCCCAGGGCGTCGGCGCGGTTGCGCAGCGTGGCAGCCGCGGCGGCGGGACTGGAGGCCAGGGAGCGCAGCAGCGCCAGGGCGGACCACCAGCGGACACGCTGGCGCTGGGCGCCGCCTTCGGGGTCTGCGGTGGTCTCGCGGGCGAACGCGATGACCTTGTCGAGCAGCCGCCGGTAGCCGTCGGACAAGGTGTAGGTCGCCTCGGCGGTCTCGCGGGCGGGGAACGGCGTCTCCTCGTCGAGGTAGGCGCGGATGTCCGCGCGGCGGCGCTGGACGAAGTGGCGGGCGAGTTCGCGGCGGTCGGACTCGTGGCGGGCGCCGGTGAGGTCGTCGGGCAGGGCGGCGAAACGCTCGTCGAGCAGGACGAGCAGGGCACGGAACGCCTCGTCCTTGCCGGAGTGGGGGGTTGCGGTGAGCAGCAGCAGGTGGCGTTCCGCGTCCTCGGCGAGGCCCTCGAGCAGCTCGTGGCGCTGGTGGCGCCCGCGGGTGCCGGGACCGCCGGCGTCCACACAGGTGTGCGCCTCGTCGACGATCACGAGCTCGGGGGCGGCGCGCAGGAACTCGTGGCGGCGGCGTTCGGACTTGATGTAGTCGCTCGAGACGACCGTGATCGGGTGGCGGTCGAACAGCGACTCGCCGATGTCCAGGCGACGCTCGAGGCGGGTGACGGTCGAGGGCAGGACGAGCGCGGCGTCGAGGTGGAACTTGGCCGCCATCTCTCCCTGCCACTGCTCGGCGAGCTGGGGGCTGCACAGCACCGCCATGCGGGTGACGTCGCCGTGGTCGTACAGCTCGCGGGCGATGAGCAGCGCCTCGATGGTCTTGCCGACGCCGACGTCGTCGGCGACGAGCAGGCGGACGGGGTCGAGCTTGAGCGCCATGAGCAGCGGCACGAGCTGGTAGGGCCGCGGGGTGACCGCGATGCGCCCGAAGCTGCGGAACGGGCCGGCGGAGGCGCGGAACCCGAGGCGAAGCGCCTCGCGCAGGAGCCGGCCGGACCGGTAGTCGCCGACCTGGTTGGGGTCTGGCGGCTGGAAGACCGCCGGCTCGGTGTCCTCCAGCGCGGTGAGGATGCCGGTGGCCTCCTCGTCGGTACCGCCGAGCGGGCGGACGAGCAGTAGATCGTCGGCGCTGTCGGGCAGGACGACCCACTCGCGCCCTCGGGCGCGCACGAGGGCACCCGCGGCATGGGTCATGTGGAGCTCCTGGGTCGGCTGGTCGCGGTGGGCATGTCAGGTCGAGTCGTCGTACCGCTGCGTGGGGCCAAGGCGCCGGAGCAGGTCGGCGTCAGGCGGTGCGCGGGGATAGGCGTCGAATGGCCGTCCCTTGTGGGAGTCGTCGAAGTGGTCCCCCTTGGTCGTGACGGTTCCCTTGGCCTGCGTTGCGTGGTGGAGCCACGAATCGAGCAGCAACCACTCGCCCTTCTCTCCCCTCGGCTCTCTCCGGGCCGCCTTGCGCAGCCGCTTCTCCGAATACCGGGCGAGCTGGACGGTCGCGGCCCGGCTCAGGAACTCGTCCCGGCGTGCCGGGGTGAGTTTCGTGCCCGTCAAGGACTCCCACAGCTGCAGCACCTCCTCACCCGAGCCGAGGACCCTTACCATCGCCTTAGGCCCTCGTTGTGGCGGTCAGCCCGAGCAGGGACGAGGGCTGCCCGACGAACCCGCCCCACAGCTGGTCACGGGCGCGGGTCATGGCGACGAACAGCTGCCGGCGCAGCAGGTCGATTCTTTCCGCGTAAGCGGCGTCGTCCTCGTTGAAGCGTTGCTGCTCGCCAAGGGTGGGGGGTTCCAGTCGCGGGAGGAAGACGCCCTTGAACTCCAGCCCCTTGGCGCGCTGGTAGGTACCGACCTTGACCCGGTCGGTGGGCTTGCCGTCGTACTGCTGGAGCTTGACGGTGTCGTAGCCGAGCGCGCGGATCACCTGCTCGTATTCGCCGACGAGGCGATTGGTCGGAACGAGGACCGCAAGGTCGCCGGCGCCGATGCCCGCTGCGGTGGCCGCGTCGTCGATCGCGGCAACGAGTGCGGTGTCGTGCTCGCTGGCGTCGGCGAAGCCCTCGAAGGTGGGCTCCGTGCCTTCACGGGTGACGGTCACGTCTCTTCGCGCGTCGGCCAACTCCTCGTCGAGGTCGTCGAACGGCCGATCACCGGTCACCCGCCAGGCAGCTTCCAGGATCTGGCGGGTGTTGCGGTAGTTGACCCGCAGCACCGTGGAGCGACCGACGACGTCGATGCCGACCTTGGCGAGGCTGTAGCCGCCGGGGTAGACCGACTGCTGGCCGTCGCCGACGAGGAAGAGTCCGTCGCGCTTGTCGCCGCCCGCCAGGGCGTAGCCGAGGCGCACGCCAACCTCGGTGAGGTCCTGGGCCTCATCGATCACGACGGCGGCGTAGAACTCGCCGTGCAGGTCGTTGCCGACGAGGGCCAGCGCCCGCAGCAGGACGTCGTTGAAGTCGTGGGTGGCGGCGCGCTCGAGGTTGTGCTGGTAGGCCTCGTAGAGCTGCCAGACATGACGGCGGTGCGCCTCGGGAAGCCCCGTGCCGCGACCGGTGCGCGCAAGCGCGAGATAGTCCTCCAGCCTCGTCAGGCCCCGGCCCTTGATGACCCAGTCGATCTCCTCTTTGTAGTAGCCGGGCCCGTAGCCGCGATCCTTGATGACAGTGCCGGGCGTGACTACCTCGCGCCAGGCCTCCCGGTAGGCGCGGTCGACGGCGCCGGTATCGATAGTTGGGCGGTGGCCCTGCTGCGCGCAGAACCGCCACGCCCATTTGTGGAGGTTGATGAACTCGACGCCGTCGGGGTTGTCGGGAGCGAGCCGGCGGTACAGCTCCTCGTAGACCGGTGGGAGGTTCGTGACGTAGGTGGTGAACAGCACCTTGGCCTGGTAGGTGTCGGCGAGGTGGCGGGCGCGGTGCAACGCCACGACGGTCTTGCCGGTGCCGGCTGCCCCGCGCACCCGGGCCGGTCCGGCGAATGGTCGCTCGGTGAGGCGCACCTGGTCGGGGTGCAGGAAGATCATCCAGTCCTCGATGGGCTTGGTGAGGACTGTTGCCAGCGCGTCGGCGGGGATGGGCGCGAACTCGGCACGCGAAGCGGGCCTTGTGATGGCACGCTCGAGGGCGGCGTCGCTGGCGGCCTCCTGTTCGGACTGCAGGACGAATTCGGTGGCTTCCTCGGCGGCCTCCGCCGGTTGGCGTGCCGCCGCGGCGGCCTCCTCCCCGTCGGGATGACCGAACGCAACGAGGTTGTAGGCGATGATGAACGCCTCGGCCCGCATGCGCGGTTCGAGGTCGAGTAGCTCACCTTCCTCGTCGAGGCGTCGCAGCACGTCGATCTCTTGTGGCTGGAACCCGAAGTCGGCGAGCTCCCGGTCGTTCCAGGTCATGAACAGTACGCCTTCGCGCTGACGGCGGTTCTCGTAGGGGATGGCCTCGGAGGTGGCGGGGTCGCCGTCGATGATCCGCACGAGGTCCTGCTCGAGGTCGATCTCCAGACGGAGACGCTCGGCGCGGCGCTCGACGGGGTCGTGCTCGCCAAACAGCAGCAGGACGATCACGCGCTTGGCCAGGCGCCAGATCAGCCGGTGGCCGCGGTTGCCGACGTAGGAGATGAACGTCTTGCCCTCCACGTTGCGCATGCGGTGGCTTTGCAACCTGGGGTTTCCAAACGGCTGAGTGGCGAGCTCTCCGAGCGCCAGCTGCAGGTCGAGGAGCGCGCGCTCGTCGCGGGTGCGGAAGGACTCGACCGTGTCGATGAACGGTTTGGTGTAGAAGAACTGGTACATCGCTACCGGACCTGCCCGAACGTGCTGGGGTTGCCCTGCAAGAGGTCCAGCCACCGGTCGCGCTCGTCGTAGCGGAAGCGCAGCGACGTATAGCCGAGGTCCTCGAGGCAGGCGTCGGCCTCGGCGTCGCGGCGGCGCTGGTCGTCGCGGTCGTGGTCCGGCCCGTCGATCCACACGGCGGTGTAGCTGGGGGCGTAGAGGAAGTCGGGACGCGCGGCGCACGACTCGATGAGCTTCTGGGCATGCGTAGGCAGCGCGCCTTCATGGTCGGCGACGACGTCGAGCCACTCGCGTTCGAGGTCGGAGTCGCACGCAGCCTTGAGCCGCTCAAGCTCGGCGGAGCGGGGACGGGCGCCGGGGCTGGGGGCGACGGCAGCGTCGCGCAGCGCCAGGAGCAGCGGCAGGATTGCCTGACGGTCGAGCAGACGGTGGTCGCGCTGGTTGCGGTAGCTCATCAGGCAGTCGTAGCAAGCGGCCTCGCAGTCCTGCCGGGCGCCCGGTGCACGTTTGCGGTCGGCGCCGGAGTCGGGGGCGAAGTGGCAGACCTCCAGCGCCTGCTTGGCGACTTCGGCAAGAGCCGTGGGCTCGCGCACGAGACGGCGGAGCACCCCGGCCCCTCCCTCGGCGGCCTCGTACAGCAGGATTGCGCGTCGCTCGTCTTCGGTAGGCAGGGGCTCGGCGGCGAGCTCGTTGTCCTCGAGCTGGAAGGCGGTCTGGATGCCGGCCTTGAGCGCGGCGGTCAGGCTCGCGAGCACAGGGGTGTCCAGCCCGGGTGCCGGCTCGAGAACGAGGCAGTTGCGGCGATCTTCTACGTAGGGGATGACCCGCTGCGCGCGTGTGGCCTGCTCGACGTCGGGCAGGGGGTCGTCTTGTTCCATGGCGCTCTCGGCAAGCCAGCGTCCCCGCTCGAGGTCGAGGACGTAGCCGTAACGGGCGGGATCCTTGCGGCGCCGCCAGCCGAGGTTGATGCGCCAGACGGTCGCGGCGTCGCCGTAGGTGAGATCCGCCAGCGGATCGCCGTCGGGGCCGGTGACCGCGGCGGTCTGGTAGCCCGGCCGTCCGCCGCCGGTAGCGAACCGCACGCCGGTGCGCAGCTCGAAGCCCGTGCGCTGGCGCTCCTCCTCGTCGGAGTTGATCCGTTCACGTCGGCGCGTCACGACGTTGTGCATGCGGAACAGGCCGGTCAGCGGCGGGCCGAGCTCGATGCCGCAGCGTTCGCAGACGTCGGCGCCTGGACTGCCGTCGCTGGGGTGGAGGTACCCGCAGCCCGTGCACTGCTTCACGGCTCCCAGAGGCAGACCTCCTTCCTCGTCGTAGTCCCCCGCGGGGATCACGACCCGCTCGATCTGGTAACGCGAACCCTCGTGGTAGACGAGGGCACCCGGACCGAACTCGCTGATGGCCAGGAAGCGGGGGCGCGACAGGTACTCGTCGCGGCCCCTGCGCCCGGGCACGAAGGCGCTCAGGGGCAGCCGCGGGAAGCTGTACCCAGGTAGGAACCCTTCGCTGGCGAGATAGCGGTACGGGTAGAAGTCACTCTGGAAACGGTCGGTTGCGTCCGCCGTGAGCAGGTCCATCTGCGCCTCGGCCTCGCGGCGCAGCGCTCGCGCCCGGTTCTTCTGCCTCCCTCCGGCGGAGGGGTCCTGCGCGATGCGGGTCTGCTCCCGTGCCTGGGCCGCAGCCGCCTGGAACAGCTCGCGCCACCGCCCGCAGGCGTCGTCGAGGCGGTTGCCGACATGGGTGAGCGTTTCGTCGAGCCAACCCTGCGTGTGCCAGTGAGACTCTGCGAGCTCCTCGCCGATCGAGCCGAGCAGCGCCTGGCCGCTGCGGGCGGCCCGCTGCTTGGCGGCGGGGTCGTCAATGGCGCGCTGCAGGTCGGCCTGGAGCGGGTAGCCGTCCCCGTCGAGGTCGAGCACCTCGCGCATCGAGTTGCCGAGCTTCACGCCGGTCTCGGCGAGCCAGATCGCGTGGACGTGGGTGCGGACGAGGTCCTCGTTGGCCATGTCCAGACGCGGCGGCGCGACGGCCCCGGCCACCATCCGGTCGGCGCGGCGGAAGAAGTACTGGTCATGAGGGCTGCCGCCGGCGCAGTACGTCGTGACGATGGCGGGCTGGCCGGAGCGGCCGGCGCGCCCTGAGCGCTGCGCGTAGTTGGCGGGGGTGGGCGGCACGTTGCGCAGGTGCACGGCGTTGAGCTGGGCGATGTCCACGCCAAGCTCCATCGTCGGCGAGCAGTACAGGATCGGCAGGCGCGCCTGCCGGAAGTCCTCCTCCCGCTGCATGCGGACCTCGGCGAACACCTGCGCGGTGTGCTCCCGGGCCTCGAGGCCCGGCAGTCCCCCGGCGTCGTCGCGGTAGAACCCCACGAAGAACGGGTTGGTTCGCCCGCCGTCCTCGGGGCGGTCCGGGCTGCGGATGGGATCAGGATGCGCGACGGAGCCCTCGCCGGCCCGCCAGATCATCGCCCCAGCGGTGACCTGGTAGCCGGCGACATCGTCGGGGTTACGGGGCTCGTCGGTGACCTGGACGAGCCCGGCCACGCGGAGACGCTCGAGCAGCTCCCGGATGACGTCCTGCGCCTCGTCGGTCGTGGGTCGGGGACCGTCCCACTCGGGAAACGTCGTGCGCTTGCGTACCCAGCGTGCGAAGCCGCCGCGCCCGGAGAGGAAGTGGTTGATGCGCTGGTCGTTGTGACCACGGGGCCGGGGATAGGCGGTCGCGGCCTGTTCCAGCTTCTCGTTGGGGTCGATGGCCCACCGCTCGTTGAGCCGCTGGTAGGACTGGTCCCGCAGGGAGGACTGCTCGTCAGGATCGAGCCAGGCGACGTGCACGGCGAGGTTGCGGCGAAGGTCGTCCAGGAGCACCCGGCAGACCCGCTCGCGCGTGGCCGCAGGAGCATCCACGAGCAGAGGGTGGCAGCCGGCCCATTCCGACTCGTCGGCGGCGAGCTCGTCGACGGACTCGTAGTCGATGTCGAGCAGGCCGGTCTGCTCCAGGTTGGGCATCGTGACCCGCCAGCCACGCTTGAGGTCGTGGTAGAGGCGGTAGCCGAGGACCGCCTGGAACGCCCGCTCGGTGGCTTTGCGGGCGGCGAACTTCACTTCTGGGTCCGCGGCGTAGTCCTCGAAGGGCAACGCCAGCGTGTCGAAGACGGTCTGGACGAGCCGGTCGCTGCGCAGCCCCGCGTCTCCTGCGGCGGCGGTGGCGCGGTAGAGCGCGCCGCGCAGCAGGCCGACCTCGACGAAGTCGTTGAAGTGCCCGGCCTGCAGGGAGGCGTCCTGGCGGTTGTCGGTAAACGACAGCAACTTGCGGCCTTCGTCGTCGAGTACGTCGTCCTGACGCAGGCTGCGCACGAGCGACAGGCTCACGAGGCTCGTGGCCGAGCTGCGTCCCTCGGCGGATAGCAACGACAACTTCGTCAGGTCGGAGCGGATAGTGGGGTCATAGGAGATGCCGCAGGCCAGGCAGAACCGCAGCGGGGCGGGCAGCCAGGTCATCGTCAGCTCGCCGCTGGCCTCGACGTGACCGTCGGGGTCGACCCGGACGGCCTGGGGGATGTCGGGGCGGCGGTTGGGGTCGATGCGGACGACGCCGGCTTCCTCCAGCAGCCACGAGTCAGGGACGCGTGCCCGGACCGCGTCGGGGTCCACGGGCCAGGGCTGGTCGGAGTCAAGATGCAGGAATCCTGCACGGGCTTTGGCGTCGCGTCCGGCGCCGCGGTCGCCGATGTCGCGGGGCAGCAGCGTTCCGTCCGGCAGGCGCGTGACCGTGTAGTACTCCTCGCCGCACTCCCGGCAGAACGCCAGCGGCAGGAGCACCTTGCCGCGTTCGCCTGGTTTGAAAGCCTGTCCCTCGACCGTCGCGTAGCGCGTGTCCTCGCTCTCGAGCGTCGCGTAGACGGTGTCGCCCTTGGTGAGGAACTGGTGCAGGCGGAAGGCGAAGACCGGCCGGCGACTCTCCGGGTGGATGGTGCGGAACCCCGCTAGGAGGGTGGTGCGGATGGCGTCGGCGCCGGCGGACTCTTCCACACCGGTCGTGGTGGCGAGGTTCGCCGCGGCGCCGTCGGCGCCGCTGATAGTGCGGGGTTGCCCGCGGCGCAGCGCGCCGGTGGTCGGGTCGTCGGCCAGGCCGAACGCGCCCTCGATCCAGCGCACGAGCGGGTCGTCGAGGAAGTCTTGGAATTGCGTCGGTGGCGGCGCTCCGGCGGCGCGCGCCGCGAGCGCCTGCTGGGTGGCGCGGTCGGTGACGTCGATCGGATGGGTCAGGCGGCGCAGCGTCTCTCCGATGACGTGCTCGGGGCGGACCTCGGCGCCGAAGAGCTGGCTGGCGACTGCCGCCACGGCTTGGCGCTGCTCGGTCAAGGTGCCGCCGCTGGCCATTGTCGCCGAGGTGCCGACCACCTGGAGGTTCGGCGTGTGGCAGGCGTCGCGGACGCGGCGCACGAGCATGGCGACGTCCGAGCCCTGCCGGCCCCGGTAGGTGTGCAGCTCGTCGAGCACGAGGAAACGCAGGTGCCCTCGGGCGGCGCGGATGAGCTGCTGGCGCTCTCGGGGGCGGGTCAGGACGAGCTCGAGCATCACGTAGTTGGTGAGCAGGATGTCGGGCGGGTCGGTCGTGATGCGCTCGCGCTCCTCGTCGGACTCTTGGCCGGTGTAGCGGGCGAAGGTCACCGGCTCCTGTCCGGGTGGATAGCCGAAGCGGAGGAACTTCTCGAGTTCGAGGGACTGGCTGTTGGCGAGCGCGTTCATGGGGTAGACGACGATGGCTCGGATGCCGCGTCCCGAGCCCTCGCGCAGGACGCGGTCCACGATCGGCACGAGGTAGGTCAGGGACTTGCCGGAGCCGGTACCGGTGGTGAGTACGTAGTTCGCGCCGGTGCGGGCTGTCTGGACAGCGTCGACCTGGTGGCGGTGGAACGTGATCGATCGGCCGAAGTCCCCCGCGTCGGCCTTGGCGCGGAAGATCTTGGCGCACTCCTCGTGCAGGAGCCCCTCCGCGACGAGATCGTCGGGGGTCCCGCCGCGCTCGAAGTTGGGGTTCAGCTGGATCCACGGGTCGGGCCATAGCAGGCCGGCGTCAACCGCCTCTTCGACCGTCGCCGCGATCCGCTTGTCGGCGATGTCCACGAAGCTGCGCGTGAACCGCGCGTAGTCGTCGAGCAGGCGCTCGTGCACCCGGAAGACGTCCACGCATCCCCCTCGACAATCTCGATAGTCGTCCTACCGTAACGGACCGAACCGCTTGGAACAGCCCCAAACTGTGATCTCGTTGTCGTGCGGGGCGTCGCGGCGCACTTCGATGCTCTTGGGCAACCGGCAGCGCAGAAGGCGGCTGACCTGCTCGTTCTGGCCCGTTGCCATGGGCGCTGGGCTTCTGCTGAGGAGACGCCCACGCCCCCAGGCATCGCGGGGGTTCCCACCGGACCATCTGGTGAGCCGCGGTTAGGTTACGGACTTGGGCGTTCCAGGACATCGTGGCGCTCTGTCAGATCAGAACGGTTGCTTATACTCGGATCGCCCAATAATCCCACTCCTCCTTTGGCTCGGCTTCACCGGCCCGAAAGTGCTGAGCTTGGCGCTTCCCCGCTAGTGCATTTCCTGCAGGACGCGCGGTTTGGATCTTCCAACCGCTGCCCTGCAAGGAGTCCAACAGCACGGCCCGTGGATCAGCCTTGCGGTTACTTATGCCACCGAAGCGCACGCACATTCTGGCGCCTACCACTGCTACCCGTGCAGCGGAGAGCCAGACCGTTCGAAGATCCAACGCGAACGCCTCAGGGCTTCCGTGTTCGAGTTGCCCTTCCATCGAGTAACTCGGACTAGGTGGCCCGCCGAGGAACCAATACCGAAGCCACTGATCCGGCACGTACGTGCGTAGCCCGTAATAGGGAGGCGAGCAGACGACCCAGTCCACCGGCCGCCGAACGTGCGTTTTCGAAAGGCTTCGACTGTCCGACAGGAAGATCTGTCCCCGGGGCAGGCTAGCCTCCTGGCCGAAAAACCGTTGCGCGCGTACTCGGATTACATCGCGGAGGTTCACCTCTTGGGGGACGAGCCCCTGCTGCTGCCAGTACCCGGCTGCATAGCGTGGCTTCGGCGCGTAGGTCCGAGGCGCCTGGTTGCTGAAGTGTGACGGTCTTCCCTTGTTCCGCGGCCCGTGGAGGGCGCCGAGCAGGATGGCACGCAAGGCTATATCTGCAGGATCCCTGCACTCGTGGAGGAAGGCAGCACGAAGGGAAACCAGCTGGGCCAGCACTCTCGGGTGGAAACACCAGTGCCAGAACTCGCCTGTCGGCAAGGCGGCCCCAGAGTCCTTCTTTGCCATCCGGTCGTAGGCGGCCATAACGTCCGCTGGAGTGACCGCCACGGTCTTTGCCTGGGCGACGGCGACGGCCACAGGGCTGCTGTCGATGCCCACACTGTCGAGGCCCAATAGTCGGGCCGCGTAGTTCGTGGTCCCCCGGCCGCAGAAGGGATCGAGCACGAGATTGCCTGGCTTCGCATGGGCCTTGAGTAGCCGGTGTGGGAACCGCAGCGGATACATGGCGAAGTAGGGGCAAATGCGGTTGAGCGCCGTTTCAGGTGCTCGGTCTACGTCTTCGATTCTCCTGCCCTTCACCTAAAAGGGCATCTGGGGGCCATCATTGGGCGGAAGGGAGTCATTGGGGGGAAGTGAACCAAGCCGCACCCATGTCGTGCCACGGTCGGGATGCTTGTAGGTGTGCCACATCTCGTCCTGGCGGCCGTACACGCGGTTCATGCTCTTAGCAACCAACCGGTACGCAACGTTGTCGCGGTTTTCAAGCTCCGCCGGAAGGCGGTCAAAAAAGTACGTTTTCAATCCGCCCCATGGTATGCCTTTATCGTGGAGGTCAGCGACGATCTGGTCATCTTGAGCGAACTCGTTCATCAGGCGCCCCTCCAACGCTCCGATCACGTCTACCGCGCCCTCCGGGTCCGACAGATCCGGTTGGGCTACCTCGTCATGTCCATCCTCTTCCCCGTGCTCAGCGTGCGGTTCCCTGGCGACCACAATGCCTGGGTCATACTCGGGCCGGACTGGTAGGCCAAGAGCCCCCTCGGCGATCCGGTCGAACCGGTCCTTCAGTTCTCCGGCGAAAGTGGCGGCTGCGCCGGCCCTATACTGGGGATCGTGGGCGTCGTATAGCCGCTCGAACGACAGTGCGCGGAATGCTATGGGGTATGGCCTGTCCGCTGCGGAGCTCCAGTAGACGCCTTGCCCGTTAATCGGTTCGTTCAAAATGCCGCTCAACAGATCGTCGCTGAAGTGCGCGTTGGCCCGTTTGACGTTGATAAGATCGCCTGCGGACAGCAAGTGGAAGAGGAACCAGTTGTCCCCCTGGCTCAGGATCTCCTGCGGGATGGACCCCGGCTGCTGGGTGATCAGCAGGGCCCCGAGGTCGTACTTGCGGCCCTCCTTCACCCAGGCGATGTAGGGCTCCGCCGCGCTGGCGCGCTCATGCAGCACGGTTTGGGCCTCCTCGACGACAGCGATGGTGGGGATCGTTTGCGGGTCGGCCTTCGTGAACTCGTCTTGGTTGCGCTCGAAGATCCGCCTCAGGATCAGCCCAGACAGAACCATCGCCTGCGCCCCCCGCATCTGGGAGACGTCGACGACACAGAGCTTGCCCTTCTGCAGGGCGGCCATGAGCCGATCCATGAGCAGACTGCTGGGATCGTGCAGCAAATGAACGACCGTGGTCATGTTCGAGCGTGCCGCCACTGCCTCTACGCGCTGATCCGTGTCCAGGCTCATGATCTTGGCCATCTCGTTTATGTCGGCAGAGTTGCGGTTCCTGTAGATAAGGTTAACGAGGTCTTCCCACCGGTCCATCGAGAGTCCCCTAAGCTTCGTGACGTTCTGCTGCTCCTGCTTCTCCGGAGGAAGCGCGATCGCGATGACGTCGGACGGCTTCAGGCGGCGGATGTCAAGCTTCACGCCTCCCGCCACGAAGGACTGGTAGTAGGCGCTGGGCCCCTGCCTGGATGTGAAGACGACCAGCTTGTCCTCAAGTTCCGGCACATCGGCGAGTCCCGGACGGCCAGCGTTGTCAGGCCAGAAGTACTCGCCTTCAGGGTCGAAGATCACAGTGCCAACAGGCACCTCGCGGCCGCCGCGCTTCGGGATGGTGGGAGTCTTCTCGTACAAGCGGCTGAACAACAGCTTGGTGAGATTCGACTTGCCGAACCCGGCCCGCGCAAAGACGAACGAGCGGCGTGACACCAAGGCATCCACAGGGAAGCGCGCCAACACCTCTGGTGTGCGCAGCTGCATCCACGGCAGGACGTCGACTTGCTGTCCGTCGCCAGCGTAGACGTACTCCCCGAGCGCAAACTGGCCGATCGGCACGCCTTTCCCATCGTGGCCGACGATCCAGCGCAGCAACTCGTCGGAGGGGAATGCGACGGCGCTGCCGACGTGCGGCAATCGGCGGTGCGATGCCACGAACGAAAGGGCTGACCCGCACCGCCTGATCACGCCGAGTACACGGATGTTGACGCGGTAGCGGAGATACTCGGTCCGCAGATCCTCTGGGACTTGACGCCCCTCCTGCACCGCGCGGATGTTGAACTCTTCCCCTGCTCCGAACGCAAGTTTTCCCTCGGAGCTGAACGACGCGATCCGACCTAGGACGGCCTCGTCGGGGGTCTCCAGTTGCACCAGGATGAACTGGCCGTGCATAGGGATGTTCTGGAAGTCGCTGCGATACGGAAGCACGAGGTCGGCGTGGAACTCCATCCCGCCCTCGCGGAACCCGCGGAACACACCAACGATCTCTTGACGAGGGAAAAGGTCGATGTCTGCCATCCCTGCTCCTGTCAGCTGTAGCGGCGCTGAGCGGGGTCCGGATCTTCCAAGCGGAAGATGTCAAGCGTCTCGGACTGGTCTCCGAGGACTACTCGCAGACCGGAGAAGACGTGTTCCTGCAGGACGTCGAAGTCAAAGTCAACGAGCGCAGCGTTGTCGTGGGCCTTCTGGAGGCACCGCGGGTAGTGTGGGACGGGGAACCCGTTCACGGCGTCCGCGTACAGGCAGCCGAGGATCTTGGCAGCCTCGTGCGACTGGGCCTGGAATATGTCAATTGGCCACACGGGATCCTGGGCACGCGAGCCGAACTTAACGAAGAACATCTTGCCACCAACGAAGCGGTTTTGCTCCCGACCCTCCTCCTCAACGTCCGAACCGCGAGCCCATTCGGACCAGCGGTACACCTGTTGCTCGAGCTCCCGGGGTATCTCGACGTATGCCGGATAGCTGCTGCGCAGCACCCCCTCAAGCGCCATGGCCAGGCGATATCTCGCTAAAACTGCGCTGTGCTTAGCGACGCCAACTAGGTAGACGCGCCGACGATGCTGTCGCCAGTGGCGATGGATCGCATCCTCAATGCCGGCCAGCATCCTCGGGAAGTAGTCGTGGGCGAACACCTTGCTACGCAACTGGCCGTCAACGACCACGAGGGTGTCGGTCGCGAAGTCCTTCGTGCGCAGGATGCGGAACAAGATCGCCCACTCAACCAGCTGGCGGTACGTGAGGACCCAGCTGGGGCTGGAGGCCTTCCCGTCGCGGTCTGTCCGAATCATGTGACTCAGCGCAGGGAGAGTTCGAGCCCCACAGAATGCCATCAGCTCCCCAAGAGCGGTCTTGGGCTGTTCGTCATCGTGGAACTGGGCCGCCCCGAGCTCAGCGATGTCGGTGCCAGAGGTCACCGCCTCCAAGCAATACTCGTTGTTGCTCGAATCAACCACTCGGATCAGCTGGATCAGGAAGGGGTCGAAGCGTATCCGGTTATTGCCGCCATCGGTCGCCACTAGGGAGATTGAGGTTGCCGACTGGGGGTTGATGCGTCGGGTATCGCTGCGCAGGCGGCGCACATGTGCGCGTAGCTCATCGAGCAGCTCGCGATCCTCACTAACCTCGATGTTTCGCGCGGCAGGCTGATGGGCGCGTGAATGTCGTCGGTCCGGCGTGCGGCTGACGAGTTGTTGGCGGCGGGGCGGTGTGGCAGCGGTGGGGTG
>Ga0247713_1000537_pt1 | contig 22543 bp, 27 predicted proteins | sample 21E_NmetaG_FD_189936 | JGI IMG/M metagenome (GOLD analysis project Ga0247713, IMG submission 189936) | Soil microbial communities from hillslope of Landscape Evolution Observatory, University of Arizona, Oracle, AZ, United States - 2-1-E_N | ecosystem: Engineered > Artificial ecosystem >... | reverse complement strand
ACGGCGGCGTGCCGACGTTCACCGGCTACCGCGGCTACCCCGCGGCGATCTGCGCGTCGCCGAACGACATGATCGTCCACGGCATCCCTGGCCCCTACACGCTCGAGGACGGGGACATCCTCTCCGTCGACGTCGGCGTGACGCTGCACGGCTTCGTCGGCGACTCCGCCTACACGTTCGCCGTCGGCGAGATCTCCGAGCGGGCCGAGGCGCTGCTCGACGCCTGCCGTGCCGCCCTCGAGGCGGGGATCGAGCAGGCGCGCGTGGGGAACCGCGTCGGGGACATCTCGGCGGCCGTGCAGCGCGTCACCGAGTCGGCGGGCTTCTCGGTCGTCCGTGCGCTCGTCGGCCACGGGGTCGGGCGCACGATGCACGAGGAGCCGCAGATCCCGAACTTCGGGGCTCCCGGGCGCGGCCCGCTGCTCCAGGAGGGGATGACGATCGCGATCGAGCCGATGATCACGGCCGGCGGTGCGGAGATCGTCGTGGAGGACGACCGCTGGTCGATCTCGACCGAGGACGGGTCGCTCGCGGCGCACTTCGAGCACACCGTCGCGGTGACCGCCGACGGGCCCCGGATCCTGACGGCCGCCGCGGCACGTTTGCTACGATGAGGCCCGTCGCGCGGCTCTGCCGTGCGCGAGTTCGTGTCCACGCGCCTCCGCGCGCGAACCCCTTAGCGAGGTAGATGGCAGTCAAGGAAGAGAAGATCGAGGTCGAGGGCGAGGTCGTCGAGGCGCTCCCGAGCACGATGTTCCGCGTGCACGTGGAGACCGGTCACGACGTCCTGGCCAAGATCTCGGGGAAGATGAGGAAGAACTACATCCGCATCCTCCCGGGGGACAAGGTGAAGGTGGAGCTGTCCCCCTACGATCTCAGCCGCGGCCGCATCACCTACAGGCACCGATGAAGGTCAGAGCATCCGTCAAGCCCATGTGCGAGCGCTGCCGCGTGATCAAGCGGCACGGCACGACCATGGTGATCTGCGTCAACCCGCGACACAAGCAGAGGCAGGGCTGAGTTGGCACGCATCGCCGGAGTGAACCTCCCGAACCAGAAGCGGCTCGAGATCGGGCTGACGTACATCTACGGCATCGGGCAGCCGAGCGCGCGCGAGATCTGCGCCGCGCTGGGCCTGTCGCCGGACACGAAGATCCGCGACCTCACCGAGGAGGAGGTCACGCGGCTCCGCAACCACATCGACGAGCTCCAGGTGGAGGGCGACCTCCGCCGCGAGCGGACGCAGTCGATCAAGCGCCTGGGCGAGATCAACTCGTACCGGGGCATCCGCCATCGCCGCGGGCTGCCGGTGAACGGGCAGCGGACGAAGACGAACGCGCGGACGCGCAAGGGCCCGAAGAAGACCGTGGGCCGCGGGAAGAAGGCGAAGTAGCGTGGCGCCTCCTCGCAAGCAGGCGGCCAGGGGCCGCGCGCGCCGGCGCGTGCGCAAGAACATCGCCGTGGGCCAGGCCCACATCAAGACGTCGTTCAACAACACGATCGTCGCCCTGACCGACAAGGAGGGCAACGTGATCGCGTGGGAGTCGGCGGGCTCCGCGGGCTTCAAGGGCTCGCGCAAGTCGACGCCGTTCGCCGCGCAGGTCACCGCCGACGCGTGCGCCCGCAAGGGGATGGAGCACGGCCTCCAGAAGGTCGAGGTCTTCGTCAAGGGCCCCGGCTCCGGCCGCGAGACCGCGATCCGCTCGCTCCAGGCCGCCGGGCTCGAGATCCTCGGCGTGAAGGACGTCACCCCGCAGGCCCACAACGGCGTCCGCCCGAAGAAGCGGAGGCGCGTCTAGTGGCCCGCGACCTCGGACCGAAGTGCCGCGTCTGCCGCCGTGAGGGGATGAAGCTCTTCCTCAAGGGGGAGCGCTGCCTCACGGAGAAGTGCGCGATCGAGCGCCGCAGCTATCCGCCGGGCGAGCACGGCCGCGGCCGGATCAAGCAGTCCGAGTACCTGCTGCAGCTGCGCGAGAAGCAGAAGGCGCGCCGGTACTACGGCCTGCTCGAGAAGCAGTTCCGCACCTACTACAACAAGGCGGCGCAGAAGTCGGGCATCACCGGCGAGAACCTCCTCCGGATGCTTGAGACGCGCCTCGACAACGTCGTCTACCGGCTCGGGTTCGCCGCGTCCCGCGCGCAGGCCCGCCAGCTCGTCCGCCACGGGCACTTCCACGTGAACGGTCGGCGGGTGAACATCCCGAGCTACCAGGTCAAGCCGGACGACGTGATCACGATGGCCCCCGGCTCCTCCGCGGAGCAGGTCATCCGCGACGCCACCGACCTCACGGCGAGCGTCGCCCCCTGGCTCCAGGCCGACCACGACGGCCTCACCGGCAAGATCCTCAAGTGGCCCGCCCGCGAGGAGATCGACACGCCGGTGGAGGAGCAGCTGATCGTCGAGCTCTACTCCAAGTAGCGCTCTGCCCCCACGGCCCCGCGCCGACCGCGAAGAAGAAGAGAGAGGAAGAGACACCTTGGCCGTTCGCACCAGCCTGATGGAGTTCCAGATCCCGAAGATCGTCCACGAGGAGGTCGAGGCGAACCGCGGCGTGTTCGAGATCGAGCCGCTCGACCGCGGCTTCGGCTACACGTTCGGCAACTCGCTGCGCCGCGTGCTGCTCTCGTCGCTCGAGGGCGCCGCCGTCACCTCGGTGAAGTTCGAGGGCGTCGCGCACGAGTTCACGACGCTGCCGGGCGTCCGCGAGGACGTGACCGACATCATCCTCAACTTCAAGAACCTCATCTGCCGGCTGCACGGCGAGTCGCCCGAGATCGAGGTGCATCTCGCGAAGCGCGGCGCCGGCAAGGTCACGGCGGCCGACATCGAGGCGCCCGCCGAGCTCGAGATCCTCAATCCGGACCTCGAGCTCGCGAACCTCTCCGACAAGGGCAAGCTCGAGATCACGATCACCATCGGCCGCGGCCGCGGCTACGTCCCGGCGGAGCTCAACCGCGGGCCGGAGCACACCATCGGCGTGATCCCCGTCGACTCGATCTTCTCGCCGGTGCGCCGCGTCTCGTACGACGTCGAGGCGGCGCGCGTCGGCCAGCGCACCGACTACGACAAGCTCCGCATCGACATCACCACCGACGGCGCCGTCGAGCCGCGGGAGGCCCTCGGCCAGGCGGCCGAGATCCTCATCCGCCAGCTGATGATCTTCACCGACCCGGAGAAGATCGAGGGCCTCGGCGACGCGAGCGCGTCCGGCGACGGCGCGGCGGCCGAGCCGGCGCTCGCGCACGGGATGGAGAACTTCCCGATCGAGGAGCTCGAGCTCGGCGTCCGCTCGTACAACTGCCTCAAGCGCGTGGGCATCGAGACGATCGGCGACCTCGTGGTGAAGAGCGAGACGGAGCTCGGGTCGATCCCGAACTTCGGCAAGAAGTCCATCGAAGAGGTCAAGGAGACCCTCGCCACGCACGGGCTCACGCTGCGCGGCGACGACGGGGCGTAGAGCCGTGCGCCACCACCGCAACGGCAAGAAGCTCGGGCGCGACTCCGCCCATCGCAAGGCGCTGTACGCGAACCTCGCGTGCGCGCTGATCGAGCACGGGCGGATCAAGACGACCGAGGCGAAGGCGAAGGCGGTCAAGCCGTTCGCCGAGCAGATGATCACGCTCGGCAAGCGCGGCGACCTCGCCGCGCGGCGGCAGGCGATCTCCGAGCTCCGCTCGAAGGACGTCGTCCACACGCTCTTCGCGGACGTGGCGCCGCGGTTCGCCGACCGCCCCGGCGGCTACTCGCGGATCGTCAAGCTCGGCCCGCGCGCCGGCGACGCCGCGGACATGGTCTACCTCGAGCTCGTCGACTACGAGCCGGCACCCGCGACGGCCGTCGCGGCCGGCCGCGGCACCGACGCGTCCTGACGTGCGCGTGAGCGCCCTCGGCTTCGCCGGCGTCTCGTCGGCGGAGCCGGAGGCGCTGGCGCGGTTCCTCGGCGACCTCGCCGGTGTCGCCCCCGTCGAGGACGACGGCGTGTGGAGGCTCGCGCTGCCGGACGGCGACGTGCTCGCGGTCGTGGGCGAGCCGCACGAGAGAAGCGTGTCGGACACGATCCTCGGCCTCTCCGTGGACGACCTCGACGCGACCGTCGCGGCGCTCGAGGGACGCGGCATCGTCCCCCTGGGCGGCACGGGCGAGGGCGGCGGGCTCCGCTGGCGGAAGCTTCACGCGCCGGACGGCCGGATCGTGGAGCTCGTGGAGCGCATGGCGGCCCCGGACCAGCCTCCGGGCAGATGATCCTGCTCGTCGCCATCGGCCTCGCCGTCTTCGTCCTGGAGCCGCCGTGGAGCTACGCCGTCGTCGGCGCGGCCGTCGCCGTCGAGGTGGTCGAGATCGTGGTCTTCGTCCGCTGGTCGCAGCGGCGGCGCGTGCAGATGGGCGCGGAGACGCTCGTGGGGGCGACCGCCGTCGTCGTCGAGCCGCTCCGGCCGGAGGGCGTCGTCAGGGTCGTCGGCGAGCTGTGGCGGGCGCGTGCGGCCGCGGAGGTCGAGGCGGGCGAGCGCGTGCGCATCGTCGCGCTCGACGGCCTCGTCCTCGACGTCGAGCCGCTGTGAGGCTGCGGCTGGCGCTCGAGTACGACGGGCTCGGCTTCCACGGCTGGGCGGCGCAGCCGGGCCTCCGCACCGTCGAGGGCGAGCTGCGTGCCGCCCTCGAGGCGGTGTACCCGCACTGGGACGGCCTCGCCGTCGCCGGGCGCACCGACACCGGCGTCCATGCCCTCGGGCAGGTCGCGAGCGTGGACGCCGAGGGCGGACCGCCTCCCGAGCGGGCCGCCGCGGCGCTGAACGCCGCGCTGCCGGAGGACGTCGCGGTCACCGCGGTGGAGGAAGCCGCGCCGGGCTTCCACGCGCGCCACTCCGCCCGCGCGCGCAGCTACCGCTACCGGATCTACCGCCGCCGCGCGCCGTCGCCGTTCGAGGGCGGACGGGCCTGGTGGAACCCGAGGCCGATCGACGAGGAGGCGCTCGCCGACTCGGCCGACCTGCTCCTGGGCGAGCACGACTTCCGCGCGTTCACGCCGACGGAGACGCAGCACGAGGTGTTCCGCCGCGAGGTGCTGGCCGCCGCGTGGCACCGCCGCGGCGACGCGCTCGAGCTGGAGATCACCGCCGACAGCTTCCTCCGGCACATGGTGCGGACGCTCGTCGGGACGATGGTCGAGAGGCGCCCGGAGGAGGTGGCGGCGCTGCTGGACGGCCGGCCGCGCAGCGCGGCGGGCACCACTGCGCCCCCGTGGGGCCTGTACCTCGTCGGCGTCGAGTACCCCGAGTAGCGGGCGTGCGGCCGCGGGGCGCGCGGCTAGCATCACGCGGGTGCGCTTCCCGGTCGTCCTCTTCGACTTCGACGGCACGCTGATCGACTCCGGCGCGATCATCCTCGCCTCCATGCGCCACGCGGCGACGACCGTCCTCGGGCGGGAGATCCCGGAGACGGAGCTCATGGCGGCCGTGGGCGGGCCGGGCCTCGTGGCGCAGATGGAGGCGCTGGACGCCACCCGGGTCGACGAGCTCGTCCGCGTCTACCGCGAGCACAACGAGCCGCTGCACGCGGAGCTCGAGTGCTGCCTGGGGATCGAGGGCGCGCTCGACCGCCTGCGCGACGAGGGCCGCCGCATGGGCATCGTCACGGCGAAGCGGCGCGTCACCGTCCAGCTCGCCTTCGACGTCCTCCCGCAGCTCGAGGGCTACTTCGACGTCGTCGTCGGGGCGGACGACACCGAGCGCCACAAGCCCGATCCCGATCCGATCCTGCACGCGCTCGACCGGCTCGGCGCCTCGCCCGGGGACGCCGCCTACGTCGGCGACTCCCCGTTCGACATCCGCGCCGCGAAGGCCGCCGGCACGCACGCCGTCGCCGTCACCTGGGGGCGGATCCACGACGAGGAGCGGCTGCGCCGCGAGGAGCCGGACGCGATCGTCCACGACGCCGAGGAGCTGCTGCGTGTCCTCTAGGGCCGCGTCCCCGAAGGAGCGTGCCGCGGAGCTCCGGAAGGAGCTCGACCACCACCTCTACCGCTACCACGTCCTCGACGAGCCCGAGATCTCCGACGCCGAGTACGACCGCCTCTACGACGAGCTCGTCCGGCTGGAGGAGGAGCACCCCGAGCTCCGCGACCCCGACTCGCCGACGCAGCGCGTCGGCGCCCCGCCCGCGGAGGGCTTCCGCAAGGTCGAGCACCTCGCGCCGATGGGCTCGCTCGAGAAGGTGACCGACGAGGCCGGGCTGCAGAAGTGGGCCGACGACGTGCGCAAGCGGCTCGACAGCGACGAGCCGGTCGCGTACGTCACCGAGCCGAAGATCGACGGCTCCGCGGTCTCGCTCGTCTACGAGGACGGCCGCTTCGTCCGCGGCGCGACGCGCGGCGACGGGGAGCGGGGGGAGGACGTGACGCAGAACCTGCGCACGATCAAGGCGATCCCCCTCGCGCTGCGGACGGCCGACGGCGAGGCGCCGCCGCGGCTGCTCGAGGTGCGCGGCGAGGTCTACATGCCGATCACCTCGTTCAACCGGTTCAACGAGCGGCAGGTCGAGGCCGGGAAGAAGACCGCGCCGAACCCGCGCAACGCCGCCGCCGGGTCGCTGCGCCAGCTCAACCCGCGCGTCACCGCCGAGCGCGAGCTCTCGATCTGGGTCTACGGCGCGGGCCACCGCGACGGCGTCGAGTTCGGATCGCAGTGGGAGCTGCTCGAGTGGCTGCGGGGCCACGGCTTCCGCACCAACCCCTTCGCGGAGCGGCACGAGACGATCGAGTCCCTCGCGCGCGTCTGCGCCGAGTGGGAGGCGCGCCGCGTCGAGCTCGACTACGAGATCGACGGGATCGTGATCAAGGTGGACTCGCTGGACCAGCAGGCGCGGCTCGGCGCGCTCCACGGCCGGCCGCGCTGGGCGCGCGCGTTCAAGTGGGCTCCGATGACGGCGCAGACGACGCTGCTGAAGATCCACGTCCGCGTCGGCCGCACGGGCGCGCTCAACCCGTGGGCGCAGCTCGAGCCGGTCGAGGTCGGCGGCGTGACCGTCTCTACCGCGACGCTCCACAACGAGGAGGACATCAACCGCAAGGACATCCGCGAGGGCGACACCGTGATCGTCCAGCGCGCGGGCGACGTGATCCCGCAGGTGGTGGGCCCGGTGCTGCCGCACGCGCCTGGGACGACGCCGTTCCGGATGCCGTCGCACTGCCCGCTCTGCGGCGTCGAGGTGGTGAAGCCGGAGGGCGAGGCGATGCACCGCTGCCCGAACCCGAAGTGCGAGTCGCGCGGGCTCGAGACCCTGATCCACTGGGTCGGCGCGGCGCTCGACATCGAGGGCGTCGGCGAGCAGCTGGTGCGGCGGCTGTGGCGGGAGGGGATCGTCACGTCGATGCCGGATCTCTACCGGCTGACGGCGGAGCGCCTCGCCGAGCTCGACGGGTGGGGCGAGATCTCCGCGGCGAAGGCGATCGAGGCGATCGCCGCGTCGAAGGAGCGCCCGTTCCACCGCGTGCTCTACGGGCTCAACATCCCGCAGGTCGGGTGGGTGACGGCGCAGAACCTCGCCCGCCACTTCGGCTCGGCGGCCGCGCTCGCCGCGGCGACGCAGGAGGAGCTGGAGGCGGTGGAGGGGATCGGCCCCGACCGCGCCGAGGCGATCGCGGAGTGGTTCTCCGACGAGGAGAACCGCGCGCTCGTGGACGAGCTGCGGGAGCTCGGCCTGACCCTGGAGGCCGGCGAGGCCGACCGGCCCGTCGAGGGGCCGCTGACGGGCTCGACGTACGTGATCACCGGCACGCTGGAGTCGTTCTCGCGCGAGGACGCGCAGGCGCGGCTGGAGGCGCTCGGCGCGAAGGTCACCGATTCGGTCTCGAAGAAGACGACGGGCCTCGTCGTCGGCGAGGAGCCGGGGCGCTCGAAGCTGACGAAGGCGGAGAAGGCCGGCGTCCCGCTTCTCGGCGAGCAGGAGCTCCTAGCGCTGCTCGACGCGCGCTAGCACGGTCACGAACCGGTCCTGCGCGCGGCGGGCCCAGGTGAAGGAGACGGGCGCCCCGTTCTGGATCACGGCGAAGGCGTAGCGGCCGCGGACGTACCCCGCGAGCGTGCACGCCTCCCGGGTCGTGCCCGTCTTCGCCTGCACGCGGCCCGCCGCCGCCGTCCCGCGCAGGCGGCGCTCGAGCGTGCCGCTCTGGCCCGCGACGGCGAGCGATGAGACGACGACGGGGCGGAGCGCCGGGTCGGCCCACGCGGCCCGGAGCACCGCGACGAGCGCGTTGGCGGTGACGCGGTTCTGGAGCGAGAGGCCGGACCCGTCCGCGATCCGGACGCCGGCCAGCGGCACGCCCGCCTCGCGCAGCGTCCGCGTCACGACCGCCGCTCCCGCCGTCGTGGTGCCGGCGCCGCCCTCGACCGCGCCGAGGTGCTTGAGCAGCTGCTCCGCGGTGAAGTTGTCGCTGTGGCGGTTGACCGTCCGCACGAGCTGGCGCAGCGGCGGCGACGACACCGTGGCGAGCTCGACCTCCTCGGTCTCGGCCGTCCCGAGCCGGGCGTCGCCGTCGACGCGGACGCCGGCGGCGACGAGCGCGCGGCGGAAGGACTCGGCCGCGGCGAGCGCGGGCCGCTGCGACCGCGAGCGGCCGACCGTCAGGGCCGAGAGCGGCGCGGAGTACAGCGTGAACGACGGCCGCCAGCCGGGGCCCGTGCGGCGCGCGTCGAAGAACGTCTCGTCGCCGACGACTCCCCCGGTGACGCGGCGGATCCCGAGCGCGCGCACCTGGAGCGCGAGGCCGCGCAGCGCGGCGGCGCCCAGCGTGGGATCCCCCCGCCCCTTCAGCACGAGGTCGCCGTGCCACGTCGTCCCCTCGAGCCCGCCCTCGCCGTACACGCTCGTGTCGATCCGGTACGCGGGGCCGAGGCGGACGAGCAGCGCGTAGGTGACCGGCAGCTTCTCCGTCGACGCCGGCGCGAGCGACAGCGCGGGGCGCCGGGCGAACAGCACCTCGCCGGTGTCGAGATCGACCGCGACGGCGGCCGAGCGGGCGGGGCTCACGTGCGGCACCGCGAGCGACTGGGCCAGGCGCGCCGGGAGCTCCGCGTCGGCCGCCCGGGCCGGCGCGGGCGCGAGCGCGACGGCCACCGTCGCGACGACGAGCAGCAGCAACGCGGGGAAACGGGATCCGTACGCCTTCGGCAGGTGGGCCTCGGCCGGCGTGAAGATGGGCCGTGCGGCCCATCCACCCGGGGCGGCGGCCTCCCATAATCCCCTGGGGGTACGCATGGAACGCATGGGCGGGCACATCACGATACTCGACGAGATCGAGGGCCTCCTGGCCGCGGCCGGGGACGACCCGGCTGCGCTGGCGCAGATCGAGGACACGCTGACCTCCGGGTACGCGCGCGCGCTCGCGCTCGAGGCGGAGCGGCTGCGGCTGGAGCAGCAGCTCGGCACGGTCGTCGCGGGGCTGGGCGGACGCGACGCGGCCGACCGTGCGGACGAGCTGAAGCAGCTCGCGGAGCGGATGAGCCGCGCCGACGGCGACATCGACCGCCTGCGCAGCCTCCTCGGCGCGCTCCGCGACCGCGCCCGCGCGCTCCGCGCGGCGATCCCGCCCGCGGCGACGGCCTAGCGCGTCAGACGATCCCGCTCCGGACCGCGTACACCGCGGCCTGGATGCGGTTGTCGATCTGGAGCTTCATCAGGATGTTCGAGATGTGGTTCTTGACCGTCTTCGGGCTGATGTGGAGCTCCGCGGCGATCATCGCGTTGTCCTTGCCGTTGGCGATCAGCTTGAGCACCTCGATCTCGCGCTCCGAAAGCTCGGCGCGAATCGTCTTCTCGATCTCCGGCTGCGTCGAGGAGGCGCGGACGCGCTGGAGCACCTTCGCGGCGATGTGCGGCGAGATCAGCGACTCCCCGACGGCGGCGGCGCGGAGCCCGCGCAGGAGCTCCTGGATCGACGCGTCCTTCATCAGGTAGCCGCAGGCGCCGGCGAGGATCGCGTCCATCACGTCCCCGTCCTGGTCGGAGATCGTCAGCACGAGGACGCGCGTGAGCGGCGCCGCCGAGACGATCTGCCGCGTCGCCTCCACGCCGTTCATGCCGGGCATGTTGAGATCCATGATCACGACGTCCGGCGCGAGCTCGCGCACCGCCCGAACGGCCTCGCCGCCGCTTCCGGCCTCGGCGACGACGTGCACCCCCTGCTCCTCGAGCAGGTTGCGGAGCCCCGTCCGGAACAGGTCGTGGTCGTCGACGAGCAGGACGCGAAGCGCGTCGAGGTCGAAGTCGTCTACGGACTGGGACTGGGCTGGCTCGGTCACGACTGGGCGGGTCTGCGCGAGGTGGCCCGTGAAGTGTAGAGCTAGTGGACGGTGATCGTGATCGTCCGCCGACCCCAGCGGAGCGCCTGCGCGCGCGTCGGGAGCCAGACGTCGATCTTGTTCCCCTTCACGGCGGGGCCGGTGTCGGCCGCGATCCCCTGGCCGTAGCCGGGGATCGTCATCCGCGAGCCGAGCGGGATCACCCGCGGGTCCACCGCGACGACGCCGGGGCCGACCGGAAGCCCGGTGGCGGTGCGGCCGGGAAGCGCGTACGCGGTCGCCTCCACCGTGATCGTGCGCGCGCCGGACGCCGCCGGCGCCTCCGGCCGCGCGGCGGGCTCCTCCGCCTCCGCGTCCGGCTCCGCCGCCGCCTTGGCCTGGGCCGCGGGCGCGGCGGGAACGGGCGCGGCGGCGGGGCGCGCGCGGGCGGCGGGAGCCGGGGCGAGCGCCGCCGCCTGCTCGGCGGCCGCCTGCGCCTGGAGCTCGAGCGCGGCGATCCGCTCCTCCGTCAGGCGCTGCTCGGCGGCGAGGCGGTTCACGTAGGCCGACCGCTCCGCGTGGGCCTGCTCGAACGCCTCGGCCTCGCCCCTGGCCGCGCGGGCGGCGTCCTCGGCCGCCGCACGGCGCTGCGCGAGGTCCTGCCTCGCGCCGTGGAGCGCGCGGCGGGCGCGCTGCGTCTGCGCGACGATCTGCCGGTCCTGCTCGACCGCGAAGCGAAGACCGTCGAGGCCGACGAGCGCGTCGTCGAGCGTCTGCGCGCCGAGCAGGATCGCGAGCGGGTGGACGTCGCCCGCCTCGTAGAGGGCGCGGAGCCGCTCCGCCAGCAGCATCTCCGCCAGCCGCGCGTCGCGACGCACGCGCTCGAGGCGCTGCTCGACGGCGCGCAGCTCCTCCTCGAGCGCGACGACGCGCTGCGCCGCGGCGGCCGCCGCGCGTCGAGCGGCGACCACGCGCGTCTCGAGCGCGTAGAGCTCGAGGGCAGCCGACGCCGAGCGGCTCTGGAGCGCCTCTTGTTGCCGACGGAGCTCTGCGGTCGAGTCGGCCGCCCCGGCGACGCTCGAAGCCGCCACCGCACCGACGCTTACCGCGGCTGCCGCGGCCGCGGCGATCGCCGCCGGCCTGCGCCATCGCGCGTGCACGGGGCGGGACGCTACCACAGCTCGGACTTTGTGACGAACGGATTTTCCTGCTCCTACCACATTTTGCGGCCTGCCGTGCGGTTGCGACCGTCCGGAAGGCCTGGTAGGGTGCCGACCTTGTGACGACCCCGGAGCCCCTCCGGGACGCACAACCGGGTTCTTCGTGAGTAGCCGAGTCAGCATCCGCAGACAGGCTCCCGCGCTCGTCGTGGCCCTCCTCGCGGCCCTTCTGCTCGTCGCAGGAGCCTCCGCGCAGCCGTCCGGCCTCGCCGCCAAGCGTGCGGAGGCGCAGCGCGTGCTGGCCGAGGTGCAGGAGATCGACGCGCAGGTCGGCCTCGCCGCCGAGGCGTGGAACCTCGCGAACATCCGCCTGGCCGAGATCCAGGCGGAGCAGAAGGAGAACGAACAGCTGCTCGGGCTCGCGACGAAGAACCTCGGCGCGGCCCAGCAGACGCTCGAGGAGCGGCTGGTCGCCCTCTACACGTCGAACGCGTCCGCCGGGTCCGCGCTCGAGGTCATCCTCGGCGCGGAGAGCCTCGAGGACCTCCTCGACCGGCTCGAGACGGCGAGCCGCGTCTCGGCGCAGGACGCGCGCACGCTCCAGCAGGTGAAGCAGTTCCGCGCGCAGGTGCAGCAGCGCAAGGCGAAGCTCTCGCAGGCCCGCGCGGCGCAGGCGCAGGTCGTCGCGCAGAAGGCGAAGCAGAAGGCGGAGATCGAGGCGAAGCTCCGGCAGCGGGAGCAGATGCTGGCGTCGATCCGCAGCGAGATCGAGCAGATCCAGGCCGAGCAGCGCCGCCGCGAGCTCGCGCTGGCGCGCCAGGTGCGCGCGCGGCTCGCGGCGCAGCAGCAGCAGGCGGCTCCTGCAGCGCAGGCGACCGCCGCCGCGGCGGCCGCCCCCGACGGGGACTCCGAGGCCGCTTCGGCCCCCGCCGACGAGCCGGCCGGCGAGGCGCCTCCGGCGAAGTACGGCGGCGTCGTCGGGATCGCGATGCGCTACCTCGGCGTGCCGTACAAGTGGGGTGGGTCGTCTCCCTCGACCGGCTTCGACTGCTCCGGGTTCTCGATGTTCGTCTACGCGCAGGTCGGCGTGCGGCTGCCGCACAACGCGGCGATGCAGTTCCAGCTCGGCACGCCGGTCTCGATGTCGCAGCTCCAGCCGGGCGACCTCGTCTTCTTCCACGGTCTCGGCCACATGGGCATCTACATCGGCGGCGGCAACTTCATCCACGCGCCGAGGACGGGCGACGTGGTCAAGGTCTCGCCGATGAGCGGCTGGTACGCCCAGCGCTTCGTCGGCGCCCGCCGTATTTCGTAGGGGAGGCTGCGCCTCCCCCACGGGCCCCCTCCGCTTTTCGCGTGGCGTCCTGCCATGCACGTGACGGTCGCGGATGCGCGGCCTGCGGCCGCTGCGATCCGCGGCCGTCGGCCACGGGCGGAAGCTGATCCTTCACCTCTTCGGCAGCGCGGTTGGGAGCCGGAAGGCGGAACGACTTCCGGTGACTGCGCCCTGCTGCCCGGGCGGTCCTGCGCCGCAGGCGCACGCCGACCGGGGTCGCCGAGCAGCCATCCACGCACGGCGAGGCACGGTGTGCCAGTCCACCCACGCGCAACCGCCGCGACCCGACCGTGGCAGGAGCCTGCTCCTGCCACGGTCCAGAGAGCGCGAGACCCACGCCAGGCGGCGGTACAGCGAGAGCGTCAGCTCTCGCTGTAGAGAGCTTCGATCTGGGCCGCGAAGTTGCGCTCGACGTTCCGCCGACGCGTCTTCAGCGTCGGCGTGAGCTCCTCGTGCTCCGCGGAGAACTCGCGGGGGAGGATCGTGAACTTCTTCACCTGCTCGAAGCGCGAGCGGTCGCGGTTGACGTCGTCGACGAGGCCCTGGACGAGGGCGCGGACCTCGGGGTGCTGCGCCAGCTCCTCCATCGAGCCGTCGATGCCGTGCTCGGCCGCCCAGGCGCGGATCTCCGCCTCGTCGAGCGTCACCAGCAGGACGATGTACGGCCGGCGGTCGCCGATCGCGAGCGCCTGCGAGACGTACTTCGACGTCTTCACGGCGTTCTCGATGTTCTGCGGGGCGACGTTCTTGCCGCCGGCGGTGACGATCAGGTCCTTCTTGCGGTCCGTGATGCGGAGGAAGCCGTCCTCGAGCTCGCCGACGTCGCCGGTGTGGAACCACCCCTCGCCGTCGATCGCCGCGCGCGTCGCCTCCTCGTCGCGGAAGTAGCCGCCGAAGACGTTGTCGCCGCGGATGAGGATCTCGCCGTCGTCCGCGATCCGCACGTCCACGCCCGGGAGGACGGGGCCGACCGTGCCGAAGCGGAACCGCTCGGGCCGGTTCACCGAGCAGCCGGACGCCGTCTCCGTCAGGCCGTACCCCTCGAGGATCATCACGTCGAGCGCGTGGAAGAACTCGAGGATCTCGACCGAGATCGGCGCGGCGCCCGAAATGGCGAACCGGAGGTTGCCGCCGAGCTTCGCCTTCACCTTCGAGAAGACCAGCTTGTCGGCCACGCGGTGCTTCGCCTTCAGGCCCGCGGGCACCGGCTCACCGGCCTGCTGCCGGCGGCTGACCTCGCGGCCGACGCCGAGCGCCCAGCCGACGAGCTTCGCCTTCACGCCCTCCGCCGCGTCGAACTGCGCCGTGATCGCGGCGTGGGTCTTCTCGTAGATCCGCGGCACGCTCGGCATCCCCGTCGGTTGCACCTGCTGGAGCGACTCGGCGATCCGCGTCATGTCTGGCTGGAACGCGATCGTGTAGCCGAGCTTCGCGCCCGCGTAGAGCACGAGCTGCGCGAAGGTGTGCGCGAGCGGCAGGAACAGCAGGTTCGTCTGCCCCGGCCCGTCCAGCAGCTCGATCTGCTCGAGCGCCTCGACGACGGACGCGTAGTTGCGGTGGAGCATCATGCAGCCCTTGGGCGGACCGGTCGTGCCCGAGGTGTAGACGATCATCAGGAGGTCGTCCTCCTCGATCGCCGCCGACGCCTCCGCGACCGCGTCGGGGTGCTCGCGCGCGTGCTCGCGGCCGCGCTCGGCCAGCTCGTCGAGATCGGCGAAGCTCAGCATGTGCCGGAGGCGCGGCGTCTCGGAGCTGATGCTCTGGATCTTCTCGCGCGCCTCCTCGTCCTCGACGACGATGCCGACGGCGCCGGAGTGGTCGAGCACGTACGCGCAGTCCTTGGCGGAGCTCGTCGGGTACACGGGAATCACGACGACGCCGATCTGCGCGAGGGCGAAGTCGACGAGAGCCCACTCGAGGCGGGTCGTGCCGAGGATCCCGAACGCGTCGCCCTTCTTCAGGCCGAGGGACAGGAACCCGTGCGCCAGCTCCTCCGCGCGCCTGCCGGCCTCCTCCCACGTGACCTCACCCCAGGTGCCGCCGCCCTGCTCGACGAGGTACGCGGGATGCGTCCGGCCCGAGCTCGTCGCATGGCGCCAGATCGCGCCGATCGTGCGCGCTGCGCTCCCGTCCTGCGACGCCTGCCTCGTCGGCGTCGATGCCTCGGTGGCCATCTGGACGCAACTCTACTGGAAGGGATCGCCGGTTTCAGGGAGAAATGGCCTGGTCCCACTAGACTTCGGAGCAGCGGCATGCGGACGATCTGGAACGGATCCATCTCCTTCGGCCTGGTCAACATCCCGATCGGGCTGGCCCTGGCGACGCAGCGGTCCGACGTGTCGTTCCGGACGCTCCACCGGGAGTGCGGGACGCCGATCAAGCAGAAGCGGTGGTGCCCGACCCACGAGCGCGACGTCGAGCCCGACGAGCTCGTGAAGGGCTGGGAGGTGTCGAAGGGCGAGTACGTGCTCGTCGAGGAGGCCGACCTCGAGTCGGTCGCGCTCCAGCGCTCCCAGTCGATCGAGATCCTCCGCTTCGTCCAGCTCGCCGACGTCGACCCCGTGTACTTCGACCGGACGTACTACCTCGCGCCCGCGGCCGCCGACGCGCAGCGCCGGCCCTACGTGCTCCTGCTCGAGGCGATGAAGGAGACGGGCATGGCCGCGATCGGGAAGTTCGTCCTCTGGGGCAAGGAGAACCTCTGCCTCATCCGGCCGCTGGGCGACGCGCTCGCGCTCGAGACGCTCTTCTTCGCCGAGGACGTGCGCTCGTCCGCCGAGATCCACGAGGCAGTGGCGGAGACGGAGGTGAAGGCGCCGGAGCTCGAGCTCGCGCGCCAGGTGATCTCGAGCCTCGCCGGCGAGTTCGACGCGGCCGAGTTCGAGAACGACTACCGCCGCGACCTGAAGGCGATGCTCGAGGCGAAGCTCGCCGGCCGCGAGGTCACCCGGCCGGAGCCCGTCCCGGAGGCGCCGGTCGTGGACCTCATGGAGGCGCTGCGCCGCAGCGTCGAGGAGGCCGCCGGCCGGAAGCCGGCGGCGGCGAAGAAGCCTGCGGCCAAGCGCTCCCGCGCCAAGGCGAAGTCGGCCTAGACGTGCGGAAAGCCGCTCGCGCGGCTTTCCGGCCTGCTGGTGGGCGGTTCGCGCCTAGTGCTTCTGCGGCGACGCGCCGATCGCCTCGAGCTGGGCGGCGAACAGCGTCTTGTCGATCTTCCCCTGGTAGATCGGCACGCCCTCCTCGAGGCAGACGCGGATGATCTCCTGCCGGTCGAGGCCCATCTCCTCGGAGAGCTCGTCCGGCGTCAGGTGATTCGCCATTGGTCCCTACCTCCTCTGCGTCCGGACACGAAAAAGCCCGCCGTGCACACGGGCACAGGCGGGCTCGCTCGGACGCTCGCTGGTGGTGACGGCGGGAATCAGCGGGCCCGCCTCCCGAAAAGCTCCACGGTCTGAGAATACTTCCGGCGGATGACGGTGGCAAAACCCCTCGTCGAGCAGGGCTTCGAGGAGCGCGAGGCGGACGCGAAGGCGGTGCGGATGCGCTACTACGTCGGCGGCGAGGGGCCGCCGCTCGTGCTCGTGCACGGGCTCAGCGGCGCGGCGGGGAACTGGTGCGAGCTCGCGCCGCTGCTCGCGCGGCGGTACCGCCTCCTGATCCCGGATCTGCCGGGACACGGCGCGTCGGCGTCGCTGCCGGCGGCGCCGAATCTGACGGCGTACGCGGAACGCGTGCGGATCGTCGCCGAGCGCGAGGGGATGCTGCCCGCACCGGTCGTCGGCCACTCGATGGGTGCCGTCGTCGGGCTCCGGCTGGCGGTGGCGCACCCGGAAGCGGTGCCCGCGCTCGTCCTCGCGGGCGCGGCCGGGATCGCCTCGTCGACCCGCGCGGCGCAGGTGCTGCTCGCCGTCCTCGGCGTCGTCCGGCCGAGCCGGATGGTCTCGCCGCTGCGCCGCGCGATCGCCGACCGGCGCGTCCTCCGCCACGCGGTGTTCGGGCGGATCGAGGTCGCCGACGCGCGCGCACTGACGCCGGAGGCGGTCGAGGGGCTCCTCGGCGCGTCGGCGCTGCACACCGACGTCGTCAGCGCGAGCCGCGCGCTCGTGCGCGACGACCCGCGGCTCGACCTCGAGCGCGTCGCCTGTCCGTGCCTCGTCCTCTGGGGCGCGCGCGACGCGCAGGTGCCGATCGCGGACGCGTTCGAGTACGCGCGGCGCCTGCGTGCGCCGCTCCGGACGATCGCCGACTGCGGCCACCTGCTGATCGCCGAGCGGCCGGAGGCTTGCGCGGCGGCGATCGGCGAGTTCCTCGACCGGGTCTAGGCGCTCGCCGCCGCGAACGGCACCACCTCGCCGCCCGTCTCCTCGCGCGGCGCGTCGAGGAAGTGGACGCGCGCTGCGACGACCTCCACCGAGCTCCGCGACTTGCCGTCCTCCGCCCACGCGTGCGTCCGGAGCCGCCCCTCGACGCCGACCCGCCGGCCCTTGTGGAGGTACTGGCCGCAGAGCTCGGCCTGCTTCCCCCACGCAGCCACGCTGAAGAAGCCGGCACCGCCCTCGTCGCCTGCGCGGTCGACCGCGAGGCGGAATGTCGCCAGCGTCCGCTCCTCGCCCACCTGCCGCACCTCGACGTCGGTCGCGAGCCTGCCGCTGAGTGCCACCACGTTCATCGTCGTCCTCCCTGTCGCTCGCCGTCACGCTACTGCCGCGGACGTGACGCGTCCGTGACGGCTCGCAGACGTCCCTGAGACGCGTCGAGGGCCGGGGACGCCGGCCCTCGAGCGCGCGCGGTGGCGAATCGTCAGGGAAGCTCGGCGGGCTCCGCCTCGAGCTCCACCTGCTCCTCGGGCGTCATCGTCAGGTCGGAGGCGTTGACCTCGGGCTCGGCGGCGGCGTTGTTCGCCCACGCGGCGTTCGACCAGGCCGCGGAGCTCCAGGCGGCGCTCGACCAGGCAGCCGAGCTCCACGCAGCCGACGACCACGCGGCCGAGCTCCAGGCGGCGCTCGACCAGGCGGCCGAGCTCCACGCAGCCGACGACCACGCGGCCGAGCTCCAGGCGGCGCTCGACCAGGCGGCCGAGCTCCACGCCGCGTCCGACCACGCGGCCGCGTCGAAGACCGGGACCGTCGACCCGTTCGGGTCGGGGACGAGGAACGCGTTCAGCGCCGCGTTCGGGTTCGGCGGCGTGCCGGCGAACTGGGAGGCCTTCTCCGCGCGCACGAGGCCGACGCCCAGCGACATGGGATCCGCCTTGCCGGCGCTCGCCGCCGTGACCATCAGCGCGCCCTTCACCTGGTCGGGGCCCCAGTCCGGCCGGAGCGCCAGGATCCACGCCGCCGCGCTCGCGACGACGGGCGCTGCGAACGACGTCCCCGAGAGGTGCATGTAGCCGAGCGACGAGACGCGGTTCGCCGCACGCTCCGTCCACAACGTCGACGTGGTGGGCACCGCGCCGATCATGTAGCGCCCCGCGGCGCCGAGCTCCGGCTTCGCGAATCCGTCGAGCGTGTAGCCGTACGCCGACCAGGGAGCGTTCCTCGCGTCGCCGGGCTTCACCATCTCCGACGCGCCGACGGTGATCACGAACGGGTCGTTCGCCGGCGAGAACGGCATCTCGCTCGGCGCCCCGCCGACGCCGTGGTTGCCGGCGGACGTGACGACGACGACGCCGGCGAACCAGAGCCGCTCGACCGCCTTCGCCAGCGGGTCGTAGAGGAAGGTCGACGGATACGACGCGTTCAGCGAGAAGTTCGCGACCCGGATGTTCAGGCGTGCGCGGTTCGCGAGGATCCAGTCCGCGGCCGCGATCACGTCGCCGACGGTGCCGGCGCCGTTGTCGTCGAGCACGTCGATGGACACCAGCGGGGCGGTCGGCGCGCCGCCGGCGAGGTACGGGGTCTCGCCTGCGGCGATCGACGCGACGAACGTGCCGTGGCCGCGCCCGTCGCCAGCGGTGTTCGCGGGGCTCGTCGTCAGCGTCACCCGCTCGAGCACGCGGGCGCCGAAGTCGGTCCGCCGGGGGTCGATCCCGGAGTCGACGATCGCGATCGTCGGCGGCCGCAGCTGCGCCCTCTGCGCCTTCGACCACAGTTTCGGAAGCTCTGCGTGGTACGGCCAGCTCTGGACGTTCGAGAACGTGCTCGTCGCGCGCACGGGCGCGTCGAGCGTCAAGGCGGCGACGTTGCCGTTCCGGGCGAGCCGCTCGACCTGCTTCGCCGTCAGCTCCGCGGAGACGCCGTCGACGGACTGGAAGATCCGCCCGAGGCCGCGCGCCTTGCCGGGGGCCGCCGCGGCCGCCGCGTCCACGGCGAGCGCGGCTGCGTGGCTCGAGGCGCCGCGCCGCGACTGGACGACGACCTTGAAGACGCCGTTCGGGTCGGCGTCGATCGCGCGCTGGAGCACCGGGTCGACCACGGCGCGCGGCTGCACGGCGCCCGCGACCTTCGCGTTCGCCACGGGGGGAGGCGTCGCCGCCGCCGGCAGCGCGAAGAGCGCCGCCGCGAGCGCGACCACCACGACGTGCGCGCGGCTCCGCCGCCGGCTGTCGCCGCCCTTGGTGCCACTCCCCCAGAGCGCGCTCCCGCGCTCCTCCGACCGCCCGCCAGGCCCTCGCCGCATCTCGCTCTCCTTTGTTCTCCGCGCCGCAAACGCGGAGGCCGCAGTACCCGACGCAGCCTCGCGCCGCCGGCTGCCCCCTTCCTCCCCCGGCCGGGGGATCGGCGGCGAAATCCCTCACCCGGGGGATGGGGGGCGCAGAAAAAGGAAGGCCCGCGCGGGAACGAGTCCTGCGCGGGCCTGCCATCGGGGTGCCCAGATTTGAACTGGGGACCTCTCCGACCCGAACGGAGCGCGCTACCAGGCTGCGCCACACCCCGGAGCTGCGTAGGTTAGCGCCTACGCGGGCAGCCCGGTGGCGTCGGGCCGCGCCCGGCCGAGCGTCGCCGCGAAGAAGGCGAGCAGGATCGCGACCGTGAGCATCCCTGCGCCCCACTCGACCCCGGTCCACCGCTCGTCCCAGCCGAGCAGGCGGTCGAGCGAGACGCGCCCGGGGCCGGAGACGGTGACCGCGGTCACGACGGTGACGAGCACGAGGTCGAGCTCGAAGCCGCCGCGCGAGACGAAGAGGCCGCTGCGCCAGCGGGCGACGGCGATCGCGTTGAGCGCGACGACGGCGACCAGCAGCGCGGCGAGCGGCGTCAGCAGCCCGAGCGCGAACAGCAGCCCGCCCGCGAGCTCGGCGACGCCGGCGACGACCCACGCCGCCTGCGGCGCGCGGTAGCCGAGCGACGCGAAGTATTCCGCGGTGCCGGTGCGCCCACGCCCGCCGAACCACCCGAACAGCCGCCGCGTCCCGTGCGCCGCGACGAGGAGGCCGACCACCACGCGCAGGAGGAGGATCCCGTACTCCATCGCTGCGGACTATGCCGCGTCGCCGGCGCCCATGCGCGCGTGCACGACCTTCGTGCATGCGTCCTCGACGTAGTCGAGGCCGCCCTCGACCGCGATCCGCCGCGCGTCCTCGGAGCGCAGGCCCAGCTGGAGCCAGAAGGCGCCCGCCCCGGCCTCGACCGCCTCCCGCGCGTGGCCCGGCGCGTGCTCCGGGCGGCGGAAGACGTCGACGAGGTCGATCGGCTCGTCGATCTCCGCGAGCGAGGCGACGCAGGGGACACCGAGCACCTCGTCGCAGTCGGCGGGTCGCACGGGGATCACGCGGTAGCCCTGGTCGAGGAGGTAGCGCATCACGCCGTGGCTCGCCCGCTCGGGGCGCGGCGACGCGCCGACGATCGCGATCGTCCGCGCCTCCCGCAGGATCTCCTCGGGCGACCTCATCGCCGTCGAGACTATCCTCGGCCGGGTGTCCGAGGTCAGAGCCGTCCTCTTCGACGTCGACTTCACGCTCGTCCGCCCCGGCCCCGAGCTCGGCCCGGAGGGCTACCGGCGGCTGGGCGAGCGCCACGGGCTCGCGCTCGACCCGGAGCGGTACGACGAGGCGCGCGAGCGGGCGTTCGAGCACCTCCAGCGGCACCCGGAGTACGAGCACGACGACGAGATCTGGGTCGCGTTCACCGAGCGGATCGTCCGCGGCATGGGCGGCGACGCCGAGACGGCCTACGCGTGCGCGGTCGAGATGACGCGCGCGTGGGAGGTGCACGGCAACTTCGAGCTGTACGAGGACACGCTGCCCGTCCTCGGCGAGCTGCGGCGCTACGGGCTGCGGCTCGGCCTCGTCTCGAACACCGGCCGGGACATCGATGCGTTCGTCGCGCACCACGGGCTCGACGTCGACGTCGCGATCGGCTCGCGCGCGTTCGGCCGGACGAAGCCGCACGCGTCGATCTTCACCGCCGCGCTCGAGCGCATCGGCGTCCCGCCGGTGGAGGCGGCGATGATCGGCGACTCGCCGGAGGACGACGTCGAGGGCGCCCGCGCGCTCGGGATGCAGGCGTTCCTCCTCGACCGCGACGGGCGGCACCCGGAGTGGGAGGGGCGGCTCGAGACCCTGTACGCGCTGCCCGCGGCACTCGGCCTCGTGCGGCCGGGGGCCTAGAGCCCGAGCTCGGCGCGCCAGGTGCCGGTGTGCTCGCCGAGCGCGGGCGCCGCGGGCACCGGCTCGTCCGGGAAGTCGGCGGCTGCCTCCTCGCGCGTCCACACGGGGCCGACGCAGACGTCCTCGCCGTCGAAGAGGGCAAGCCACTCGTCGAGCGGCCGCGCCGCGAACGCGGCGGCGAGCTCCGCCGCCAGGGCGTCCTGGCCCTGCGGGTCGTACTGCCGCTCGGTGAGCTCCGGCCGCCCGAGCAGCTCGCACAGCCGCCTGAAGAACTTCGGCTCGAGCGCGCCGACCGTCAGGTGCCGCCCGTCCGCCGTCGCGTAGAGCCGGTAGCACGCGAGCGCGCCGGTGAGGAAGCGCGGCAGCGGGTCGCCGCCGAGGCGGTGCGAGACGAGGCGGTGCGACCCGTGCGTCATCGAGACGACGAGGTGCGCGCCCCGGCCGGTGCGGTTCCGCTCGAGCAGCGCCGCGAGGATCTGCGCCGTCGCGGCCAGCGCGCCGGCCGCGAGGTCGGCGATCTGGAGCGGCGGGTTCGCCGGCGCCGTGTCGTGGAGCACGCCGGCCCAGCCGAGGTAGTTGACGTCGTGGCCCGCGCGGAGCTCGTGCCCCGACCCCGTCCCGAAGCCGGTGATCGAGCAGTAGACGACCGTCTCCGGCAGGTCGTCCGGCCCCACGCCGAGCCGCGCGGCGACGCCCGGCCGGAAGCTCTCCACGACGACGTCCGCCCGCGCGCAGAGGGCGCGTCCGAGCTCCGGCTCGCGCTTCAGGTCGCAGACGACCGAGTCCTTGCCGCCGTTCAGCGCGTCGTGCCAGGCCTGCGCCGTGTCGCGCATCGGGTCGCCCTCCGGCGGCTCCAGGCGGACGACGCGCGCGCCGAGGCGCTGGAGCTCCTGGGTGGCGAACGCGCCGGGCAGGTAGCGCGAGAGGTCGACGACGAGGAGCCCGGTGAGCGGTTGCACCTGCGCCGACGCTACCACTAAGGTGCGTGCGCCTTGACGGAGCGTTCACCCGCGTCGGAGGAGCGGCGGCGCCAGATCCTGGCAGGCGCCGTGCGGGCGTTCGCCCGCAAGGGCTTCCACGCCGCGCGCGTCGGCGACATCGCCACGGAGGCCGGCGTCGCCCACGGGCTCCTCTACCACTACTTCGGTTCGAAGGAGGAGGTCCTGCGCACGGTCTTCAGCGAGACGTGGCAGGCCCTCCTCGACGCCGTCCGCGTCACCTCGCGGA
>Ga0247713_1000536_pt1 | contig 22569 bp, 20 predicted proteins | sample 21E_NmetaG_FD_189936 | JGI IMG/M metagenome (GOLD analysis project Ga0247713, IMG submission 189936) | Soil microbial communities from hillslope of Landscape Evolution Observatory, University of Arizona, Oracle, AZ, United States - 2-1-E_N | ecosystem: Engineered > Artificial ecosystem >... | reverse complement strand
CGTCACGACAAGTCCAAGGAGTTCGGAGCCCTTGCCCAGCCGAACGGGAAACCGAGGAGGAACCGTGATGGTGTCGCATAGCTACCGAAGCCAAAGTGGGACAGGGGTGGTGAACCTTCACACCCGGACGCCGCACGATCCCGTCACCGCGGTAGCACGGGTTCGAATCCCGTTGGGGCCACGAACCGGCGTCCTAACCCCGGACGCCGCACGATCCCGTCACCGCGGTAGCACGGGGCTACGTGGACTCCGGCAGTTACGGCAGATTGGACAGGGTGACGCTGATCGTTCCTGTCGTTGCGATTCTCTGGCTCGGGCAATCCAGCGGCGTGATCCACTGGAACCCAAGATAGAAATGCAGCTCGTCGCCTGGACTAAAAGCTAACGGTTCGGTGGTCTCGCCGCAGAAAGTTCCAATCGACTCTCCATTGCTCAGCACCTCAACGAAAACCGGCTGACCGTGAAGGTCCGTTACTTTCGCTGAGAAGAAGGCCTCTGTCGCACGGGCGTCGACGGAAAGACACGCCCACTGACCGGTGGCCGAGTTGCAACCGGTTACCTGCGGTACGAACGGGCCGTAGTTACCGCGCACGGTGCGCTCGACACGTGGACGCCTTTTCTTCTTGGCGTCCGCGGTCGCTACGGAACCGATCAGCAGTCCGAAGACCATGAACAAGATCAATAAGCGCTTCATTGCCGTCCCCCACTTGTCGAAAATAGAACCGTAGCAGCAGCTTTCAGGCTTATCAATATCTTTTGCCGCCAAGCCCCAGACTTCCTTCCCCAAGGTCGTGTCGCCTTCCCGACACCGCGATAGAGAGCGACCCCTTCCTCGGCGACTCGACCGTTGCTATCGGCGCTTCACTCGGCTCATGATGATTCGGTCGGCGGTCTGAACGAGGCCCGCCGTGGCCACCATCCGGCGCGCCGCTCCCGCTCCGGGGCGAGGACCGACGAGCATGATTCCCCCTCGCCTCGCCGCGGCTGGCCCGAGAAGGGCTGCGTCGAAATTCGACTTGCCGGTTGCGACGTACACGATGTTCTTGGGCATTCCCCGGCGAAGCGACTCCTTCGCAACTGCAATCGTGACCGCGTTGCCCGTGTTTCCCCCGAGCCTCGTCACCTCCGGGAGCCCTTCGAGGGTGGCCTCGGCGATATCCCGATTTTCACCGACGACGAGGGTCTCGGGGATGGCGAAAGTTTCGAACGCATCCTTCGTCTCCTGGGGCATCGAGTTGCGATTGGTAAACAGAATCGGGTAACGGAGAGCCGCCGCAAGCGCGGTCCCCGCCGCCGCCCCGGCGCCGGAGGGATTCACCACCACTGCGCCGCCGAAGGCAGGTGCATTGTTCTCTTTCTGCTGGTCGCTGCGGGGGTCCATCTCAGCTGCGATATTGACGGCGGTCTCGGCTGGGTTCTTCCCGGCGATCCGCGCTATGGCATCTCCCTCGATGCCCGCCTTCTTCAACTGTTCCTCGACGTCGGCGCCGAGCGTGTTCTCGTCCCCGATGATGTAGGCGCCGGCCGGATTGAGGCGGACGATCTCTCGTCGCACCGCCGTGGACAAACCGGCGCGGCTCGCGACAAGGACCGGCCCCGAATTCGAGCGGGCAAGGATTGCGCCTGCGAGTGCCGCTTCGGTATCGCGCTCGTTGACGACGACCACCTTCGTCACCGGGGCATCGTTTTTCTCCTCCCCTCCGCCCGGATAGGTGAGGCGCGAGAGCGCGACCGACAGATCGCTTGAGGAAGAAGCGCCCACCTCTTGAACGGGAACTGCGCCGCGCGCGGCGAGGTCGACCTTCGCTAGGAAGATGTCCTGTGTGTCGGTGTCGGCGTTTCCTAAGCGCGAATCGCTCCACGCGATCAAAACCTTGTTCGCCCCCACCGGCACAGACTGGGCCCCCCAGAAGGGGCCGAAGTTGGTCTCATCCCGCACTCCGACATCGAGATCGCGGGTGCGGTCGGTAATACGGCGATTCGGCGAGAAGCTGGTACCACCGTCTTCTGAGTAGGCGTAATAAACGTCTTCGAAGGCGACGCTCGTGCCTCCGTGTCCGGTCGAGGGTGACTCGGGATAGAAGTGACGCCGGTCGTACCACGTGACGTCGATACGACCCTCGGGCGTAAGCGACAGCCACGGAGCGTTCTGCTCGACGCGGTTTCCCTCCGCATCATCGTTGATGCGCACGGGTTCCGACCACGCTTGTGCATCCGACGAAGAACGCAGGAAGACATCGTTGTCGCCGTGAAGACCGGCTTGATAGACGACGTACAGCTTGCCGTCGCGATCGACCGCCAGCTTCGGCATGAAACCGGAAAACGCAGTTGCCCGTTCGTCGGAGATGGTTCGCCGGGTCCACGTCCGTCCCCCGTCGTTCGACAGCGCAAGTCGCAGCGACTGTCGTGCCGCAACGAAGTTGTGGACGACGATGCCGCGGTAAGCGATGTAAATGGTGCCGTCGGGCGCCACGACCGGTTGCGATTGCTCGCGCGCGGTCTCCTCGGGCCCGTTTATCTGCACCGGCGGAGAGAAGGTCTTGCCGCCGTCGGTCGACGAGGTGAACATCACGGACTGAGGTCCGAACGACGCCCCTCCTTCTCCCGGTGCTACCCGCCACGCGGTGATGTAGATCGTGTCGCCCTGAGGATTGGGAACCACGGCGATCTCGGGACGGATGTACTCGACTTCGGCCACTTGACCAGGGATGGCGACGGTGGCGCGGGCAAACTTCCGCCCGCCGTCGGTCGACTTGGCAACCAGGATCGAATCTCCGGTCGGCTCACCCTCGAAGCCGGAGAAAGTGGTGTACACGGATTTGCCGGAACCGAAGGCGACCGTTCCATTGAGGCGAGCCCAGCCGCCGTCGTCCAACGGCGAACACGATTCCTGAACGTAGCCTTCGGGCGCTTTGAGTGTCCCCCCGGTCCACGACTTCCCCGCGTTGAAACTGACGTGGTATTCGCATTTGGCGTCGCGATACTCCTGGTTTACCTCGACCACGTGGCGAGGATTCGATGGATCGACGGCGAGACCGACTACGTCGCGGGCGCGGGCGGGCCGTGGATCGACCTTCAAGAGATAGTTTCGCCCCACGCGCATACCTCGGCCGGAATCGGCCGATGCGGCGGGAACCATCACGCACAACAACGCCGCGGCAAGAAACCCGCTGATCGATTTGCCCAAGCTCATTCGAGACTCCGTCCCGGCACGGCGACCGCGCCTCCTCCTGGAATACGTGGTTTATTCGCCGGCCGCCCGAATTGTCCTCCCGAAAACTCAAAGGGGGCCGGAAACCGGCCCCCTGAAAGGCAAGACCCGATTTTGGAGCTGTGCAGGGCAGACGACCGAGGGTCGTTTAGCCTCAACGGATGCACCGGCTGGTTGGGATTCTTTGCCTCGCATTGTTGTTGTCGTGCGCGCCCGAGCGCGGCGGGGAAACACGGCGCGCCGCCGAGAGGCCCGACGCTCGCGGACGCGTCGACCGTGCCACGACGGCTCGTGCCACGACGGCTGCGGGCGAAGGTGATTGGGCCGACGACACCGCCACCCGGCTTACCAACGTCGATACGAAGTTCAAGGAGTTGCTCGAGGTGTGGATCGATGAGACCGACTCGCAGCCTTACGGCGCAAAGTTCCGAGACCTCGAGCTCCTGGGGTTGAAGAAGCAGAAGCTGATGCGGCGCCTGGTGAAGTTTCCGAGGCTCTCAAAGGACGTCCTTCCGATGCTGCCTACGAGGCTTCGACTCGAAGCTCACCGCAACATCAAAGCCGGGCGCGACCTTTACCGGCTGACGCAGCCGATAAAGGGCAAGGTGCGGATGAAGACGTCGAAGCCGAAGGGGCCGAAGAGACTGCTGCGTTACTACGACGAGGCGGAGCGGCGCTTCGATGTGCCGTGGACGATCCTCGCGTCCATCAACCTGATCGAGTCGAAGATGGGCAGGCTGAACGGCCCGTCCTCGGCGGGAGCTCTCGGGCCAATGCAGTTCATGCCGGCGACCTGGGATGCATATGGGCGCGGTTCCCCGTTCAACACGCACAACGCGATCATGGCCGCGGCTCGATACCTCGCGGCCAACGGCGCGCCGCAACGAATGCGTGACGCGCTGTGGAACTACAACCACTCGGATCTCTACGTCAACGCGGTGCTCGCTTACCACCGCCACATGAAGACCTATCCAAAGTCCTATTACGGCTACTACTTCTGGCAGGTATTCGTGCGTACCGCGGGCGGCGACAAGCAGCTCACCGGCCCGGGCTCGAACTACCGCTACTGACGCTCCGCGCTCGTCGCGCCGCCGGAACCAGGACGAGTGACGCCCCGGCGAGCATCGCCAACCAGCCTCCCCGCGGCAGAAGTTGACGCACCGCCGGCGACGCCGACGGCTCGTCGGTGAACGCGACGAACTGACGAACGATGTCTTGCTTGTTCGATTCTTCCGTGCCGGCGCGCGTGTCGGTCCACACCGCCATCGCCCTGTCGTCAGTCGACAACAGCGACAGAGTGGTTCCCAGATCTGCCATGTCGCGCTGCGAGCCGAAACCGATGCGCGAGTCGAACGGGCGGTCGGTCAGCGTCACCCGGCGAGAGAAGCTCTCCCCTCCGTCGATCGAAGATTGCAGCGACACTTCGTTCATGACGTTTTGGGGGTCCTCCCTTCGGTCGTAGTAGACAACGTCGATACGTCCGGCGAGGGATACAGCGATGTGCGGAAGGTACTGGGAGGTCTCGTCGTCTTCGTCGGTATCGTCGACTCGCAGGGGCGGACCAAAGCTGTCACCTCCGTTGCGGGAGGTCCACATCGATACACGCGCGCCGCCGTTCACCCGATCGTGGAACGCGACGTAGACGGATCCGTCGGATTGATCGATCGCAAGCGACGGAGAGGGTGGGTTGAAGACGATGAAGCGATCGGGGGGAGCCATCGTGCCCACCTCGGTCTCCGACCACGTCTCGCCACCGTCGGGCGACGTAGCCAGCACCAACGTGAACCTTCCTGGGTGGGGTGGGCCGCCCCGGCCTTCGTGGGCACCGTCGTAGTCGAGACGATCCTCGCCCACATCGACGTACAACACGCGCAGGCGCCCGTCGGGACCGATGCCGGCGACGGGCGTCACGACCCTCTGCCGCGCGGGGTCGCTCACCTCGGCCGGATCGCCCCACGTCTCCCCACCGTCGTCCGACACCATCACCATGATCGGGTTCCCGGGATCCGTGAAGCGGTAGAGACCCACCTCGTCGGCTTGCACCCAGGTCAGGTACAAACGCTCGGGAACCACCGGGTCGGCTTCGAGACCAACCTGAAACGCCAGTTCCCCCACCACGCGCATCGGTTCGCCGAGGCTTCGGCCTCCATCGTCGGAACGCACATGCCACACCGCGTTGGGGACGTTGGCCTGCCCGGAGAGGGTCACGAAGATCATGTGGAGCATCCCATCGGAGGAAAAGGCGACGTCCGGCGCATAGCACTTCGGCTCCTCGCCGGCCGGTACGGGAATGGCTACCTGTCGGAACGTCGCGCCACCGTCGTACGAGACGTGAAGTGCGCAGGAGTAGCCGGGGGTGTCGATTCGGTTCGTGACGACGAGGTTGTCCTCGTCGACCGGGTTCTGTGCGAGGCGCGGCGAATTGTGGGCGGAGACGTCGGCGGCTTCGATCGCCCCCTGGTTCACCGGCAGGTTTCCGCCGACCACCCGCGGCTCGGGGGCCACGTCGAAAGCTTCGGCGACGAGAACGGCTCCCAGGCCCGCGATCATGAGTCCGACGCCGAGGAAGACGAACCGGACGTTGGAGCCGCGCGGTGGGTCCGCGGCCGATCCCGGCTCGGTATCCCGGCGCGGTTCTGTTGTGGCCGAGGTCATGCCCCGGAGCCCGGCTGCCTCATCGCTGCTCGGCCGCTCCCGGCGCGACGGAGAGCAGCGCTACCGAAGGTCTTCGGCCGCGGAGCTCGCCCGACGACGACGGACCTCGGCGACCAGGAACCCACCGAAGACCCCGAGCAGGCCTAGCGCCAGCAGGATGACGCCCGCCACCAGAATTGGCGTGCGCGCCTCCGGCGAGCCGGCATCGACCAGCGGGTCGCTTACCGAAGCCGACCTGCCCTCACGCAGCCCGCTCCACATTTCGCCCGCGGTTTGGGAGTCGAGCTCCGCCGGCACCGGAGCTTCACCGAACAGCCGCCCCGACGCCGACCTTCCCGGGACCCGCGACCGTGGCTCGGGGGGAAGGGAAGCCTCGAACACCGGACCCGCCGCCGTTGTGACCGCAGCCGACGGACCCGAGAAACCGCGCGACGGCGCTCCGTCCGTTGCCGGGCGAGGGCCGCGCTCGCCTCGACCACCTCTGTCGGGGTTGTCGTTGCCGCGCGCCGGCGGATTGTCCGGCTTCGGTTTTCCGCCGCCCGCCGGGGGCGGCTCCTCGTTGCTCGGAGGCGGAGGCGCGGCTTGCGACTCGACCGTGAAAACGGCGTTGGCCCGTTCGTCCATCCGTTTACCCTCGGCGTCCCACGCCTGTGCCAACACCAGATAGGACCCGCCCTCGGCCTCTGGGATCGTGATCGTGAGCGAGAACTTAGGCCCGGTGGCTTCACCGAGCACGGGGCCGTCGTAGCTTCGCCACGTCAATTCGACCCGGCTCTCCTTGAGAAGGTCGCCGGTGACGGTGACCTGGGTCCCCGATTCACCGGCCTCGGGGTCCAGCTTGATCCATGGATTCGGGTTGCAGGCCCAGGCGAAACCCATCGCGCCCAGCGCGACCGCAAGCGGCGCGGCAAAAAGAAAGAGTCTGCGGGACGTGGCATTCATCTTCGGCGTCTCCCTCTCGCGGAACACCGTCGGCACAGAAAACTGCCCAAAAGAGCCCCACTATTCAAGCAGAGCAACGTCGCATCCGCAAGGCGCAGATTGGCCCGACCCGCGATAGTGGCAAGGTGGAAGCGGCCGAGCGGTGGCGACGGTTGGTGTCGGAGCGACGGGAGGCCGACCGGCTCCTGGGGTCCAAAGACGATCCCGCGACCGGGTCTTTCTGGGACCGGCGGGCGGCGAGCTACGCGACGATCTCGTCGCAAACGCCCCGCGATCCCCTCGTGGCACGCATCGGCCGTTCGGTCGGCCCCACCACCACCGTCCTCGACGTGGGGGCGGGAACCGGTCGCATCACGCTCCCCCTCGCCGGGCGCGCACGAAAAGTGACTGCGGTCGATCCGAGCCCGCACATGCTCGCGGAACTGCGGCGCGCCGCCGATGAGAAAGGGCTGAGCAATATCACCACGGTTGAAGGTAAGTGGGAGGACGTGGACGCGCCGGAGGCCGACGTCACGATCTGCGCCCACGTGCTGCCGATGATCGAGGACGCGTCCGGGTTTCTCGCCAAGCTCGACCGCGCCACCCGTCGCCGGGCGTTCGTGTGTCTGCGGGCGACCGGGCTCGATTACCTCATCGATCCCCTGTGGCGCCACTTCCATGGATCGTCGCGGCGCGCCGGTCCCTCCTACCTGGACGCGGCGGCGGTTCTCGAGGAGCTCGGCGTCTCGCCTGCGATCCGCATGATCGAGGTGCCGCTCATGGCCCGCTTTGACGATCTCGACGCGGCCGCGTCCTTCTACCGACGAGCCCTCATGATCGAAGGCCGAGGGAACGACGAACGGGAGCTGCGAAAGCTGCTGTCGACGTGGCTCGTCCGGCGGGCGGGTCGTCTATATCCGCCCGCCCGGCGCGTTCCCGCCGCCCTCCTCATGTGGTCGCCGCGCCGGTATATGTCGCCGACATCTATTGCTCCCCGCTCCCCTAAATAAGTAGCTTGCCAGAGCAAGCAACCGCGCACGAGTCGGGGGGAGAGACGATGCGATCGAGCCGGACAAACAGAAAAACGAGCATCTCGCTGTTCGCGGCCGTCCTGGCGGCAACGCTTTCTGCGGGGGTCCTCCAGGCGAGCGCCGCCGGCCCTCCGGCGCGGGCGGCCGACGGCCTGAACGACGCCGACGCACGACTCGTCACCGCCGACCTCCCCCCACGCCCGGCCTCTTCCCGTGGGGCCCGCGCGGCGGCCGCGGCCGTTACCGAGAACACCACCGTCGTCGGATTCGATGCGCTCGGCGGCGGCGGGCTCAACGGCGAAGTCACGGTGATCGGTGACATCGCGGTGGTGGGCGCGGGCCTCATTCAGGACTCGGCGTGGAACCTCGATCGTTACCTGCCGATGCCGTGTCAGAACGTCGCCGCCAAGGTCGTGGACATATCCGATCCGACCGACCCCAACGTGATCTCGACCATCCCGATGCCGCCCGGAATTGCCGCCATGAGCGTTGACGCGATGAACGTCTCGACCGCGTCGTTCAGCGGGACGCTGCTCGCGATCGCGCTCGACGACGGGGAGGCGGCACGCACCTGCACCCCCACCTCCAACCACTTCCACCGGGGAGTTGAGTACTACGACATATCCGATCCCGAGACACCGGAATTTCTCGGGAGATACCTCGCCGACTCGGACAACGTGCCCGCCGAGGCTCCGCCGTGCGGGTTGCCGCCCGAGGGCGGACCTGCCCGCTGCGCGACCAGCCAGCACAACGTGAGGCTCGTACAGGCGGGAAGCCGCGTGTTGTCGATCTCGACCGAGCCGGTCGGGTCCACGAGGGTGCTCCCGTCGGGAGACGTGCGCGTCGTCGATGTGACGAATCCCGCCGCGCCGGTTCAGATCGGCGACTGGCCGCCGTTGGGCGAGCGGCCGCCCACGTTGTCCAACAACGGGTGCCGGACCTTCTCTGTAGGCCACGCCACCGATCCGTACGAGGGCGGCAACCGGCTGCTCGTGGCATACAAGGACGAGGGTCTGTACGTCCTCGACCTCAGCAATCCCGACGCCCCGGCGGAGCTTGGTCACTGGGAGTATGCCGACCGTCGCGAGGTCGAGGGGAATGCGGTCAACGTGACGCATGCTCGCATCGGCGGAAGAAACCTCGCCCTTTTGAGCGACCAGGATTGGCATTTCCCCGACAGCAGCGTGCGTATCGACGCGCCGTCGGCGCTCGCCGGAAGCATGTTTGCCTGCGAGGCGCACTTCACGCTCTACGACAGGGACGATGCGGCGGCCGTCTATCGCCGACCCAATCAGGAGCTGTCGGGAGAAATCGTCTATGCGGGACGCGGCTGTCCGGTGCGGGGGACGAATCCCGAAGATCCGTACCTTGCCGACGTAAGCGGGAAGATAGCGTTCCTCGACAGCGGCAAGGTGGCGGCCACGCAGCCGAACATCGCCGAGGCCGGATGCACCTTCGTGGCGCGGATGCTTCGTGCACAAGCCGCCGGTGCCATCGGAGTGATCGTGGCCCGCGTGCCGGCGCCGGGCGTCTTCTCGGATTCCCCCGGCGCGATCTCGGGCGGAGGCGATCCCGCCGGAATCGATATTCCGATGTTCATGATCGACGCGGGCGACGCAGACCGCGTGCGGAACACGCTATGCCCGGCGATAACCGCCGAAGGCGCGTGCACCGGCGGAACATCCGTCACCGGGGCAATGGTCGATCGGAAGGGCGAGTGGGGCGGCCTGCGAATCATCGACGTCACCAACGCGAGCAACCCGCAGCAACTGGCCCAGTACCACACGCCGAGCAACGAAATCTTTCCTCCGCGCGACAACGGCGTCTACGCGGTGCACTCGGTCGACGTCCAAGGAACTCGGGCGTACGTTGCCGCGCTGGCGGACGGGCTCAGGGTGCTCGATCTCAGCAATCCGTCGCGACCTCGGGAGATCGCATCGTTCGTACCGGACGACACGCCCGATCCATTTAACTGGCTCCCGGCCAAGGCCCACGTGCAGTGGGTCGCGGCAGCCGGTGAGCACGTCCTCGTGAGCGACACGAACTCGGGGCTCTACGTCGTCAGGGTGAGCGCGCGGGATGTGAGCGGGGTGTGCGGCCGAGCGAACGCCATCCTGGGCACGGGTGGGAACGACGTTCTCATCGGAGGACCCGGCAACGATGTGATCTGCGGCCTCGGCGGCAGAGACACCCTGCGCGGCCGCGGCGGCAACGACCGCCTCCTCGGTGGAGCGGGCAACGACGTTCTTACCGGAGGAGCAGGCAAGGACCTACTCCAAGGTGGTTCCGGGGCCGACACACTCAAGGGCGGCCGCGGAAACGACGTCATGAACGGCGGCGGCGGAACGGACGTTTGTCGCGACCGCTTCGGCGTCAACGTCTTCCGCAGGTGCGAGCGCTGACGTAGTCTCAGAAGAAGCTAGGCGGACCGGCTCGAAAGGGCCGGTCCGCTTCGCGACCGGCATGCACCGAACGTGCTCAGATAGGGCGATGAACGTCCCGCCGAACCCAACGCATCAAATCGCCCGCGGCGGCGCGCCGGATGAGCTCGTTGCCGCCCTCGGGGACGGGACGAGCGTGTTGTTTCGCCCGATCCTGCCCGAGGACCGGGAGCGGCTGCGTACGGCGTTCGCCCTGCTCTCGCCCGAATCCCGCTACCGCCGCTTCTTTCGGGCCATCGATCGTTTGAGCGACGACGAACTCGACTACCTCACGAACGTTGATCAAATGGATCACGTGGCATGGGTGGCGCTGCTGCGCGACGAACCCGGGCAACCGGGCATCGGGGTCGCCCGCTGGGTTCGCGACCCCCGCATCCCGGATACCGCGGAGGCGGCGGTGACGGTGATCGACGCATTCCACAACCGAGGCATCGGCACCACGCTCCTTCAGCTCGCCGCCGCGTCCGCGATCGCCCGCGGCGTGAGGCGGTTTCGGGCGTGGACCATCGGGGGCAATCAACCGGTCTTGGACATCCTCGAGCGTCTCGGAGCGACCGCAGGACGTTGGGAGTCCGGGGTGCTCGAAGTCACCGTCGAGTTGCCCGTGCGCCCCGACGATTTAGCGCAGACCACGGCGCCTCTGATCCTGAGGGCGGTGGCAACGGGAGAGCTGACGAGCGAGATGAACGCCGAGCCGCCCGGGGGCGTGCACCTGTCGTCGCCGCGGCGCGAGGACGATGGCGCCCCTGACCGGACTTGAACCGGCGACCTTCTCCTTGACAGGGAGATGAGCACTCCAGACTGCTCCACAGGGGCCCGTGCGAGGTGCAAACGTACCAAACGCGGCGGGTCGTCCGGACGGAGGCGTTGTCGTATCCTGTGCGACCCCGGCGAGGTAGCTCAGTAGGCAGAGCACACGACTGAAAATCGTGGTGTCGGCAGTTCGATTCTGCCCCTCGCCACCGAATCCTCAACAGCAAAACGGACGCCGGAAGGCGTCCGTCGTGCCCGGTTGGTCATCCTGCCGACCCTCGTCAGCGGCTCCGCCTCTGAGCGCCCTCGAGGAACTTCTGCACCTCGTCGGCACGGTAGCGGCGGTGCCCGCCGAGCGTCCGGATCGAGGAAAGCTTCCCCGCCTTCGCCCAGCGCGTCACGGTCTTTGGGTCAACCCTGAACATCGCCGCCACCTCGGCCGGCGTCAGGAGCGCATCGTCTTTGTTCGACGCCATCTTCACCCTCCAATCGCCTAAACGGCCGGACCCTTGTGGCCCGGTGCCGGGGCGGCAATGCCGATCCGGTTTTCCCGTAGGTCAAATAGTGACGGGCTGCGTGTTTTGGCGGAATGGCCTAGAAGGATCATTTTGGGGCGATTGCGGGCTAGCAGCGCATAGTTCCGACGAACTAGTCCAAAAGCCGCGAACCCCTAGTTCTCGACTTCCTGGGCGCGCATCTCCGACCACCGGTCGCTCAGCTCTCCGAAGATGCGGCCCGCCCGGACGATGTCGGCCGCTTCGACCGCCTCGAGGCAGCTCCACACGAGGCCGGCGCTTCGATCTTCGACGAGCTCGTCTTCGTCGAACATACGAGCCACCGAGCCGTAGTCGAGTTCGAGCAGTCCTCCGCCGGAAAACTGTGCGAGCCATTCGAACAGCTCACGCACCGCCACAATCACGTCGTCGTCGATCCAGGAGCCTTCGAGGATCGCCAATGCGCGCTGCAGGCGTTTGGTCGCGGTCCCAAGCGGAGCTTCGTAACGAATGCGAAGCCCGGCTGCGTCCTCGGTGAGGATGCGGTCGGAATCCTCGAAGGCTGCAAACCACCTGAGCGGGACGTGCCAGTTCGCATGCAGAATGTGCGAGCGGAGGTCCGGGTACCGGCGCCCCAGCGCATCGAGCTCCGCCGCCGCCCGGCGCGCCTCGGTCTCGGGCACGAACGCATCGGCCACCTCATCGGGAAGGCTGCTGCGGAATGCGACCATCGATGCGAGCATCCGCAACCGGGTTCGCCATGGGCACACGTAGATGGTGCCGTCGATGCGACGAACGAAACCGCCTTCGGTGAGGGTCAACTGATCGTCCCCCGGCAGCGATCCCGACAACAGCCACCTCCGGGCCGCGGCCTGCTCGGGAGGTTCGGTCGGCGAACCCGGATCGACAAGCCAGCGCTCGCGCTCCTCTTCGGGAAACGCGTCGATCGGCTGATAAAGCCTCAGATACGACGTACTCACCATCGGCCGATATTACGGCGGCATGCTCATCGAAATGCGGTTCTCTCCGGCCGAGGTCCCGGGACGCGTTACCATCAAGGCACTCTATGGACGGCAACGGCGCCGGCCGCAACGCAAGGAGATCAGGAGCAATGTCGGTTTTCGAGCACATCAACGGCGATGGCTACGAGCAGGTCGTATTTTGCTCCGACGACCAGTCCGGACTTCGGGCGATCATCGCGATCCATTCGACGGCTCTGGGTCCCGCTCTCGGCGGGACCCGTTTTTATCCTTACGAAAACGAAGATCAAGCGCTCGTCGACGTGCTCCGGCTGGCGAGGGGCATGACCTACAAGGCGGCCGCCGCCGGCCTCGATCTGGGCGGGGGCAAGGCGGTGATCATCGGCGATCCCAAGCGCGATAAGTCGGAGGAGCTGCTGCGCGCGTACGGCCGCTTCGTCCAAAGCCTCGGCGGTCGCTACATCACGGCCGAAGACGTCGGGACGATGCTCGAGGACATGGACATCGTCAAGCGCGAAACCCGTTGGGTCACCGGTTGCTCCCATACCTACGGCGGCTCGGGCGATCCCTCGCCGGTGACCGCGTGGGGAACCGTGCAGGGCATCAAAGCCTGCTGCCTCGAAGTGTTCGGCAGTGCCGACCTCACGGGGCGAACGGTCGCCCTACAGGGGGTGGGCAAGGTTGGATACGCGCTGTGCGGATATCTCGTTGAGGCCGGGGCCAAGGTGACGATCGCCGACATCGACGTCGACAACCTTGCGCGCGCGGTCTCGGCCTTCGGCGTCGATACCTGCTCGCTCGATGAGGTTCACGGCCTCGAGGTCGATATTTTCGCTCCGTGCGCGCTGGGCGGCATCGTCAACGACGACACGATTTCGCAGTTCAACTGCAAGATCATTGCGGGTTCCGCCAACAATCAACTGGCGCGCGAAGAGCACGGAGACAAACTGAGGGACCTGGGGATCCTGTACGCGCCGGATTTCGTCATCAATGCCGGCGGACTCATCAACGTCGAAGACGAGTTGCGCGGCTACCATCGTGAGCGGGCGCTCAAGAAGGTCGAGGGGATCTACCGGCAGCTCCAGCTCATCTTCAGCATGGCGACCGAGCGCCATCTGTCGACCGCACGTGCGGCCATGGAGTTCGCGGAAGCTCGCATTCGCAAGATCAGCCGGATCCGACTCCTGCGCACCGCCGAGTTCGGTCCATCTAACTTCTAGAGGATCATGACCAACGACCTGATGCGCTACATCGGCGACGGCCGGGACGTTCCGGATTCGCCGCTGCCGGAGGGGCTGACCGAGAAGGACTTGGTCATGCTCCTGCGATGGCTCGTGCTGCTTCGCGCGTTCGACGAGCGCGCCGTAGCCCTTCAGCGCCAAGGCCGCATCGGAACCTACGCGCTCTATTGGGGAGAAGAGGCGACGCAGGCGGGGGCGCTTTACGCACTCGACGAAACCGACTGGATATTCCCGTCGTATCGGCAGAATTCGATTGCGATCCTGCGTGGTGTCGCACCGGCGGTGATCTTGGCGTGGTGGCGCGGGTACGGCGGCGACCTCGGCTTCTACAACACCCGCGAGCATCGCTGCGGACCGATCTCGGTCCCGATCGGCACGCACTTGCCGCATGCGGTCGGCGTTGCGTGGGCGGCAAAGATGCGGGGCGAATCGACCGCGTCTCTCGCGTGGTTCGGCGACGGCGCCACCAGCGAGGGCGATTTCCACGAAGCGATGAACTTCGCAAGCGTGTTCAAGACCAACACCGTGTTTTTCTGCGTGAACAACCAGTGGGCGATCTCGACCCCGATCTCGAGGCAGATGGCCACGGAGACGATCGCCGTCAAGGCGCGCGCCTACGCGATGCCGAGTGTCCGGGTCGACGGCTTCGATCCGATTGCGTGTTGGAAGGCGACGCGGGACGCGGTCGAGCGGGGGCGCAGCGGCGGGGGGCCGACGCTGATCGAGGCGTATACGTACCGCCTCGGCGCGCATGGGACCGCCGACGATCCCCGCCTTTATCGCGATGAGTCCGAGGTCGAGCGGTGGAAGCCGCTCGAGCCGGTGGGGCGTATGGCCTCGTTTCTTGCCCGGCACGGTGTGCTCGATTCGGACGGCGTCGACGACATCAAAACCGAGGCAAAGCAGGCGATCGCCGATGCCGTGTCCGAGATGGAGTCGATGGAGCACCCCGCCCTCGACATCCTGTTCGACCACACTTACGCGGGCGAACGCCCGTGGACGTTCGACGAGGGGCTGCGTGAGCTCGAGGCGGTCGGACAACGAGACGTCGTCAAGCCGCTGAACGCGCCGTCGCCGGAGCGGGGAGGAAACGTCTGATGGCCGGCCGCACCATGGTCGAGGCGCTCAACCTGGCTCTGCATCAGGCGATGGAGGCCGACGAACGGGTGATCGTTCTCGGTGAGGACGTGGCGCGCACCGGCGGTGTCTTCCGCGTCACGCAGGGGCTGCTCGACAAATTCGGCGAGGATCGCATCGTCGATACTCCGCTCGCCGAGGCGGCCATCGTCGGAACCGCGATCGGGATGTCGATCTACGGGATGCTCCCGGTCGTCGAGATCCAGTTCGATGCCTTCGTGTATCCCGGCTTCGAGCAGATCGTCGTTCACGCGGCCCGCTACGCGTGGCGAACGCAGGGCCAGGTTCCGGCATCGATCGTCATCCGAATCCCCTACGGCGGCGGCGTGCGGGCGCCGGAGCTGCATTCCGATTCGCCCGAGGCACTGTTCGTCCATTCGCCGGGGCTGAAGGTCGTGTGCCCCACGACGCCTCGGGACGCGCGCGACATGCTGCTGGCCGCGATCCACGATCCAGATCCGATTGTGTTCATGGAGCCGAAGCGCATCTACCGCGCCGGGCGTCAGGACTTCCCCGACGAGCCGCCGTTCCCGCTTGGGCTCGGCGGGGGCGCCCCCAAGGACTTTCTGTCGACTGCCCGCATCGCGCGCGACGGCTCCGATTTAGCGATCCTCACCTACGGTGCGACGGTGCCGCTGTCTATCGAGGCGGCGGAAAAGCTGGCCGCCGAACGGGGCATCGAGGCGAAGGTCGTCGACCTTCGCAGCCTCTATCCGCTCGATGTCCAAACGATCGTTGAAGCGGCAAGCCAGTGCGGACGCGCCCTCGTGGTGCACGAAGCGCCGCGTACGGCCGGACTCGGTGCCGAGGTGTCGAGCCTCATCCACGAACGGGCGATCCTCGACCTCGAGGCGCCGGTACTGCGGGTGACCGGTTTCGACGTTCCGTTCCCGCAGTTCGCCAACGAAGACGACTACCTTCCGTCGGTCGACCGAATTCTGGTCGGCGCCCGTAAGGTCCTCGATTTCTAGATGGTGTTCTAGGTGCCCGACTTCAGACTCCCCGACCTCGGCGAAGGCGTGACCGAGGGAGAGATAGATCGCTGGCTCGTGAAAGAAGGAGACACGGTCGACGAGGACACTCCGCTGGTCGAGGTCATCACCGACAAAGCGACCGCCGAGATCCCGTCGCCGTTTGCCGGCACGGTGCTCAGGATCCACCACGCCGAGGGCGAGGTGGTTCCGGTCGGAAACGTCCTCATCACGATCGGCAACGCCTCGGAGCAGTTGCAGTCGAACGACCTTCTCGAGACGGCGGCAACGGCGGTCGCCGCGACGCCGCCCCAACCGACAACTGCGGTCCGGGCGCGCGAAGCATCTGTCGAGCCCGGAGGTAACGGCGCGGTCAAGGCAATGCCGCCGGTGCGAAAGCTGGCGCGGGATTTGGGAATCGACCTGGCTCGAATCGCCGGCTCCGGCCCGGAGGGACGCATTTTGCGTGAAGACGTCGAGGCTGCGGCCGGCTCGGGCGCCTCCCCCCGCGGCGAACGGCGGGTGGCGATCCGCGGGGTTCGTCGAATGATCGCCGAGAAGATGACGCAGGCTCACCTGTCGATTCCCCCGGTCACGCACGTCGAAGAATGTGACGTAACCGAGCTCGATGCGGCGCGCCGGGCACTGAACGAGCGCTACCCGGATCGCCCCAAGCTCTCGTACCTCCCTTTCATCATCGCCGCGACCGTGCGCGCCTTGAAGGAGTATTTGGAGCTCAACTCGTCGTTCGACGAGGATGCGCAGGAGATCGTCTTCTACGACCATTTCAACATCGGCGTCGCAACCGATACGCCACAGGGTCTGGTCGTCCCGGTCATCAAGGATGCCGGTCACAAGTCGCTGCACGACATCGCCGCCGATCTTCACCGGCTTGCCGCGGCCGCACGCGACGGAAAGCTGACGGCGGATGAGCTCCGGGGGGGAACCTTCACGATCACGTCCCCCGGCAAATTCGCCGGTCTCATGGCGACCCCGATCGTGATGGCACCGCAGGCTGCGATCCTGGGTGTGCACCGCGCGATCGAGCGGCCGTGGGTGGTAGGCGGTCAAATCGTCATTCGCACGATCATGAACATCAGCGTGACCTTCGATCACCGGGTGATGGACGGAATGACCGCGGCCAAGTTCAACCAGGAGATCGTGGCGCTGCTCGAGCACCCCGCCCTCCTGTTCTACGAGCCGTAACCGCAGTCTCCCTTTTGCGCTTTCTGCGCGACAGCTTTCGCTCCACGAAGGCACAGGCACATAAAGCGGTCCGGGTGCAACCTTTCCAGCCGGGGGCGTGTCGGAAGGATCGAGATGCGCACAAAAGCACGCGACGAAGAGTTCCGAGGGTTCTATTTTGCGCAGGCGCCCCGACTCCGCCGCCTTGCGCTGCTGCTGTGCGGTAGTCCGTCCGCCGCCGACGACTTGGCTCAGGAAGCGCTCCTGCGCGCCTACCGTGCGTGGGGGCGAATCAGAGACGAGGATCCCGGCCCCTACGTTCGCCGCACGCTCGTCAACCTCCACCGCAACGACATGCGCCGCCGCATGCTCGAGATTCGCAAGCGGCCGGAGCCAATCCTCGACAGCCCGAGTCACGATCACGGCGTCGAAGAGGCGTTGCACGTGGCAAAGGCGTTGTCCCATCTGTCGCCGGTGCGGCGCGCCACGGTCATCCTGCGCTTCTACGAGGACCTTCCGGAAAAGGAGATCGCCGCTCTCCTGGACCGGCCGCTCGGAACCGTGAAATCGGATTTGCACCGAGCGCTCGCGACGCTGCGGCCGCTGTTGATCGAAACCGCGAAGGAGAACGGATGAACGAAGACAGTGTGCGCGACTTCATCCGGCGCGCCGGAACCGCGCCGGATGCGACCGAAGCGGAGTGGGATGCGTTCCGAACCCGCGGACATCGCGACCTGTTCGTTCACCGCGCGGGTGCCGCCGTCCTGGCCACAGCGGTGATCGTCACCGCGGCGATAGGAAGCCGGGCCGTGCTCGACGACCGGGCACTCCCGCCGACGCCGCCCGCCGAGCAGCAGCACGAGCCGCGTCCGCCGGTCGACTGGCCCACCGATCTGTCGGTCCCGGAACGGTGCGAAGCCGCACCCGACTTCGCGCCGAAGGGGCCACGCGGAGCGCTCGCCTACGTCACCGGATCACAGCTGCGCGTGCGCGACCTGACGAGCGGCCAGGACTGGACCGTCGTAACCGGGATTCCTGATGGCGTGGAGCCGGGTGAGGTCGGCGCCAGTCCGGACGGCGATTGGGTGACGTTCGGAGAAGGCCTCGTCGTGCCGACGCTGGGCGGGGACCTTTGCCGTCCGCTCGGCTTCTACGGGATCAACCCGATGTGGTCGACGGACGGAACGATGCTCGCCCATGCGGAGGGGGTGCTGATCACCGGCACCCCGACCCGGGGCGCCGACGCCGAGATTCACACCGGCGATCCGCGCGACAACTTCTTCGGCGCAGTTCTCGACCCGGCGCGCCGCACGGCTGCGTTCACTTGGACCACGGTGGAGGAGGACAGGTTCACGCCGGTGCGCGAGTCGGTGACGCTCCTCGACGTCGCCAGCGGCGAGTACCGGCGGATCTACGACACGTCGGTTGACGAGGTCGAGAATTTCGGGCTCCACATGGAGTCATGGTCGCCGGATGGAGAGTGGATCATCGCTCGCAGATTCGTGAGAGGCGCTTCGGCGAGCGCCGATCCCGCGCCCCTCATCGCCATCGAGGTCACGACCGGGCGCGCGATCGACGTCACCGACGAGACGAACGGCGCGCCGGTGACGATTGCATTCGGCGACCGCGTCGCGTGGTGCGACGACGGGCTGGTCGTGGCCGAGGGCGTCGCCCGCTTCTCGGACGACGCCGGCCGTGTGGTCGTGGCGGCCGCTCCTTCGTGGGTCGCGAGCGAGATCCTTCCCGCACCCGACGGACATGCGTTCTCCCACCCGAGTTGTCTCGACGACCGGTTGGTGATGTCGACGGGGCCGTTGAACAAACTCGGCGCGCCGGACCCAACCGGGGTCGTCGTCGTGGGGGACGTGGCGCCCGGGGACGACGGCCGGTTCCCGGTATACGGCGACGAAGACGACCCGCTCGCGTCGCCTGAGTGGATTCGCCCGGGCGAGATAGTCGTTGAGGAGAGGCACATGGGCGAGACGTGGGTCGGCTCCCTCCGGCCCGAGGGCGGGATTCGCGAGCGCTTCGTCGGGCTCGGCGACATTCGTGGGTTTGAGTTCGGCGCCACCGCCGCATCGCAGCGCTACTTCTGGATCTCCCCCTGAGGCACCTCGAGCCGCTAGACGAACAAACCGTCCCCCGCCCCCATCCGCAGATCCTCTAGCGTTCCGTGCTGCTCGTCGGCGCGCCGAATCAACTCGTCGAAATCGAACTCGCCGAGGCGCATGTCGTTGGGCGCCAGCTCTTTCAGCGTGACCCACATGGCGCGCTTCGCGAGCACGCCTAGTCCGAGGCCCTCGAGCTCGATGAAGCGCGACAACGGCGAATACCCGGTGAGCTGCGCGTTCGGCTTGAGGCGACCGACTCTTTCCGCCGCCCACGCGGCCGCATCTTTCCACCACTGCGGAGACATGCCGAGCCGCTCCATTACTTTCTCGAGCGTCTCTCGATCTTGTTCGAGGGCGGGAAGAAGGTGGTCGCGGAGGGCGGCGCCGACCTCGTTCTCCTCGTTGTTCGACAGAGCCCGTCGAGCGAGCTCGTTGCCGCCGCAATCTGCGGCGTGATGATCGGTCAAGTACACCCGGAGATACTCGTCGCCGGAACGTTTCTTGGACTCAGCTGACGGGGTCGCCTGGGCTGACATCGCTCCACCTCCTGATCGGGGACACCGTCGTCATACCCGCTCTAGCTGGGTATGACCGAACTCAACCAACTGGAAGGAGAGCAAAAATGGGAACTGAGGCCGAGCGAAAGCTGAACGAGCTGCTCCTCGAGGCGCATACGAACGAGATCGCCCTCGTGGAGGTGCTGTCGGCGCACGCCAAGGTTGCGCAGGAACCCAGTTACCGGCAGCTTCTCGAGGAGCACATCGACGAGACCCGCCGCCACGCCAGCCTCGTCGAGGAGCGACTCGACGAAAAGGGGGCGACGCGAAGCCCGCTCCGCGCCCTCTACGGAAGCGTGCAACTCGCGGTGAAGCAGGGACTAACCCTTGCAAAGGGGCCGATCGATCTCGTCCGCGGCGGCACCGACCGGATCGAGAAGCAGCTCCGCAACGCGATGGACGAGGTTATGACCGAGGGCATGGAAATCGCCGCCTACGATGCGATCGAAGCCACCGCGCTCGCGACCGGCGACGAGCAGACGGCAGGATTGGCGGCGACGATCCGAACTGATGAGGAGCGGATGCTCGAGCGGCTGCGCGGTGAGATCGCTCGTCTCGGCGCAGCTCACGGCGGCGGGGATCGACGGCCGTGGCCCGGGTACGACGACATGAGCGCTCAAGACATCGTCGCCCGGCTGTCGACCGCCGGGACCGGGCTCAAGGCGCGCGTGCGCGCCTACGAGACCCAAACGAAAAACCGCGCAACGGTTCTGCGCGCCTGCGACACCAACTCCTAAAACAGGCGATCTAATCTGCAGCGCTTTATTTTCTTCGCCCCCGCGCAGGCCACCTTGTAGATCAGATCGCCGAAGTGTGAGGTACATCACACCTATTCATCGTCGGGGCAGCCGGCGGGAAGCCGTTTTAGGAGAACGTGTCGCACTCCGCCGGATCGCCGGAGTCGAACCCGCGCCGGAACCAACTTACGCGCTGCTCCGATGAGCCGTGCGTCCACGACTCGCGGTCAACGTCTCGTCCCGCCTGCTCCTGGATGCGGTCGTCGCCGACCGCGGCCGCCGCCGCCAGTCCTTCTTCGAGGTCGCCCGGTTCCAACAGCTTCCGGTCGGCGGCCGTGTTGCCCCATACTCCGGCGAGGCAGTCGGCCTGCAACTCCAGCAGGACCGACAATTCGTTGGCGCGATCCGGATCGCTGCGTTGTTCGGCGCGCACCTCGTCCGAGATCCCGAGCACGTTCTGCACGTGGTGTGCGATCTCGTGCGCGAGAACGTAAGCCTGCGCAAAATCTCCCGGCGCGCCGAATTGCCTCTTCAATGCACGGAAGAAATCGAGGTCGATGTAAACCGTTTGGTCGGGCGGGCAATAGTGCGGGCCGATATTTGACGTCGCGCCGCCGCAGCCCGATCCGGTGCTGTGATCGAACAACACGAGTCGTGCGCGTTCGTACTTCTTGCCGGACTGATCGAAGCTCCGTTCCCACGACCCCTGAACATCGTCGAGAACGAACGACAGGAAGTCGGCAAGACGCTGGTCCTCGGCGCTGGGAGCCGACCCCGCGGGAGGCGGACCTCCGCCTTCTAGATCGGTGACGACGTCGCCCAAGCCACCTCCGCCGAGGAGGGTGATTACTACGAAGATGATCAACCCGGGCACACCGAGCCCACCGATCGCCGCCGGCGCGCCGAATCCACGTCTACCCCGTCGATCCTCGATGTCGCGACTCATACGGCCGCGGCGCCACCTCAACGGCTCGTCTCCACGGCCTCCTTCTACCCGGCGGTAGAGGGTCGAATCGAACGCTCTGGCAGTTGCTGGGAGTGTGACGTGCGTCACTTGCAGCGATCCCAAGAGGCTGTTATCTCAAAGGACACGGGTTCGGCCCACGAGAGGCCATCCAATGCAAGAAACAGAGACGAGAAACACCGAAGCACCCCCTCCACCGGCGCGCCGCGCGCTAACCCCCCTCGCCGCCCTCGGCGTTGCCGCCTTCGCGATTCTCCTGGGAGCGGGAGTACTAGTCGTCATTACCGATGGACAGTCAAAGCCAACGAGCGACTTACCAGCAGGTCCTGTAATACAAGCAGGAGAGACAGAAACAGACGTATTAGCCAGCCTAGAGGCGTTACTTGTACGGAAAGATCGTGCGTTTGACACCCACAATTTGAACATGTTGAGGGACGTCTATGTTGATGAAAGCCGAACCTTCCGACGCGCCGAGAGCGCACTCAAACGCCTCATCCGCTTCTCGGTCTACGATCGTGCTCGATACGAACCTCGAGCTTTAAACGTGAACGAGATCACCGAAGATACGGCGGTCGTTGAATACACCTACGTCCATTACCCCTGCTTTCGATCCGCGAGTGGCAAAGACGTTACGAAGGCTACGGGAGTTGTCGAGAAACGCGCGCTCTACACCCTTCATAGAGAAGCTGACCAGTGGCAGATTTATGCCATAGAACTCGTCGAGGAGAAGATCCTGCGCCAGGAAGACTCGAGCTGTGAACGTGTTTAGACAGGTTGTTGCCGTTGTCATCTTGCTCTGCCTCTTTGCTCAAACCGCCTTGTCACAATCCACTGCACGGGTCGAAGGCCAAGAAGGCGATCAAGAAACAAGCCTGACGGCAGTAACGAGGTCGGGATTCGAAACGCCGGGATACGTGCAAGGAAGCGCTGCACAGGCAGCTGGCCACGTCCCCGCACAAGCAGGCGCGCCGGTGCGGTTGCTGCCCAATATGTGCACGGTTCGGCCTGTGTTTACTGCTCATCGCTATGACTCTCCCCTCGAGCGTTCTATGGATTTTGGAGACACCGGAGGGAACTGCGTCTACTTCATGGCGCTCCAGTCCGACGATCCTCTCGAACGACGCCGCGGACGTGGCCGGGGGCCGAATATCGCCGCCCTCATCGCGCGCGCCTACGACAA
>Ga0247713_1000535_pt1 | contig 22583 bp, 21 predicted proteins | sample 21E_NmetaG_FD_189936 | JGI IMG/M metagenome (GOLD analysis project Ga0247713, IMG submission 189936) | Soil microbial communities from hillslope of Landscape Evolution Observatory, University of Arizona, Oracle, AZ, United States - 2-1-E_N | ecosystem: Engineered > Artificial ecosystem >... | reverse complement strand
CCACCTCGCGACGCGGTACGTCGCGTTCGAGCGCGGCCCGTCGGAGGGCGCGTGCCACGCCGCGAGGCTGCGGCTGACGGTGACGCTGCCCGACGGCGTCGCGGCGGTGCCGCACTTCCACTGGTCCGGCGGCGGCGGCACGGCGACGCCGCTCTCCGTCTCGGGGAGCACCGCGACGCTCGACGTGCCCTGGGACACGTGCACGTGGGAGGGCCGGTACGGGATCCTGTCGCTCCCGAACGCGAGCCACGCGCTCGACGCGCGCACCTTCACCGTCGCCGGCATCGTCACGGTCGACCGGACGCGGGTCGCGACCGCGACCCCGCCGCCCGCCGGCTGGATCACCGGCGCCGTCGTGCCGGTCCCGCTCGCCGATCCCGCGCCCAGCATCGCCGTCCACGGCCCCTCGTCCCTCTCGCTCGACGCGCGCGACACGACGCTCAGGCTCGTCGTCTTCTCGAGCGGCCCGGGCAAGCTCGAGGCGACGTTCGGCGGACGCGCAGCCGGCACGTTCGGCCTGCGCAGCGGCAACAACGTCCTGCGGGTGCGCGTCCCCCTCGCGCTCGCGCGGCGGACGCTCGCGCAGGGGACGGAGCTCCGGCTGACCAGCGTCGCCCCCTCCGGGATCGTCTACGGCGCGAGCGTCAGCCGCACCGTGCGCCTCCACCAGGCGCCGAAGCGCCGCCGCTGAGGCGCGATGATGGCGGGGCATGCGCTCCGCCGACGGGATCTTCCTCGCGCGTCCCGAGCGCGTCCCCGACGGGCGGCCGCTCGCCGTCAAGGACCTCTTCGACACCGCCGGCCTGACGACGACCTACGGGTCGGCTGTCTTCGCGGAGCACGTGCCCGAGCGCACGGCGGAGGCGGTGCTGCGACTCGAGCGGGCCGGCTGGGCGACCGTCGGCAAGACGAACCTGCACGAGCTCGCCTACGGCGTCACGTCCGAGAACCCGCACTTCGGCACCGTGCCGAACCCGCTCGCGGCAGGACGCGTCGCCGGCGGGTCGAGCGGCGGCAACGCCGCGGCGCTCGCGCTCGGGCTCGCCGAGGGGGCGCTCGGCACCGACTCCGGCGGCTCGATCCGCATCCCGGCCGCGTGCTGCGGCGTCGTCGGCTTCAAGCCGACGTGGGACGTCGTGCCGCTGGACGGATGCTTCCCGCTCGCGCCGAGCTTCGACCACGCGGGCCCGATGGCGCGCGACGTCGGCGCCTGCGCGGCGCTGATGGAGGCGCTCGTCCCGGGGTTCCGGCGCGAGGAGCCGCCGGCGCTCGCGGACCTGCGCGCCGGGCTCGCGTGGACGGAGCACGCCGATCCCGGCGTCCGCGCACGCGTCGAGGCCGCGGCCGCGCGCTTCGGCGAGCTCGTGCGCGTCGACCTGCCTCCGCCGCGGGGGATCGACCGCCTCTTCATGCGCGAGGTGGCGGACGTCCACCGCGACCTCTACGCGCGCGAGTCGGCGCGCTACGGCGAGGACGTGCGGATCAAGGTCGGCCGCTGCCTCGCCGTGACGGACGCCGAGGGCGCGGCGGCCGAGGCGGCGCGCGCGGCGTACCGCGAGGCGGCGGCGCGAGCGCTCGACGGTCTCGACCTGCTGGTGACGCCGACGCTCCCGTGCGTCGCGCCCCGGACGCCGCGGCCCGGGCCCGGCGACCTCGACGTCCGCGAGACCCTGATCCGGTTCACGTTCCCGTTCAACGCGCTCGGCCTGCCGGCGCTCGCGCTCCCGTGCGGCGAGGCGGAGGACGGCCTGCCCGCGTCGGTGCAGCTCGTCGGCCGGAGCGGGGCCGACGCGGCCGTGCTCGCGGCGGGCGAGGCGCTCGAGCGCGCGCTCGAGCGGTAGCGGCGCTCAAGCCGGCGCCCGCCGGTGCCGAAAGAGAGCGCGTGACCGCGGTCCGCCTCACAGCCGTCGCCGTGCTCGCGCTGACGCTCGTCGGCGCCGCCGGCGCGGCCGCCCGTCCGCAGGCCGGGACGCCGCCGCAGGGCCTGCGCGCGTTCCTCCTCCGCGCGGACGAGCCCGGGAGCCGGACCTATGCGCGCACGCCGTCCTTCGCGTGGAAGCCCGTCCCCGGCGCCGTCCGCTACGAGTTCCAGCTCTCGACGGCGAACGCGTTCCGCGACAACGCGATCATCCACAGCGCCGACGACCTGACGAGCCCGACCGCGTCGGTCCCGCTGACGCTGCCGTGGATCACCGGCTCGCCGTACTCGCTCTACGCACGCGTCCGCGCGGTGCTCCCCCGGACCGTGACGCCGTGGAGCGCGCCGTTCGGGTTCAACATGCGCTGGGGCTCCGTGCCGCAGCCGCTCGGCGCGCAGCCGGGGCTCCTGCGCTGGACGCCGGTCGACGGCGCGGCCGCCTACCAGGTCTGGCTGGTGGACGTCCCGAAGATGGTGCTGACCTACACGAACGTCCTCGACCAGCGCGAGTTCTACACCTTCCACCAGGCGCCGCAGTGGACGGCGACGGTGCGGTGGCGGATCCGCGCCCTCCGCAGCGTCGCGGGCGAGCGCGTGAACCGGCTGCCCGCCGCGGTGTACGGCCCCTGGAGCCCGATCTACAGCTCGCCGAACCCGGACTTCGTCACCGGCGCGCTGCGGCCGCTGCGGACCGTGTCGGACGTCTCGTCGAACGGCTCCTCCGGCTCGCCGGCGCACCGCCTGATGCCGGCGTTCCTGTTCAGCGGCAACCGCACGGCGGACGGGCGCGAGGCGGAGCTGTACCGCGTCTACGTCTTCACCGACTCCGACTGCCTCAACCCCGTCTTCAAGGGCGCCGTGGTCGGTTCGCCCGCGTACGCGCCGCGCCCCGGCGGCCCGCTCTCCCTCCCGCGGACGGCCGCGGCGATCGCCGACGCGCGCTCGCGCTACCTCCCCGACGGCTCGGAGGGCCCGACCGTGAGCTACGACGGCGCGCTCGTGAAGGCGACGGAGGACGAGGAGGCGCCGACGCCGACGGTGTCGCTCCCGACGGCGCAGGCCGCGTCGGGCTCCGGCTCCGGCTCCGGCTCGGGCTCCGGCTCGTCGGGCGGCGGCGGGCACACGTTCATCCGCTTCAGCGGCGACGTCGGCGCGCCCGTCGACCTCTGGGACACCGACTGGCCGCGCGGCGCCTACTACTGGACGGTCGTCGGCGTCGAGGCGGTCACGCCGGTGACGCTCAGCTCGACGGTCGAGCTGCCGGCGCCGTCGGGATCGTCGACCATCTCCGTCACGAACGCGAGCGGGTTCGCGAGCGGGGACCTCCTCGCGATCGGCAGCGGCACCAACCAGGAGCTCGTCTCCGTCACCGCGATCAACGGCCGCGTGCTCACGCTCGCGACCGCGCTCCGGTTCTCGCACTCCCCGGGCGAGGCGGTCGTCCGCGGCGGCGGCGGGATCACCTACCGCGACATGGAGCTCCCGCAGGACGTCTGCGCCTCGGGCCGGCTGCTCCGGTTCGGCAAGACGAGCGAGCCGGCCGTGACGAGCGCGGGCGCGCCGTTCGCGTCCGGCCTCTCGCCCGTCGGGCGCCTCACGAGCGCGACGCGCAGCACGGCGACCTTCTACGGCCACCCGCTCGTCGCGTGGGCCCCGGCGCTCGGCGCGGCGGTGTACGAGGTGCAGTGGAGCAGGACGCGCTACCCGTTCCGGCCGGAGCTGGACGCGCGGACGAGCACGCGCGGGCTGCTGACGCTCTCGACGTCGACCGTCCTGCCGCTCGCGCCGGGCACGTGGTGGTACCGCGTCCGCGGGATCAACTACCAGCTCCCGACGGGCGCGCAGCAGATGTCCTGGTCGGACCCGGCGCGGCTCGTCGTCGCGCGCCCGGCGTTCCGCGTCGTCCGCTGAGCCGCGGCTAGCGCCGCAGCTCGTAGCGCCGCTCGCCGACCCGCACGACCGCCTCGACGGCGCGCTCCGTCGCCCACTGCTGCGCCGTCGGGAGGAGCGCGGCGAGCACGTCGTCGGCGTCGCCGTCGGGTCGGACGCAGACGTTCCAGCGCCGGTCGCCGAGCTGGACGAGGTACGCGCGGAGGCCGGGGATCCTCGCGAGGAGGTCGAGCGCGTCCCACCGGCTCGAGGTCTCGATCCGGATCGGCTCCCGCAGGACGGTCGTCACGCCAGCAGCTCCGCGATCGGCGGCGGCGTCTCGCGCTCGGCGACGACGTCCGCCGCGAGCGCGTGGATCTTCACCCGGTGGTTGCGCGCGGCCCGGCGGAGCAGCTCGAACGCGTCGTCCGGCGTCACGCGGTACCGCTCGGCGAGCACGCCCTTCGCCTGCTCGATCACGATGCGCGACTCGAGCGCCTGCTGGAGCTGCGCGTTGCGCGCGAACAGCTCGCGCGCGACCTCCGTCAACCGCCGGACGTCCGCCGGGTCGGTTCCGCCGTCCCGCGAGGTGAGCGGCGTCTCGCTCACGCGGCCCTCCGTACCGACAGCGCCGCCAGCGCCTCCTGCCGCGAGCGCTCGACGCGGAGCTTCCGGTCGAGCCCCGTGATCTCGAGCACGCGCAGGACGCGCACGTCCGAGACGGCGAGCACCAGCTCCTCGAACCGCTGGGCGGCGCCGACGAGGACGCCGAGGATCGTCGAGTCCGCGAACGAGACGGCGGAGAGGTCGACGAGCGCGCGCCGCGCGCCCGCCGCCTCCGCCGCGCGCAGCTCCCGCTCGAGCGTGGGCGCGTCGTGCAGGTCCAGCTCCCCGATCGCCGTCACGGCGAACGCGTCGTCGCACAACCACGCGCCTCTGATCTCGCTTGCGAGCAACGTCATGATCCCCTCCCGATTGCCAGACTCCCACCGTAGTCCGGCGTCGCCGCGACCAGGTGAGCGCCGGCCGCAGGTTCCGTGAGGATGCGCTCACACGGGGACGAGCTTGTACCCGTGCCCGCGCACGGTGACGATCCGCTCCGGGTGCGCGGCGTCGCGCTCCAGCTTGCGGCGGAGGTTCACGACGTGCGCGTCGCACGCGCGCACCGTGCCGACGTGCTCGCTCTGCCACAGCTCCCGCATCAGCTCGCGGCGGGTGAACGGTCGCTCGGGCTCCGACGCGAGCAGCGAGAGGAGGCGGAACTCCGACTGCGTCAGCTCGACGAGCCCTCCGTCGACGCGCACCTCGTGCCGGAGGGCGTCGATCTCGATCCCGCCGACGCGACGCACCGCCGCGTCCGGCGTCCGATCGAGCTCCCGCCGGCGCAGCAGCGCGCGCACGCGCGCGACGAGCTCGGCGACCGAGAACGGCTTGGTCACGTAGTCGTCGGCGCCGAGCTCGAGGCCGACGACGCGGTCGACCTCCGCGTCGCGTGCCGTGAGCATCAGGATCGGGACGGCGCTCGACGCCCGCAGCCTGCGGCACACCTCGGTCCCCGACAGCCCCGGGAGCATCACGTCGAGGAGGATCGCGTCGAACGGCCGCGCGAGCGCCGTGTCGAGCGCCGCCGCTCCGTCCACCTCCTCGTCGACCTCGAAGCCTTCGCGCCTCAGGGCGTACGCCAGGGCCTCGCGGATCGCGGGCTCGTCCTCGACGACGAGGACCCGCGCGCTCACGCCGCGCTCCTCCGCCGGAGGACGATACGCGCGACCGTTCCGTGCGGCTCGTTCCGACGCAGCTCGACGGCTCCGCCGAGCGCGTCGACCGCCTCCCGGACGATCGACAGCCCGAGTCCGAAGCCCGTCGCCTCGCGGCGGCCGCCGCGGTAGAAACGCTCGAAGACGCGCTCCTCGTCCCCCGGAGGCAGTCCGGCCCCCTCGTCCACGACGTCGACACGGACGTCGCGCCCGGCGTTTCGCGCGCGCAGCCAGATCGTCCCCTGCGCCGCGTGCTTGACGGCGTTGCCCGCGAGGCTGCCGATCGCCTGCTCGAGCAGGAACCGGTTCGCGTCCACCGTCAGCCGCGCGGGGCAGTCGACGCGCACCTCCGCGCGCCCCGGCGGGTCGAGCGAGAGCGCGATGCGGTCCAGGAGCGGCCGCAGCCGCACCTCCTCGACGGGCGGCGGCTCCGTCCCCGTCTGCGCGCGCGCCAGCGTCAGCAACGCGTTGACGAGCCGCGCGAGGCGGTCGCACTCGCGGCGGATGTGCGCCAGGAAGCGGTCGCGGTCGTCGGCGTCCTCCTTCGCGCCCGCGTCGAGCACCTCCGCGGCGCTGATGATCGCGGCGATCGGCGTCTGGAGCTCGTGCGCTGCGTTCGTGACGAACTCGCGCTCCGCCCGCTCGAGCCGCTCCCGCTCGGACACGTCCCAGACGACGGCGACGGCGGCCTCGACGGCGCCGTGAGCGTCGCGGACCGGCGCCGCGGACACCGCGATGGTGACGCTGCAGCCGTCGTCGCGGCGCAGGCGCACGCGCTCGTCCGAGACGACCTCGCCGCGGAGCAGCGCGCGCGCCAGCGGCGAGTCGTACGGCGCCGCCGCGGCGGACGTCGCGCCGTCGCCGCCTCCGACAGGCGCGCCCCTGATGCCGGGCCCCAGCAGGCGCACCGCCTCGTCGTTCGCGACGACGATCCGCCGCGAGCGCGGGTCCGCGGCGACGACCCCGAGCGGCAGCTCGGAGAGCAGCGCCGCTACCTCGAGCGCGCGGGAGCCGGGCGGTGAGTCTCCCGTCGGCCGGTGAGAGCCTCGATTCGCCACGCGCTCGACCTCAGACGCGGTCGCGCAGCTCCTCCACGCCCGCGTGCTGCGCGCAGTGGGCGCAGCAGAAGATGCTCCCGTCCGCCTCGAGGCCGTGCCCGACGATCCGGCAGCCGCAGTGGGCGCAGGTGGGTGCGAGCGCGTGGATCGCGCACTCGAAGCTGTCGAAGACGCGCGTCTCGCCGCCGTAGGTGATCTCCATCGTCTTGTCGTACTCGTTGCCGCACACGTCGCAGGTGCCCATCGCTCCCCTCGGTCGCTGTCGCAGGAGGTGTTCCCCGGCGGCGGCTAGCGAACCGCGCGGACCGCGTCCTCGTACACGCGGTCGCGTCCGAACCGGTCGAGCTCGTCGGAGAGGACGTCGCTCGGGTGCGGCGGGTCGCCGGGCGGGAACGGCGCCGGCTCGCCGTCGACCTCGACGCCGACGAGCTTCTCGGCGGGCTCGATCTCGAGCTCGAGGTCGTCGCGGCCGAGGCGGGAGCGGAGCCACCCGGCGAGGAGGTGCGCCTGCGCGGGCGTGGCCGTGACGCGCAGCCGGCGCACGCCCCCGATCCCGGGCCACATGCTCGCGAGCGCGGTCCGCCAGCGGGTCGTGCGCGCCCACGCCACGTCCGAGACCGCGACGCGGTCGAACAGCCTCGCGAGCTCCGCGTACCGCGGCGGCAGCTCGCCCTCCCACTCGGTGCTGTCGACGATCAGCCGGTCGACGAGGTCGACGAGCCCGTCGAAGGCGCCGTCGCCCCACGGCGGCTCGCCGCGCCAGCGGAGGAACGCGGGCAGGTCGACGAGGAGGAGCGGCGCGACGACGCTCGCCGGGGCGACCGCTCGCCGCCCCCGGAGCCGCACCTCGATCACCTCCGAGCAGACGTGGTGCTCCTGCCCCGGCGCGGAGAAGCAGCGGAGGTCGACCGCCGCGGCGAGGGCGTCCTCGTCGGCGTCCGGCTCGGGGACGAGCAGGATCGTCCGCGACGGGTGCCGCTCCGCGAGCCCCGCGAGCGCGTCCTCGGCCGCCTCGCGCCACTCGGGCGGCGCCCAGGCGACGTGGGTGAGGACGCTCGTCCGCAGCCACGCGCCTCCCTCGGGCGCCTCCTCGCGCAGCTCCGCGAGCTCGCGCTCGATCTCGCCGACGGACGCCGCCATCAGCGGCGCCGCCAGCGGCGGCCGTCGCGTGCGACGAGGTCGTGCGCCGGCTTCGGCCCCCACGTGCCCGCCGCGTAGTTCGGAAAGCTCGGGCGGTCGCGCTGCCACGTCGCGACGACCGCGTCGACGAGCGCCCACTGCTCCTCCACCTCGTCCGAGCGGGTGAAGAGCGTCGCGTCCCCGAGCATCGCGTCGAGGATCAGCCGCTCGTACGCCTCCGGCAGGCTCGTCCGGAACGCGCCGCCGTAGAGGAAGTCCATGTTGACGGTGCGGATCGCCATCCCCTGGCCCGGCACCTTCGCGCCGATCTCGAGCGTCACCCCCTCGTTCGGCTGGATGTGGACGATGAGCACGTTCGGCTCGAGGCCGTCCCCCGCGAGCTCGGCGAACGGCGGGTGGGGCGCGCGCTGGAACTCGATCGCGACCGTCGTCTCGCGCTTCGGCAGGCGCTTGCCGACGCGGACGTAGAACGGCGTGTCGGCCCAGCGCCAGTTGTCGACGAACAGCTTCGCGGCGACGAACGTCTCCGTCGTCGAGTCGGGCGCGACGCCCTCCTCCTCGCGGTACGCGGGCGCCTCCTCCCCCTCGACGAACCCGCGGCCGTACTGGCCGCGGACGACGTGCTTCGGGCCGGGCGTGTGGATCGAGCGCAGCACCTTCACCTTCTCGTTGCGGACGGACTCCGCGGTGAAGTCGATCGGCGGTTCCATCGCGGTGACCGCGAGGAGCTGCAGCAGGTGGTTCTGGAAGATGTCGCGGATCGCGCCCGCCTGCTCGTAGAAGTCGCCGCGCCCCTCGATCCCGATCGACTCGGCGACGGTGATCTCGACGTGGTCGATGAACTGGCGGTTCCAGATCGGCTCGAAGATCCCGTTCGCGAACCGCAGCGCGAGCAGGTTCTGGACGGTCTCCTTGCCGAGGTAGTGGTCGATCCGGAAGATCTCCTCCTCCGCGAACCAGCGGTGGATGTGCTCGTCGAGCGACCGCGCCGACGCGAGGTCGTGGCCGAACGGCTTCTCGACGATCAGCCGCGTCCAGCCCTCGCGGCCGCGCCGCTCCCCGACCTGCTCGACGATCGTCTCGAACGCCGCCGGCGGGACGGCGAGGTAGTGGATGCGGTTCCCGTTCGTCCCGCGGCGCTCGTCGAGGTCGTTGAGGAGCGCGACGAGCGCGTCGAGGCCGCGGTCGTCGGCGAAGTCGGTAGCGACGTAGTGCGAGCACTCCATCAGCCGCTCCCAGACGTCGTCCCGGAACGGGTCGCGCGCGTGCTCCCGCACCGCCTCCTCCATCTGCGCGCGGAACTCGTCGTTCTCGAGCTCGGTGCGGGCGGTGCCGACGACCGCGAACGGGTCCGGGAGGAGGTTCCGGTACGCCATCGCGTAGAGCGCGGGGAAGAGCTTCCGCCGCGTCAGGTCGCCGGACGCGCCGAAGATGACGAGCACGCACGGCTCCGGCCGCCGCGCCGCCGCGAGCCCCTCGAGGAGCGGGTTCTCTTCCGCCTGCGAACTAGCACGATCGAGGGCATGCGGTATCGCGGACGCGCGGCTCACGCCCGCAGTCTCCCAAATATGGTTCGAGTTGCACCTGACCGCTACGTCGACGCCGAAGGTACAGCGCGGTCGAGTCTCCGCTACGTCCAGTCTGCGTTTCTCCTGCGTCCAGTCTGTGTTTTGGAAACGTTGTTACGCTTCCTGGTTGTCTTTTGATTCTGCCGGTGTCAAGATTGCTGCGCCGTGGGAATCGAATTGTTGACAAGGAGAGACGGTCGTGAGGCGAATACTTCTATCGCAGCAGTCGCGTTACTAGTCGCTGCTGACGCCGTGCTGGCAGGGCACATGGGCTACGCGTGCAACGCGCGGTTCGGCAGCTACAGCAACAACGCCCTCGAATGGATCGACGGCGCGGATCTGGACTACATCAACTGGTCGGTGTGGGGGAGCAACCGCGACTTCGTCGGGAAGCGTCAGGACATCGACGGCACGATCACCTATAGCCAGTGGGTGCCTGGCGGATCATGGCATCGCACGACGACTGTGGACGGCTACGACCGGTACCTACGAACGGGGATTCAGCGTGCGGGCTATACCGGTGCCGACTACGAGATGCGCGACTACTCCCACGCCGGCTGCTAACGCGTCGGCTTCACGCTCGGAGGACCAGATGAAGCTTCGCACCTCACTCACGCTGCTGGTGGCAACGACCGCCAGCGTCATCGCCGGAGTAGCGCTCGCAAGCGCAGACAACGCTACCCCGAGCGAACTCTATGACGAACACGTTTTCGCCTCCACCAAGGGAGGGGCGATGATGTCCCGAACGGTCGTCGACGGCCAGGTCTGGGAAGTCGGACGCTACACAAGCCGGGCCGGCTTCCAGTGCATCGCACAGCGGGGGCCCGGTGATGCAAATGGCGATACGTGCACGCCCGCGGACGCGATGTTCGCTGACGGCAGGCGCGTGTTTGCGCTCTTCGGCGCCTCGCACGAGCCGGGCGCGGCTCGCGACTCGTGGACTCGCGTATGGGTGTACGGGATCGCAGCGCCGTCTGTGGCAACGATCGAGATTGTCGCGCACGACTGCTCGCGCTCGGCGGCCAAGATCTCTGGTGATCGCACCTTTCTGCACGTAGCGGCGGGCGCGGCGTTGCGGCGCGGCCGCGTTCCGTACAGGCTCGTCGCGCATGACCGCGCCGGACGCACGATATTCGAGAGAGCGGTGGACGTGGGCTCCCCGGACGGAATGGCCTCTGCCCCCCCGCCGACACCGATCGCAAACCGGTGTTCGCGCTGAGTTTGTGCGCAGCCGAGCCGGATGTCGCGCGGAGCCGGTAAGGCGCGAGCGTTGCTGGCCGCCTCTCACGAGTCGCGGCGGGGCCGCTGCGCTAAAGAAACCGATGGCCGGAAAGCGTCATGTAGGTAATGGGACTCGCACGGCGAGGAGCAAGCATCGCGGACATCGAAGCCGTCTACCGCCGGCGCCTGACGGACTTCCGGCGCGTCGCGACGGCGATCGTCGGCGAACGCGAGGCGGCCCTCGACGTCGTGCAGGACGCCTTCGCCACGGCGGTGAGAGACCGGCGGGACTTTCGTCGGGAAGGACCGCTCGAGGCGTGGCTATGGCGCGCGGTCGTGAACGCAGCGCGTACGGCCAGCCGGCGGCGAGACAGCTACGTCCTGAACGCGGCGCCGCAGATCGACGCGCGCGCCACCGAGAACGGCGGTGCGCCCGACGAACTCACGAGCAGCGTCCGCGCGGCGCTCGCCGCTCTTCCGGAGCGGCAACGACTCACGCTCTTCCTCCGGTACTACGGCGACCTCGACTACGACGCGATCGCACGCCTCCTCGACGTGCGTCCCGGAACGGTCGGCGCCACCCTGACCGCCGCGAGGCACCGGCTCGAACACCTGATCGAGAAGGAGGTTAGCGCGTGACGCGTCGCCCGCCGCTCCGAGATGTTTTCGAAGACCTCGTCCCGCGCGTGCCCGAGGTGGAGGAATGGGAGGACGTCCTCGCCCGCGCCAGCAACGGGGGCGGTGCACGGCGCCGCCGCCGCTCCGTGATCGTCCTTGCCTTGACCGCCGTAGCGGCGCTCGCGGCGATGGCGTCGGCGTATGCGGTGGGCCACTTCCTCACGATCGGCGACCGCGCCCCGGACGACGTGCGAGAGCAGGCGCGGCTCGCAGACGAGATCCGAGGCGAGCTCATACCTCGAGCGAACGCGGCACCCGCGATAGACTTCGACCGGCTGCGGCTAGCGGCGTTCGCCGATAGCTCGATCGGCCCGATCTACTTGTGGGTCGCCCCGAGCGCAAGCGGAGACGAGTGCGTGTTCCTCCACTTCCCGACGCGCCCGGCGGACGACGGCCGGCCAAACGTGAGCGGCGGCTGTCGCGGATACCAGCCCGATCGTTTGACCGTCAGCTTCAGCGAGACGACGGTCAAGGGCCGGCCGCTCCGCCTCGTCCAGGGAGCGGCACCGCGCGACGCCGTCACGGTGGGGATCGTCTTCGACGACGATCGACTCGACGTGGCCCTCGACCGCAGCCGCTTTTTCCTTGTCGAGGTGGACGAGCAGCCCGCAGCCGTGGTCGCCGCCGGCGACGCAGGGCAGGAGCTCGGGAGCTTCGAGCTCACGCGCTCGGTCGCGGCGCCCGATCGGTCGCTTCCGTACCGCGTGCTGATCAGCCGGGCCACCGGCCGCGGGACGGTCTCGCTCGCCGTCGCAGACGCCGCGAGCGGCGCGAAGTGCTGGCGCCTGCGTAGCCCCGAAGCCGTCTCGGAGACGTGCGGGCGCTGGCGCGTCGGACGCACGGGTGTCGACGTGACTCCGGCCCAGCACGGAGCCGGCGCGACGGGCTTCCTGATCCTCCATGGACGGGTCGGGGACTCGGTCGCGGCGCTGCACCTCCGCTACGAGGACGGCGAGGACGAGCCGCTGCCGATCCGCGAGGGCTGGGTGCTCGTCGTCGTCGAGCCCGATCGCTTCGCCAGCGGACGTCGTCCCGACGCCCTCGTCGCCCGTGAGAAGCACGGCGCGATCCTCGGAGTCCACCCCCTCGGCCCCTGGCAGCCGCCGCACAGCGACTGAGCGGAGCCGCACGCCTGCACGCTCGGCGGGCGGGATCACAGCGGCGAAGCCGCGTATCCCGCCCGCCACGACGCCGCCCCTCCTTCAGACACAACGTCCCAGCCCCGGAGCGCCTACGCCGAAGGCGCACGCGCGGAGGGACCGACGCGCCCACCGGTGCACCCACGCGCCACCGCCACGGCCCGCCTCCGGCAGGACCGCGCTCCTGCCGGAGCCCACGCCCACCCCCACCCACGCCGAGCGAAGAAGGAGGGGGCCCGTGGGGGAACCATGGGTTCCCCCACGACGGGCTAACGAGGATCGGGGCTCTCTTTGGCCTGCTCGACGGCGCGGATCGCGTGGCCGCCGAACTGGTTCCGGAGCGCGGCGGCGACCTTCGCGGAGAAGTCGATGTCGCGCCGCGACGCGAAGCGGGCGAAGAGCGACGCGGCGAGCACCGGCGTCGGCACGGCCTCGCTGATCGCCTCGTTGATCGACCAGCGGCCCATCCCGGAGTCCTCGACGTACGGCGCGATGCCGTCGAGCCCGGACCCGTGCTCGCCGAACGCCTCGTGGAGGAGCTCGAGGAGCCACGATCGGATCACCGAGCCGTACCGCCAGATCCCGGAGATCTCCTGGAGGTCGAGGTCGTAGTCGGAGTGGTGCATGAGCTCGAACCCCTCCGCGTACGCCTGCATCAGCCCGTACTCGATCGCGTTGTGGACCATCTTCACGAAATGCCCGGCGCCCCCGGGGCCGACGTGCGCCCACCCGTCCTCCGGCGCGAGCGCGTCGAACGCCGGCCGCAGCCGTTCGACCGCCTCGAGCGGGCCGCCGACCATCAGGCAGTAGCCGATCTCGAGGCCCCAGACGCCGCCGGAGGTGCCGACGCCGACGAAGTGGACGCCGCGCTCCGCCGCCTCCGCATGCCGCCGCTCGGTGTCGCGGAAGTACGAGTTGCCGCCGTCGACGACGACGTCGCCCTCGGAGACGAGGCCGAGCAGCTCGCGGAACGTCGCCTCCGTCACCTCGCCGACGGGGACCATCAGCCAGACGACGCGTGGCGGCCGCAGCTGCTCGACGAGCTCCGCGAGCGATCCCGCGGTCGACTCGGCGACGGGATCGTAGGTCATCACCTCGTGCCCTGCGTTCCGGAGCCGCTCCGCCATGTTCCCGCCCATGCGGCCGAGCCCGACCATTCCGAGCTGCACTACGCCACCTCCTCGAGTCGGACGCGCGCGACGCGCCGGCCGCGCTCCTGCAGGGCCTGGAAGTCGCCGGCCGCCTGGGCGGCGATCAGCCGCCGGAAGCCGAAGTCGCGGCCCGGAATCGGCAGCTCGCTCCCGCCGAGGTCGTCGACGACCTGGACGAAGACGCCGCGGTCGGGACCGCCCTTGTGCAGCTGCCCCGTCGAGTGGAGGTAGCGCGGCCCGAGACCGGTGGTGACGACGCAGCCGGTCGCCTCGGCGCGCGCGACGAGCGGCTCGAGGTCGTGCTCGCGCTCGGGGTCGACGAAGGCGAGGATCGCGACGTAGTCCTCGCCGGCCCGCGCCGACGCGAGCAGCTCGTCGAGCGATCCGACCGGCTCGAGGTCCGGCTCCGCGCCCGACTCGAGCACCGCACTCGTCCGGTCCTTCGCGGCCTGCACGTCGGGCTGGTCGAACGGGTTGATCCCGAGGATCGCTCCGGCGACGGCGGTCGCGAACTCCCAGCGGAAGAACTCCTGGCCGAGCTCGTACGCGCGCTCGAGCCGCACCTCGTGCGCCTGCACGTCGGGGCCGTCGGGCGGCCCGTCCGGCACGGGGACGAGCCCCTTCCCCTGCTTCCCCGTCGACTCCGCGAGGAGCTGCTCCACCCAGAGCCCGAAGCCGTGCGGCGCCTCGAACGAGACCTTGTCGCGTCCCTCGCGCCAGCCCTCGCCGAGCGCGAGCCCGAGCTCGAGCCCCGGATTGCCCTCGCCGAGCCGGCACGCCTGGCGCATCTCCTCGGCGCGGTCGAGCAGGCGCGCGACGTCGGCGCCGATCAGCAGCGCCGGGACGATCCCGAACGCCGTCAGCGCGGAGTACCGCCCGCCCACCGTCGGCTCGCCGGCGAAGACCGCGCGGAAGGTGTCCTCGCGCGCGAGCCGGTCGAGCTCGCTGCCCGGGTCCGTGATCGCGACGAACTCGGTCGGCGCCCCGCGGCCCCACTCGCGGAACCACGCGAGCTGCGTCCGCGTCTCGATCGTGCCGCCGGACTTCGACGCGGCGATCACCATCGTCCGCGCCGGCTCGAGGCGCTCCGCGAGCCGCCGGATCGCCGCCGGGTGCGTCGTGTCGAGGACGTGGAACCGGTCGGAGCCGAAGGCGCGCCGCATCACCTCCGGCGCGAGGCTCGAGCCGCCCATCCCGAGGAGCACGACGTCGTCCACGTCCACGGTGGAGGCGAACGCGAGCAGGTCGTCGAGCCGCTCGCGCATCCGCGACGGCTCGTCGAGCCACCCCAGCCACTGCGCCTCGTCGCCGCCCGTCCAGACGGAGGGGTCGTGCGCCCAAATGCGCTCTACGAGCTCCCCCGCGTCCCTCACCGGCGCCGCCTCCCGCCCGGCAGAGCCGGGGTCCAGCGGCGCCTGAGGGACACGGGTACGGCCGGCTCCACGCGCTAGGCGGAGACGAGCTCGCCGCGCTTCGCCCGGACGCCGTCGAGGAGCTCCTCGAACGAGTCCGCGAACTTCTGCACGCCCTCGCGCTCGAGCGTGTCGGTCACGTCGTCGTAGTCGAGGCCGACCGACTCCATCCGGACGAGCAGCTGCCGCGCCTCCTCGACGCCGCGCGTCAGCCGCACCTCGGCTTCGCCGTGGTCCTGGAACGCGTCGATCGTCTCCTTCGGCATCGTGTTCACCGTCTTCGGGCCGATCAGCTCCTCGACGTAGATCACGTCGCGGTACTCCGGGTTCTTCGTCGAGGTCGACGCCCACAGGCACCGCTGCGCCGTCGCACCCCGCTCCTCGAGCCGCCGCCACCGTTCGGTCGCGAAGGCCTGCTGCCAGTGCTCGTACGCGAGCTTCGCGTTCGCGACCGCGAGCTTCCCGCGCAGCGCCAGCGCCTCCTCCGTCCCGATCGCCTCCAGGCGCTTGTCCGCCTCGACGTCGACGCGCGAGACGAAGAAGCTCGCCACCGACGAGACGGCCGACGGGTCGCCGCCGCTCTCGACGAGCCGCTCGATCCCGCGCTGGTACGCGTCGACGACGGCGGCGTAGCGCTCGAGCGAGAAGATCAGCGTCACGTTGATCGACTTGCCGCGCGCGAGGCACTCCTCGATCGCCGGCAGCCCCTCGCGCGTCGCGGGGATCTTCACGAGCAGGTTCGGCCGGTCGATCCACTCGTGCAGGCGCAGCGCCTCCTCGAGCGTGCCGTCGGTGTCGTGCGCGAGCGTCGGGTCGACCTCCATCGACACGTACCCGTCCTGGCCCTTCCCCTCGTCCCAGACGCGCCGGAGGACGTCGCACGCCGCCCGGACGTCGCGGACGGCGAGGCGGTAGAAGACCTCCTTCGCGTCCTGCTCCTCCGCCAGCACCTCGCGCAGCTGGTCGTCGTACCGGTCGCCCTCCGCGAGGGCCTTCTGGAAGATCGTCGGGTTCGTCGTGACGCCGACGACCGCGTCCTCGCGGAGCATCCGCTCCAGCTCGCCCGTCTCGAGCCACTCGCGCGAGAGCGCGTCGATCCAGACGCTCTGACCGAGCTGCGAGAGCCGGTGCAGGGGGGAATCAGCCATCGAATCCGTTCCTTTCCATCGCTTCGACCTTCTCGAGTCGCCGCACGTACCGTTCCCCGCCGTCGAAGCGCGCAACCAGGAAGGCGCGCACGAGCTCGGCGGCGAGGTCGGCGCCGACGACGCCGGAGCCGAGGCAGAGGACGTTCATGTCGTCGTGCTCGACGCCCTGGTGCGCCGAGTACGCGTCGTGCGCGATCGACGCGCGGATCCCCGGGAGCTTGCAGGCGGCGATCGCGGCGCCGACGCCGGAGCCGCAGACGAGGATCGCGCGCTCGGCGCGGCCGTCGCGAATCGCGAGCCCCACCTCGCGCGCCTTGTCCGGGTAGTCGACCCGCTCCGCGTCGGTGTCGGTGCCGAGGTCGACCGCCTCGTGCCCGAGCGTCTCCAGCTCCTCGAGCACCCGCTCGCGGAGCTTCACGCCCCGGTGGTCGAAGGCGACCGCGACTCGCATCAGGGGTTACGTTACGCCCTCGGGCGTTTCGACCGCGAAGGGGAGGAGAACCTCGGTGACGATGCACGACGCGGAGCTCTGGCGGGAGCTGGGACAGCAGCTGCGGGTGGACGCCGTCCGCGCGAGCGCGCAGGCCGGCTCCGGCCACCCGACGTCGTCGATGTCGGCGGCGGACCTCGCCGCGGTCCTGCTGGCGTCGCACCTCCGCTACGACTTCGACGACCCGAAGAGCCCGGCGAACGACCGCCTCGTCTTCTCGAAGGGCCACGCCTCCCCCCTCGTCTACGGGCTGTTCCGCGCCGCCGGCGCGATCGACGAGGACGAGTTCATGACCTACCGCGAGTTCGGCAGCCGGCTCGAGGGGCACCCGACGCCGGCGCTCCCGTGGGTCGACGTCGCCACCGGCTCGCTCGGCCAGGGGCTCCCGATCGGCGTCGGGATGGCGCTCGCGGGCAAGCGCCTGAACCGCCTCCCGTTCCGCGTCTGGGTGATCTGCGGCGACAGCGAGATGGCGGAGGGGTCGATGTGGGAGGCGGTCGAGCACGGCACGCACTTCGAGCTCGACAATCTCACCGCGATCGTCGACGTGAACCGTCTCGGCCAGCGCGGCGAGACGATGCACGGGTGGGACCTCTCGTCCTACTCGGACCGGTTCCGCGCCTTCGGCTGGCACGCGATCGAGATCGACGGCCACGACGTCGAGCAGATCGACGCCGCCTACCGCGAGGCCGCCGAGACGAGCGGGCGGCCGACGGCGATCGTCGCGCGGACGCTGAAGGGCAAGGGCTACTCGGGCGTCGAAGACAAGCCCGGCTGGCACGGGAAGGCGGTCGACGAGGCGGAGCAGGCGCTCGAGGAGATGGGCGGCGTGCGCAACATCCGCGTCGAGGTGCCGAAGCCCGACGCCGGCGGCGGGCAGCGCTTCGAGCCCGGCACCGCCGAGTGGCCGACGTACGAGGTCGGCGCGGAGGTGGCGACGCGGAAGGCGTGGGGCGACGCGCTCGCGGCGCTCGGCGCCGACCGGCCGGAGGTCGTCGCGCTCGACGGCGAGGTCGACAACTCGACGTACAACGAGATCTTCGGGAAGGCGCACCCGGAGCGGTACTTCCAGATGTACATCGCCGAGCAGCAGATGGTCGCGGCGGCCGTCGGCATGCAGGTGCTCGGGTGGAAGCCGTTCGCCGCGACGTTCGCGGCGTTCCTCTCCCGCGCGTACGACTTCGTGCGGATGGCGGCCGTCAGCCGCGCCAGCCTCTACCTCTGCGGCTCGCACGCCGGCGTCTCGATCGGGGAGGACGGCCCGTCGCAGATGGGGCTCGAGGACATCGCCTCGCTGCGCGCCATCCACTCGAGCACGGTCCTCTACCCGTGCGACGGCAACGCGACCGCGAAGCTCGTCCGCGGCATGGCCGACCTCGACGGGATCGTCTACCTGCGCACGACGCGCGCCGCGACGCCGGTCGTGTACGGGCCGGACGAGGACTTCCCCGTGGGCGGCTCGAAGACGCTCCGCGACGGGGACGACGTGACGATCGTCGCCGCCGGGATCACCGTGCACGAGGCGCTGAAGGCGGCCGAGACGCTCGAGGCCGAGGGGATCGCCGCGCGCGTCGTCGACTGCTACTCGGTGAAGCCGATCGACGCGGAGACGCTGCGCGGGCTCGCGACGCCGGTCGTGACGGTGGAGGACCACCGCGCCGAGGGCGGCCTCGGGGAGGCGGTGCTCGCGGCGCTCGCCGACGTCGACGAGCGGCCGCGCGTGGAGGTGCTCGCCGTCCGGGAGCTGCCGACGTCGGGCAAGCCGGCACAGCTCCTGCACGCCGCCGGGATCGACGCGGAGCACATCGCCGCGGCGGCGCGCCGCCTCGCCGGCGACCGCGCTCAGGCGACCGCGTCGTAGAGCCGCCGCTGGCGCTCGCGCGCCGCGGCGTACGCCTCCGCGCGCTCGAGCCGCGGCTCGACCGTGGCCGCGAGGGGCGCCGGCTCCGGCTCCGCGCCGAGCCGCGCCAGCGCCACGACGGCGGCGCCCCGCGCCGACGCCTCCTCGACGGCGGAGAGCAGGACGGGGCGGCCGAGGACGTCGGCGACGATGCGCACCCAGTCCTCGTTCGCGGCGAGCGCGCCGCCGGTCGCCACCACCTCGCGCACCTCCGGCATCAGCGCGGCGATCTCAGCGAAGCGGAAGGCGACTCCCTCGAGCGCCGCCTGGGCGATCTGCCGCGGCGTCGTCTCGAAGCGGAGCCCCGCGATCGCGCCGCGCGCCTCGGCGTTCCAGCCGGGGCTCCGCTCGCCGCCGAGGAGCGCGAGGAACGTGAGGCCGTGCGCCGCCGGCGGCTCGTCGGCGAGCCCCCGCACGTCCTCGAGGCGGAGCGTGCGCTCGAGCCAGTCCCAGAGGTTCCCGCCGTCCGAGAGCGAGCCGCCCTCCACCGTCCGCTCCGTGTCGAGGCGGTAGAGGAACAGGCCGGGCCGCGGCACGCGCTCCCCCGACGCGACGACGCGGAACGCGCCGGAGGTCCCGACCATCAGCGCCGCGCGGTCCGGCGTGACGCACCCCGCGCCGACGTTCGAGCAGGCGCCGTCTCCGAGCGCCGGGAACCATGGCTCGCCGCCGACGTCGAACGGCTCCTCCGAGAGCTCCGGCAGCCGCCCCTCCACGTCGAGCTCGCGCGCGAGCTCGTCGTCCCAGCGGCACGCCGCGACGTCGAGCAGCCCCGTCCCGGACGCCATCGAGACGCTGGTGCGCGCGTCGCCGCCGACGCGGAGCGCGAGGTAGTCCGGGAACGAGAGGAAACGCGCGGCCGTGCGGAACGTCTCAGGCTCGTGGCGCCGGAGCCACGCGAGCTTCGCCGGCCAGTAGCTCGTGTGCAGCGGGCACCCGGTTCGCGCGTGCACCGCGTCCGCGTCGAGGCGCGACCGCAGCTCCTCCACCTCCGCCGCGGCGCGCGTGTCGCGCCAGCCGACGACCGGCGTGAGCGCGCGGCCGCGCGGATCGACCGCGACGAGCGAGTGCCAGAAGCAGGACGCGGCGACGGCGTCGACGCGTCCTCCCGCCAGGCGTCGCGCCTCGGCGGCGACCGCGCGTGCGACCTCGGCGAGCTCGTCCGCGTCGTACTCGGCGAGCCGCCCCGAGTGGCCGCGGGTGCCCGTGTAGCGCACGACGGCCCGCGCACCGTCGACCGGGCGGCCGCGCTCGTCGTGGAGCAGCGCGCGCGCAGAGGAGGTGCCGACGTCGAGGGCGAGCACGCGCATCGCGTCCCCCGTACCCCGCGGATGCGCGGCGGCACGCATCGTGGTATGAACGCGCAGTTCACGCCCACGCATTTCCGCCCAAGGAGGCAGAAGTGAGAAGAGGTCTGCTCGTCACGGTCGTCTCGGCCGTGGTCCTTTCTGCGGCAGCCTCGGCGAGCGCACGGGAGGCGCGGGACGAGCCCGCGTCGACCGTCGACTCGTACGTCGTCGTCTTCGAGCGCGGTGCCGTCCGGGACGTCCCGGCGGCGGCGCGGGAGCTCGCCGCGGCCCACGGCGGCTCCGTCTTCCACGTCTACCAGCACGCCCTCGAGGGCTTCGCCGTCCGGCTCCCCGCCGGCCGCGCGAAGGCGCTCGAGCGGGACCCGCGCGTCGCGTGGGTCGAGCCCGACGCCGTCGTCGAATTGACGGCGACGCAGAGCCCCGCCACGTGGGGGCTCGACCGCGTCGACCAGCGGAGCCTGCCGCTGAACAACGCGTACACGTACGAGCGCACCGGCAGCGGCGTCCACGCGTACGTGGTCGACACCGGCGTCCTCGGCACGCACAACGAGTTCACCGGCCGGATGGGGAACGGCTACACGGCGATCTCGGACGGCCGCGGGACGAGCGACTGCAACGGCCACGGGACGCACGTCGCCGGCACCGTCGGCGGCACGACGTACGGCGTGGCGAAGCGCGCGACGATCCACCCCGTCCGCGTCCTCGACTGCCAGGGCTCCGGGACGAACTCCGGCGTCATCGCCGGCGTCGACTGGGTGACGGCGAACCACGTCAAGCCGGCGGTGGCGAACATGAGCCTCGGCGGCTCCGCCTCGTCGGCGGTCGACACCGCGGTGCAGAACTCGATCAACGCGGGCGTGACGTACGTGGTCGCCGCCGGGAACTCGAACGCGAACGCGTGCAACTACTCGCCCGCGCGCGTCGGGGCGGCGCTCACCGTGGGCGCGACGACGAACACCGATGCCCGGGCCTCGTACTCGAACTACGGCTCGTGCCTCGACCTGTTCGCACCGGGCTCGAGCATCACCTCGGCCTGGCACACGAGCACGACCGCGACGAACACGATCAGCGGCACCTCGATGGCCTCGCCGCACGTGGCGGGCGCGGCCGCGCTCTACCTCGAGGCGAACCCGACCGCGTCGCCCTCGACCGTCTCGCAGGCGATCGTCGACAACGCGACGACGAACGTCGTCTCCAGCGCGGGCTCCGGCTCCCCGAACCGGCTGCTGTACACGCTGTTCGGCGGGTCGACGCCCGACACGACGCCGCCGACGACGTCGATCACCTCGCCGGCGAACGGCGCGACGGTGAGCGGCACCGTCACGGTGCAGGCGAGTGCGAGCGACAACGTCGGCGTCACGCGCGTCGAGCTGTACGTCGACGGCGCCCACGCCGGCACGGCCACGACGTCGCCGTACACGTTCTCGTGGAACACGACGACTGTCGCCAACGGGTCGCACACGCTCCAGACGCGCGCCTACGACGCCGCCGGGAACGTCGGCTCGAGCGCGACGATCACCGTCACCGTGAGCAACACCACCTCCTCCGAGCTGATCTCGAACGGCGGCTTCGAGGGCTCGTCGTCGCCGTGGACGCTCGTGGGCGACGCGTACTGGTCGACCGGCGGGTACGCGCGCTCCGGCAGCGGCTACATGGTGCTCGGCCACTACAACAGCGCGAGCGGCACGCTCCACCAGACGGTGTCGATCCCGTCGGGGCACCCCGCGAACCTGACGTTCTGGCTGAACGTGACGACGCAGGAGTCGGGCTCGACGGTGTACGACCGCCTGTTCGTCGAGGTGCGCAGCACCTCCGGGACGCTGCTGGGGACGCTCGGAACGTTCAGCAACGTGAACGGGACGACGATCGGCAACTACTCGCAGAAGTCGTTCAGCCTCGCGAGCTGGCGCGGCCAGACGGTCCGCGTGCAGTTCCGCGCGACGACGGACTCGATCTACCCGACGAGCTTCCGCGTCGACGACGTCTCGCTGCGCTGAAATGGGTCGTGGGGGAACCTCGCGGTTCCCCCACGTACCCCCTCCCGGTTCAGCTCTGCGTCGGTTCGGCGTCGGTCTGGGCGCGGGCTCGAGCGCGGTCGTGCCCGCGCCTGGCCGGTGCGGCTGCGCGTCGGTGCACCCGGGGCGTGGTTCCTCCCTCCGCGCATGCGCGCTCTCGCGCGCGTGCGCTCCGGGGCCGGCACGTGTCGGTTCGGGGCGCGGCGTCTCCAGACGGGCGGGATACGCGGGCTGCGCGCGCCGTGATCCCGCCCGCCCGAGCAGGCGGAACCGGTTTCGGCCGAACGCTCGACCGGCTTTGGAGCCGTGTCCGAACCCGGTGTCACACACGCGTGAGGGTGGTCGAGGGTTGCGCCGTAAGGCTCGACCGGCTTTCGAGCCGTGTCCGCGGTTCGTTCCGAACCGGTGTCAGACACCCGTGAGGCTGGTCGAGGGTTACGCCGTAAGGCTCGACCGGCTTTCGAGCCGTGTCCGCGGTTCCGGGGTCAGACCCCGTTGAGGTTGCTCGAGGGTTGGCGCGGCCCCCTCCTCCCGGGGGCCGATCGGGATCGCGGGCGGCCTCGTCGGCAGCTTCCTGATCCGCCGCCTGCGGCGGCGCGGGCGACCTCGCCGCCGTCGCCGGCTGCGCCGCGTTCAGGTCGCAGTCGTGTGGCGGATCTGGTTCGAGACGAGCAGCTACGCCCTCCGCCACTGGCCGAGGGAGCTCGGCGACCGCAAGCGCGCGCCGCCGCAGGCGCGACTGCGCTCCGGGCCGGCAGCCGCCACGCCACACGCGCCAGCGCCGGCCCGGAGCGCAGTCGCGCCTGCGG
>Ga0247713_1000533_pt1 | contig 22648 bp, 20 predicted proteins | sample 21E_NmetaG_FD_189936 | JGI IMG/M metagenome (GOLD analysis project Ga0247713, IMG submission 189936) | Soil microbial communities from hillslope of Landscape Evolution Observatory, University of Arizona, Oracle, AZ, United States - 2-1-E_N | ecosystem: Engineered > Artificial ecosystem >... | reverse complement strand
CCCGGACGCCGGGTGGGCCGCGCCACGCTGACCAACCCCGGCAAGGTGCTCTACCCGCTCACCGGCACCACCAAGGCCGACGTCCTGGAGCACTACCTCGCCGTGGCGGACGTGATGCTGCCGCACCTGCGGGACCGGCCGGTGACGCTGGTGCGCTGGCCCGACGGCGTCGAGCGGTCCTCGTTCTTCGAGAAGGACGTCTCCCGCCACGCCCCGCCGTGGATCCGGACGGTCCGGGTCGGCACCCCCGGCGGCCGGTCCGAGAGTGCGGACTTCCCGCTCCTCGACGACGTCGAAGGCCTCGCTTGGACGGCCAACCTGGCGGCCCTCGAACTGCACGTGCCGCAGTGGCGCGCGGGCCCGCGCGGCGGCCGGCAGAACCCCGATCTCGTCGTGTTCGACCTCGATCCGGGCGAGGGCGCGACGATCGTCGACTGCTGCCGCGTCGCCGAGGGCATCGCGGAGCTGCTCGCCGCCGACGGGCTCCGGGCGTACCCGCGTACGAGTGGTGGCAAGGGCCTGCAGTTGTACCTGCCCGTCTCCGTGACCCGCCCCGAGCGGACCTCGGAGTTCGCCCGGGCCGTCGCCGAGCGGATGGCCGCGGACCGGCCCCGGCAGGTCACCGCGGTGATGGCGAAGGCCCGCCGGCACGGCCGGGTGCTCGTCGACTGGAGCCAGAACAATCCCGCGAAGACCACCATCGCGAGCTACTCGCTGCGCGGGCGAGCCCGACCGACGGTCGCGACGCCCGTCACGTGGGACGAGGTGCGCGCCTGCCGGCGTTCGGACGACCTCACCTTCCTGGCCCGCGACCTGCCCGCCCGGGTCGCCGAGCACGGCGATCTGATGAGCGGGCTGTTCACCGGGCCGCAACGTCTCCCCCGTGGCAGTGCGGAGGGACGCGAAGGTGCCCGGTGACGGCGGACGCCATCCCTACCTCGACGGCCCCCACCCGCGCGCGTACGCCCACCGCGGGTGGCACACCGGCGAGCTCGCGGGCCTGGAGAACACCATGACCGCGTTCCGTCGTGCCGTCGCCGAGGGCTTCGCCTACCTCGAGCTCGACGTGCAGGCCACCGCGGACGGCACCGTGGTCGTCCATCACGATCCCACCCTGGACCGCACCACCGGCGGGCCGGGCGTGATCGGCGCGCTGCCCGCCGCAGCCGTGGCCGACCTCCGCATCGCCGGGCGCGAACCGATCCCGCTGCTCGAACAGGTGCTCGCCGAGCTGCCCGGGACCCGGCTCACGATCGAGATCAAGCGCGCGGGCGTGGTCGGCCCGCTGCTCGCGGTGCTGGACCGGGCCGACGCCTGGCACCGCGTCTGCCTCGGCTCCTACGACGGGCGGGCCCTGCGCCGTGCACGGGCCGCAGCGGGTGCGCGCCTGTGCACCTCGTTGGGCCAGGCCTCGGCCTTCGCCCTGCGCACCCGGGCGTGGCTCGACACCCTGCCCGGGCCGCTCGGCCGGCTGCCGGCGCCACCGTTCGCCGGCGACCTCGCCCAGCTCCCCCGCCGCTTCGGGGCACTCACCGTGGTCGACGCCGGGCTCGTGCGCACGGCCCACGCGGCGGGCTGCGAGGTGCACGTCTGGACGGTCGACGAGCCGGCCGAGATGGTGGAGCTGCTCGACCTCGGCGTCGACGGCCTGCTCACCGACCGGCCCGACCTGCTGCGCGAGGTGCTCGCCGCCCGCGGCCAGTGGCCGGCGTGAGGTCCGGCCACCCCGGCTGCCACGCCGGTACGCTCCGCGCATGAACGCCCCCGCGGCACCCGCCACCCGCGGGCAGGTCTGGGCCTGGGGGCTGTGGGACTGGGGTTCGGCCGCGTTCAACGCCGTGATCCTGACGTTCGTGTTCTCCCGCTACCTGGTCGAGGGGGTCGCCGACGACCCGGTGCGCGCCACGAGCCTGCTGGGCTGGACGCTCGGCGCGGCCGGGCTGCTCGTCGCGCTCGCGGCGCCCGTCGTCGGTCAGCGCGCGGATGGAGCGGGCCGGCGCCGCCGCTCGGTGGCCGCCTGGACCGCGCTCACCGTGCTGTCGATGGCGGCGATGTTCGCGGTCGTGGACGACCACGCCTACCTCGCGCTCGGGCTGGGCCTGCTCGCGCTGGGCTCGGTCACGTTCGAGTTCGCCACCGTCTCGTACTACGCGATGCTGCGGCAGGTCTCCACGCCGGCCACGATCGGCCGGGTGTCCGGATTCGGTTGGGCGCTGGGTTACTTCGGCGGGATCGTCCTGCTCTCGCTGGTGTACTTCGGGCTGGTCGCCGGGGAGGGCGGGCTGCTCGGGGTGCCCACCGAGGACGGCCTCAACATCCGCGTCGTCGCGCTCGTCGCGGCCGTCTGGTTCGCACTGTTCGCCCTGCCGATGCTGCTGGTGGTGCCCGAGCTCCCGCCCGCCGCCGACCTGCCCGCGCGGGCCGGGGTACTGGCCTCGTACCGCACGCTCGTCGCCGACCTGCGGGCGCTGCTGCGCACCGACCGCCACACGGTGTACTTCCTGCTGGCCAGCGCCCTGTTCCGAGACGGCCTCGGGGCCATCTTCACCTTCGGCGCCATCATCGCGGCCGCCTACGGCATCGGCGCCGACGACGTCCTGCTGTTCGGCATCGCGGCCAACGTCATCGCCGGGCTCGGCGCGCTGGTCGGCGGCAGGCTCGACGACCGGATCGGGCCGAAGGCGGTCATCGTCGGTTCGCTGGTCGGGATCCTGCTGGTGGGCTCCGTGCTGATGGTCCTGTCCGGCCCGGTGGCGTTCTGGACCGGCGGGCTCGCGCTGACCCTGTTCGTCGGGCCCGCCCAGTCGTCCTCGCGGGCGTTCCTGGCGCGGCTGGCGCCGCCCGGACGCGAGGGGCAGCTGTTCGGGCTCTACGCCACCACCGGCCGTGCGGTGTCGTTCCTCGCCCCGTCACTGGTCGGCCTGTTCACGTTCCTCTTCGATTCGACACGGGCCGGGATGGCGGGGATCCTCGTCGTGATCGCGATCGGCCTGGCGGCGCTGTGGCGGGTGCGCCCACCCGCCGCGACCCACCCACGGGGTGACGCCCAGGCTGCGCGCGTGTGAACATGCGACGCCCGCCGGGTGGTGCACGTCACACTCGGCGGACAGGTCACAGTCGCGTGTGCGAAGGGGACGGATGGGGGACACTACCTGACAGGGCGGCCACGAGCGAGTGTCGGTCACACTGTGACGACACCTGCGCGTATCCGCCCGATCGGCGGGAACATCGGTCTGCGGTGCAGACGTTACCCCGCAGGGTGTCGAAAGGATCCGGGAGCTTCTCCCGGTCCGGGAACGGGAGGGTGACGCATGGCCGACCGCGTGCTTCGTGGCAGCCGGCTCGGGGCTGTCAGCTACGAGACCGATCGCGACCACGACCTGGCGCCGCGGCAGCCGATGCGGTACACGTGCCCTCGCGGTCACGACTTCGAGGTGCCGTTCGCCAACGACGCCGAGGCGCCGGCCACCTGGGAGTGCCGCCTGCACGGCACGCCGTCGAAGCTCGTGGACGCCTCGGAGCCCGAGCAGAAGAAGGCCAAGCCGCCGCGAACCCACTGGGACATGCTCCTGGAGCGGCGCTCGCTGGCCGAGCTCGAGGTGCTCCTGGCCGAACGCCTGGACCTCCTGCGCGACCGCCGGGCCGAGATCGCCTGACGCCGCCCACGGCGACCACGGAGCCGGGCCCCCTGCGGGGCCCGGCTCGGTCGTGTGCGCGCCCGTCAGGTACCGACGCTGGCGGCCGCGTCCCCGTGGCGGGACCACCGCCGCGCGATCCCCCACCGGGTCACGAGCCACAGGGCCTCCATGACGATCGCCCGGCTCATCTTCGACGTGCCGCGCCGGCGCTCCACGAACGTGATCGGCACCTCCCGCACGCGGAAGCCGGCCTGCACCGTACGCCAGGCCATGTCCACCTGGAAGCAGTAGCCCTGTGAGGCCACCCCGCGCAGGTCCAGCTCCTCGAGGACCTGGCGGCGGAACGCCCGGTACCCTCCGGTGATGTCCCTGATCGGGACGCCCAGCGCCATGCGTGAGTACAGGTTGCCCCCGCGGGAGAGCATCAGCCGGTGCACCGGCCAGTTCACGACCTGGCCGCCGGGCACGTACCTCGACCCGAGCACGAGGTCCGCGTCGTCCAGCGCGCCGAGCAGTTCGGGCAGGTCCTCCGGGGCGTGCGAGCCGTCGGCGTCCATCTCGACGACGACCCGGTAGCCCTCGTTCAGCGCCACGGCGAAACCGGCGAGGTAGGCGGCACCCAGCCCCGACTTCGCGCCCCGGTGCAGCACCCGCACCCGGGGATCGGCCGCCGCCAGCTCGTCGGCTAGGGCGCCGGTGCCGTCCGGACTGGCGTCGTCGACGACCAGCACGTCCGCGTCCGGGACGGCGCCGTGCAGCCGCGTCACCACGGCCCGGAGGTTGTCCCGCTCGTTGTAGGTCGGGATCACCACCAGGACCGGCGTCGTGCCCTCAGCCATGCCCGTCTCCTCCTGCCGGCGCGCGCCGGCGGCTGACGGCCGCCTTCGCGAGACCGAGGGCCGCGACGACCACCAGCGCCCACTCCGGGGCCGACCGCAGGCGAGTGGCCAGCGTAGTCGTCCCCCCCGGTGCCATCGGAGCAACCAGCACGTCCGGGACGAACTGGCCGGACCGGTCGACGACCCGTCCCGTGCGGTCGATCATCGCACTGACCCCGCTGGTGGTCGCGACCACCACCGGGCGGTCGTGCTCCACGGCGCGCACCCGCGACATCGCGAGCTGCTGGTAGGTCATCTCCGAGAGCCCGAACGTGGCGTTGTTGCTCGGCACCGCCAGGACACCGGCGCCGGCCGCGACGCTGTCGGCGACCAGGTCGTCGAAGGCGATCTCCCAGCAGATCGCGATGCCGACCCGCGTGCCCGCCGCGTCGACGACTCCGTCGCCGGCTCCCGGGACGAAGTAGCCGGCTCGATCGGCGTGCTCGGAGAACAGGGCGAAGAACTCCCGCCAGGGCAGGTACTCCCCGAACGGCTGGACGCGGCGCTTGTCCGTCCGGTCGACGATCCCGGCGCCCGCCCCCCAGACGAGCAGGGCGTTGCTGGTGGTGCGGCCGTCGGGGTTGCGCAGGACCGTCCCGACGAGCACGGGTACCCCGACCGCGCGGGCCGCCCCGTCGATCCGCGCGGCCGCGTCCGGATTGCGCAGAGGGTCGATGTCGCTGGCGTTCTCGGGCCAGACCACCAGGTCCGGCCGGGGCACCCGCCCCGCGGCGACGTCCGCGGCGAGCTGCTCGGTGACCCGCACGTGGTTGTCGAGCACCGCCCGGCGTTGGGCGTTGAAGTCCAGGCCGAGCTGCGGGACGTTGCCCTGCACGGCGGCGACGGTGACGGCCGGCGCCGCGGACCCCGCGGACCCGAGCGCCGCGGCGGCCGGCCCGGCGAGCAGCGCGGCGAGCGCGAGCAGCGCGGGCCCGGAACCGCCGCGCCGGCGGACGGCCCGCCGGATCAGCTCGCCGAGCGCCAGGCCGGCCAGGACGGTGACGAACGACAGCAGCGGCACGCCACCGACCGCGGCCAGCGGTAGCAGTGGCCCGTCGGCCTGCGCGAACCCGGCGCGACCCCACGGGAAGCCGCCGAACGGGACCCGGCTGCGCGCCGCCTCGCCGGCGACCCAGATCGCGGCCCCCCACACCGGTGCCGCCGGCAGCCGCGAGACCGCGGCCATCCCGGCCGCGGCGGCCGCGAGGAGGAGGGTCTCGAGGGCGACGAGGCCCAGCCACGGCGCGGGGCCGACGGGGTCGGAGATCCAGACCAGCAGGGGCAGCAGGAACGCCGACGCGAACACCGCGCCGTACCCGGCACCGGCCCGGGCCCGCCGCCCGTGCAGCGCGAGGCCCAGCAGCCCGAACGCCGGCAGGGCCAGCCACCACAGGGTGCGCGGCGGGAAGCTCCCGTACAGCAGGAGCCCACCCGCGGCGGACGCGCCCAGGCGTGCGGGGACGGCGGGCAGCCCCCGGTACCGCACCCGTGTCGCGGGGCGGACCGGAGCCGGCTCGGCGGCGGGTGCGACCACGTCCCGAGCCTACGTTCCGGCGCGTGCCGGCTGTGATCTTCCCCCGGTCGCCGGCCTGTCCCGGACGGTGCCCCCTGCCGTGGACCGGTGCCCGTCGTCGAGCAGGTCGAGCACGCCGCGCGGGCCCGCGCGCCCGAACCACTCGACGCCGTAGACCTCGGGGAACCCGGCCACCGGCAGGTCACCCGGGCCGATCTGGCTGCCGTGCGCCGTCATGGCGGCGCGCTTGCACGCCAGGTGCCGCGCTCCCCCGCACACCGAGACGGCGATCTCGGCCCGCGTCCTGCCGAACGGCACCGCGGCCGCGGCGGCCGCCGCCTGCACGAGGTGGCGGCCGCCCGCCGAGCCGTGCAGGTGCTCCCGGTCGACGGTGGTCAGGAAGCCGGTGGCGCCGGCCATCGCCGCGGCGGCAGCGCCGATCCGGTGCACCGCCCGGTGGTCGGGATGGCCGTAGACGCCGTGCTCGTCGTCGTACACGAGCGTGGCCGCCCCTTCCGCCGCCGCCAGCTCGGCGACCCGGCGGGCCAGCACGAGGACGTCGGCGGCGGCGAGCGAGCCGGGAACGGAGCAGGCGCCCCAGCGCGGCAGGCCGGAATCCCGTCGCCCGAGGTGGACCACGCGGGCGACGCCGAGCAGCGCGGCGGCCCGGTCGAGCTCGGCGAGCCGGCGGTGCCGCACGGTCTCCCCCGGGCCGAGCACCGTCCGCGAGCCGCCGAGCTCGCCGCCGGTGGCCATGACCAGGACGGTGCGCGCACCCGCGTCGGCGAGCCGGCGCAGGGTGATGCCGGTGAAGATCGACTCGTCGTCCGGGTGGGCGTGCAGGACCAGAACCGTGTGGTCGCGCAGGTCGGGACGCGGGAAGGACTCGGGCGGGACGGCCATGAGGTGATCGCAGACGTGCGGGCCGCGGGGCGGCGGACGGACGGGCCGGGGTCAGCTGCGGCAGCAGCGACAGCACCCCGGACAGCCACGACCCACGACGGGGTGGCCGGTCCGGACGATCACGGCGGCGAGTGTGCCACATCCGTCGAGCCGGCCGTGCTCCGGCCACCCGTCGGGGTGCGAGGTGGGTCAGTTCCCGCCGTCCTCGCCGTCCCCGCCGTCCTCCTCGGAAACCGCGGTCCTCGGGGCCTCGCCGGACGGAGCGAACACCGAGAAGTCGTCGAACAGCACCTCGGCGGTGGAGCTGTCGTCGTTGCCGCGGTAGATGCCGAGCTTGAAGTAGTTCTCGGCGCTGCTCATCGTCGCCCTGGTGTGCCGCTGCACCGTCTGCACCCCGTTCTCCCAGGCCGCCGCGAAGCCGTCGCCGCCGGAGAAGCCGACGTGGAACACGTAGTCCGTCCACTCGCCGCGGCGGACGGGGCCGATCACCCGCTCCTCGCCGCCCTCGCCGCCGACGCAGACCTCCCCCTCGGGGCTCACCTCGATCGCCAGCGGCGGCGAGCCGTGACCCGAATGCCACTGCATGACGATGAACCAGTCGCCGTCGACGGGATTCTCGAAGGTCTCCCCGAACTTGATCGACACCTGGTACCACCGCTCGTCGCCCTCGTGGGTCAGCATCTCGTCGCCGTGCGCGGCCACCTCGGACCGCTCGCCGCCGCCGAAGTCCGGGACGTCACCGGCCTGCACCACGAACCGCGCCGCCCGCTGCCCCGCGCGCGCGTCCTCGACGAGGCTCACCGCATGGCCGGCGCCGTCGATGCCGTCGCAGGAGCCGTTCATGAAGGCGTTCTGGCAGGTGTCCCACTCGCCGAGGCCGGTCTCGAAGTCGGAGCCGAACACCTCGACGGCGTCGGCCGGGACGACCGGGGAGGCCGGTCCGGCGCCGACGCCGGCGCAGCCCGAGGTCGGTGAGGCCGGGCCGAGCCGGTCGGCCCCGTCGCCGCGCACCTCGGTGGCGGCCCGGTCCCCCGCTTCGCCCGTGTCGTCGGTGTCCCCGGTGCCACGGTCCCCCGTCTCCCCGTCGTCGGCCTCCCCGTCGTCGGCCTCGCGGTCCCCCTGGTCCGTGCTCCCGCGGTCCGGTTCCCCGACCGGTTCGTCCTCCGGGTTCCGCCCGTCGGAACCGGTGTGCCCGTCCAGCGGGATCGGTTGCGGAGCAGGCCCGGACCTCCTCTGCTCCACCCCCACGTCCGGTCCGCCGCTCCCGGTGGCGCCGCCGAGCAGGCCGCGCACGGTCTCCAGGATCAAGGCGACCAGGTGCTCCCACAGCTGACCGGGGCCGGTGCCGGGCCCGCCCAGTTCCGCCGCGGGCTCCCGGACGCCCTGCCACCCGCCGCCCTGCACCGGCTCGCAGCGCGCCGGGTCCGGCGGCGTCACCGGCGCGGCGTGGGCGGCGGCGGGCAGCACCGTCCCGACGACGGCCAGGCCCACGGCGCCGACGAGGACGCGGGCCCGGCACGCGGCGCTCACGGCGTCCCCCCGGCCAGCGGCACGTCCCGGCCCTCGGGCACCGACCCTCCGCAGCCGAGCCGCCGCCCCGCCCCGGCCGGCCGGACCGGCCGGGTCCGGAGCCGGCCCCCGGAGGACCGGCAGGGACGGGGGCTCCCACCCCGGCGCGAGCGCCACCCCGGGAACCGGCTGTCTGCCACGACCGTCCACCCCTCGTTCCGCCGCCGGACTCCGTCATCCGGTCGGTCGGCGCAAGTCTCGGAAGAAGGGGGCCGGCCCGTGGCGGAACGGGCAGGTTGGCTCCATCCGGGTGAACGCAGCACCGGCGCGATCACCACCGCGCTCCGGACGTGCGTCAGTGCTGCAGCAGGTCGTGCAGGACCTCGCCCCGGTGCACGGTGCGCAGGCAGGCGGGATCGTCGGGTTCGCCGTCCAGGACGCCGCCTCCGTCCCACACCGCGTACGAGGCCGCGGCGCCGCGCAGCAGGCGACCGGCCAGCGGCGAGACGTCGCCGGCCGCCCGGTACCCGCCGACGGTGTGCGCGGCCAGTGCGTCCGCGGGCCGCACGGCCGAGCGCGCGGTGCGGTGGTGGGTGGCGGCGCGCAGCGCCCCCCACGGATCCACCGGGGTCACCGGCGCGTCCGAGCCGAGGGCGAGCACCACCCCGGCGTCGCGCAGCAGGGCGAGCGGGTTCATCGGCTCCGCCCGCCGGTGCCCGAGGCGGGCCGCGTACAGGCCGTCCGGGCCGCCCCAGGCCGCGTCGAACGCGGGCTGCACGCTCGCGACCACCCCCCGCGCGGCGAGAGCGGCGGCCTGGCCGGCGTCGATCATCTCCAGGTGCTCGACCCGGTGCGCCCGCGCGCGCAGCGCCGCCGGCTCGCCCGCCGCGGCGAGGCCCTCGATCAGCGCGTCGGCCGCGGCGTCCCCGATCACGTGGAACCCGGCCTGGATCCCGGCCGCGGTGCAGGCCGCGACGTGCGCGGCCACCGTGTCCGGGTCCAGGTAGCGGTTGCCCGTGCAGCCCTGCGCGTCGCGGTACGGCGCACGCAGCGCAGCGGTGCGCGAGCCCAGCGAGCCGTCGACGAACAGGTCACCGGCGAGCCCGCGCGCGCCGGTCCGGACGATGAGGTCCCGGGCGTCCGCGGCCGTCCGCACCGCCTCGCCCCAGTAACCGACGACCTCCACGCCGGGTCGGGCCAGCAACGCGCCCAGGTCGTCGGCGCCGGAGATGTCCGGACCCGCGCACTCGTGCACGACGCCGACGCCGCGGCGGGCCGCGTCGGCGAGGAATGCGGTCTGGGCGGCGTCGCGGGTGCGCCCGTCGATCGCCGCGAGAGCCGCGCGGCGGACGTGGTGGTGGGCCTCGGCGGTCAACGCGCCGGTGGTCGTCCAGCCCGCGGCACCGACGGCGCCGGGCGCGCGGTCCAGCAGCGCGGACGACACGAGCGCCGAGTGCGCGTCGACCCGGCTCAGGTACACCGGCGCGCCGGCACCCGCCCGGTCCAGGGCCGCCCGCGGGGGCACGGCCCACCCCCCGTCCTGCCAGCCGTGGCCCCACACGAGCGTCCCCGGCCGGGCCGCGGCGCGCGCGGCCACCGCGTCGAGCAGGGCGGTGGCGTCCGGGCATGCGGTGAGGTCCAGCCCGTCGGCGAGCAGACCCGCGGCCGTGACGTGGACGTGGGCGTCGACGAAGGCGGGGGTCACGGTGGCGCCGGCGAGGTCGAGCACGCCGGCGCCGGCGCCGCGCCCGCGGGCCTGCGCGGTCGTCCCGGTCCAGGTGATCCGGCCCCCGGCGGTCTCGAACGCCGTACCCACCTCGCCACCGGCGTCGAGCAGGCGGCCCCCGACGAGCAGGATGCGCGCGGGTCGGCTCGGCGGGGGCATGCGACGAGGATGCTCCCAGCGGCGCGGACGGCGGGCACGGCCCTCGCAGCCCGGTTGTCCACAGGACCCGCCCGGACGCTGGTCAGCGCCGACCGGCCCCGGCTAGCGTCCCGGACCGTGTCGATCTCGCTGCGGGTGCCGACCCTCCTGGCCGCCGTCGCCGCCGTCCTGGCCGCGGTGCTGCCCGCGGCGCCGGCGGCGCGCGCGGCGCCGCCCGAGGCTCGTCCGACGGCCGTGGTCGCCCTCGGTGACAGCGCCGCCTCCGGCGACGGCGCCGGTGACTACGAGCCCGGCACCCGCGGCGAGGGCGGCAACTGGTGCCACCGCTCGCCGCACGCCTACGTCCACCACACCGGGTTGGCCGGCGCCTCGGTCAACCTCGCGTGCTCGGGCGCCCGCTCCGAGCACGCGGGGTACGGCGACGCCGTCCGGTACGGCGAGGGCGCGCAGGCGGCCCGCCTCGTGGAGGTGGCGGGCCGGTACCGGGTCACCACCGTCGTGGTGCAGGTGGGGGCGAACGACGACGTCGCGCTCACCGCCACCGGCATCGCCTGCATCCGCGCGGCGCTCGACCGACGGGTGCCCGGCTGCCGGGACACCGTCGGACCCGCCTGGCCCGAGCGGACCGCCGCCACGGCGACGAAGGTCGAGCGGGCCGTGCGCGACGTGCAGGACGCGATGCGCCGCGCAGGGTACGCCGAGGGCGACTACGCGTTCGTCCTCGCGAGCTACGCGTCGCCCGTGACCGAGCGGATGATCCCCCTGCACGGTCCCCGCGGCTGCCCGTACAGCCGGGCGGACGCGGAGTGGGGCCGCACCGTCGCGTTCCCGGAGCTGGCCGCCGCGCTGCGGGGTGTCGCCGAGCGCACCGGCGTGCGCTTCCTCGACCTCACCCGCGCCACCGAGGGGTACGAGGCGTGCAGCCGCAGCCCCCGGACCGCGGAGTGGCAGCGCCGCATCACCGTCGACCCCCGGGCGCTGGTGTACGGGGGGCTGGACGCCGTGGGGTACCACCTCGCGCAGGAGTCGTTCCATCCCAACGCCACCGGTCACCGGCGGATGGCGGAGTGCCTGGCCGGGTTCGTGCGGTCCGGCGCACCGTCGGCCGCCTGCGTCGGCGCCGACGGGCGGCTGCGGCCGGTCCCCGGGGCGCCCGCGCCGGCCCGGGTGTAGCTACAGCACGACGAGGTCGCGCGGGCGGCGGTTGAGCCGCTCGCAGCCGTCCTCGGTGACCACGACGATGTCCTCGATCCGGGCACCCCACTCGCCGTCGAGGTACACCCCGGGCTCCACGCTGAAGGCCATCCCCGGCTCCAGCCGCAGCTCGTTGCCCCCCACGATGTACGGCTCCTCGTGCACGTCCAGGCCGATGCCGTGCCCGGTGCGGTGCACGAACCGCTCCCCCAGGCCGGCCGCCGTGATCGGCACCCGGGCGGCGGCGTCCACCGTGGCGGCGCTGACCCCCGGCCGGACCGCCCGGACCGCCCGCTCCTGCGCGTCCTGCAGCACGGCGTAGGCCTCGCGCACCGGGGCGGGCGGCTCGGCGCCCACCGCGTAGGTGCGGGTGCAGTCCGAGTGGTAGCCGCCGGGCAGCGGGCCGCCGATGTCCACGACCACCACGTCGCCGTCGACGAGCACCCGGTCGGAGACGTCGTGGTGCGGGCTCGCGCCGTTGGGGCCGGAGCCGACGATGACGAACGCCGCGCCGGTGTGCCCCTCCTCCACGATCGCGGCGGTGATCGCGGCCCCGGCCTCGGCCTCGGTGCGCCCTCCGCGCAGGAACTCGCCCATCCGGGCGTGCACGCGGTCGATCGCGGCGGCGGCGGCGCGCAGCTCGGCGACCTCGGCGGCGTCCTTGCGCATCCGCAGCTCGCGCAGGATCGGCCCGGCGAGGGTCTGCGGGACGTCCGGGAACGCGTCGCGCAGGCGCAGGACGTGGGCGGCGGGCATGGTGTCGGCGACGGCGACCCGGCCGGGGCCGCCGGCCAGGTCGCTCACCAACAGGTACGGATCCTCGCCGTCGGTCCAGGTGACGATCTCCACGCCGAGCTCGTCGAGCGGCAGGTGCGCGTACCCGGGCGCCTCCAGCCGGGGCACGACGAGCGCGGGTGGTGCGCGGTGCCCGGCGGCCGGCAGGACGAGGCAGGTGAGCCGCTCGTGCGACTCGCCCTGCGCGCCGACGAGGTAGCGCAGGTCGGTGCCCGCGGTCAGTAACAGCACCTCGACACCGTGCTCGGCCGCCACCTCACCGGAGCGGCGCAGGCGGTCGGCGAGCATCGAGGTGGGGACGGCCGCAGTCATGGATCGGAGCGTAACCGCCGTGCCCGGCCGGGGTGGCGGCTGGCAGGCTGGGTGCCGTGACGCCTGCCCCGACCGCCCGGCCGCTGATGCTGCTCGACGCCGCCAGCCTGTACTTCCGCGCGTTCTACGGGGTCCCCGAGTCGATCACCGCCCCGGACGGGACCCCGGTCAACGCGGTGCGCGGGTTCACCGACATGGTCGCCCGGCTGATCACCGAGCGACGCCCGGGCAGGCTCGTCGCCTGCCTCGATCTCGACTGGCGCCCGGCCTTCCGGGTGGACGCGCTGCCGACGTACAAGGCGCACCGGGTCGCGGGGGAACCCGCCGCCGCGCCCGCCGGGATCCCCGAGGAGGTCCCGGACGCGCTCGCCCCACAGGTCCCGGTACTGCTCGAGGTGCTCGCGGCGGCCGGGATCGCCACCGCCGGCGCCGAGGGGCACGAGGCGGACGACGTGATCGGCACGCTCGCCGCGGCCGAGCGCACCGACCCGGTGCTCGCGGTCTCCGGCGACCGCGACCTGATGCAGATCGTCCGCGACGAGCCGGTACCGGTGCGCCTGCTCTACGTCGGGCGCGGGTTGGCGAAGGCGGAGCACCTCGGGCCGGTCGAGGTCGCCGCGAAGTACGGCGTCCCGGTCGGCCGGGCGGGCGAGGCGTACGCGGAGATGGCGATGCTGCGCGGCGACCCCTCCGACGGTCTCCCCGGGGTCCCCGGGGTCGGCGCGAAGACCGCCGCGACGCTGGTGAGCCGGTTCGGCTCGTGGGCGGAGCTGCGGGCGGCCGTCACCGATCGCGCGGACACTCGCCTCTCGGCCACCGTCCGCAGCCGGCTGCACGCCGCCGAGCCGTACCTCGCCGTGGTGGAACCCGTGGTCCGGGTCGCCCTCGACGCGCCGGTGCAGCTCGACCGGTCGGACACGCTGCCGGCCGCGCCGGCGGACCCGGACGCGCTCGACGCGCTGACCGAGCGGTGGGGCCTCGGCGGCTCGGTCGACCGACTGCGGGCCGCGCTGGCGGCCGGTGCGCAGGCGGAGCAGCGCCGGGGCGGACCTGAGAAGTAGGTGCCGCACCACGGCGTCACGTCGGTGGCGAAGGCGGCGTCCGCGCGCGTCGCCGCGGCCGGGTCGTCGGCGGTCCACCACCCGGCGGCGACGAGCTCCGAGGGCCGCCGGTCACCGAGGTAGGCCATGGCGAGACCGGCGACGTCGCAGGCCAGATCGGGCTCGGGTGAGCCGGGGACGCGCTCGGCCGCGCCGTCGGCGATCCGGTACACACCCGAGTTGGTCGGGAGCATGCCGTCGTGCACCGCGACCAGCACGGGCGGGCCCGTGCCGAACCGGCGGGCCGCCAGCGCCGCCGGCACGTCCACGAGCCGCAGCCAGGTCTCGTCCTCGTGGCCGGAGGTCGCGCAGTCGCGGGGGTCGGCGAGGATCAGCTCGAGGGGCTCGTCGAGCGGGCGCAGCCAGCCCTCGACCGTGCCCACCAGGTCCACGTCGAGCACGAACCGCCACAGCGCCGCGGTCGCCGCCGTGGAGACCGCATAGAGGTCCTCGACCCGCAGGACGTCCCCGGCCTCCGGGTCGCGGGAGCGCTCCACCGTGGCGACCAGGGAGCCGTCGTCGCCGCGGGCGCCGGTGTGCACCGCGACGAGCAGGGGGTCGCGGCCGGCACGGTGGCGGCCGAGCGCGGACTCCCACCAGCCCGCGGTCCGCTCGATCGCCCCGGGCCGGCTGAGCGGGAGGGCGTCGTGCACGGCCGCCAGGGTCTCGACCATCCCGGAGCGGTCCAGCAGCCGGACCGCACCGCCGACCGGGGCCCCGGGGCGCCAACCCGCGAACCCGGCGCGCCGCATCCGCACCTGCCGCCCTCGGCTCGCGACGCCGTACCCGAACCGGCCGTAGATCCGGGCCTCGCTCGCGCGCAGGGAGGCCAGCACCTCGCCGCGGGCCGCGCAGCCGTGCAGCAGCTCGGTCATCATCGCGGTGAGCAGGCCGCGGCGCGTGCGGTCCGCCCGCACCCCGACCCGGGTCACCGCGGCGGTCGGCAGCGTCGCTCCGCCGGGCACGACCGTGCGCGTGGGGAACGAGGTCGCGGTGCCGGCGAGGGCGCCGGGGTCGCCGACACCGAGCGTGCGGTCGGGGCTGTAGGACGACGCGACGCTCGGCCACTGCTCGTCGGCGACCGGCCCGCGGAGGAGCGTGGCGGCGAACAGGCCGTGGGCGGCGCGGAGCTCGCCGGGACCGAGGACACGGACGTCGGGACGCACGCCGGCCGATCCTGCCGCACGCGCCGCCGGCCCGCGCCTGATTTCCGGATCTACCGCGGGCGGCCGACCTCGTAGGTGCCGTCCCGGTCGAGCACCCGGACGGGCACGCCGACCTCGGCCCCGCCGATCCTCGCCCGGCAGTCCGCCCCGGCGCCGACCTCGACCGGTACGCCGGCGGGGCAGGTCACCGCGGTGACGCCGGTGATGCCGTACTCCTCGGCCAGCACCGCGCCCACGCCCACCTGGACGGACTCGGCGTCGAGCACCCGCCTGACGAACAGGCCCGGCGCGACGAACGCCGGCAGCGCCAGGACCCCCAGCACCAGCGCGGCGGCACCGGCGACGAGCAGCGGCGCGCGCGCCGCACCCGCGGCGCGATCCGGCGGCTGCGGCTCCCACCGGGGCTCCCACAGCGGCTCCCACCGGGGCTCCCATCGGGGCTCCCACCGCGACTCCCACCGGGGCTCCCGCTGTTGACCCCGGTCCGCGAGTGGCCGCGAGGCAGGCCACGCCTCCCCCTGCCTCCGCGGGTCACGCGGCCCGGGGTCGACCGGCCGCCCGCCCCAGCGCGGCGCCCCCGGGTACGGGTGCGGATCCGGCCACCGGTTCGAAGCGGGAAGCTCGGGGCCGTCGGGCTCCCGCTCCCACCGGCGGGCCCGGTCGGGGTCGACCAGGCCCCAGCCACCGGGCGGCTGCCGTCCCCACGTTGGCTGGTCCGGCGGCAGCTCGCCGTCGCCGCCCCCGACCGCTCGATGATCGTCCGGGCTGCTCACGGGGGGATCGAAGCACAGGCCGGCCGCCTTCCAGGCCCGAACGGCGGACCTGCGCCGGGAGCGGGTCAGATCGCGCCGACGGCGACGACGCCGCGGCGCACCGCCGCCACCGCCTGTGCCGCGGCCCGGCCGACGGGGTCGGCGCGGCCCGCGACGCCGGCGATCTGGTCGAGGAGGTCGACCACCTGGCGGCACCAGCGGACGAAGTCCCCGGCGGACAGGTCCTGCCCGGCGCTCTCGGCGGCGGACAGCACGGACTGCAGGGTCTCGCCCCGGGCCCAGCGGTGTACCGGCCACGCGAAGCCGAGGTCCGGCTCCCGGGTGCGGTCCACGCGGTGGCGGCGCTCGTCGCCCTCCAGTTCCGCCCAGATCCGGAGGGTCGCGGCCAGCGCCTCGGAGATCGCACCCGAGGGCACGCGCGCCACCGGCGGGTGATCGCGGCGCGACTCGTAGACGAGCGCGGAGACCACCGCGGCGAGCTCCGCGGGGGGCAGGCCCGCCCAGACGTCGTGGCGCAGGCACTCGGCGGCGAGCAGGTCGGACTCGCCCCACAGCCGGGCGAGGCGCTCGCCGTCCTCGGTGACCGTCTCGCCGTCACCCCCCTCGAGGTAGCCGCGCTCGGTGAGCAGCGCGCGGATGCGGTCGAACGCGCGCGCCAGCGAGTGGGTGGTCGAGCGCACCTTCTGCCGCAGCTGCTCGGTCTCCCGCTCCAGTCGGGCGTGGCGTTCGGCCCAACGGGCGTGCGCCTCCCGGTCGTCGCAGCCGTGGCAGGGATGGGCCCGCAGGGCACGCCGCAGCGCGGCGAGCTCGGGATCGTCGGCGGCGGTGCCGCGGCGGCGGCCACCCGGCGCCGCGGGCGGCCGGATGCCGGTGTTGCGCAGGCTCGAGGCGAGGTCCCGGCGGACCCGCGGCACCCGGTGGTCGACGTGGCGGGGCAGCCGCAGCCGGCCCAGCGGCTCGACGGGCGCCGGGAAGTCGGCGGTGGACAGCCGGCCCGCCCAGCGGTCCTCCGACAGCACGAGGGGGCGGGGGTCCCCGTCGGCGTCGACGCCCGGATCGAGCACGACGGCGAGCCCGGACCGCCGGCCCGCGGGCACCGCGATGACGTCACCGGGCCGCAGCGTCCGCAGCGAGTCCGTCGCGGCCGCGCGCTGGTCGGCCCGGCCCTGGCGGGACAGTGCCTTCTCCCGCTCGGAGAGCTCGCGGCGCAGCGCGGCGTACTCGGCGAAGTCCCCGAGGTGGCACCGCATCGACTCCGCATACCCGGCGAGCGCCTCCCGGTTGCGCTCGATGCGGCGGGCGGGACCGACCACCGAGCGGTCGGCCTGGAACTGCCCGAAGGAGCGCTCCAGCAGCTCGCGCGCGGGCTCGGCGCCCAGCCGTCCGACCAGGTTGACGGCCATGTTGTAGCCGGGCCGGAACGAGCTGCGCAGCGGGTAGGTGCGGGTGGAGGCGAGGCCCGCGACCTGCCCGGGGTCGACCCCCGGCTGCCAGACGACGACGGCGTGGCCCTCGACGTCGATACCGCGCCGGCCCGCACGGCCGGTGAGCTGCGTGTACTCGCCGGCCGTCAGCTCGACGTGCGACTCCCCGTTGAACTTCACCAGCCGTTCGAGCACCACGGTGCGCGCGGGCATGTTGATGCCCAGGGCGAGGGTCTCGGTGGCGAAGACGGCGCGCACGAGACCGCGGACGAACAGCTCCTCGACCGTCTCCTTGAACGCGGGCAGCAGGCCGGCGTGGTGCGCGGCGAGGCCGCGCTCCAGCGCCTCGCGCCACTCCCAGAACCCGAGCACCGCCAGGTCGGCCTGCGGCAGGTCCTTCGTCCGCCGGTCGACCGTGCGGCGGATCTCCGCGGCCTCCTCCTCCGTGGTCAGCCGCAGCCCCGACCGCACGCACTGGCCGACCGCGGCGTCACAGCCCGCCCGGCTGAAGATGAACGTGATCGCGGGCAGCAGGCCGTCGCGGTCGAGCCGGTCGAGCACCGCGGGACGCGACGGCGGCCGGTAGCGGTCGCCCCCTCCGCCGCGGGGGCCACGCGGCCCGCGCGCGCGCCCGCGGGCCCAGTTCTCCGTCCGGCGCTCGGTCTCGCGGGTGTACCGGACCAGGTCCGGGTCGACCCGCAGCTCGCCTGCGGCGTCCTCCCCCGCGAACAGATCGAACAACCGGTTGCCGACCATCATGTGCTGCCACAGCGGCACCGGCCGGTGCTCGTCGACGACGACGGCGGTGTCCCCGCGCACGGTGACCAGCCAGTCCCCGAACTCCTCGGCGTTGCTCACCGTGGCCGACAGGCTGACCAGCGCCACGTGCTCGGGCAGCTGGAGGATCACCTCCTCCCACACGGCCCCGCGGAACCGGTCGGCGAGGTAGTGCACCTCGTCCATGACGACGTAGCCGAGGTGCTCCAGGTGCCGCGACCCGGCGTAGATCATGTTGCGCAGCACCTCGGTGGTCATGACCACCACCTGCGCGTCGCCGTTGACCGCGGTGTCACCGGTGAGCAGCCCCACCGCGCCGGCGCCGTGGTGGTCGGCGAGGTCGGCGTACTTCTGGTTCGACAGCGCCTTGATGGGCGTGGTGTAGAAGCACTTCCGACCCTGGGCCAGCGCCAGGTGCACGGCGAACTCGCCGACCACCGTCTTGCCGGCACCGGTCGGCGCGCACACCAGCACGCCGTGCCCGTCCTCGAGCGCGGAGCAGGCGGTGCGCTGGAAACCGTCGAGGTCGAACGGGAGTCCGGCGGTGAACTCCGCGAGGCGGGGACGTGCGGCGCGGCGTCGGGCGGCTGCATAGGCCTCCGCGGGCGCCGGGGTGCTGCGGGCCACCTCTCCAGGCTGTCACACCCGTGCCGGGTCCGTCGGTCAGGTGACGTCGTCGAGCCGGCGCGGCGGCGCGTCGGCGGACGTTGCGGCCACCGCGGGATCGACCGGAGCGGGCGGCGGGAGCGGGGACGGCGCCGTGTCGAGCACGCTCGGCGCGGTGTCGATCGGCGAGGGGGCGTCCGGATCCCACTCGTCCCAGCCCTCCGCGTCCCGCCGCCGCGCCCGGCGGGCGTCGTTGAACCGGCTGACCTGGATCGCCAGCTCGAACAGGATCACCAGCGCCACCGACAGGGCGATCATCGAGAAGGGATCCTGCCCGGGCGTGGCGACCGCGGCGAAGACGAACAGGCCGAACACGAGCCCGCGGCGCCACTCCCGCAGCTTCGCGTAGCTGACGACCCCCGCGAGGTTGAGCATCACCACCAGCAGCGGCAGCTCGAAGCTCACCCCGAAGATCAGCAACAGGGCGAGGATGAAGCCGAAGTACTCGTGCCCGCCGAGCGCGGTGGTCTGCACGCCGTCGCTGATGCCCAGCAGGAACGACAAGGCCTGGGTGACGACGAAGTACGCGAGCACGGCGCCGGCGACGAACAGGGCGGCCGCTATCGGCACGAACATCAGCGCGTAGCGGCGCTCCTTCGGATACAGCCCCGGCGTGATGAACGCCCAGATCTGGTACAGCCACACGGGGCAGGCCAGCACGACGCCCGCGGTCATGGCGACGGTCAGCCGCAGGTTGAACTGGTCGAAGGCCCCGGTGGCGAGCAGCGTGCAGGAGCCGTCGGTGGTGAAGGCCGCTCGGGACTCGGCCGGCAGTGCGCAGTACGGGCCCTTGAGCAGGTCGCCGAGGCTGGGCAGGCCGAGGAACGCCACGCCGTACCAGACGAATCCGAACACGGTGGTCAGCGCGACCGCGGCGAGCGCGACGGTGAGCCGGTACCGCAGCTCGTACAGGTGCTCGACCAGGGTCATCGACCCGTCGGGACTGCGCTGCCGACGGAGCCGCCCGGGCAGCAGCCGGCGCAGTCCGAAGCCGGCCACCACCGAGCCTAGCGGGTGGTGTCGCCGGGGCCCTGCTGCGCGGAGCGGGCCTGTTCCGGCGGGCTCTGCTGGCCCGCGGCCGGCAGTGCGGGCGGTGCCTGCGGCTCCGGGGCGGGTGCGGGCTCCCGCGGCTCCTCGTCGGCCTTCATGCCCTTCATCTCACCCTTGAAGATCCGCGCGGACTGCCCGACCGACCGCGCCATGTCGGGCAGCTTCTTCGCGCCGAACAGCAGCACGATGACGCCTAAGATGATCAGCAGTTCCCAGCCACCCGGCATGAGCGGGCCTCCCTCGACGTCGGATTCCTTGCCGAGTCTACGCGCTGGGCGACCGCCCTCCCGGTCGCGGACCGCGAATCCCCACCGGTGCGCCCACCGGCGGCAGGGCGGCCAGCCCCGATCGGACCGCCGCGCGCAGGGCGGCTGCCCGCCGGGCCGCCCGCCGCGCCGGACGCAGCGTCCGCGCCACCGCGACCGCCAGCACCAGCATCCCGCCGGCGAACGCCACCAGCACGACCGTCAGCACCATCGGCTCATCCTCCGTCCGTCGCGGCCAGGGCCGCCCGGGCCCGTTCGGCCACCGTCGCGGCGAGCGCCGCCGGCTCGAGGACCCGCGCGCCGCCACCGAGCCCCAGCACCAGCCGCACGAGCCAGGACGGGTCGGCGTAGCGGAGCACGACCCTGGCGCGCCCACCGTCGGTCTCGACGATGTCGTCGACCGGGTAGTACTCGGCGATCCACCGTGCCCACGGCGCGAGCTCCAGCGCAGCCGTCCGGTGGTCCGCGCTCGGCGGGAACAGCCCGGCGGACAGGTCGGTCGGCTCGGCCTCCGGCGGCGGCGCGGCACTCTCGTCGAGCATCTCGACGTCCTCCACCCGGTCCAGCCGGAACAGCCGCACGGCCTCCGCCCCCCGGCACCAGGCCTCCAGGTAGCCCCGGCCCTCCACCACGACCAGGCGCATGGGGTCGACGATCCGGTCGGAGACCGCGTCCCGTCCGGCCGTGTAGTAGCGGATCCGCAGCACCCGGCCGGCCTGCAGCGCCGCGCGGACGGCGGCGGTGGACGCCTCCTCGCGTGCGGTGAGCTCCACCGCCACCCCCGCGGGGGTGGCCGCGCCGACCGCACGTTCGATCTTGGCCACCGCCCGGCGCACGGCGTCGGTGTCGACCATCCCGGGCACGTCACCCAGCGCGCGCAGGGCCACCAGCAGCGAGGTCGCCTCGGCGGTGGTGAGCCGCAGCGGCCGGCGCATGCCGGCGTCCTCGGTCACGGTCACGGTGTCACCGGAGAAGGACAGGTCCACCAGGTCCCCCGGACCGTAACCGGGCAGCCCGCACATCCAGAGCAGCTCCAGGTCCCGGCGCAGCTGCTTCTCGGTGGTGCCGAAGTCCGCCGCGGCCTCGCCGATGGCGATGCCCGGCCGGGCGAGCAGGTACGGCACGAGCGACAGCAGCCGGGGCAACCGCTCGGCCATGCCCCTCGTCACGGCGGGCCCACCCGTGCCGCGGTGCGGTGCGCGGCCAGCGCGCCCTCCCACGTGCGCCGGACCGCGTCCGCCAGCTCGGGCGGGTCGAGCACCACGACGTCCGGACCGTGCCCGGCCACCCAGCGCGCCACGGTGTGGACGCTGCGCAGGTCCAGCTCGAGCTCGTCGCCGTCGCGGTCGTCGCGGCGCAGCGGGCGCACCGTCCGGCACAGGCGGCGCAATCCGTGCGCGCGACCCGCGGCCGCCCACACCCGCGCCACGCCGATCACCGGCGGTGGCCCGAGCGTGCCGGCCAGGTGCGCGAGGAGGTCGGTGCCCGCCGGCACCCGGACCGCCCCCGCCGGCCCGAGCGGCGTGATCGGAGGGCTGATGCGGGAGAGCCGGAAGGAGCGGACGGCGTCCCGGTCGCGGTCGTGCCCGACGAGATACCAGCGGCCGCGCCAGGAGACTATGCCCCACGGCTCCACGGTGCGGCGGACGAGCTCACCGGTCGGGCCGCCGCGGCGGTGCTCGAAGGCCACGGTGCGCCCGGCCTGCACCGCGGCGAGCAGCGGGGCGAACGCGGGTTCGGTGGCCCGGACCCGCGGCTGCACCAGCCCCTGCTCCTCGTCGACGTCGACGCCGGCGGCGCGCAGCTTCACCAGCGCCCCCTGCGCCGCACCGGCCAGCTCGGGGCTGTCCCACAGCCGCGCGGCCAGTGCGACGGCCGCCGCCTCGTCGGGCTCCAGGTCCACGTCGCCGAGCTCGTAGTCGTGGCGGGCGATGCGGTAGCCCTCCACCGGATCCAGCGTGGACCGCCGGCCCGTCTCCAGCGGAACGCCGAGCTCGCGCAGCTCGCTCTTGTCGCGCTCGAACATCCGGAAGAAGGCCTCGTCGGTCGGCGCGGCGGCATACCCCGCGACAGTGGCGCGGATCCGCTCGGCGCTGAGGAACTGCCGGGTGGACAGCAGGCACAGCACCAGGTTCACCAGGCGTTCGGCCCGTGCGGACGACACGCCGGCATCGTACGGCCGTCCGCGGCCGCGCCGGGGTCGACCGGCCGCGCCGTCGTCTCGATCTGCGACACCGGCGACACTTGACCCGAACCGGCCCCGGGGCGAAGGCTCTGGGCCGACGCCGGGGTCCGCAGGGCGGCCCGCCGGAGGTCCGCGACCAGGGAGTGGATGCATGAGCGAGGAACCGGAGACCTTCAACCCGTGGACCGTGGTGAACCTGGTCTTCCACCATCTGGCTGAGCACGGGCTGCACCCGGTGCTCGGTGAGTCCGGTGATCCTGCGGTGCCGGCGGCGCAGCTGCTGCGCTGCCTCGGGATCGAGCCCGGCCGCAACGACGAGAGCGTCACCTCGGCGCGGGTGCAGGACGAGCTCGCCGAGGTGCGCGCCCGGATGTTCCCCGGGCTCGAATAAGCCCGCGGACACGTTCGCGCCCGCCGCGCGCGGGTACCCCCTGGTCTCGGCAGCAGATCAGGGAGGCGAACCATGACCGGACGCGACGAGAGCCCGCACTTCGGCGAGGAGAGCGGCCAGGACCCGGAGTACGGCGGGCGCGGGCCAGAGGAGACCGGGCCGGACGAGGGCGTCGACACCGGCCTGCCCAACGAGGACCTGCACGGGCAGGCCGGTGTCGACG
>Ga0247713_1000532_pt1 | contig 22689 bp, 24 predicted proteins | sample 21E_NmetaG_FD_189936 | JGI IMG/M metagenome (GOLD analysis project Ga0247713, IMG submission 189936) | Soil microbial communities from hillslope of Landscape Evolution Observatory, University of Arizona, Oracle, AZ, United States - 2-1-E_N | ecosystem: Engineered > Artificial ecosystem >... | reverse complement strand
GCCGGCCGTGGGAGGGGGAGGTCCTCGTCGGCGGGCAGCCGGCGTGGAAGGTGCCGGCCGGCCGGGTGGCCACGGTCTTCCAGTCCGACTGCCTGCTGCCCTGGCGCCGCATCTGGCGCAACGTCGTGTACGGAGCGGAGATGGCCCAGCGCCGCAGCCACCGGGGCAAGAAGGCCGACGTGCAGACCCTTTTGGAGCAGGTCGGTCTGGGGCAGAACGCCGACCAGTTCCCCTCGCAGCTCTCCGGCGGCATGCGCCAGCGGGTCAACCTGGCCCGGGCACTGTACGTCGAGCCGTCGGTGATGCTCATGGACGAGCCCTTCGCCGCGCTCGACGGCCAGACCCAGGAGGTGATGCAGGCGGAGCTCCTGCGGATCTGGGCCCTGTACAAGCGGACAGTGGTCTTCGTGACCCACCGCCTGGACGAGGCCATCTACCTCTCGGATCGGGTCGTGATCCTGACCCAGCGGCCGACGCGCGTGCATTCCGTCGTCGACGTGCCCTTCGACCGCCCACGGCCGCTGGAGCTCAAGCGGACCCCGGCATTCAACGAGCTGCTCGACGACGTGTGGGCGCGGCTCCGGGAGGCGGCCGGATCCACCGCAGGGATCGCCCGTTGATCGCACGCGCCTGGAAGTACGGCCAGCACGTCCTGGTCTTCGCCGGCCTCATGGCGACGTGGCACCTCCTGACCACGTCGATGAACGACCCGATGTTCCCGACGCCCGAACGGGTGTGGCAGTCGTTCACCCGGACGTGGAACGACGGGTCCCTCGTCGAAGCCTTCCGCGACTCCAACAGCGCGCTGCTCGCCGGGCTGGCAATCGGCGTCCCGGGTGGGATCGTCCTTGGCATGCTGGCGGGCTACTTCCGGACCATCGACCGCATCCTCGCCCCCTACGTCAACATGATGCTGGTCGTGCCGATGGTGGCGCTCGTGCCCATTCTGATCATCGTGTTCGGGCTCGGCACATCGTCCCGGGTGGCAGTGATCGTGCTGTTCGTGCTCCCGGACGTCCTTGTCAACACCCGGGGCGGCGTGCGTCTCGCCGATCGGCAGCTGCTCATGATGGCCCGCTCCTACGGCGGCAGCACCTTGAGCGTCTTCCGGACACTGCTTCTGCCCACCGCGTTCCCGTCCGTCATGACCGGCCTTCGGATCGGGATCGGCCGTGGCATCACCGGCATGATCGTCGTCGAGCTCACCCTGGTGGCGAGCGGGATGGGGGGCTTCATCATGGAGGCCCTGGGCCGGTTCCGCGCCGGTCACATGATCGTCATGATCCTGTTGATCGGCCTCGAGGCAGTTGTCCTCACCTCACTGTGCGTGCTGGCAGAGCGCCGCGTGCTGAAGCGGATGGGCGCATGAAGACCGACGGCAGTGCGACGGTGGAGGTTCGCCTTGATGGGCCTCCGCCGGAGGGCGTGACCACACCCGCCGGCGCACCTCCGTCGGCACGCCGGATAGGCGGTGGCTCCGCCGGTGTCGTCGAATTGCTCTCTTTGGGGACGGGAGCGTTGGCCTGGGAGTTGTCGGCGCGGCTCTGGGATCTGGCCTGGCTGCCGCCCCTGTCCAGTGTCATCGCCAACACCGACGACATCGTGCGAGACGGCGCGCTGGGCGCCCTCTCGTCGACGGCCTACATCTTCCTCGTGGGCATCGTGACGGCGATGGCCTGCGCCATCGTCACCACCGCGCTCTTCACCCTCGTCCCCGCCGTCCATCGGCTGGCCCGGCCGTACTTCTACATGGCGATGGCGGTTCCTCCCTTGGCCGTCGTGCCCTTCTTCATGCTGATCTGGGGGCCAAGTCTCAGCGCCCGGGTGGCCACGGTGTGGCTGTTCACCTACTTCGTGATGGCCGTCATGGCCACCGAAGCGCTCGAGCACAGCCCGCGGGATCTGCGGGACATGGCCCTGTCCTACGGAGGGACCCGCCTCTCGGTCCTGCGGACCGTCGCCATTCCTGCGGCCACCCCTCGACTCCTCGAGGCCCTCCGCATCGCCGTTGTCCGCGGCATCAAGGGTGCCGTCAACGCCGAGCTGATCATCGGCGTGGTCGGGGTCGGCCGGCTCCTTCGCAGCTACAGCGCCGGATACCGGATCGAGGAGCTGTACGCCACCGTGCTCCTCGTCTTGGCCGCGTCTCTGATTACGTACATCCTCATCGAGCGCCTCGAGTACAGGGTCACGAGATGGGAGCGACACGGGTGAGCCCCACACCCCGTCTGGGCGTCCACATGAGCGTGCAGTCCTACGGCCGGAAGTGGCCGGAGGTGGTACGCGAGGTCCTCGACGATGTGCGCCTTGCCGACGAGGTGGGGCTCTCCTCGGTCCTGTTCGCCGAGCACCACTTCGTCGAGGACGCCTGGGTGCCGAGGCCGCTGACGATGGCCGCCGCGGCCGCCGCGGTCACCACCAGGCTGCGCGTCGGGTCCGACATCGCCATCGCCCCCCTCGTCCACCCCGTCACCATGGCCGAGGACGCCGCGGTCGTCGACGCCATCAGTGGCGGCCGGTGTGTCCTGGGCCTGGGCGCCGGCTGGCGCAAGGAGGACTTCGCCGGGATGGGCGTCGACTTCCGCCGGCGGTATTCCCTGTTCGAGGAGAACATCACCGCGGTCCGCCGGCTGCTGAACGGCGAGGAGCTGTCGAGGGCTGGAGGCCAGTACCCGATGGACCGGGCCCGGCTGCGAATCGAGCCGGTGCAGCCGGGCGGGCCGCCGATCTGGGTGGGGGCGACCGGCGAGAAGGGGATTCGCCGTGCTGCACTCCTCGGTGACGCCTGGATCATGTCTCCTCAGGTCCGCGTCCGTGAGCTCGCCGCCGCCAAGACCCTGTACGACCGGGCGCTCGAGGAGGCTGGCCGACCGACGCCCGCCGACCGTCCGCTGCGCCGGGAGGCCTTCGTCGCCGAGACCGACAAGGAGGCCTGGCAGGGCTTCGCCGCCGGCCTGGCCCACGAGTACGGCATCGTCTACCGCAGCCGGCATCCGGACTTTCCCGCCGGCGGCAGCCTGGCCGATCTACAGAACTGGGCCGACGGTCTGGTCGTGGTCGGGTCCCCGGAAACGGTGCGCGAAAGCCTTCAGGACCTGCATGCCGTACTCGGCACGACGGAGGTGCTGGTCCGCGTCCACCTCCCGGGCATCGACCCCGCCCGATCGCGCCAATCCATCCGGCTCCTCGGTGAGCTCAATCACACGACCACATCGGAGACCTGAGCCGTGAGCACCCATTTCCATGGTGTCTACCCCTACCTGGTGACGCCGCTGACCGAAGGCGGAAAGCTTGACGAGGACGCCGTCGAGCGCCAGGTGCGCCGGTGCATCGCCGCCGGCGTGCACGGCCTCACACCGCTGGGCAGCTCCGGCGAGCTGCCGCTCGTGCCGCAGCGGGTGCGCGACGACATGGTCCGTGCGGTCGTCGACATCGCCGCAGGCGCGGTGCCGGTCTTCGCCGGTGTCGGCGCCTTCGACGTCCGCACGGGCGTGGAGGCGGCGGAGTCGGCCGAGGATGCCGGCGCCAACGGCATCGTCGCCGTTCTTTTCAGCTACTTCCCGCTCAACGGACCCGAGGCGGTGGCCTACTTCTCGGCGGTCGCCCGAGCGGTCACCGTCCCCGTCGTCGTCTACTACCACCCTCAGTTCTGTGGCTTCGAGTTGAGCAGCGCCGACGCGACGGCGCTGGCGGAGATCGAGAACATCCGCTTCGTGAAGGACGCGTCCGGGCAGATCGCCAACATCCCGAAGTGGAGGGCAGCGACCGACGGCGCCATCGGCGTCTTCGCGTCGACCTCCTTCTCACCGACGGCGGCCATGCTCCTGGGAGCGGTCGGCTGGATGTCGGGGCCGGCGACCGTCCTGCCGGCGGCGTCGGCTGCGATCTACTCGCTCTGCCGGGAGCAGAGATGGGCCGAAGCCGTCACGCTCGAGCGGATCGTCGAACCCCTCCTGGGTGCCTTTCGCAAGCACGGCCCGGCGCGGACGGTGAAGGCCTGCCTGCGGGCCCAGGGGCTCGACGCCGGCCCCGCCATCGCTCCCCTGGCCGACCTGAGCCCGGCCGAGCTGGCGGAGTTGGGGGCCGTCTGCCGCTCGGTCACCTCCCAGCTCGAGGCCGCCGGCGTGGTCGAGCCCCCGGTCTAGTTCGGGAGGCCGGCGCGCGGTAGGGCGTCAGAGGTCCTTGCGCACGAAGGAGCTGGCCGCCAGCGCCCAGATCATCAGGACCCACACCGCGGCCCACAGCAGGTAGGTGGTCGTCAGCGGCGCGGCGCTCAGGAACGGAAAGGCTTCCCCCTCTGACCCGCCGCCGAACTCGACGACCGCTGACGCGTCCTGGAACGCGTGCATCGCCCCCCGCCACAGTCCATCGGTCGGCAGGATCATCCGCGAGATGCTGCCGACGCGGGCGACGGCCTCGTTGTCGAGCGATCGACCGATGGCACCCACCACGCCGGCGATCCACGTCGCTCCGAAAAGGCCGACGGCGACCACACCCGACGCCATCGGCGACACCGCCGTCGAGAGCAACACGGCGAGGGTGAGCAGGACGATGGTCTGCGCCGCCAGGTGGGCGAGGGCGACCGAAGGTTGCGGTGGCCAGTAGTCCACCGCCAGCCGCACGACGATGCACTGGGCCAGGCCGGCGAGGATGATGAAACCGCTGCCGAATGCGACCAGGCCCAGCCACTTCCCCAGCAGGAAGGCGGGCCGCCGAATGGGCCGGGCCAGGACGGCGAGGGCGATGCCCGACTCCGTTTCCCCCGAGAGCGTGGGGCCGGCGAGGAAGGCGGTGCCCAGCGCGGCGATGAGGCTGAAGCCGAACATCACCAGGTTGAGCATGATCGAGGCCGTCAGCCGGGCCTGGCCGCTGGTCAGGGTGTCGGTGCCCTGCTCGGCCGCCAGCCGGGAGAACCCCCAGCCGCTCAGGACGAGCAGGACGACGGTGAGGGCGACGAGGGCGATCACGACCCGCCGGCGGAACGCCTCGCGCAGCGTGAGGGCGGCGATCGTCAGCACGGTGCGGGCCGCCGTCACTGGTTGCCTCTCTCGACCTCGCCCGCCCGCAGGATGCCCAGCAGGCGTTCCTCCAGGCTGATGCGCGCCGGTTCGACGGCATGCACCCGAGCCCCCAGCGCGACCAGGTCACGCACGAGATCGGGCACCGCGGTCCCGTCGTCGTGGACAGGCAGGGCGACGGTGAACCACTCGCCCTCCCGTTCGACGGCGCCGGTCGCCGCCAGCCGCGCCTCGGCGTCCGGCGACACATCGGTGAGGTGCATCCGGAGCTCACGCGCCCCGAGCAGTTCGGCGAGTGTCCCCGACGCCGCGACCCTCCCCCGGTCCAGGATCACCACCCGGTCGCAGACCCGTTCGACCTCGCCGATCAGGTGCGAGTTGAGCAGCACCGCCACGCCGTTCGCCTTCAGCGCCAGCACGATGTCGCGCACGTCGACACGGCCGACCGGATCCAGGGCGCTGGTCGGCTCGTCGAGGATCACCAGCTCCGGCCCGGCCACCAGCGCCACCGCCAGCCCGAGGCGCTGCTGCATGCCCTTCGAGAACCCGCCCACCCGATCGCCGGCCCGCTCGGCCAGGCCGACCAGAGCCAGCTTCTCGCGCCGGTCCCGCTCAGAAACGTCGACGCCGGACAGGCGGACGTGCAGGGCCAGCACCTCCGCCGCGCTCAGCCAGGGCTGGTACCGGAAGAGCTCGGGCAGGTAGCCGACACGGACACGGGTGGAGGGATCCGACGCCGGCCGGCCCAGCAGCATGGCGTCGCCGGCGTCGGGGCGGACCAGGCCGAGGAGCATCTTGATCACCGTGGTCTTGCCGGCGCCGTTCGGGCCGAGCAGGCCGACCACGTCACCGCGTTGCACCTCCAGGGAGACGTCGGCGACGGCCTGCTGGCGGCCGTACCGCTTGCGCAGGCCGGAACACCAGAGGGCCGGCGCCGGCGGCAGGTCGGCGACCGGTTTCCCGGCCGCGGTCGTGTCGGCCGCCGTCATCGCAGGCCCCGGGCGACCGTCAGGACTTCATCGGCGTCGAGCGGCCCGGCCACAACAGTCACGAGGCCATCCTCTACCCACACGACGGCCGCCAAGGACCGGTCACGGGTGGCGAGGACGGTGGCCGCCTCACCGTTGACCGCCGCCGACGATGTGGTGAAGCGGTCGGCGGGCACCGGTAACGGCAGGGTGGAGCCCTCGGGATTGAACGTGCGCAGCGCGGCGGCCACGTCCTTGGGCAGTCCCGGGAGCGACAGCAGGTAGTCGCGCACCGTCTCGAAGGGGATACCGGTAGGCGAGGACGAAAACGCCTTGGGGGCGACAGCGCGACCCACGATGAGGGAGGGCGGACCGGCTCTGTGGGACCACACCTGGGCCACTCCAGGGCCGGCCACCAGCCGCACCCGGCTCCCGTCCACGCCCGGCGGCGGAGGCGGCAATGCCTCTCCCGCCTTGGCCGCGGCCCGGGCGGCACGCTCGGCGGAAAAGGTGAACGTGAAGCTCGCCTCGCCCCCGACCTGGTACCTGGGCTCGCCGGTGACCCCACGAGGAAGCGTCGTCACCTCGGGCACGTCGAGGCCGCTCTCCGCTTCGGCGGCCCTGGCGTCGGCGACCCGGTGCAGGTCCGGCTTGGCGGTGACCTCGACCTCTCCGTACGCCCGCAGGTCGGGCAGAGCGTTGAGATCGGAGGGGCTGATGCTGAGCGGAGCGACCCGCTCGGTCCGGAAGATCGGCAGCCAGTCGTTGGCGGCCACGGTGCTGGCGCCGGCCACGATGGCGGCAACGGCGACGCCCGCCACCACGGGCCGGCGCAGGGCGGCACGTAACCGACCGGCACGGGGCGCAGCGGAGCGGGCCCGACCGGCTGTGGATGCCGCCGTCGACAAGCGCTCCCAGGCGCCATCGGCATCGAGGTTCTCGATGCCCTCGGTGGCCAGCGCAGCGCCGACGAGGTTGGCGTCCTCACGGATGGTGGCTAGCGCGCGGGCGCACTGCTGGCAGCTCGTCACGTGCTCGCGGTGGGTGCTGGCGACTCCGGCCGGCTCGTCGAGCAGCTGGCGCAATACCCCTTCAGTCGGATGACGCATGGCGGTTCAGCTCCTTGCGCAGGGCGTACTCAGCGCGCCGGACCGTGGTGCCGACGCTGCTGGGGGAAAGACCGAGAGCCGCGGCGACCTCGGCGTAGCTCAGGCCGCTGTGGCGGAGCACCAGGGCCACGGCCTGCTTGCGCGGCAGCCGGGCGAGGGCGGTTCGCACAAGGCTGCGCTCCTCGAGCGTGACCACCGCCTCCGCCACATCGGAAACGACCGCCGTCTCGGCGGCCGCCGCCGCCTCCTCCTCCCGCAACGTCCGCCGGCGCCCCGATCGAAGCGCGTTGAGCGCGGTGTGGGCGGCGGCGACGGAGAGCCACCCGCGGGCCTCCTCTGCAGGCACCGAAGAGCGGCTGAAGGAGAGGAACACCTCTTGTGCGACGTCCTCGGCCTGCTCGCGTGAGCCCAGCACCCGGGCGGCCACGCCGACGACCAGCTGGTAGTCGCGGCGGAAGACCCCGTCCAGGTCGGCGCGCACGGCACCGCGAACCGAACCCGACACAAGCACGCGCTCCTTCGTCTCGGCCCGACCCTTCCCGGCAGGGACCGCCGCGGGGGTCGCCGCGACTGCCTCGGCCCTCAGTCCCATATCTCTACAGCACCGCCGAGCGCAGGAATGTGACAGAGCCAGTCGTCAACAACTCAGGGAGGTGCGGCATTGCCGGTGCCGGGGAAGGAAGGTCGCGTGGGAAAACTGAACGTACGGCTCTGTGGCGACGTCTCCTTGGACCTCCCTGACTTCTTCTCGCCGGCGGTCGAGCGGGCCGACGGCGGGCTGATCACCCGGCTGCTGATCGGGGGTGAGTGGAGGCCGGCGACGGGCGACGAGGTGTTCGAAGACCGTTCCCCGATCGACGGCAGCGTCGTTCTCCGGGCGGCCAAGGCGTCGAAGGAGGACGTGGAGGCGGCCATAGCCGCCGCCCGGCAGGCTCGCGAAGACTTCAGGGCGTTGCCGGCGTCCGAACGCCTCGAGATCTGCCAGCGCGGCGCCGAGATCCTCGGCCAGCACTTCGACAGCTTCGTGGCGGCCATCGTCACCGACCTCGGCAAGACGCCGGAACAGGCCACGACGGAGGTGAAGACCACCCGTGAGCGTCTCGGGCTGGTCCGCGAGGAGGTGCGCAAGATCTTCGGCGAGTACATCCCTGGCGACTGGATGGCCGAATCGGCGGGCAAGTCGGCCGTCGTGCTCCGTGAGCCGGTGGGGACGGTGGGGGCGTTCGGGCCCTTCAACTACCCGTTGTTCCTGGTCGCCTCCAAGATCATCCCCGCCCTGGCCGCCGGGAACACCGTCGTGGCCAAGGCGCCTTCTGAGGCGCCGCTCGCCTTGGTCCTGTTCGCCCGTGTCCTCGAGGATGCGGGGCTGGCGCCCGGAGTCCTCAACGTCATCACCGGGCCTGGGGGCGTCATCGGCGAGACGCTCGCCTCCCACCCCGACGTGTCGATGATCTCCTTTACCGGGTCCAGCTCCGTCGGCCGCAGCATCGCTGCCAGCGCCGGCCCCAAGCCCATGCACCTGGAGCTCGGCGGCAACGCCGCGGCGATCATCCTGGCCGACGCCGATCTGGAGCTCGCGGTCGAGAAGTCGGTGCTGGGGGCGTTCAAGAACGCCGGCCAGCGCTGCGACGCGGTGAGCCGGGTCCTCGTCGAGGAGTCGGTCTACGAGGCCTACCTGGAGCGGGTCCTCAAAGAGGTCGAGCAATGGCCGGTCGGCGACCCCCGTGCCGAGGACACCAAGGTGGGGCCTATGGTCAACGACAAGGCCGCAGCTCGGGTCAACCAGCTCGTCGAGGACGCGGTCACCAAGGGTGCCCGCCTGCTGGCCGGCGGTGACGTCTCCGACGCCTACCATCAGCCCACCGTGCTGGCCGACGTTCCCCTCGACGCCGACATCTTCTGGGAGGAGACGTTCGGGCCCGTGCTCACGGTCGCGCCGGTGGCCGACCTGGACACCGCTCTCGAGCTGGCCAACCGGTCGCGCTACGGCCTGGACTCGGCGGTGTTCACCTCCAACCTCGAGGCCGCGTGGCGGGCGGCGCGTGCATTGGAGTGTGGCCAGGTGACGATCAACGACGCCCCGGCCCACGGGGTCGGCCACTTCCCGTTCGGCGGCCGAAAGCCCGACTCGGGCATCGGCCGGGAGGGACTGGGCTACTCCATCGATGAGTGCACGGTGCTCAAGACCGTGGTCGTCCCCGGCTGAAGCGCGATCGCACGCGGCAGTGGATGGCCCTCGGCCGGACCGCGCCCGACGAGGTCGTCGGCCCACCGGGCGACTGGGACGACGCTTCCATGGTGCGCGCCGCGTGCGTGGCGCCGGTGGTCCAACTCGTTGCAGCGTCGCGTCCTCGGGTGTTCGCCATCTCTGGGCCGATCGGCGCCGGCAAGTCGACGATCGCCGGCGCCGTGTCGCGGTCGCTGGCCAACGTGGGAATGCGCACCGTCGCCCTCTCGATGGACGACTTCTACCTCCCTCGGGCCGAACGACAACGCCGCGGCATTGCCTGGCGCGCCGCGCCGGGTTCTCACGATCTCGACCTCATGGTCCGGATTCTCGCCGCCACCCATGAAGGGTCGGCGCCACTCGTCCTGCCGCGGTTCGATCAGTCCCGGGACGATCGCAGCGCCGAGGAGCGCCTCGAACAGGCCCTCGATGTGATGGTGTTCGACGGGTGGATCATCGGGTACGCCGGTGACGGCTACGACCGCATCCTCCCGTACCTGGACTGGCACCTCCACCTCGACGTCCCGAAGGACGTCGCCCGCCGGCGCCGGTTCGATCGGGAGACGAAGCTGCGGGAGCAGACGGGAAGGGCGTTCACCACCGAGCAGATGGAGCAGTTCTGGGACGAGGTGCTGGGGCCCGGGATCGATGCCTGGGTGCCGGCCTCCGTCGAGCATGCCGACATCGTCGTCGGGTTCACCGAGAGCGGCCCGTGGTGCCTGGCCGAGCCTCGGCTGGACGAGTTCCTGCCCGAGTAGGCGAGGACCCGGCTTCGATGGTCACCGGTCGATGGCCATTCACCTTGACGTACCCGTAATCTGAGCGGCGTGCCGCATTGTGCTTCCCTGCAAGCCTTGGCGTGCCCGGGCACGTGAAGCCCGCAATCGGCCGAGGCCGCCGTCACGGACCGCAAGGGCGGCCCGAGATGGAGGCGCCTCGCCAGCTCCGTACGGTGAGGACCCTGGCGACAGTCCGGTGGATAGCCATCGTGTGGGCGACGATCCAGATCTCCACCTACTACCTGCCGTACCCACCAGGGGTCTTCCCGTGGGCCGTCGTCGCCGTCGGCGTCCTCCTTGCCGGCAACACCGGGATCTGGCTTGCCCTCCGCCGGGCCGAAGGTGCGGCCGCCAGCCGCCGGCTGGCGTTGGCCTCCGTGTTGGTGGACGGCATCGCCATCGTCCTGCTCGTCTTCGTGTACACCTTCGATCCCGAAACGGCGATCTGGGCTGTCCTCTACATCGTCCCCCTCGGCAGCGCGGTCCTGTTCCTGCTACGTGGCGCCTTGTGGACGATGGCTGTCATCACCGTCCTCTACGCCGTCCGCGAGGTCTACGGGCACCTGGCCTTCGACAACGAACTGCTCCCGGTGTCGATCTCGTTCCGGATGGGAGTGGGGTTCATCATCGCCGCCTTCGCCGGCGCCATGGCCTCGGGCCTGGAGTCGCGCCTGCGTGAGTTGCGCGGGCTGAACCGGATCACCCAGACCGTCGCCGACGAGCGGGAGCTGCACCGCGCCCTCAGGGCCGTGACGAGGGAACTGCTCTCGGTGTTCGACGTGCGGTCGGCAGCCATCGGCCTGATCGTGCCCGGGAGCGAAGCTGTCTCGGTGATGGCCGAAAGTTCGGTCGACGCGCCCGACGATCCAGAGCTGCCCGGCCGCAGGTTCCCCGTCGACGGCAGCCCTGCCCTCCAGGAACTGGTTCGTGACGCAGCACCGGTCTTCCTGACGGGCGCGGACGACCCGAGAGCGGGCCAGGAGATGGCCGCGGTGATGCGACCAGGTGAAGGAAGCGGGCTCCTGATCGTCCCCCTCCAGGTACGGAGCGAGACGATCGGGGCCATCCTGCTCGAGCCCGCCGACCCGGGGCGGGAGTTCAAACCCAACGAGGTGTCCCTAGCCGAGACGGTCGCCGGCCAGATCGCGGGCGCCATCCAGAACACCCGGCTCTTCGACGAGATGGTGGAGTACGTGGAGCAGGTGAGCCTGGTCACGGCGGCGGCCAGCGCCGTGGAGTCGGGGACCTTTACGGCGGACAGCCTGGACCAAGTCGGCAGGCGCTCCGACGCCCTCGGCCAGCTGGCCCGCGTGTTCCAGACGATGGCCAAGGAAGTAGCAGCCAGGGAGCAGCGACTCCGCCGGGAGGTCCAGCAACTGCGGATCGAGATCGACGAGACCCGAGCCGCCCGCCAGGTCGAGGAGATCACCGAGTCCGACTACTTCCAGCGGTTGCAGCAGAAGATCGACGAGCTTCGCATCGAGACCGGCAGATAGAGTCGTCGGAACCCAGGAACCTGCCTTGATCATCTCCATCCACTCCTTCCGCGGCGGAACCGGAAAGTCGAACACCACCGCGAACGTGGCCGCTGTGCTCGCCGCCGAAGGACGTCACGTGGCCGTGGTCGACACCGACGTGCAGTCGCCGGGCATCCACGTGCTCTTCGGGGTCGACCAGGACGGGATCGACGGCACCCTCAACGACTACCTCTGGAACAAGCGGAGCATCAAGGACGCGGCCCACGACGTGACCCCGAAGGGCCTGCCGGGGCGAGTGTGGCTGATACCGGCGAGCATCAGGCCGCACGACATCGCCCGGGTCATGCACGAGGGCTACGACGTGGGGTTGCTGAACGCCGGCTTCCGGGAGCTCATCCAGGAGCTCTCACTCGACGCCCTCATTCTGGACACCCACCCCGGGCTCGGCGAGGAGACGCTGCTCTCCATCGCCATGTCGAACGCCCTCGCCATCCTCCTCCGGCCCGATCAGCAGGACTTCGAGGGCACCAAGGTCACGGTCAGCGTGGCCAGGAAGCTCCGGGTCCCCAAGATGGTGCTCGTGGTGAACAACACCCCCACCATGTTCGACCTCGATGAGGTACGGGGCCGGGTCGAGCGGGCGTACGACTGCGAGGTCGCCGCCGTCCTGCCCCACTCGTCGGAGATGATGGAGCTGTCCAGCGGCGGGATCTTCGCCCTGACCAACCCCGATCACGTCCTCACCGGGCTGTACCGGCAGATCGCCCGCGCCCTCGTCTCCTGAGGGGGCCGGCGTGTCAGACGATCCCTCCGACGAAGCGGACTTCCTCGACCCGAGCCAGCTGCTGGCCGGGCGGACACGGCGGCGGGCGCCCCACTTGCTCTTCCTGCTCGAAAGCTGGTCCGACCGCCCGGGAGACGACGTCTTCGAGCTCCTGGAGTCGATCGAAGCGTTCGCCGGGCTGACGCGCGACGAACTTGGCGGCCTGCTCGCGCTCCTCGAACCTCGGCATCTACCGGCCGGCGAAGTCGTCGTCACCGAGGGAGAAAGCGCCGCCGGCATCTACCTCGTCGCCTACGGCCGCCTTCGCGTCTACCGCCAGAGGGACGGCGGGGAGGAGTTCATCACCGAACTGAGCCCGGGGGACACCGTCGGGGAGGGAGAGGTGCTCACGGGGGCCGCGGCCACCGCGTCGGTAAGGGCGGTCCGCGACTCTTTCGTCCTGCTCCTGTCGCCGGACGGGCTGCAGCGGGTGACCGAGTGGCACCCCGACGTCCCCCTCCGGATGGCCAAGCGCCTGCTGCGCCGTTCGGTCGTCGCCGGCCACGTTCTCTCCGATCGTTCTGTGGCATCGGTCAAGACGATCGCCCTCGTCCCCGCCGGCCCCGAGCCCGTACCCGTCGGGTTCGTCGAGGCCCTCGTAGAGGCGCTCGAGTCGTTCGGCTCGGTCCATCGCGTCTCGAGCCGTTCGATCGACGAGGAGCTTGGTGAGGGGACGGCGGAGATTCCATTGCAGGACGCTCGGAACGGGAGGGTGGTCGAGTGGCTGCAACGGATCGAGCGGGCACATCGCGTCGTCCTGTACGAGGCCGACCCGACGACGTCCGCGTGGACGACGCGCTGCCTCCGCCAGGCCGATCGGGTGGTGCGCGTCGCCCGTGCCCATGCGCCCGCAGACCTCAACCGGATCGAACAGGAGCTCCTCGCGCCGGGTGGCGACAGCACGACCGTCCGTCAAGAGCTCGTGCTGCTCCATCCCGGGCCAGCGCGGCCGCGCGGGACCCAACGGTGGATGGCCGGGCGCGTGGTCGACGCCCATCACCATGTGCGGCTCGGCGAGACGAGCCACTATCAGCGCCTCGCCCGGCTGGTCACCGGACAGGCCGTAGGTGTCGTCTTCGGTGGCGGTGGCGCCCGCGGCGCCTCTCACCTCGGGGTGGTGCGCGCCCTGGAGGAAGCGGGCGTTCCGATCGACGTCGTCGGCGGCACGAGCATCGGCTGCATTGCCGCGTTCATGTGCGCCATGGGGTGGGACCACGAGCAGCGCATGGAGAAGCTCCCTCTCTTCTTCTCGAGACGGCTGATCATCCAACCGACGCTCCCGTTCGTCTCACTGTCCTCGGGCCGGCGCCTTCTCCGCCTCATCGATCACGAGACGGAGCAACTGTCAGTCGAGGACCTCTGGGTGCGCTTCTTCTCTGTGTCGACCAACCTCTCACAGGCGGTCCAGGTCGTGCACCAGCGGGGCGATCTCGCCACTGCCCTCCGAGCGAGCGTCTCCTTACCCGGCATCCTGCCCCCGGTTCGCCAGGGACAGGACCTGCTCGTCGACGGGGGGTTGCTGAACAACCTCCCGATCGACGTGATGCAGAGCGTTCTGGGTGGCGGCCGCATCATCGCCGTCGACCTCCGGCGGCGGGTCGAGCTGACCATGCGGGCGGCCATCAGCCCGGCGCTGTCGGGGTGGCAGGTCCTGGGTCGACGGATCCGCCGCGGGCCGGAGCCCTTCGACCCGCCCAGCATCGGCGCCATTCTCGTCCGGTCCGTCGAGCTCGCCGGCCTCCTCAACGATCGCGCCCTCCTCGAGCAAGCCGGCCTGGACCTCTACCTCTCCCCGCCCTCGGGTGGCGTCGAGACGCTCGACTTCGACGCTGCGCCACTGCTCGTGGACCAGGCATACCGCTACACACAGGAGCGCCTGTCGGAGCTGCGCCTGGAGGGACGCTCGACAGCAGCCCTTCACCCCGCCTGAGTGACTGCGCGGCGCGGTGCCCGACGATCCGCTACGACCAGTCTTCGGGGTTGGCGGACGTGAGCGCTGTGCGAGGCCGCTCAAGTCAGTCCCGATGCTTGGTAAGACTCCTACTGGTAGGATTCATACATGCGAGTCACTGAGAAGGGCCAGGTCACGATCCCGAAAGAGCTCCGAGACGAGTTGGGGATCGGCGCCGGCACCGAGGTTGCGTTCGAGAGGGCCGATGACGCGATCTTGGTCCGCAAGGTCGAAGGCGGGTCGACCCGGGGACGAGAGATGGTGAACCGCCTCCGCGGTCGGGGCGATGTCCGGCTCAGTACGGAAGAGATCATGGCGCTCACGCGGCAACCCTGATCCATGGCATTCGGGACTCTCGTGGACAGCAACGTGCTGCTCGACGTCATCACGGAGGACGAGACCTGGCTCAAGTGGTCATCGAGCGCGCTCGCCAGAGCCGCCGATGACGGACCGCTGTTCATCAACCCGATTATCTATGCCGAGGTGTCGGTTCGGTTCAGCCGTATCGAAGACGTTGAAGAGGCGCTCCCGCCCTCGGACTACGGGCGGCTGACAATGCCATGGGAGTCGGCGTTTCTCGCTGGAAAGGCGTTCCTCGACTACCGCCGGAACAGGGGAACTCGGTCTTCGACGCTCCCGGACTTCTTCATTGGCGCCCACGCCGCCGTCGCCGATCTCCGGCTGCTTACACGCGACGCCGCTCGGTACCGCACCTACTTCCCTGTGGTTCAGCTCACATCCCCCGACAAGACGTAAGACGTTCACCGGGCTGGATTTCCGAGTTATGTCCAGTCTTCGGGGTTGTCCTCCACGATCTGGTCGAGGACGTCACCGTCGACGCCGTCGACGAGGACCAGGCCTCGCTTGGCCGGCGGGTCCTCGCTGGAGTAGAGGAGGATGCGCCAGGTAGGGCGGCTGCGCAGGCCGCGCCAGCCCAGCTGGGCCGAGGCGTGGCCGACAGGGAAGCCGACCTTGCCGGCGGCGGCCAGCAGGGCATCGGTGTCCTTGACGGCGAGGGGCCACGCCGCGACCAGGTGGTAGATGCCGATCAACGCCAGGGTGACGGCGGCGGCGAGGAAGCCGCCGTTGACCAGGACGCCGTCGCCGCCGCTGCTGGCGTAGAGGATGCCGAGGCCGGCGGCCAGGAGCAGGTAGGCGTACGCCGGCGACCGCCGGCGGCGGATGTCGGGGAAGGTGTACATCCCGACGTACTGGGTGACGTCGAGGTCGGCGGGAAGCTCGTCCCGGTGCTCCTCTTCCTCAGCCATCCGTGGGCCAGGCTTTCCTGATCTTGGCGTAGGTGGCGGGCAGTGCCTCGGGCAGCATGCGGGTCTCGGCCAGGGTGGTCATGAAGTTCGTGTCGCCGTTCCAACGGGGCACGCAGTGCATGTGGAAGTGGCCGGGCACGCCGGCGCCGGCGCTGCGGCCGAGGTTGGCGCCCACGTTCAGGCCGTCCGGCGAGTAGCCCGCCTTCAACGCTCGCACCGCGTCGGCCAGCTCCCGCCACAGGCTGGCGGCCTCCTCTGCGTCGAGCTCCTCCAGCTCGCCGACGTGGCGGATGGGCATCACCATCAGGTGGCCGCTGGTATAGGGGTAGGCGTTGAGCACCACGGCACAGTGGGCGTCGCGGCGGAGGATGTAGGTCTTCTCCCCCGCCTCGTCGCTGGCCAGGATCCGGCAGAACACGCAGTCCTCGTCGGCGACCGCGCCCTCCACGTACTCACTGCGCCAGCCGGCCCACAGCCTTTCAAGGGTCACGCTCGGGCTTCGACCTCGTCGCGCAGGCGCTCCACAAACGTGCCCACCGGCACGTCCCGCTCGACCTCCCCGCCGCGGGGGTTCACACCCACCGTGCCGGCCTCTACATCGGAATCGCCCACCACCAGCACGTAGGGGATCTTCTCGAGCTTGGCCTTGCGGATCCGGCCACCCAGGGGCTCGTCGGCGGCGACCACGTCGGCCCGCAGGCCAAGCGCGGTCAGGCGGCCGAGCACGGCGGCGGCGTACAGCTCATGATCGTCCCGCACCGGCAGCACCCGGGCCTGCACCGGTGACAGCCACGCCGGCATGGCGCCGGCGTAGTGCTCCAAGAGGATGGCGAAGAACCGCTCGACCGAGCCGAACAGCGCCCGGTGGATCATGTACGGGCGGTGGCGCTGGTTGTCGGCCCCCACGAACTCCATCTCGAAGCGCTGGGGCATCTGGAGGTCGACCTGCAGGGTGGAGATCTGCCAGCGCCGGCCGATGGCGTCACGCACGTGCACGTCGATCTTGGGCGCGTAGAACGCACCCTCCCCTTCGGCCACCGTGTACTCCAGGCCCGACTCGTCGAGGGCGTGGCGCAGCGCCTCGGTGGCCTCGTCCCACTCCGCCGGCTCGCCCACGAACTTCTCCGGCCGGGTCGACAGCTCGGCCTCGAACTCCGCCAGCCCGAACGTGCGCAGCACCTTGAGCACGAACGCCAGCAGCGACGCCAGCTCGCCGGCCAGCTGGTCGGGCGCGCAGAAGATGTGCGAGTCGTCCTGGGTGATGCCCCGCACCCGGGTCAGGCCGTGCAGCACACCGGAGCGCTCGAAGCGGTAGACGGTCCCGAACTCGAACATCCGCAGCGGCAGCTCCTTGTAGGAGCGGGCCTGGCTCTTGTAGATGAGGATGTGCATCGGGCAGTTCATGGGCTTCGGGTAGTACGTCGCCCCCTCCATCTCCATGGGGGGGTACATGCCGTCGGCGTACCAGCCGAGGTGGCCGGAGATCTCGAACAGCGTCGACTTCGACAGGTGAGGCGTCCAGACGAAGGAGTAGCCGGCGGCCTCGTGCTCGTCCCGGGAGTAGTCCTCCATGAGCTTGCGGATGAGGCCGCCCTTGGGGTGGAAGACAGGAAGCCCGCCGCCGATCTCGGGTGGGAAGTGGAACAGATCGAGCTCCAGCCCCAGCTTGCGGTGGTCCCGGCGCTCGGCCTCTTCCAGGCGGTGGAGGTGCTCGGCCAGGGCCTTGTCGGACTCCCACGCCGTGCCGTAGATGCGCTGGAGCATGGGGCGCTTCTCATCACCTCGCCAGTAGGCGCCGGCCACCTTCATCAGCTTGAACGAACCGAGGCGCGAGGTCGACGGGACGTGCGGGCCCCGGCACAGGTCGGCCCAACCGTCATTCCGGTAGACGCTGACCGCGCTGCCCTCGGCGCCTTCCTCAGGGTCGACGCCCTCGATGATCTCGATCTTGAACGGCTGGTCGGCGAAGCGTTGCAGGCCTTCCTCCCGGGACAGCTCCTCCCGTACGAACGGCTGGTCCTCGCCCACGATCGCCCGCATGCGGGCCTCGATGCGGCCGAGGTCCTCCTCGCTGAACCGGGCGCCGTCGGGCAGGTCGAAGTCGTAGTAGAAGCCGTCCTCGACCGGCGGGCCGATGGCGTACTTGGCCCCCGGGAACAGGTCGCAGACGGCCTGGGCCATCACGTGGGCCGTCGAGTGGCGGAGGACCTTCCGGCCGTCGTCGGTGTTGGCGGTCACGATGGCGACCCGGTCGCCGTCGTGTAGCGCGGCTCCCAAGTCGGTCTCGGCGCCGTTGACGACGGCGGCGACCGCCGCCTTGGCCAGGCTGCGGCCGATGGACGCGGCCAGGTCGGCCGGCGTGGCGCCATCGGGTAGCTCGCGGATGGATCCGTCAGGTAAGGAGACCTTCATTGCAGGCGAGGATACTGGTGGCGCCATGGGGGACCGTTTCGAGTATCGCAACGTGCGGGTCGACGGCGACTCGGGGCCGATCATCCAGGCGTTCTCCGCCCGGATCCCAGCCGACGGGCTGACGGCCATGGTGGGCCCGTCGGGCGCCGGCAAGTCGACGCTTCTGCGCCTGCTGAACCGCCTGGATGACCCCGACGCCGGCGAGGTCCTGTTCGAGGGCCGGGACGTCCGCTCCTACGACGTGCTGGAGCTGCGCCGGCGAGTCCAGTTCGTGGGCCAGGTGCCCGTCACCTTCGCCGGGACGGTGGCCGCCAACGTCGGGCCGGAAACTCCGCACCTGCTGGCACGGGTCGGCCTCGATATCGCCCTCGCCGGCCGCGACGCAGACCGGCTCTCCGTGGGCGAGGCCCAGCGCATGTGCCTGGCCCGGGCGCTGGCCCGCCACCCGGAGTGCCTGTTGCTCGACGAGCCCACCTCGGCGCTCGACACCATCGCCAAAGCGGGCATTGAAGGGCTGATCCGGTCGCTGGCCGACGAGGGGCTGACGGTCGTGATGGTCACCCACGACCCCCGCCAGGCCAACGAGCTGGCCGACCGCATCGTGCCGGTCGGGGTCAAATGAACGACCTCAGCGGGCGCATCTCCTGGGCCGACGTCGGCCTGGCTCTGCTGCTGGTCGCCGTCTCGGTGGTCATCTCCCGGATGCGCCGCACCGGTTTGGAGCGGGACATCGCGGTGGCCACCTTCCGGTCCTTCGCGCAGTTGCTGGCCATCGGCTACGTGCTCGATTACGTCCTCGGCGGCAACTCGGCGCTCACTCCCCTGGTCCTGCTGGTCATGGTGGGCACGGCCACCCTGACGTCCGGCGGCCGGGGCAAGCGGGTGCCCGGCGCCTACTGGATCGCCGCCATCTCGGTGTCGGTCGCCGCCGGCGGCACGCTCGGCGTCCTGCTGCTGCTGGGCATCGTGCCCGCCGCGCCGCGGGCTGCGATCCCACTGGGTTCGATGATCATCTCCAACGCCATGAACACCGCGTCGCTGGTGATGAGCCGGCTGCGCGACGACCTCGGCGCCCACCGCCGCGAGGTCGAGGCCCACCTGAGCCTGGGTGAGACGTCGGCCGAAGCCGCCGCGCCGTGGCACCGGCGTGCCGTGCGCAACGGCATGCTGCCCATCGTCGACCAGACCAAGGTCGTCGGCCTGGTGGCGCTGCCAGGGGCGATGACCGGCATGCTGCTGGCCGGCGCCTCGGCCACGTCGGCCATCCGGCTGCAGCTCGTCGTCATGTACATGCTCTTGGGCGGCAACGCCTTCGCCGCCCTCGTCGCCGCCAAGCTGACCGTCGCCCGGCTGTTCACCGCCGACCACCAGCTCATCCGGTCGGTGCGGCGGGTCGCCGACTGATCAGCCCGGCCAGGCCGCCACCGGGTAGGCGGAGGTGGGGACGACGACCGAACTGGCGAACTTGTCGTGCCAGGTCTGCTTCTCCGGGTCCCACAGCATCCAGAAGAACCCAAGGGCGCAGGGAAGGGCGGAGACGTAGCGGCCGATGTAGCGGATCAGGGCTCGGCCCGGACCTATGGACCCGCCGCCGTTGATGTCGACCACCCGGATGCTCATGGCCCGCTTGCCGACGGTCTGGCCGGATGGGCTTCCCTCCAGGTATGCGTAGTAGGCGAGGCCCAGCAGGATGTTGACCGCCGAGCCCAGGATGTCGCCGAGGACCGCCCGGATGATGCCCCCGATCACGGCGAGCATCACGCCGTCGATGAGCGCCGCCGCCAGCCGGAGCCAGAAGCTCGCCCGAGCCCCGGACTGGACATCGCCGGCGTCACTGACACCGGGACCGAAATCAGCCATGATCCTCCCCCGCTTCCCGCCCACGCCTTGGACGAGGCGCACCGTACACCGTGCGCCCGCACAATGGCGGGGTTACAGGACGCCGAAGCGGGCGAGCTGCCAGATCTCCATGAGGACGAGCACCAGCAGCGGCGCCCAGACCGGCACGGTGAGCTGGCGCCGGCCCCGAAACAGCAGCAGCCCGACGGTCACCACAAGGGCCGCCACGCCCGCGGGATTGGCGACCAGCGCTCCAACCGGGTCCAGGTGCACGAGGGCGGTGACGCTCGTCGTCATACCGCACAGCGGGCAGGGGATGCCGGTGAGGCTGCGGAGCGGGCAGGGGAGCCCGTCGGGGCCGGGCAGGAGGGGAAGCAGCGCGGCGCCGGCCAGCATGACGGCGCCGGCGATGCGCAGGTCGTGCAGGTCGACCGTCGCCCGTGCCGCGACGTTCATCCCCTCGCCGCCTTGGCCGCCAGCACGTACTCGAGGAACTCTTCGGGATCCCACCGCCGGGCGGGCCCAACCACCTTGGGCCCGAGCCGGGTGGCCATCTCCCTGGCCAGCCGGTCACGCGCCTCGGACGTGAGCGTCCCCCGGCGATCGAGGAACCGGCGGATCGTCGCCACCTCTTCGGCCGAGATGGCGGAGACGTCGTAGAGCTCGCTGTCCGCCGGCGCCGGCCCCGCGGGGGCAGCCGTGGGCAGGGCGGTCGAGTGGCGGCGCTCACGGACGACGATCGTGCCGGCGGCGAGGTCGCCGAGGCGCTGGTTGTTCTTGGTGAACAGCACGCTCAACATGCCGACGAGGTAGAAACCGGGCAGGCTGTCGACGATGCGCAGGACGTTGCGAAGGGCGCTGGCCACGAACCCGATGGGGGCGCCGCCCATCTTCACCACCCTCAGGCCGGTCCAGCGTTTCCCAGGGGTCCGGCCCGCGGCCCGCGTCTCGAACAGCACGTCGTAGCCGAATTGGACCAGGAAGATGGCCACGACGAGCACGGCCACGCCGGCGCCGGACAGGTCGCCGGCGCCACCCTCCCCCAACACCGCCGTCAGGATGAACAGGGCGATGAGCACCGACCACCGCAGCAGCTGGTCGATCAGGCCGGCGACGAACCGGGACCCGACGCCCGCAAGCGTGACATCGAGGTCGACGCCCTCCGGCGTCGCCACCGAGATGCGATCCTCGTAGAACACCGCTGTGAAACCTAGTGCCCGGTCAGGTGACGTCGACGATGCGCAGGGCGAGTCAGGAGCGCCGCTGGCAAGGCCGCAGGACGACGGCGCACACTGGGTGCGTGGAGGACGAGAACGCAGCCAGCGGTGGTCCTGGCCGGCGTGGGCGCGCGGCAGACGTTGCCTGACTGGGCACTAGACGCCTTCATCGCCGATCGCCGACCGTCGTGGGACGAGCTCGACGCCCTGCTCGCCGCCGCCAAGGGACGGCCGGATCGCGTCGGCGCCGACGGGATGCGCCGGCTGGGAGCGCTGTACCGGAGCGCCGCCGCCGACCTGGCCCTCGCCCGCCGGCGGTTCCCGGCCGAGGCCACCGTCGCCGCCCTGGAGGACCTCGTCGGCCGGGCCCACGGCGTGGTGTACGGGACGGCGGTCCGGCGTGAATCGGCGCTGCAGTTCCTGACCCACGGGTACTGGCGGCGGGTGCGCGAGCGGCCGGCACTCCTGGCGGTCGCCGCCGTGCTGCTGTTCCTGCCGATGGTGGTCGCCGGCCTGTGGGCGTGGGACGACCCTGGCACCGCCGGCGCCCTCCTGCCCGCCCAGAGCGAGGCCGTCGGCCAGCCCCGCACCGAGGGGACCAACCTCGGCCTCTCCCGCGGCGAGCGGGCCCAGTTCTCGGCGTCGATCTCGACCAACAACATCCAGGTCACCTTCGCCGCAGTGGCGGGAGGGATCGCCTTCGGGCTCCTCACCGCCGGCGTCCTCATCTTCAACGGCATCGTCATCGGGGTGGTGGCCGGCGTGGGCAGCGCCGCCGGCAACGGCTCGGCGCTGGTCGAGCTGGTGGTGCCCCACGGCGTGCTGGAGCTGTCCTGCATCGTGGTGGCCGGCGCCGCCGGCCTGCGCATCGGCTGGGCGCTCGTCGACCCGGGCCGGCGCCCACGGGGCCAGGCGCTGCTCACCGAGGGCCGGGCCGCCATCGAGTTGGTGCTGGGCACCGCGGTATGGCTGGTGGTGGCCGGGCTGACCGAGGGCGTGATCACGCCACTCGGCATCGGTGTCTGGTCGGCGCTGGCCGTGGGCTTCGGCCTCGGCGGCCTCTACTGGGTGCTGGTGTGGCGGCTGGGCGGGCCGGCGGCGACTTCGGACCGGCCTCCCGTGCCGGTCACAGCCGGGCCCGGTGCTTCGCCCTGAGGTAGGTGGTCACGCACGCGGCGGAGAAGGCGTCGGGGCCGGCCTCGACGACCTCGGCGCCGGCTCGGGCCAGGCGGGCCGACACGCCGGCCCGGGCGTCGAGCACGTCGTGGGCCACGGCGGCGGCGTAGACGTCGACCGCAGTGGCCGGCGGGGTGGCGATCAGGCCGGCGAGGTCCGGGTCGGCGACAGTGGCCACGGCGACGACGTGGCGGCGGGCGAGGATGGGCACGGCGTCCAGCAGCGCCCGGGCGGCCGACTCGTCGAGCAGGTCGGTGATGAGCAGGACGAACGACCGCTTCGAGCGGGCCACGGCGGTGAACGCCAGCTCGTAGTCGCTGTCGACCGGCCGGGGCTCGAGGTCGAAGGTGGCGTCGACGACGGCGCGGGCGCCGCCCCGCCGGGGCCGGACCTCGCGGCGGGTCTCGGTGTCGAAGGCGACCAC
>Ga0247713_1000531_pt1 | contig 22692 bp, 20 predicted proteins | sample 21E_NmetaG_FD_189936 | JGI IMG/M metagenome (GOLD analysis project Ga0247713, IMG submission 189936) | Soil microbial communities from hillslope of Landscape Evolution Observatory, University of Arizona, Oracle, AZ, United States - 2-1-E_N | ecosystem: Engineered > Artificial ecosystem >... | reverse complement strand
CCCCCGATCTCCCTGCCGCCACCAAGGGCCGTGCTCGTGCCCGCGATCGGCGTCGATGCGCCGCTCGTCCCCGTCGGCTTGGACCCGGACGGGTCCATGGAGCTTCCCGACGTCGGCTTCGCCGGCTGGTATCGCCTCGGGCCCGTGCCCGGCGAGCCGGGCCCCGCGGTGATCGCGGCTCACGTGGACTCCTACGACGGGCCGGACGTGTTCTACCGGCTGCACCAGCTCGTCCCCGGAGACGAGGTGCATGTCGTCGGCGACGACGGCCGCCAAACGGCGTTCGTCGTCCGGGACGTCGAGTGGACGCCGAAGGACGCGCTGCCGGCAGATCGGATCTGGGCGTTGGGCGCCGCGCCCACACTGCGGCTCATCACGTGCGGTGGCGCGTTCGACCAGGGCGCCCGCACCTACCTGGAGAACGTGACCGTCTACGCGGACCTGGTCCCCGCGACCCCCGAAAGCGGCAGCGACCATCAGCCGCCGAGGCGGCAAGCCGAGGGCTCCCGCCCCTAGAGCGGGCCGGCAGGAGCCATGCGCGCCCGTGGGCGCCGTGCTCGGCCAGCCGCCGTCAGATGCTCATCACCGAGCGGGCGGCGATGACGAGGCCGCCGGCGACGATGAGACCGGCGGTCGCCACCGGCAGGACGGTCCACGCACGCAGCAGCAGTCCGGTGGACGGGCGGGCCTCGAACCGCGTGCGGGCGCGCAGCAGCAGGTAGCCGGCCCCCACGAGGGTCGCCGCCATGCCGATCCCGTAGGCGACGACGAGGGTCACGCCGAACCACGCCCGACCGAGGGCGATGCCGCCGAGCAGCACGACCAGCGCCGAGGGGCTGGGCACGAGCCCGCCGGCCAGCCCCGGGGCAAGCAGGCTGCGCCAGCCGAGCGGCGCGGAGCCGGCGGGGGCGCGCAGGGCATCGCCGTGAGCGTGGCCGTGGTCCTGCCCGTGCCCGTGGTCGTGCCCGTGCCCGTGGCCGTGGTCGTGCCCGTGGCCGTGGCGGCGTGCGTGTAGCGCTCGTCGCAGGAGCAGCGCGCCGACTCCGGAGAACAGCAGCCCGCTGGCCAGGCCGAGGTAGGGGTAGAGGCGCTCCGGCGCGACGGTCTGGGAGGCGGACAAGAGCACACCGAGAGCGAACACCCCCGCGGTGTGGGTCACCGCGACGGTGAGGCCGAGCCCCAGCGCCTGCCGGGAGGTGCCGCGGCTGCCGACGAGGTAGGCGGCTATGACCGTCTTGCCGTGCCCGGGGGCGACCGCGTGCAGCGCACCGAGGACGACGGCCATGCCGGTGGCGGCCAGCGCGAAGGCCGCGGTCAGCTCCTGCGTGGCCACGAGCGTCGTGAACGAGGTGGCGAGGCGCTCCAGCCCGCCGACGACCGACGCGCCGGGGTCGGCGGGGAGCACGCCGACGCCCGGCGCGCCGCCGGGGCGAGCCACGACGTTCGCCTCCCGCCGGTCGAGCGGGGACTGCAGCAGGTCCTCGGGGTAGCTCCTGAGCCGGTCACTGATGGTGCGGGCGGGCACGTCGGTCGCGCTGAGGGTCGCGCCGTCCCCGGTCGCGGTCACCTCCCGCCAGCCGAGGCGCCGCGGGAAGTTGCCGTCGACCAGCGTCACCGTCCGCTCGCCGTCGAGCGCCCCGGTCGCGGCGACGAGCCGGCACTCCAGCCGCAGCGTGTCGAGGCCCGCCTGGCCGGGCGGGAACGACAGGTCGGTCGCCGCCACCCGCAGCAGCGCGGGCGCACCGTCGACGTCGAGCTCCACGCCGGCGGCGATGTCGCGGCACTGCTCGGCCTCGTAGCGCCGGGCGGCCCGGTCGCTGACCTGGCCGTCCTCCTCGCGGCCGAGGCGGTCGATGACCTGGAACGCCGGCACCTCCGCGAGGTCGAGCACGTAGTCGACCCCGACGGTGTCGGCGGACACCACGAGGCCGGCGTAGGTGTTGGTGGTGAAGTTGCCGAGCGGGTGCGCCGCGGCGACGCCGGCCGGCGCCACGAGCACCACGGCCACCAGGGCGGCGACCGCGAGGCCGCGCCGGGTAGACGGGCCGCTCACCCCGCGTCGTCCCACGCGACCGGCGGCGCGACCCCCAGCCGGCCGGCAAGCTCGCGCGCGCGCTCGTGGTGGGCGACGGAGAACCACGGGTTGCGCTCGAGGGCCATGGCGAGCTCGTTGCGCGCCCGGTCCGTGTCGCCGGTCGCGGCGAAGACCTCGGCGGCGTGGAACCGCACGAGCGGGTCGGCGGTGTCGAGGCGCAGCGCGTCCTCCATCGGCGCGACGGCCTCCTCCGCACGACCGGCGCGCAGCAGCGCCCACGCCAGCACGTCCGCGGCGTAGACGTTGGCGGGCCGCGCGTCGTAGGCGCGCCGCGCGAGCTCCAGCGCGCGCTCGGGGTCCTCGCCGCGGTCGGCCTCGAAGAGCGCGAGCTCGAGATCGACGTTCTGACCGGCGTCCTCCTGCAGGCGCGCGATCACGCGGGCCAGCGCGTGCTGCTCGCGGGCAAGCTCGTGGTCACCGGCGCGGGCGTGCAGGTCGCCGAGCAGGATCACGGCGTCGGGTTGGGGGAAGCGGTCGACGACGGCCGTCAACCGCTCGATGGCTGCGCCGGTGTCGCCGCGGGCGGCCTCCACCCGGGCCAGCCCGACCTCGGCGGCGACCAGCCCCGGGGCCGCCTCGAGCGCCCGGACGTGAGCGGCCTCGGCGGCGGGCAGGTCCCCGCCCATGAAGTGCAGGTTGCCGAGGAGTGCCCGGACGGTGGCCACGTCGAACGCGGAGCCCGAGCCGGCGGACTCGGCGCGCTGCATGGCCTTGACCGCCCCGGCGAGGTCGCCGTGCAGCTCACGGAGGTAGGACGTCCGCGCCAGCGCGGGCAGCGAGGGCCGAAGGTCGAGCATGTCCTGGAGGTGCCTGGCGGCCGCGTCGTAGTCGCCGAGCTCCACGGCGGCGTCGACGAGCACACCGAGGACCTCAGCGCTGTGCGGCCGCAGCCGCCGGGCCCGCTCGCCGTACTCGCGCGCCCCCGCGAAGTCGTGGAGCGCCAGCGCGAGGTGGCCGCGAGCCAGCAGCGTGGCCGCGTGCTCCCTGTCGAGGCCGTCGGCGCGGTCGAGCGCCCGCCCCGCCAGCTCGTAGAAGGCCGGGTCGCCGACCTCGAGCGCACGCTGCGTGTAGGCGACGCCCAGGGCCTGCCAGGACTCGAGGTCGGCGGGGTCGGCCTCGACCGCGCGCTCCAGGCTCGCCACCCGGGCCTCGAGCGTGCGCGCCGCCGTGGGCGCAGCCGCGGGCCGGGCCGGCGGCTCGTACGTGACGAACCGGCCGATCGCGAGGCCCGCGAGGAGCGCGAGCACCGCCACGGTCAGGAGCGCCGTACGACCATCGCCGATCTGCGTCGGTTTACCTTTCGGGGGCCCCAGGCCTGCGGCGCGGTGGGTGTCGGACTCCGGTCTCCACAGTAGCCGGGCTCGCGAGCGACGGAGATTCAGGAAGATGCGACCCGACCGGCGAACGGGCGGCGCGGAAACTCCCTTGTGTGTTCGTGTCCGGCCGCCCGGTTGGATGGGATCGGGCGAGAGGGACGGCGTTGCGCCGAAGCGACGTTGACGAGTACGTCACACCGCACGCGCACGAGGTCGGGAGGACGCCCCCAGGCGGCCCCCGTGGCGCCGCCCGGGTGCCCGTCGCCGTGCAGACGCTGCTGGTGGCCGCCGTCGGCGTGGCTCTCGCCGTCGGCCTGACCGGCGCGATCGCGGGCGTCCGCGGCGCCGGCCGACACCCCGAGGCGGCGGTGACCGCCTTCCTCGACGCCCAGACGGCCGGCGACTTCGCCGCCTCCTACCTGCTGCTCAGCGCCGCCGACCGTGACCAGCCCCGCACGGCCGCCGGATGGCGCTTCGCCCACTTGTGCACCTCACCGACGTAGGCGTCGCCGATCCGTCTCCGTCCAGAGCGCCGGCGTTCCTGCCCAGCAGTAGAGCCATTCAAAATGCCTGGTCAGTGCGTCGGCTGACCGGATCGGGGCTCCATAGCCTACGACTCGAGGACACGGAGAGTCGACCCAGAACCTGACCTGACCGTGCAGATCATGGCCACCAAGGGGATGTACTAGGGTGCACCAATGGACTTCGGGCTCGACGTCGCCCAGCACCAGCTCTCGTGGGAGGAGCTGGCACGGCGGGTTCGCTTCGCGGAGGACGCCGGCTTCACGAGCGTCTGGGTCTTCGACCACTTCTCCCCGCTCTACGGCGACCCGAGGGGTCCGTGCCTGGAGGGGTGGACGCTGCTCGCGGCCCTCGCGGCGACCACCGAGCGCGTGCGCCTCGGCGCGCTCGTCACCGGCGTCACCTATCGCCATCCGTCGGTCCTGGTCGCCCAGGCCGTTACGGTCGACCACGTCTCCGCTGGGCGGCTCGACTTCGGGCTCGGCGCCGCCTGGCACGCCCGGGAGCATCACGCGCTCGGCATCGACTTCCCGCCAACCGGTGAGCGGATCGAGCGGCTCACGGAGGCCATCGAAGTGGTGCGGCTGCTCATGACCCAGGACGAGGCGGCCTTCACCGGGCGCCACTACCGGCTGGCGGGCGCGACGTACCGTCCACGGCCCGTCCAGCGACCCCACCCCCCGCTGTGGATCGGCGCGTCCGGGGCGCAGCGGATGCTGCCGCTCGCGGCGCGCACCGCGGACGTGTGGCACACGTTCGGCAGTCCCGCCGAGCTCGCCCGCAAGGCCCGCATCGTGGACGAGCACGCCGAGCGGGCCGGCCGCGACCCGGCTGCGATCCGTCGGGCGACGAACGTGTCGCTGTCCCAGCCCCCTGCCGCCATCCGCCGCGACGTCGAGCAGCGCGCCGAGCGCGGGTTCGACTATCTCATCGCGAGCTGGCCGGAGGAGGGGCAGGGGCGCGTGGAGTGCTTCGTGGAGGAGATCGCCCACCCCCTCGCGTCCCGGCCGCGCTGAACTTCGCCCGGCGGCGCCCCTCGCTACGGGCGCTCCCGCCGCGCGCGACCGGGCCCGCGCGCCCGCCGGTCGAGCGTTGACGCCGGCGGCGGGCGGGAGTACAACGGTCCGCGCGCGACAATCGAGCGCGCGGGACGGGTGCGGGACGGGACCACCGGGTCCACGGGGGCATCATCACGGGGGTTGGCACAGCTTGTCGGTGGCGTGCCCGTGCAGACCGGCGTCTCGGCCCGTTCTTCGCACAGGCTGCAGGAGGACAACGATGGCGATCTCAGAAGCGCTGCGGCGGCTGCGTGCCGTCGCAGCAGTGGCGGCCACATCGGCCTTGATGGTCGGCGCCGCGCTGCCGGCGGGGGCGGCGACGGTCGGCACACCGCTCGTGGGCGGCCTCGTCGCGCCGCTGGGCCTGGCGATCGGCAACGACGGGACGGTCTACGTCGTCGAGGCGTTCGCCGGCCGGATCACGACCGTCGACAAGAAGGGTCGGCGTGATGTGCTCCTCCAGACCGAGGAGGGCCTGGCCGGCATCGACGCCGGCGGCAAGGGCCAGACGGTGTTCACCACGACGGTCTTCCCCGAAGACGGCGCCCCGGCGAACACGACGCTGAGCCGGGTCACACCGCAGGGCAAGACCCGGACGCTCGCCTCTCTGCAGGCCTACGAGGAGGCGCACAACCCCGACCGCGGCAACGAGTACGGGTTCGTCGGCGCTCCCGCGGACTGCCTCGCGCAGCTCCCGCCCTTCCTCCAGCCCTACAGCGGCATCGTCGAGTCGAACCCGTACGCGGTCGCGATCGTTCCCGGCGGCTACCTCGTCGCGGACGCGGCCGCCAACGCGATCCTCAAGGTGGCACGCAACGGGCGCGTGACGACCGTCGCGGTGCTGCCGCCGATCCCGCAGGTCATCGACGAGGCAGCCGCCGCCGCCCTCTCCGAGATGATCGGCGAGGCGATTGACGACCCCGACTACCAGGTGCCCGGCTGCGTCGTCGGCCGCACCTACTTCGCCGAGGCGGTGCCGACCGACGTTGAGGTCGGGCCCGACGGGCACTACTACGTCTCGACGCTGCCCGGGTTCCCCGAGCTCCCGGGGGCCGGCTCGGTGTGGAGGATCAACTCCCGCACGGGGGCGGTGGAGCGGGTCGCCAGCGGCTTCACCGGCGCCGTCGACCTCGCGGTCGGCAGGGACGGCGTGATCTACGTCGCCGAGCTGTTCGGCGGCCGGATCAGCGCCTTCCGCAACGGCGTGGTCTCGACGCTCGTCGAGCTGCAGACGCCGGGTGCCGTGGAGATCGGACGCGACGGCCGGCTGTACGCGACGACGGGGGTGTTCCCACCGGGCAACGGCGCGGTCGTCGTCATCACCCCGTAGCGCGACCGGGGGACACCGGGAGCGGTAACCGCGAGCACCGCGCAGCGGGTGCTCGCGGTAGCCCTCTCCGGGGGTGCGCCCGCGTCTGGCCTGCGGTCGGCCGCACCGGTCGGCCGGCTCAGGTGAGGAGGTTGGCGATCACCGCGTCGGTCCCGGCCGTGGCGGCGCCTTCGCGCTCGGCGGGCGCGAGCCAGCGGACCTGGCTGCCCGACGGCGCACGGTCGACGGCGAGGACGTCGGTCAGGCGCTCGGCCACCGCCCGGACATGGCTGATCACCGCGACCATCCGCCCCCTCGTCGCCGAGGACTCGAGCGCGTCGATCGCGGCGTCGAGGTTCCCGCGGTCGAGCGCCCCGAACCCTTCGTCGAGGAACAGCGCGTCGAGGCGCCCGCCGGACCGGGCGACCATCTCGACCATCGCGAGGGCGAGGGCGAGGGAGGCGACGAACGACTCACCACCGGACAGGGTGCGGGGCGAGCGGGCGTGGCCGGTCTGGGTGTCGAACACCCGCCACTCGTCGTGCTCGTCGGTGATGTCGGCGAACGCGTAGCGACCGCTCGTCATCTCGTCGAGCAGCGTCGACGCGACGGCCAGCAGCGCCCGCGAGCGGCGCAGGGTCAGCCAACGGATGAACCGGCCGTCCTGCAGCAGCGTCTTGAGGTCGGTGAGGGCGCCGGCGACGGTCCCACCCTCGTCGAGGTGCGCGTCGAGCGCCGCGACGAGCGGCACGATCCGCGCGAGCTCCTCGGCGCGCGCACGGGCGGCGACAGCCTGCGCGCGCAGTTCGGCCTGGCGTTCTGACAGGTCCTCCGGGGACGTGACCTGCGCGGCGTCGAGCACCGCCGCGAGCGCGGCCTCCTGCGCCTCGGCCTGCCCCGCGGCGGCGGCGGTTGCCGCGCGGGCCGACTCTGACGCCGCAGCCGCCGCGACGGCGACGGCACGGGCGTCGTCGACGAGTGCTACCAGCGCCTCGTCGAGCTCCGGCACCTCTGCGGGCAACGCGACGCCGGCGTGCGCGCAGCCGCTCACCCGCTCGCAGATGCGCTCGAGGCGCGCGCGCAGGCGCGTGGCGGGCACGACGACGTCGGCGTGGCGCCGTTCGCGCAACGCACTGCGCTCCTCGCGCAGCCGGAACAGCGCCTCGCGGGCGGCGCGGGCGGCCTCTTCACGGGCGATGAGCTCGCGCTGGCGCTCGTGGGCGGCCTCCCGGGCGCCGGCGAGCAGGGCAGCGGCGAGTTGCTCGGGTCGCAGGGCCTCGACCGTGAAGGGCTGGGGGAGCGCCGGCCGGAACGGCGGTGGCAGGGCGGCGACCGCGACGGCGACCCGGTCGAGGCGGGTGGCCAGCCGGGCGGCCGCGTCCTCGGCGTCGTCCGCGGTCGTGCGCGATCGGCCCACGGTCTTCTGGAAGCCGTCACGGGCCTGCTGCGCGGCGGCGCGCGCGTCGCGCAGGGCGGCGGTCGCCTCCGCGAGGCCGGACGCTTCCGGCGCCTCCCAGCCGTCGGGGAGCGCCTGCGCGCACACGGGACATTCGTCACCGCGGTGCAGTCCGCGCGCGGCGGTCGCCGCGGCGTCCACTCGCCGCCACCGGGCGAGGACCTCCTCGGCGTCACGGGCCCGGGCCTCCGCCTCGTCGGCGTCCCCGCGCGTCCGCTCCACCTCGGCGCGCAGACGCGCGGCGACGGCCCGCAGGTCGCGGACGCGCCGGAGGTTGTCGGCGAGGTCGTCGAGGCTTGCGGAGAGGTTGTCGAGGGTGGTGACCGCGTCCTGCGTCACGGTGCCGTCCGGGCCGTCGTCGTCGGCGGTCTCCCGCCGCTCGTCGGCCGCGTGCTCGCGCGCGCGGATTTGCCCCTCGAGCGCCGCGAGCCGCCCGTCGAGCGCCTCGGCGGCGGCCGCGATGGCGGCGGCGTCCGCGGCCACGTCACCGGCGGCGGCGTCATCGAGCGCGCCGGCGGCATCACGGATGCGGCGGGCCGTCGCCCTTGCCTCGTCGGCGACCTGGCGGCAGCGGGTCCCCTTCCGCACGGCGGCGTCCACGTCCGCGACCGCCGTGTCGGCGTCGCGGGCTGCGGCCCGGGCGGTGGCGAGCTCGGCGGCGACGTCGTCGGGGTAGCCCTCGCGACGGCCCCGGAGCCGCTCGAGGTGGGCGACGAGCGCGCGGAGGGCCTCGTCGACCTGGGCACGGGCGGCGACGAGCTCGTCGGTGCGCCAGATCTGGGCGAGGATGCGGGAGCGGTCGACGTCGCCCTCGGTGAGCAGCCGGGCGAACTGGCCCTGGGGCAGCACGACCGTGCGGGTGAACGCCTCCCAGTCGAGGCCGAGGAGGCCCGCGATCGCGGGGTTGACGTTGCGGACGCCGTCGGCGGCCGGCCGGTCCCCGTCGAGGCAGACGAGCTCGGCGTGGGTGACGCCCGGGGCGCCGTCCTGACGGCGTTTCACCGCCCGCGTGACCTGCCAGGTGTGCGCGTCGGCGGTGAACGAGAGGCGGACCCGCATCTCCGGGCAGCCGTCGCCGAGCAGCGCACCGGCCTGCTTCGTCCAGGTGGCGTTGCCGTAGAGCGCCCAGGTGAGCGCCTCGAGGATCGAGGACTTGCCCGCGCCGGTGTCGCCGACGACCGCGATGAGCTCCCGGTCGCTGAAGTCGATCGTGACCGCATGGCGGAAGCTCCGCAGCCCCTCGATGGTCAGCGTGATCGGGCGCATCAGGGCTGCTCGGAATCGCGGAGCAGCCGGGCGAGACCGAAGTCGGCGGGCTGCTCGGTGTCGACACCCTCGAGCGCCGCGTCGAACAGCTCAACCACGCGCTCGGCGCTCGTGTGGCGGAGGTTCTGCGCGGCGGCGTACTCGCGGAAGAGCGCGCGCACGTCGGGCTCGGCGTCGCCGCCCGCGTCCTCGCGCAGCGGCCGGTCGGGGGTGGACGCCACCCGGTTGGCGACCTCGAAGATGGCCGCGTCGGGGCACAGGTCGGCGACCTTGTCGGCGAGCTCGGGGTCGGGGAGGTCGGTGGTGACGACCGCTTTCAGGATCCCGTCTCCGACGCGGGCCGCCGCGGCGCGGAAGGCCTCCAAGGATCCCTCGAAGCGCACGAGCCGGCGCCCGCCCGACACCGCGACCGCTTCGGCGCGAGCGGACCCTCCGGGGCGCGCCTCGACGGTGACCACCGACTTGTCCTCCCCGTGCTCGCCGAAGTCGATGGGGATCGGCGACCCGGCGTACCGACCGGTCACCGAGCCACCCGGCAGGGGCTGGGGCCGGTGGATGTGCCCGAAGGCGGCGTAGGTCACCGGCGGCACTGCCTCGATGCGGGTGGCGTAGTCCTCCGAGACGTGGACGGTGCGCTCGGTGCCGCCGAGCTTCGCGTCGTGGACGTGCAGGTGCGCGGCGTAGAGCAGCACATCGCGGTCGCCCCGATAGCCGTCCTCGAGGCGTGCCTGCAGCTGGCGGTTCAGCACGCGGACCCCATCGGCGTACGCCCCGGTCCACGCCGCGGGGTCGTCGGCGAGGAGGTCTACGAGAGCGTTGGGGTGCAGGAACGGCATGCACGCAAGGCGCAGGCTCTCGCCGTCGTCACCGGGGAACGCGAGCACGCCCGGCTCGGTGACGAACCACAGCCGCCGCGGGGCCGCGCTGGCGTCCTGGAAGGCGTCGAGCACCCGGAACAGCGCCTTCGAGTCGTGGTTGCCCGCGACGACGACCGTCGGCGCGACGGCCGACAGCCGCCCGAGCGTGTCCGCGGCGAGCTGCATGGCGTCCACGGGCGGGCGGGTCGCGTCGAACAGGTCGCCGGAGTGCACGAGGAGGTGGGGCCGGAACTCGCGGACGATGCCGGCGATCTCGTCGAGGACGCGGGCGTGATCGGCCGTCCGCGTCACCCGGCCGAGGGTCGTGCCGAGGTGCCAGTCGGAGACGTGCAGGAGCCGCATCGGTCAGCGCTTGCGGATCCGGTCGAGAAGCGCCGCCGCGCGCTCGGCCTCTTCGACGGCGGTCGGCTGGCCCTCGTCGGTGTTCGTCGCGAAGGCGGGGAAGGGGAAGCGCAGGGGCACCGGCTCGGGGATGAGCGGCTGCGCGAGCACCATCGTCCCGGGAAGGAAGCGGGCGGCGCGCTCGCGCAGCTCGGGCGACAGGAACCGGTACTCGACGGCCTCGCCGGCGTCGAGCCGCCCGACGACCTTGACCGCTGCGTTGCGCGGCAGGGCGGGCGCCACCGCGCTCGCGGCCTGCTGCGCCCCGATGAGCAGGACCCCGAGCGCCCGGCCGCGCTCGGCGATGTCGACGAGCAGCTCCTTCAGGGGGCTGCGCCCGTCGCGGGGGGCGTACTTGTTGAGCTCGTCGAGGACGACGAAGCGCAGCGGCTCCCGGCCGGTGCCCTGCTTGGAGTCCCACACCCGGGCGAGCAGCGCCCCGACGACGAACCGCTGCGCGTCGTCGTGCAGCCGGGAGATGTCGACGACGTGCACCCGCGCGGCCTCGAGGTCGACGGGGTCGACACCGGCGGAGACGAGATGGCCGATGCGCCGGCGCAGCTTCACCAGCCGGCGCACGAACGCCCGGGCGGTCCCCTGCTGGACCCCGCCGAGCCACGGGCGGGCCGCGTCCTCCGCCTCAGGGTCGGTGACGACGAGGCGGCGTTCGAGGAACGTCACGAGGTCGCCGAAGTCGCGGATGACCTCCCCTTCGAACGCCTGTGCCGTGGGAACGCGCCGTCCCGCGAGGCGGTCGGGGTCCCAGGGGGTGTCCTCCAGCGCACGGTCGCGCAGCACGATCGCGCCGGTCGCGGCGCCGTCGAGCGGCGCGAAGTGGCGCAGAAGCTGGAGGGTCACCTGCTGCTCGACGAAGCCGACCTGCGTCGCCCGCTCGTCCTCCTCGGTGAAGCAGTACTGCAGCAGCCCCTCGCGGACGAACGCCTCGGGGGTCCAGCCGTAGGCGACGACGTCGGCCTGCGACCGCGAGCGCACGTCGGGCACGACCGTCGTCGCGTCGCCGGGCACCCGTGGCGCGTAGAGGCGCACGTCGGCGAAGGCGCCGGGGTCGGGCACGCCGAGCGCCCCCCAGCCGGCCGCCGCGTCGGGCAGGTCGGGGAAGCGGCCGTTGGGCCGGTCGAGGTGGAGGAGGTCCTCGCCCTTCGTGTTGAACACGAGCGCTTTCGTGTTCGGCAGGTGCACGCCGAGCAGGTCACGGCCCTGCGCCGTCTCGAACAGCATGTAGAGCAGGAACAGCGCGTAGCTCGTCTTCGTCGCGACGCCGCTCACCCCGGAGATCGACACGTGCCCGCCGCGGCTGCCGTTCATGAAGTCGAAGTCGACGTGCAGCGGCTGCCCGGTCTGGTCGAGGCCGACGGGCAGCGGGCGTTGCATCTGGTCGAGGAAGAGCGCCTCGTCGCGTTCGGCGCCGACGCAGCGGGACACGACCATGCCCGGCTCGGGCGGCAACCACCACTCGGGCACGGTCCGCAGGATCTGCACCTCTACGCGACGGACGGTCTCGCCGGGCATCGTCTGCGCGCCGATGCGGGCGGTGTCCGAGGGGAACTCGGCGCCCTCGATGTGGCGTAGCGTCTCGACGACCATGCCGTAGTGGGTGACGCTCCCGCCGCCGGGCAGCGTCTGGGCGCACGTGACGAGCTCGTCGAGCTGCACGAGCGCGTCCTCGTCGAGCACGACGAAGAACCGACGGGAGCTCGCGTCAACCGAGCCGTCGACGAGGCCGATCCGGTGCGGGTCGGGGGGCATGGTCACCGGTCGACCGTACCGCTACCCGGGGCGGGCGCGGTCATGCCGCCACCTCGTTGACCCGCAGCGCCGCCTGGCGCACCGCGCGGACGGCGAGTGCGGCATCGCCGAGGAGGTGGCGCAGCCGCGACTCGAGCTTGGCGATCGGCTGGAGGTTGACCGGGGCGCGCCCGTCGAGGTGCGGCACGCCGGCGTAGCGGGGCAGGAGCAGCGCCGCGCGGTCCGCGGTGGCCGCCGCGGCGGCGAGGCCGACCGACGCGGGCAGCTCGAGGCGCACGATCCCCGCCCACGGCCCGCCCCACGCCGGGGGCTCCGCCACCCGCAGGTAGCATGCGTAGACGTCGGTCCTCTTCGCGAACAGGCTCGTGCGCTGACCGGCGCGCAGGCCGGGCACCCGGCGGTGCTCGTCGGCGGCGAGGACCGCGCGGTGATGGGTCTTGACGTAGCCCACGACCGGCAGGTCGCGGGACCGCACGTAGGAGAGCGGGCCGTCGACGACCGTGAGCACCCCCTCGGCGCACAGCGCCTCGGCGAGCACCCCCTCCGCCTGCCGCATCCGCTGCTGTAGCTCGTCGAGGGGTGCGTCGGGGTGCGCGCTGGCCACGGACACGCAGTCCCAGCCGAACCCGCCGCGGACCGGCGGCAGCTCGACCCGCTCGCCGCCGCCCCACACGACGAGCCGGCGCGTGGCGAGGTGGGCGAACCGGGGAGGTGCGCCGGGCTCGCACCGCACCGCACCGACCCCGTACGCGCCGGCGGCGCCGAACGCCATGCGACCGCCGTCGCGGACGACGCTCAGGCGCGCATCCCCCCGGCGGACACCGTCGACGAAGGCGACCGGGGCGCGCACCCCCGCGGCCGAGTCAGGGTCGCGCAGCGCCATCCGCCCGTCGGGCTCCTCGACGACCGGGGCGTCGACGTCCGCGTGGTCGTCGGCACCGATGACGTAGGCGCTGCCCACCTGCGGCCCAAAGCTCTCCACCCCGACCCGCGCAGCCATGCCATTCCTCCCGGATTCCGTCATGCGCGAACACCTTACGGGAGGGCTGTGACAGGATGCGGACAGGGGCGTGGCGAAGGAGCTTTTGGCAGCGGGTGGGTCGGGCAACTCCCGGGCCGGCCGGGTAGCGCTACGCGAGCTGTCGGAGCGTCTCGGCCCGTCGCCGTTCTAGCCCGCCGGGGCGGAAGGCCGGCGCACCGGGTCGCCAGGTCACGCCGCCGAGGTTGCCGTCGCCGGCGTCGTCACCTCCGCCGGCTACGCAGCAGCGCCGAGACGCGCTGTCGCGTAACCCCGAAGATCTCGCCGATGCGCTCCATCGTGAACCCCTCGGCGTGTAGCGCCCGGGCCTGCGCCCGCTGGAACCGGCTCGCCGCCTCGAGCAGGCGGTTGAGGTTCGCCCGGGTGACGTGGACGATGAGCGGCTCGTCGTCCCCGCTGACGATCTCGCCGTAGGTGGCGCCGCGGTTGCGCGCACGCCGGATCTGGTCCGCACGCTTCAGCGCCTGCTCGTTGGCCTTCGTGCTGTCCCGCAGGGCCGCGACGAGCTCGTCGAGCGCCTCGAGCACCTCGTCGCGCGGCTCCTCCGCCGTGTCCCCTCCCATGGCCAGCGACCCTACCGGCTCGTGAACCCGTGCGCAATACGTGTTGCCGCAACTCTTGTTGCAGCAAGGGGAGGTTGCCCCCTATCCTGAGGAGCGGTGGCGCCACGGGCGCGCCGCCCCGAGCGACCCGGCCCGTGGACCCGTCCATGAGACAGTCGTTTCCCCCCGATCCCGCGAGCGTCCCCCGCGCCCGCCGGTTCCTCACTGCGGCGCTGCGGGCCCACGGCCTGCCGGCCTGGCCGGCCGAGCTGCTGCTGTCCGAGCTCGTCGGCAACGTCCTCCGCCACGCCCGGACCGATTTCCACGTCGACATCGACGTCTCCGAGCGTGTGCGGGTGGAGGTACGCGACGGCACCGCCATCCTCCCCGCGCTGCAGGAGGCCCGTCAGGACGAGGAGCGCGGCCGCGGCCTCGCACTCGTCGCCGCGCTGTCCGACGACTGGGGGGTCTCGGCGACGTCGTCGGGCAAGCTCGTCTGGTTCGAGGTCGCACGCGATCATCTCGGGGCCGGCGCCCCGCCCTGATCCCCAGACCGCGGCGTGCGCGTTCGCCATGCGCGACGGCAGGGCCAGCGGGGATGCGCAGCCGGGGCCGGGACCAGGCGCTGACGGCCCCGGTCCGCGTGGAGCCGGCCTCTATGCTGGCCCGGCGATGAGCCACCGACAGCCGCACCTGACCGCGCGACTGCAGGGCCTCGGCACGACGGTCTTCGCCGAGATGAGCCAGCTGGCCGTGACGCACGAGGCGGTCAACCTCGGGCAGGGCTTCCCCGACTTCGACCCGCCTCCCGACGTGGCCGACGCAGCCGTGGCGGCCATCCGGGCGGGGCACAACCAGTACGCACCCGGCATCGGACTCCCGGCTCTGCGGGCGGCCGTCGCCGACCACCAGGGTCGCTTCTCGGGCCTCGTCTACGACCCCGCCACCGAGGTCACCGTCACCGCCGGCGCGACCGAGGCGATGTGCGCGACCCTGCAGGCGCTGCTCGACACGGGCGACGAGGCGCTGCTGTTCCAACCCTTCTACGACGCCTACCGGGCGTGCACGCGCATGGCCGGCGGTGTCGAGCGGGCGGTGACGCTGCGCCCCCCGGACTTCGCCTTCTCCGAGGCCGATCTCGAGGCGGCGGTCACCCCGCGCACGCGCGTAATCGTCGTCAACACCCCCCACAACCCCACCGGCAAGGTCTTCACGGCGGACGAGCTCGCGTCGATCGCGCGGCTGTGCGTGGAGCGCGACCTCGTCGCGGTCACCGACGAGGTGTACGAGCACCTCGTCTACGACGGCGAGCACGTCGCGCTCGCGAGCCTGCCGGGGATGCGCGAGCGCACCGTCACGATCTCCTCCGCGGCGAAGACCTTCTCGGTCACCGGGTGGAAGGTCGGCTGGGTGTGCGCCGCTCCGGCGCTGACCTCGGCGGTCCGCCAGGCGAAGCAGTGGATGACGTACACGAACGCCACACCGTTCCAGCACGCCGTCGTCACCGCGCTGGGGTTTCCCGACGCCTTCTACACCGACCTGCGCGACGGCTACCGCGCCCGCCGCGACCGGCTCCACGCGGGACTCGCCGCGCTCGGGTTCACCGCCTACCCGGCGCGCGGCGCCTACTACGTCACCGCCGACGTCCGCCCGCTCGGCTACGACGACGACGCGGCGTTCTGCCGCATGCTGCCCGAGGCGGTCGGTGTCGCGGCGGTGCCGTGCTCGGCGTTCTTCACCGACCCGTCGCCCGGACGCGGGCTCGTGCGCTTCGCGTTCTGCAAGACCGACGAGCTCATCGACGAGGGCCTCGCGCGCCTGCGGCGCCTCCCCGCCGCGTGACCGCTAAGTCCCCGCGCGTGGACCGCCGTCCCGAGCACGCGCCCGCACCGCGGCGCCTGCTGCTCCTGCGCCACGCCGCCGCCGCCGACGCGCCCGGCCAACCCGACCACGAGCGGCCGCTGACCCCGGCGGGTCGCGCGCAGGCGGCGCGCCTCGGCGGGGTCGTCGCCACGCACGCCCCCGACCTCGTCCTGTGCTCGTCGGCCCGCCGCGCCCGCGAGACCGTCGCCGCGCTCGGCCTGGACGGGTGCGTCGCGGTCGCGGACGACCTCTACCTCGCGCCTGCGCAGCTGCTGCTGGCCCTCGTCCGCGCGGCGCCCGACGACGCGACGAGCGTGCTCGTCGTCGCCCACAACCCCGGAATCGCGCGGCTCGCCGCCACGCTCGGAGACGACCCGCGCCTCGGCGGGGGCTTTCCCCCGGCGACCCTCGCGGTGTTCGCCCCGCACGCGTCGTCGTGGGCACAGCTCGGGTCGGCCCGGCTGCTCGACCTCGTGCGTCAGTAGCACCCGCGGGGCAGGCCGAGGCGGGCGCGGACGGTCGGGCCGAGCGCGAGGTCGTGGCCGAGCGTCACGCAACGCTCGGCCTGGGAACGGATGTCCGCGTCTGTCGCCTCGCCGGCGAGCTGATCCCCCGAGGACACCGCGATGCGCAGCGCGTCGGGAATCCACCCGCGCCCGCCGGTCAGGTGCAGCGTGACGTCCCACACGACCCCCGAGGAGGACAGCGTGAACGGGTGGATGCAGCTGTGCTGGAGGGGGGTGGGCCCCGCGCCGTCGGCGTACTCGACGACGAGTGCCCGCTGGCGAAGGTCCGCGTCCTCGGTCACCGGGGGGATGGGATCGTCGAGGGAGGTCAGCCGCCCCGCCGCGGCGAACGCGAGCCGGTCGGCGCCGAGCGCCATCGCGAGCGCCAGCACCTCGATGATGGGGTCGGTGTACGCGCCGTTCGGGAAGCCGCGCAGGAACGCGACGACGCACTGCTCCTCACCCATGAATCCGACGAGCAGCGGCCGCACCTCCCCCCGCCCGAGCAGGTCGGCGGTCGCGGTCTGCACGGTGAACCGCTCGACGTCGTGCCAGCGCAGCGGCATGGGTCCTCCTCACTCGGGCTCGCCCACAGCATTGGGCCTGGGCGCACGCCCCGCCCGGCCTATGCCCACAGCCCTGTGGACGACGCTATGGATCAGCGCCGGGGCGGCACCGCGACGCGGTCGAGGTCGCGCGCGACGACCACGTCGGCATGGTGGCGCGCGGCCTCGGCGGCGAAGGCGTCGAGGTCGGGGTAGCGCCGCGAGAAGTGGGTGAGGACCAGACGCCGTGCGCCCGCCTCCGCGGCGATGCGGCCCGCCTGCGTGGCGGTGAGATGGCGGTAGCGCTCCGCGAGGTCGGCGTCCCGCTCGAGGAACGTCGCCTCGCAGACGAGCAGGTCGGCGTCCGCGGCGAGCGCGAGCGCGGCGTCGCACAGCTTCGTGTCCATCACGAACGCGACCTTCTGACCCGGCCGCGGGGCGCTCACCTCCTCGAGGCGCACGCGGCGGCCCGCGACCTCGAGCGAGCCCTCCCGCTGGAGGCGGCCGACGTCGGGCCCCGCCACCCCCGCCGCCTCCAGCCGGTCGGGCAGCATCCGCCGGCCGTCGGGCTCGACGAGGCGCCAGCCGAGCGTGGCGGTGCGGTGCACGAGCGGGCGCGCCTCGATCCTGAACGCGGGCGCGTCGGCGACGGTGCCCGGCGCGCACGGGTGCGGCCGGAGCTGGTCGGCGGGTTGGTGCACCGTGGCGGTGAGCAGCCGCTCGTAGTAGCCCGTCCCCGCGGCGGGGAAGTAGACGTCGACGGGATGCGCCACCTGGTCGAGGCGCAGACGCTGCGCGACACCGGGCAGGCCGAGGCAGTGGTCGCCGTGGAAATGGGTGATGCAGATGCGGGTGATCGTCGAGGCGCTCACCCCCGCCAGCGCCATCTGGCGCTGCGTGCCCTCTCCGGGGTCGAACAGGACCCCCTCGGCGTCCCAGCGCAGCAGCGCGCCGTGGTGGTTGCGCTCCCGGGTGGGCACCTGGCTGGCGGTGCCGAGCACCACGAGCTCGCGCACCGACACGGCGCTAGCGGTCGGCGCGCGGAATGACGATCCAACCGACGATGTAGGCGATCTCGCCGGCCCCGAAAAGACCGAAGAACACGAACAGCACCCGGACGAGCGTGCGGCTGACACCGAACCGGTCGGCGAGTGCGGCGCACACGCCGGCTATCACCCGGCCCTGGCCGCGTGGGGGCCGCTCGAGCGTGCGCGTCCGCATGGCGTCTTCTATCACACCCTGCGGGCGTCCCGATCGGGTCGGGGACGGTGCCCGGTACAACCCCCGGGTCGCGGCCCGTGACGCGCCACCGGAGCGCGGTGTCGATCAGCGGTCGTAGGCGTGGCGGAACTGCACGCTCATGCGGGGCCCGGCCCGGCGCACCTTCGGCACGGCGTGGTCCCACGTGCGCTGGCAGGAGCCGCCCATGACGAGCAGGTCGCCGCGCCCCGGGACGTAGCAGACCGAGGGACCGCCGCCCTTCGGGCGCAGCCTGAACGGGCGCGGCTCGCCGAGCGACACGAGGGCGACGGTCGCCTCGGGCAGCTCGCGCGCCACCCGGTCGCCGTGCCAGGCGACGCTGTCGGCGCCGTCACGGTAGAGGTTCGCGCCGACCTGGGTGAGGGTCACGCCGTACCGCTCCGACAGCGCGGCGGCGAGCTCGGCGAGCACCGGCAGCGGCAGGTCGCCGTCGTCGAGGTGGTAGCGGGCGGTCAGCCGGGGCTCGACGACCCGCCGCTCGTACATCCAGCGGGTGTGCTCGGCCCAGCCCGCGGTGCGCAGCAGCGCGTCGAACAGCACGTCGGCACCGCGCACCCAGCCCGGGACGTGGTCGACCCACGCGCCGCCGGCCAGCTCCCGGCGGACGAGCCCGGTGAACGCCGGGTCGAACGTGATCGTAGCGCCGTCGCCGGTGTCGAGGAGCGACGGCTGCCAGGTCAGCGGGCAAGGCTCCCTCACGTCACCCAGAGTAGGCCGCCGGTCGGGGCCCGGCTCGCTTCTGCGGATAGGCGGCGAAACCCGGGCACGGGTGACCGTCGCGGTGACACGCGATCCGGGCGACACTTGCGCGCAGCCCGCCGCACTCGTCGAGGAGGCTCGCCCTGCACGCCTACATCGCGCTGCTGCGCGGCATCAACGTCGGTGGGCACCGGCGCGTGCGCATGGCCGACCTGCGCGCCCTGCTCGACGCGCTCGGCCTGCGGGACACGACGACGTACCTGCAGAGCGGCGAACGCCGTGAGCGCCCTCCCGCCGCATGCCGCGTCGGGCGGACCCGGAGAGGATGACGGATGAGGATCCAAAGCGGGCAGCTCGTGGCGCTGGGCTACGGCCGCTACGTGCGCTCCGACGACGTCGTCGCTGTTGAGCCGATCGTCGAGAACCGCGGGCCGGGCCGCCGGTCGCTCGTGTGGGTGCGGGGCGTGCCTGACCCGATCGTCGGCTCGCGCGCGGAGGCGTCGGTGGTCGACGACCTCGTCACCCCCGCGGAGGAGGCGGCCCGCATGCGCCAGCTCCGCGACACCCTGGAGCGGATGACCGCCGCACTGGAAGCGGTCCCGCCGGTGCTGCGCCGGGTCATCGACGAGGAGACCGGGCTCGACCTCACGACCCTCGTCGAGGGCGCCCGGCGGGTGCTGCGGGACTGAACGGTGTCCCGCGCTACCGGCTCGTGCTGCCGCCCGAGCCCTGCACGCGGAGGACGAGCCCGTTCGCCGACGCCGCACGGGAGGTCGCAACCGGGTTTCAATAGGGCCATGGCGACCACGATCCCGATCGGCCCCCATGCCCTGTCCGAACGCGAGTTGGTGGCCGTGGCCCGCGACGGCGCGGCCGTGGAGCTCACCCCTCTCGCCCTGCAGGCGATGGCGCACTCCCGGGCGGTGATCGACGCCCGCGCCGGCGAGCCGGTGCCCGCCTACGGCGTGTCGACGGGCTTCGGCGCGCTCGCCGTCCGTCACATTCCCGGCGACCGGCGCAGGCAGCTGCAGCGCAGCGTCGTGCGATCCCACGCGGCGACCGCGGGCCCGGAGATCGAGGGCGAGGTGGTCCGCGCGCTCATGGCCCTGCGGCTTCGCAGCCTGGCCACCGGGCGTACCGGTGTGCGCCCCGCGACCGCACAGGCCCTCGCGGGGCTGCTCAACGCGGGGATCACCCCGGTCGTGCGCGAGCACGGCTCACTCGGATGCTCGGGCGACCTCGCGCCGCTCGCGCACGTCGCGCTCGCGCTCATGGGAGAGGGCGACGTCCGCGACGCCACCGGTGTGGCGGGCCCGGCCGCGGAGGCGCTGAGCGGAGCCGGCCTCGCGCCCGTCGGCCTCGCAGAAAAGGAGGGACTTGCGCTCATCAACGGCACGGACGGGATGCTCGGCATGCTCACCCTGGCGTGCGCCGACCTCGCCGGGCTGCTCGCCGCCGCCGACGTCGCCGCCGCCATGAGCGTCGAGGCGCTGCTCGGCACCGACCGCGCGTTCGCGGCCGACCTCATCGCCCTGCGCCCCCACCCCGGACAGGCGGTCGCGGCCAGCAACATGCGACGGCTCCTCGAGGGCTCGGGCGTCGTGGCGTCGCACCGGGGGCCCGAGGACACGCGCGTGCAGGACGCCTACTCGCTGCGGTGCGCGCCGCAGGTCGCGGGTGCCGCCCGCGACACGCTCACCCACGCACGGCTCGTGGCGGCGCGGGAGCGCGCGAGCGCCATCGACAACCCCGTCGTGATGCCCGACGGCCGTGTGGAGTCCGGCGGGAACTTCCACGGCGCGCCGGTCGGCTACGCCCTCGACTTCCTCGCGATCGCCGCCGCCGACGTCGCCGCCATCTCCGAGCGGCGCACCGACCGCTTCCTCGACATCGCCCGGAACCACGGGCTGCCCGCCTTCCTCGCCGACGACCCGGGGGTGGACTCCGGCCTCATGATCGCCCAGTACACGCAGGCCGCCGCGGTGGCCGAGCTCAAGCGCCTCGCGGTGCCGGCCAGCGTCGACTCGATACCGACGTCGGCGATGCAGGAGGACCACGTGTCGCTCGGCTGGTCGGCCGGGCGCACGCTGCGACGATCGCTCGACGCGCTCACGATCGTGCTCGCCGTCGAGGTGCTCACCGCCGCGAGGGCCCTCGATCTGCGCGCCCCGCTGCCGCCCGCCCCGGCCACCGGCGCCGTCCTGGCCGCGGTGCGCGAGCGCGTCGCCGGCCCCGGCCCCGACCGCTACCTGTCGCCGGAGATCGAAGCCGCCGCCGACCTCGTGCGCACCGGCGCGGTCGTCGCCGCGGCCGAGGCCGTGACCGGTCCCCTCGACGAGGAGGTCGCGCGGTGACCACGACGAGCCGACCCCGCACCGTCCGCGCCGCGCGGGGGTCCACGCGCACCGCCCGGGGCTGGCCGCAGGAGGCCGCCCTGCGGATGCTGCAGAACAACCTCGACCCCGATGTCGCCGAGCGTCCCGACGAGCTGGTCGTCTACGGCGGCTCGGGCAAGGCCGCACGCGACTGGCCGAGTTTCGACGCGCTCGTCGCGACCCTGACCGGTCTGCGCGGCGACGAGACGCTGCTCGTGCAGTCGGGCAAGCCCGTCGGCGTGCTGCCGACCCACGAGTGGGCCCCGCGGGTGCTCATCGCGAACGCGAACCTCGTGCCCGACTGGGCGAGCTGGGAGGAGTTCCGCCGTCTCGAGCAGCTCGGCCTCACGATGTACGGGCAGATGACCGCCGGGTCGTGGATCTACATCGGGACGCAGGGGATCCTCCAGGGCACCTACGAGACGTTCGCGGCGGTGGCCGCACGCCGCTTCGGCGGTTCGCTGTCGGGGACGCTCACCGTCACGGGCGGGCTCGGAGGGATGGGCGGCGCGCAGCCCCTCGCCGTGACGATGAACGGCGGCGTGGCCCTTTGCGTGGAGTGCGACCCGGCGCGGATCGACCGGCGGCGGGCGACCGGCTACCTCGACGTCGTGGCCGGCGACCTCCACGCGGCGCTGCGCCTGGCGGAGGAGGCGCGGGCCGCGCGGCGTGCGGTGTCGATCGGCGTGCTCGGCAACGCCGCGGAGGTCCTGCCCGAGGTGCTCCGCCGTGGCGTGGCGGTCGACGTCGTCACCGACCAGACCTCCGCGCACGACCCGTTCGCCTACCTGCCGGCAGGTGTCGCCTTCGCCGACTGGCGCACCGAGCGTGAACGGGACCCCGAGGGCTTCGTGCAGCGCGCCCGGGCGTCCATGGCCGCCCACGTGGAGGCCATGGTCGGCTTCCTCGACGGCGGCGCGGAGGTGTTCGACTACGGCAACTCCCTGCGCGCCGAGGCGCTGCTCGGCGGCTGTGCCCGCGCCTTCGACTACCCCGGCTTCGTGCCCGCCTACATCCGGCCGCTGTTCTGCGAGGGCAAGGGCCCCTTTCGGTGGGTCGCGCTGTCGGGCGACCCCGCCGACATCGCGGTCACCGACGCCGCCGTGCTCGACGAGTTCGGCGACGACGAGGCGCTCGCTCGCTGGATCCGCCTCGCCGGCGAGCGGGTGGCCTTCCAGGGGCTGCCCGCACGCATCTGCTGGCTCGGCGCCGGCGAGCGGCACCGGGCGGGACTGCGCTTCAACGAGCTCGTCGCCTCCGGCGCCGTAGCCGCGCCGATCGTCATCGGCCGCGACCACCTCGACGCCGGGTCGGTCGCCTCGCCCCACCGGGAGACCGAGGCCATGCTCGACGGATCCGACGCGATCGCCGACTGGCCGCTGCTGAACGCCATGGTCAACGTCGCCTCCGGCGCGGCGTGGGTGTCGATCCACCACGGCGGCGGCGTCGGGATGGGCCGGGCGATCCACGCCGGCCAGGTCAGCGTCGCCGACGGCACCGACCTCGCGGCCGCGAAGCTCGAGCGGGTGCTCGCCAACGACCCCGCCACGGGGGTGCTCCGCCACGCCGACGCCGGCTACGACCGGGCGCGCGAGGTCGCCCGTGAGCGTGGCATCCGCGTGCCGATGCCGCCGGTGTAGGTGCGCGGCGGCTGCCGGGTGGTCGGGCCGGCCGGTCGCGGGGCCGCCGTCGCCCCTCGCCCGTCGCCGGCGCCCCGGCGCGGGGCCGCGTGCGATGATCCCGGCGTGAGCGTCTACGCCTGCGAGCTCGCGTGGCTGCCCACTCCGGACGGGGGCGGGCGGGTCGAGCGGGACG
>Ga0247713_1000530_pt1 | contig 22740 bp, 26 predicted proteins | sample 21E_NmetaG_FD_189936 | JGI IMG/M metagenome (GOLD analysis project Ga0247713, IMG submission 189936) | Soil microbial communities from hillslope of Landscape Evolution Observatory, University of Arizona, Oracle, AZ, United States - 2-1-E_N | ecosystem: Engineered > Artificial ecosystem >... | reverse complement strand
CGGCGGGGACGCCGGAGACGCGGTACACGTCCTCCTCGGTCGTGTGCGTCACGCCCGAGATCATCGCCTTCTCCAGCATCCGGTCGTCCTCCTCGGTGATCCAGGTGCCGCCCGCCTCGGAGAACGTCGAGCGGACGTGCAGCCTGACGCCGTGGTTGCGCGCGAATTCGACCGAGCGTAGCTGGAGGACCTTCGCGCCGGAGGCCGCCATCTCGAGCATCTCGTCGTAGCTGACGGCGTGGAGCTTCCGCGCGCCGGGCACGATCCGCGGGTCGGCGGTGAAGACGCCCTCCACGTCGGTGTAGATCTCGCAGGCCGAGGCGCCGAGCGCCGCCGCCACCGCCGCCGCCGTCAGGTCGGTGCCGCCGCGTCCGAGCGTGGTGATGTCGTAGGCGGTCGAGACGCCCTGGAAGCCGGCGACGAGCACGATCTTGTCCTCGTCGAGCGCCTCGTGGATCCGGCGCGCGCGGACGTCGACGATCTTCGCCTTCCCGTGGACGGTGTCGGTGACGATCCCCGCCTGCGAGCCGGTGAGGGAGATCGCCTCGTGCCCGAGGTCGTGGATCGCCATCGCCGCGAGCGCGCACGAGATCCGCTCGCCGACGGAGACCAGCATGTCGAGCTCGCGCGGATGCGGGCGCGGCGAGACCTCGTGGGCGAGATCGAGGAGCTCGTCGGTCGTGTGGCCCATCGCGGAGAGGACGCCGACGACGCGGTTCCCGCCCTCGCGCGCGGCGACGAGCCGCCGCGCCACCGCCTTCAGCTTCTCCGGGTCGGCGACGGAGGTGCCGCCGAACTTCATCACCACCGTCGGCAGGCGAGGCGCGTCGGCGTCCGCCGCGATCCCCGGGACGCGCTCGTAGTCGGTCGCGGCCATCGCGCGGATTCTACGGCCGCCTACATCTCGCGCCGGCCGGCGAGCGCCCGTCCGAGCGTCACCTCGTCGGCGTACTCGAGATCGCCGCCGACGGGCAGGCCGCTCGCGAGGCGCGTGACGCGGACGCGGCCACGGAGCCGGTCGGCGAGGAACGACGCCGTCGCCTCGCCCGTCATGTTCGGGTTCGTCGCCAGCACGACCTCCTGCACGCCGTTGCGCTCGACCCGGTGCATCAGCTCGTCGACGCGCAGGTGCTCCGGCTCGACGCCGTCGAGCGGCGAGAGCGCGCCGCCGAGCACGTGGTAGAGCCCGCGGTACTCGTGCGTGCGCTCGAGCGAGAGCAGGTCGACCGGCTGCTCGACGACGCAGATGAGCGAGTGGTCGCGCCGCGCGTCGAGGCAGATCCCGCACACCTCGTCCTCGGTGAGGTTCCCGCACTCGCGGCAGAAGCGGACGCGCTCCTTCACCTCGCGGATCGCCTCCGCCAGCGCGAGCGCCTCCGCGGCCGGCCGCTGGAGCAGGTGGAACGCCAGCCGCTGCGCCGTCCGGTTCCCGACCCCGGGCAGCCGCGTCAGCTGCGCGACGAGGTTCTCGACGGCCGGCGAGAGCACACGCGGATTGTGCCTGTCCCGATCGGACTACCCGGTCTCGCGGCGCGCCCGCCGGCGGCGCTGCCACACGCCGAAGAGCATCGTCGCCGCCGCCACGACGATGCCGCCGCCGATCGCCACCGGCCACGGGTCGCCGAAGAGGAAGCGGAAGGCGAGCACGATCCCGACGCCGGAGAGGACCGCGGCGCCGACGTCGCCCTCCCAGGTCTCGGCGGAGGAGGTGAGGCCGCTGCCGAAGTAGCGGCGCACTACATCCCCGGCAGCCCGAGGCCGCCGAGGCCGCCCATCATCGAGCCGAGGCGCGCCTCCATCATCCCCTGCGCCGAGCGGATCGCCTCGTTCACGGCCGCGACGATCGTGTCGGCGAGGAGCTCCGGGTCGTCCGGGTCGATCGCCTCCGGCGAGATCCGGATCTCCTGCACCTCGAGGCCGCCGGTGATCCGCACGGTGACCATGCCGCCGCCGGCCGACGCCTCGACCGTCTCGGCGGCGACCTCCTCCTGCGCCTTCGCCAGCTGGGCCTGCATCTGCTGGGCCTGCTGCATCAGCTTGTTCATGTCCATCGGCTGGGTCTCACTCCTCCACGTCGCGGGCGTCGAACGTCTCCTTCATCAGCTCGTACAGCTCGTCCTCGCCGACGGGCGCGTGCTCCCGGACCGGCTCCGCCGCGCCGCCGTCCTCGTCCTCGGCGAACGCGAGCGCGAGGCGGCGGCCGGTGACCTCGTAGAGCGCGTCCTGCAGCAGCGTCGCGTTCTTCGGCTCCTCGGCGAGCTGGCGGTGGAACGCCGCTCCGGCCGGAAAGGCGACGGTGAGCGTGTCCTCCTCGAGTCCGGCCGGGTGCGCCTCGCGCAGGACGGAGGCGGCGGGGATCGACTTGCCCTCGACGGCGGGCAGGATCGTCCGCTGCCACGCCTCCTGCAGCTGCTCGAGCTCGACCGTGGGCGGCGCGACGTCCGTCGGCGGCGGCGGCTCCGACTGCGCCGAGACGGCGCGCGGCGGCTGCGCGTTCCTGGCGGCCTCGCCGGGGGAGGCGGCGAGGCGGCTCTCGAGCTGCTCGAGCCGGTACGCCGTCGACTCGCGGGAGAGGTCGGCCGCGGGGCGCGTCACCTTCACGAGCGCGAGCTCGAGCGGGAGGCGCGGGTCGGCGCCCTGGCGCATGTCGTCGACGGCGACGGCGAGCAGGTCGACGAGCCGCAGCACCGTCGGCGCGCTCAGCTGGTTCGCCTGCTCCCTGAGCCGGTCGCGCGTCTCCTCCGTCACCGGCAGCGACTCCGGCACCTCGCCGACGTGCTGGACGAGGAGGAGGTGGCGGAGGTGCTCGAGCAGGTCCGTCACCAGGCGGCCGAGGTCCTGGCCATGCTCCGACAGCTCCTCGATCAGCGTCAGCGCTCCCGCCGTGTCCTGGTCGACGACGAGGTCGCAGAGCCGGAACAACGCCTCTTCCTCGACCGCGCCGAGGAGCTGGAGCACCGCCTGGACGGTGATCGCGCCGCCCGTCGCGGCGCTCAGCTGGTCGAGGGTCGAGATCGCGTCGCGGTAGGAGCCGCGCGCGCCGCGGGCGATCAGCGAGAGGGCCGCGTCGGGCGCCTCGATCCCCTCTCCGTCGACGACGCGCCGCAGCGCGCGCACGAGCTCCGGGAGCCGCGGCCGCGCGAACGCGAACGTCTGGCAGCGCGAGCGCACCGTCGCCAGCACCTTGGAGAGGTCGGTGGTGCAGAAGACGAAGACGAGGTGGGGCGGAGGCTCCTCGATCATCTTCAGGAGCGCGTTCCAGGCAGCCTCCGTCAGCTGGTGCGCCTCGTCGAGGATGTAGACCTTGTGCCGCCCCTCGACCGGCTGGAGCACGACGCGGTCGCGGATGTCGCGGATGTCGTCGATCCCGCGCTGCGAGGCGGCGTCCATCTCGATCACGTCGAGGGACGTCCCGTTCGCGATCGCCACGCACGCGTGGCAGACCTTGTCGGGCGTCGGCGTCGGGCCCTGCTCGCAGTTGAGCGCCTTCGCCAGGATCCGCGCCATGGAGGTCTTCCCCGTCCCGCGCGGGCCGGCGAAGAGGTACGCCTGCCGCAGCTGGCCCGAGGCGACGGCGTTCTTCAGCGTGCGCACGACCCCCTCCTGGCCGACGACCTCGTCGAAGTCGAGCGGCCGGTACTTCCGGTAGAGGGCGACCGCGCTCCGGCCGCCGGCCCGTTCGAGGTTAGGGGCGGAGTCGTTTGCCATCCGTGACCGATCCTTCCATACCGTGGAGGCGTTGGCCCACTCCGACGCAGTGTGCCGGATTGTCGTCGACTGCTTCGAGCGCAGCAGCGGCATCGCGGCGTTCCTCGCTGCCGATCCCACGCCCCGGATCGGCCCGCGTCGAGCGGGGGCGCTCCGCGAGGCGTTCGGCGCCCCTAACCAGGATCGCGAAGCGAGCCTGGTAACGTAGCGGTGCCCGGTCGCGCTAGGTGGGGAGCTAGCGGTTCTCTGAACCCGCAATCCGCTATAGCGGGGCCGAATGCCGCCCGAGGGGCGGGTTCTTCGGGGCCTGGGCCAGCGCACGCAGCGTTGACGGTCAGGTTCCGCGCACTGGGAGCATCCGAACCGCGTCAGGTCCGGAAGGAAGCAGCGCTAAGGATTCCCTCCCAGGTGCCGCGGCCTCGCCTGACTCGAGCCGGCGACGCAGGCTTCAGCCGGGGAACCGTCTCGAAGGTCCGGCGCGCGCGACCGGGCGTTTACCTTCTCGTGGCATCCGGTACGTAACGGGCGTGGCCAGGATCGCCGACGTCATGAGCCTCCGCGTCGTGTCGGTCCGCCCCGACGAGACCGTCGGCGTCGCGATCGCGCGGATGCTGGAGGAGAGCGTCGGTGGCGTCGTCGTCTGTGACGGCGACCGGCTCGTGGGGATCTTCACGGAGCGGGACGTCCTCCGCCTGGCGGGCGAGGGGCCGGCGTTCACGGACGTCCGGGTCGGCGACGTGATGACGCCGAACGTCGTCACCGTCGCGCCGGACGACGAGGTGGTCGACGCCGCGCGGCTGATGGGCGAGCGGCAGATCCGCCACCTCCCCGTCGTGCAGGACGGGAACGTGCTCGGGCTCATCGGCATCCGCGAGGCGCTCCGCTGCCTCGTCGAGGTGCTCTGGCGGGAGCACGACCCCGCTGCGCGCGAGCAGGCGCGCGAGCTGCTCCGCCGCGGCTGACGCGCCGTTTGGCCTGGCCGCGGACGGGTAGAGACCCGTGGGTCGAGCGCGCCGCCGTCGGAGACGGCCGGGCGCGCCGAAAAGACTGCACGCAACCACGAGAGAGGGAGTCACGCATGTTCAGGAAGAGCAAGACCGACGACGTGAAGGACGGCGCCGGCCTCGCGCTCGAGCTGGCGCGCGACAAGAAGTTCCGCCGCGAGCTGCTGTCCGCCGTCGGCCACGGCCACGCGGCGAAGCGCCGCGCGAGCGAGCGGACGGGGCGGACGGCGGCGCTGAAGCGCCTCGCCGCCGACGAGCGGCTCCGCGGCGAGCTGTCGGAGATGGCGACGAGCCTCCGGCACGCGAAGGAGCGCGCGGAGAAGAAGCGGAGCGGCCACGGGCTGCGCCGGACGTTCCTGTTCCTCGGCGCCCTGTCGGCGGTGGCGGCGGTCCCGCAGGTGCGGACGCGGCTCGGCACGCTGCTGAGCGCGCTGAGCGGCGGCGGCCCGCGCGTGATCACGCAGACGATCGAGGTCGGGCTCCCGGCGACCACGGTCTACAACCAGTGGACGCAGTTCGAGGACTTCCCGAAGTTCATGGAGGGCGTCGAGGAGGTCAAGCAGCTCGACGACACGCGGCTCCACTGGGTCGCCACGGTCGCGGGGAAGCGCGCCCACTGGGACGCGAAGATCCTCGAGCAGCACCCGGACACGCAGGTCAGCTGGATCAGCGAGGACGGCCGCGCCACCCGCGGCACCGTCAGCTTCGAGGAGCTCGGCGAGTCCCGCACGCGCGTGACGCTGTCGCTGAGCTACATGGCGCGCGGGTTCACCGAGGCCGTCGGCTCGGCCCTCGGGCTCGACGAGCGGCGCGTCCGCGGCGACCTCGAGCGGTTCAAGCAGATGATCGAGTCGCGCGGCACCGAGACCGGCGCCTGGCGCGGCGAGATCCACGCCGGCAGCAGCACCTAGCCTCACCGGAGCCCGGGCGGCGGACGTCGCCGCCCGGGCGCCCCTTCCTGCGGCGGGTAGAATGCGCCTCCTCCCGGGCGTGTAGCTCAGCGGGAGAGCGCCCGCCTCACACGCGGGAGGTCGCTGGTTCGAACCCAGCCACGCCCATCCTGCGGCGTCCGGAGGCCCGCCCGTGCCCAGACGCGTCCTCGCCGTCCTCGTCCTCCTCGCCGCCGCGGCGGTGCTGCGCGGCGTCGCGTGGGCGGCGGCGCTCCCCGCGTGGCAGGGCCCCGACGAGCACGCGCACTACGCCTACGTCGAGCGGCTCGCGGACGGCGAGCTCCCGCCGGCGCAGCGCGGCGCGCACGAGCTGTCCGCCGCGGTGCGCGCCTCGCTCGAGGCGACGGCATGGGAGCGGTTCCGGACGCGCGACCCCGCGCGCCCGCTCACGGCGAGACAGCTGCGCGCCCTCCCGCCGGAGCCGCCCGGCCTCTCGACCGACGGCGTCGGAGCGGTCGGGGCGACGCCGTACCCGCCGCTCTACTACGCGCTCGCGGTGCCCGCCTACGCGCTGCCGGGGCTCCACACGGCCACGGCGCGGCTGTTCGCGGTCCGCACCGTGTCGGCGCTGCTCGCCGCGCTGCTCGTCGTCGCGACCTTCCTCCTCGTGCGCGAGGTGACCGGCCGCTCCGCGCTCGCGCTCGCGGGCGCCGCGCTCGCGTCGCTGCCGCCGATGGTGGGGCAGGCGTCGGGGACGGCCAACCCGGACGTCCTGCTGACGGCGTGCGCCGCCGGCCTCGCCTGGTCGCTCGTGCGGCTGCGGCGCGACCCGGCCCGACGGAGCCGGTGGCTCCACGCCGTCGCGTGGGGCGTCGCGACGCTGCTGACGAAGCCGCCGGCGCCCGCGGTGGCGGTGGCGCTCGTGCTCGGCCTCCTCCTCGTCCCCGCCGCCGTCGCGTCGCGGCGGCTCGCCGTCGCCGTCACGGCCGCCGCGAGCGGGATCGGCGCGGCGGTCGCCGCGGCGGCGCTCCTGGCGCACGAGCGCCGCGAGAACCTCGCGGTCGCGGCGCACGCCGTGCTGGACTACTACGACCCGACGTCGGAGCGCACGGCGCGCGGCTGGATCGTGTGGGTCGAGAGCGGCGTTGGCGGGTTCGGGTGGCAGTCGGTGTGGCTGCCGTCGTCGGCGTACTGGCTTGCCGTGGTCGTCGTCGCGGGCGGCGCAGCGGCCGCGGCGGTCGGGCTGGCGCGCGACCGCACCCGTGCGCACGCGCGCTTCGCCGCGGGCGTCGCGGGCGCGCTCCTCGCCTACGTCGCCGCGCTCCACGCGTTCGAGGCGACGGAGCTCGTCCGAGGGCGGGAGCACGTCCTCCAGGGCCGGTACCTGCTGCCGCTCGTTCCCGTCGCGGTCGCGGGATTCCTCGCGGGCTGCGCGACGCTGCCGGCCCGCGCCCGCGCCACCGTCGTCGGCGCGGCGCTCGCGGTCTGGGGGCTCCTCGGCGTTCTCGGGCTCGCCGCGACCGCGGAGTACTTCGGTGCGTAGCCTCGCGGCGGCGGCTGCCGCGGCGGCAGCGGCGGCGATCGCGGCGCCGGTCGCGCTCGTCGAGCGGCTGGCGGATGCGCGCCCGCTCGTCACCGTCGTCCCGCCGCCGGCGGAGACGGTGCGGCTCGACGTGGCCCTCGCGGGCGGCGAAGGGGAGCTGGAGCTCGCGGCCGGGCGCTATCCCGCGCTCCCGCGCGCGTGGTACGGACAGCGCGTGATCGTCCACGCCCGCAGCGCGGTCGCCGCCGTCGAGCTCGAGCTCCGCGACGAGGACGCGCGCCTGCTCGCCCGGTGCGCGTTCCCCCGCGGCTCGTACCGCGTCGAGCGGCGGCAGCAGCAGGCGCTCCTCGCGTGCCCGGTGGAGCGGCCGGAGGAGCTGCGGCGCGTCGTCGTCCGCGTCGCCGCGGGCCCGCGCGCCGTCAGCGTCCCGGTCCAGCGGACAGGCCGGCTCGTCGGGGGCGAGCTGCTGCGGGAGGCGCCGCGCGGGCAGGACGCGGCGTTCGCCCGCCTCGCAGTCGCGCGGCCGCCCGGCTTCCGCGGGCCGACGCTGCTCGCCGCGCTCGCGGCGTCCCTGCTCCTGCTCGCCGCGGCCGCGTGGCTCGCGCGCCGCGTCGCCTGACGGCCCGCGGATTCGAGGCGGCTGCCCCGGGTACGCGCGAGACGTGCGCCGACGGCTGACGAGAGCGATCGCACGGCAGGCGTTCGAGTCGTTCCAGCGGAACGACCTGCTCAGCTACGCGAGCGCGATGGCGTTCCAGGCGCTGTTCGCGCTAGTGCCGGCGGCGCTCGCCGGGATCGCCCTGCTCGGCTTCCTGAACCTCGAGGAGGTCTGGGCGCAGGACCTGCGGCCGGCGGTGCGGCAGCGGCTGCAGCCGGACGCGGCGTCCGTCGTCGACCGCACCGTCTCGCAGATCCTGGGCGAGCGCCGCGGGATGTGGCTCACGTTCGGGCTCGCGTTCACGCTGTGGCAGGTGTCCGGCGCCGTCCGCGCGACGATGGCGCCGCTCAACGCGATGTACCAGGACGAGGAGGACAGGCCGTTCCTGCGCCGGTTCGCCGTCTCGCTCCTGCTCGCGCCCGCGATCTTCCTCTGCGTCGGGGGCGCGTTCCTGGCGATCCACCTCGGCGACGGGATCGCGCGTCGCGTCGGCGGCGTCTGGGAGAGCGTCCTGCTCTTCGCGCGGTGGCCGCTCGCGGCGGCCGCGCTGCTCGTCAGCCTGTGGCTCCTGCTCCGCTTCGCGCCCGCGCGGCGGCACGCGGCGTGGGCGAGCCTCGGGGCGCTCTTCGTCCTCGGCGCGTGGCTCGCGACCTCGCTGCTCTTCGCGCTCTACGCGACCCGCGTCGCCGCCTACGGGAGCGTGTTCGGGGCGCTCGCGTCGCTGATCGTGCTCCTGACGTACCTCTACCTGTCGGCGGGTGCGTTCCTGTTCGGCGCGCAGCTCGACGCGTGCGTCCGCGAGCAGGCGTTCGGCGGCGCGGACGGCGTGCGCGACGCGCCGCCGCGGGCGGCGGGTCGGCGGGCAGCAGGCAGGGCCGTCCGATAGGTTGCGCGCCGTGCTGCTCGCGCTGACCGCCGGCCAGAAGCTCGGCCTCGCGCTCGTCGCGGGCATCTTCATCCTGTTCGCCGTCGCGTCGTCGTGGCTCCTGCCGCGCCGGAACCCGAACTTCCCGGGGTCCCGCGTCGGTCTGTTCTCCGTCGTGAGCGCGCTGCTCGCGGTGGCGATGGTCGGCGCGATGCTCTTCCTCGCCGTCGAGGGCGAGGAGGAGGCGCATCCCGCCGAGGCGACGCGCACGACCGGCGAGCACGCCGAGACGGAGCCGCCCGCGGGCGGCGGCGCGGAGGGCGAGGAGGGCGACCCCGAGGCGGGGGCGGAGGTGTTCGCGAGCGCCGGGTGCGGCGGCTGCCACACGTTCGAGCCCGCCGGGACGAGCGGGACCGTCGGCCCCGACCTCGACGAGGCGCGCCCGTCGTTCCAGGACGCCGTCGAGACGGTGACCAACGGCCGGGGCGCGATGCCGGCGTTCCGGGACCAGCTCTCGGCGGAGCAGATCCGCGACGTCGCCGCGTACGTCGCGCGCGACCGCTAGGCGAAGAGGCGATCGAGCTCGTCGAGCTCCGCCGGCGTCAGCGGGAGCTCGAGCGCGCGCACGGCGGGCTCGAGCTGGGCGGGGCGGCGCGGGCGGGTGACGACCGACGTGACGCGGTCGTCCGCGAGCAGCCACGCGAACGCGACCGTCGCGCTGTCGACGCCGCGCGCCGCCGCCAGCTCCGCGAGCCGGTCCAGCGCGTCGTAGACGCGGTCGGCGCGCAGGTGCTCGTACGGCTCCGGCCGGAGCGTCATCCTCGACCCGCCGGGCGGCGGCTCGCCGCGGCGGTACCTGCCGGCGAGCCAGCCGCCGGAGAGCGGCCCGAAGGGCGTGAACCCGAGGCCCCGTCGCTCGCACAGCGGCAGGAGCTCGCGCCCGGCTGCGCGGTCGAGCAGCGAGTACGAGTTCTGCACCCACTCGAACCGCGCGAGCCCGAGCCGCTCGCTCGTCGCCAGCGCCTCCTCGAGGTACGCCGCGTCGACGTTGCTCGCGCCGATCGCGCCCACGAGTCCCTCGCCGACGAGCGCGTCGAGCGCCGTCAGAGACTCGCTGAGCGGCGTCTCGGGATCGGGCTCGTGGATCAGGTAGAGGTCGACGCGGTCGACGGCGAGGCGTTCGAGGCTCGCGTGGAGCTCGCGGCGGATCCGGTCCGGCGCGAGGCCGCGGTCGTGCGGGTCCCCGGTGACGGAGTGGAACACCTTCGTCGCGAGCACCGGCCGCCGCCGATGCGCGCGCATCCACTCGCCGATCCACGTCTAGCTGCGTCCGCCGCCGTACGACGCGGCCGTGTCGAACATGCGGATGCCCGCGTCCCAGGCCGCGTCCATCAGCTCGAACGCCTGCTCGCGCGTCTCTCCCTGCCCGAAGAGCTCCGGGGCGGAGCCGATCCCGCCGAAGTTCCCGCACCCGAGCGTCAGCCGCGTGACGCCGACGCCCGTGCCGCCGAGCTCCCGCTCCTCCACGACGAGCAGCGTACGTAGCGGGACGATCCAGCGGAGAAGGAGGGATTCGAACCCTCGAGGCAGGGATTGACCCCACCTAACGCCTTAGCAGGGCGCCGCCTTCAGCCACTCGGCCACTTCTCCGTGCGAGGCGAGTGTACCGCAGGTCGGCGCGGGCTCCCGGGTGCCGGACCAAAGAGAAAGCCCGCCGCAGTGCCGCAGACGGGCTTTTCATGCCGGGGGGATGAGGGGGAGAACCGGCCTCCTCACTATGCCTGAACGTCGGCTGGAGGCATGCCCCGGATGGGGGAATCCGAACAGTCCTTAACGCGGCCGCAACGGAGGCCCGGGGCGACCGTTGCCGGTCTCCCCGGGCCCAAGGCGGAGAGGGCGGGATTTGAACCCGCGACGCGCCTTTCGACGCGTACGCGATTTCCAGTCGCGCTCCTTCGGCCGCTCGGACACCTCTCCCGGGTGCGCAGGGCGCGGTTCGCATTAGAGCAGAGAGCCGCCGGCGCCGTCCGGCCCGCGCGGGGCGATGGGCTACTCTTCCTGTCCGCCGCGGAGGGGTGGCAGAGCGGTCGAATGCGGCGGTCTCGAAAACCGTTATCCGTCGTTAGGCGGATCGAGGGTTCAAATCCCTCCCCCTCCGCCTCCAGGAGCCCCGGCAACGGGGCTCTCTTCGTGCGAACGTTTCGATCGCGCCAGCGCCGGAGAGGAACGCGCCGCAGTGGCAGCTGCGGCGTTCGTCCCGGTGTCCGATCGCGCGCGGTGGGCGGTGGTCGCGCTCGTCGCCGCGGTGATCGTCGACGCGGTCGCGGTCGTCTCGGACCTCGCCGAGCTCTCGCTCCTCGCACGCGTCGAGGCCGGTGACGCGAGCGACGCCGAGGTCGCGGCGAACGACCTGCGGCAGGGGCTGATCGGCCTCCTCCAGCTCGTCCTGCTCGTCGTCACGGCGGTGCTGTTCATCCGCTGGTTCCACCGCGCCTACTCCAACCTCGACGCGCTCGGCCGCGAGCGGCGGTGGGCGACGTGGTGGGCGATCGGCGGCTGGTTCATCCCGATCTGGAACCTCTTCCGGCCGAAGCAGATCGCGAACGACGTCTGGCGCGCGTCGAGCCCAGCGGGCGACGACGACCCGCCGGCGCTCTACGCGCTGTGGTGGACGGCGTGGCTGGCGTCGCTCCTCGTCGGCAACGCGGCGGCGCGGCTCCTCTTCGGTGCGGAGGAGATCGGCGAGCTGCGCGCGGCGGCGACCGCGTACACGATCGCCGACGCAGCGAGCGTCGTCGCGGGCGTCCTCGCGATCCTCGTCGTCCGCCGCACGACGGAGCGCCACGACGCGGCCGGCGCCGCACGCGCCGCGGACGAGCAGGCGATCCGCGCGACGGACGCGTAGCGCGCGCCGCGTCGGCGTCGCTCAATGCGCCTCGCCGACCGGCCACGTCGCCGCCTCGGCCGCGTCCATGCGGCGCTCCATCAGCACCGCGAGCCAGATCGAGAGCTCGAAGAGGAGGAGCATCGGCACCGTCTCGAGCACGAGCGACACCGGGTCGACGGTCGGCAGCGCGACGGCGACGACGACCATCAGGAACATCGCGATCCGGCGGTTGCGGCGGAGCTGGGCCGAGTCCACGACGCGGAGCCGCACGAGCCCGAGGATGAAGACGGGCAGCTGGAAGACGAGCGCCATCCCGAGGAGGGCGAGGACGACGAACGAGTAGTAGTAGGCGGCGCGGATCTGGACGTCGTAGAGCTCCGCGTCGAACTGGGTCAGGAACCCGAGGGCGCGCGGCAGCACGACGACGTACGCGAACGCGAGCCCGCCCGCGAACAGCACCGTCGAGAGGAGCGCCAGCCGCGTGACGACCCGCTGCGAATTCTCGTGGACCGCCGGTGCGAGGAAGCTCCAGAGCTGGTGGAGCAGCACGGGCAGCGCGACCGCGACGGCGGCCGCGAGGCTGACCTTGATCGCGGTGAAGAACGGCTCCGTGACGCCGAATGTCACGAGCCTCCGCCCCTCGGGGAGAGGCCGCGTGAGGAGCTCGATCAGCTCCGCGTGGAACGCGAACGTGAAGGCGAAGGCTGCTCCGACGGCGAGGCCGACGATCAGCAACCGCGCACGCAGCTCTCCGAGATGGTCGACGAGCGCCGCCTCCTCGCCGTGCTGGAGGCGGCGCGGCAGGCGCCGGCGGATCACGACGGCCCGGGGGCTACGCGGCGGGGTCGCGGTCGCGCACGACGGCGGTCGGCAGGTGCGCGGGGACCGGGGCGAGGCGCTCGGGCGCCGGCTCCGCGCGCGGCTCCTCCTTCGACGAGGAGATCGAGTCCTTGAACTCGCGCATTCCGCGTCCGAGCGAGCGACCCATCTCGGGCAGCCGCTTCGGGCCGAAGACGACGAGCGCGACGAGCAGGAGGATCAGGATCTCGAGGGGTCCGATGCCGGGCATCTCAGTTCTCGCTTTCGTTGGGGTCGAACGACATTCGGCGGGCGCGCGCGATCGGTTCGGACGCGCTCAGCGGATCGTCACCGGCGTGCCCACGGGGAGGAGACGCGCGAGCCGGAGCGCGTCGTCGTTGCGCAGCCGCACGCACCCGTTGGAGACGCGGCCGGGAATGAGGTGCGGGAGGCTCGTTCCGTGGATGCCGATGAACCCGCCGCCCGGCCACTCCGTCCGGACGTACGAGCGCGCGCTCGTCCCGAACGCGACGGGGCCGTAGAACGGGTCGGTGCTGTCGATCCGGACGCGGACGTAGAACTCGCCCTTCGGCGTCGGCGACCAAGGCGCGCCGACTCCCGCGCGCGCGCGCCAGACGACCTTGCCGCGCCGGAACAGCATCGCCTCCTGCCGGTCGCGGTCGACGACGAGCCGGGTCGTCACGGCGGTGTAGCCGCCGAGCGCCGAGCGCGGCACCCACCCCGTCTGGTTGTTCGGCAGGATCGGCAGGCGCACGCGGACCCACAGGCGCCCCTCCGCCTCGGTGCGCTCGAGGACGACGACGAGGTTCGTCGTCGCCTCCGGAGTCCGTGTCTCGAGCTGCGCCACCCGCCGCGCCGCCGCGCTCGGCCGCGCCCGGACGACGACGCGGCGTGCGACCGGCGCCCACCGGGTCGTGTGGCCGCGCGACAGCGGGAAGACGCGCGGCCGCGTGTCGACCGTCCACCGGTGCTCGGCCGGGCTCTCGTCGGCGGCAACGTCCGTCACCGCGCGGACGCGGAAGACGTGCGCTCCGTCGTTGAGCTTCGAGTACCGCACCCGCGGGGGGCATCGCAGGAACGGCCCGTCGTCGATCGAGCACTCGAACGCCGCGTCGGCGTCGTCCGACTCGAAGGCGAAGTGCGCGACGCGTGCCGGTGCGACCGCCGCCGGCGCCCGGACGATCCGCGTCTCGGGCGCCGGCGACGCGTCTCCCGACCCCGCCGCCGGAGCCTCCGGCGGCGGCTCCTGTGCCGGCTCGCCCTCGGCTGCCGCCGGAGCGGCGAGCACGAGGGCGAGCGCGGCGAGGATGAGGCTCAGCCGGTGAACAGCGGCCTCCCGCCGGCCACCGTCGTCACCGGCCCTGCGATGAACCGGGTCTGGGCGACCGCCGCGAGGACCTGCTGGAGCGTCAGCGGCTGGTCGAAGGCGTTCGGCGCCGGGTTCCGCCCCGCGAGGTCGCGGATCCACCCGGCGTGGCGAGCCTCGACGGAGTGCACCGCGAGTGCGGCGGCGAGGATCGAGCGCGTGTCGATCCGCGGCGCCTGCCCCTTGTACGCGGCGACGCCCGTCTCCTCGAGGACGATCGCGGTCGCGACGAAGCTGCTCTGGTTCTCGGTCGTCCCGCGGAAGTTGAACCGCGGCTTGCGGACGGCCGCCCGCCCGAGCGCGCGCCCGATGAACTGCGCGTGGATCCGCTCGTGCTCGCCGACGACGCGGGCGAAGCGGAGCACGTCGCCGCGCAGCGCGCCCATGCGGAGCGCCTCGGCGTAGAACTCGGCCTCGAGGAACTCCAGCGTCTGCGCGAACTGGAGGATCGCCACGTCGGTCGCGGTCTGCGCCCGCGCCTCCTCCGGCACCATCAGCGAGCCGAGTCCGGCGAGCGCGCCGCCGAACAGTGCGCCCTTCGCGAGGAACGCGGCGCGGGAGTCGCCGGCGACCTTCTCCGCCGCCTCCTGGACCGCCCCGTCGGTGTCGACGGCTTCGATCGTGATCTGGTCGGACATGTGTCTCTGTCTCCCTTCGACTGCTAGCTCTGGATGAAGCCGGTCCGACGGACGCGCGCCTCGACCTGCGCCTTCGTCAGCGGCTTGTCGAACGGGCTCGGCGCGGGCTGCCGGCGGAGGATGTTCCTGATCCACGCCGCCTGGCGTGCCTCGACCGAGACGATCTGCCCGGCCGCGGCGAGCGCTCCGCGGGTGAGGTTCGGCCCCTGCCCGTTGTACGCCGCGACGCCGGTGTCCTCGAGCGTCATCGCGACCGCCTGGAACATCGCCTGGTTCTCGGTCGCCTCGCCGAAGTCGAAGCGGGGCTTCCTGCGGGCGGCGCTGCCGAGCGTCCGCTGCAGGAACCGCGCGTGGGCGGCCTCGTTGCGGGCGACGACGCGGGCGAACGCGAGCGTCTCGCCGCTGAGCGAGCCGCTGCGAACCGCGCGCCCGTAGAACTCCTCCTCGAGGAACTCGAGCAGCAGCGCGAAGTTGAGGATCTGGACGTCCTGCGCCGGGGACGGGGCCCCGAGCGCGAGCTTCGGGAAGCCGCCGAACATGACGCCGCCGGCGAGGAACGCCCCGCCGCCGAGGACGGCCTTCTTCAGGAAGCTCGCGCGTGAATCGGCCGCGGCTTCGTCGAGCGCCTCTCGAATCGCGCCGTCGGCGTCGACGACTTCGAGAGAGAGAACATCGGACATGGCAGAACTCCCCGTTCGGAGGGTGGCTCGCCAGCCGACGAGCGCGTTGTCGCCCGCGCGCCTGCGCCTAAACCTGCGAGCGATCGAACCGCTCTCGCACGCTCGCCGAATACCGGGAGCGGGGACGGCGGCACCGATACCGGTTCGCCAGCCGACGGCCGCCGTTCCCGCGGCCTCTCTCGGCCTCCCGGCCCGCGCCTTCCGGGCGTCAGTGGTGCGCGTGGGCGAGCGCGTGCCCGCGGCCGCGCCGGAGCAGGGCGTAGTTCACGGGAAAGGCGACGAGCCACGCGACGCCGAGCGCGAACGCGAGGCTGCCCCAGAAGAGGAGCGACGCTGGCCCTGCGTCCATCGCCCCCGGGACGAGGAGGATCACGCCGTTGTCCACGAGCTCCATCACCGTGATCGACACCGAATCCGCGGCGAAGGCGATCCCGAGCGCCGCGCGGACCGCGAGGCCGGCGCGGAGGAGCGGTACGAGCGTGAGCGCGTAGCCGAAGAGGAACGCGAGCGCGACCGCGAGCGCGATCGTCGCGAGCGTGCTCCACCCGAGGAGGCTTCCGATCGTCAGCCCAAGCACCTCGCCGATCGCGCAGCCCGTCAGGCAGTGCGTCGTCGCCGACACGGCGAGCCGCAGGAGTGACCTGCGCCTCGCGCGGTCGCCGGGGTGCGCGTCGTGGGCCATGGCGCACACGATACCCCCCAGGGGTATAGCCCGCAAGACCGTTGCGGCGTGCCGCTGTAGCGTTCCGCCATGGCCTCGCCGTTCGTCGAGCTCGACGTCGAGGGCCGCACCGTCAAGGTGACGAACCCCGACAAGGTGTACTTCTCGGCCCGCGGCGAGACGAAGCTCGACCTCGTCCGCCACTACCTCGCCGTCGCCGACGGGATCGTCCGGGCGCTGCGGAACCGCCCGACGTACCTGAAGCGCCATCCCGACGGCGCCGAGAGCGAGGCGATCTACCAGAAGCGCGTCCCGCAGCACCGGCCGGAGTGGATCGAGACCGCGCGCGTGACGTTCCCGTCCGGGCGCCACGCCGACGCGCTGTGCGTGACCGAGGTGGCGCAGGTCGCCTGGGCGGCGAACCTGGGCACGCTCGACTTCCACCCGTGGCCGGCGCGCGCCGCCGACGTCGACCACCCCGACGAGCTCCGCATCGACATCGACCCGCAGCCGGGGACGGGGTTCGCCGAGGCGAAGCGCGTCGCCGCGGTCGTGCGGGAGGTGCTCGACGAGCTCCGCTTCGTCGGCTGGCCGAAGACGTCCGGGAACCGCGGCATCCACGTCTACTGCCGCATCGAGCCGCGGTGGGAGTTCCCCGTCGTCCGCCGCGCGGCGCTCGCGTTCGCGCGCGAGGTCGAGCGGCGGCTCCCCGAGCTCGTCACGACCGCGTGGTGGAAGGAGGAGCGCGGCGAGCGCGTCTTCATCGACTACAACCAGAACGCGCGCGACCGGACGATCGCCTCCGCCTACTCCGTGCGCGCGCGGCCGGACGCCACCGTCTCCGCGCCCGTGACGTGGGAGGAGCTCCCGGACGCGGAGACCGAGGACTTCACGCTCGCGACGATGGCGGAGCGCTTCGCGCGGCTCGGCGACGTGCACGCCCGGATCGACGACGACGTGTGCGACCTGCGGAGGCTGCTCGAGTGGGTCGAGCGGGACGAGGCGGAGGGGCTCGGCGAGGCGCCGTACCCGCCGAACTTCCCGAAGATGCCGGGCGAGCCGCGGCGGGTGCAGCCGTCGCGGGCGCGGCGCGACGTGCGCTAGTCGGCGCTCGCGCCGTCGATCGCCTCGGCGGCGTGGAAGCGCATGTAGCCGCAGGTGCCGCAGCAGACGCCGTAGACGTCGATGCGCGGGTTCTCCGCGGCCGTGAAGGAGAGGAAGCTCAGCCGCTCCTGAAGCCTCCTCGCCGGCTTCAGTCGCCGGAGGCGAGCAGGCTCTCGAACGTCGGGTCGTTCGGGTTCCGCGGCGGGCGCAGCTCGCGCCACGTGCAGTCCTCGGGCGCCTTGTCGTCGCGGAAACGGATCAGCTTCGTCCCGTGGCGGAAGCGGTCGCCCTGCACCTTGTCGTACCGGACCTCGGCGACGAGCTCGGGGCGGAGCGGAGACTCCTCCAGCTCGCCCGTGCCCCAGCGGTTCGGCTCGGAGAAGCGACGCTCGGGCGCGTCGCGGAGCAGTGGCGCGATTCGCGCGAGAACCTCGTCGTGCCGGCGAGCGCCGATCGCGGCCGAGCCGACGTAGTCGACGTCTCCGTCGTCGCGGTAGAGGCCGAGCAGGAGCGTCGCGAGGTGCGTCGGCTTCGCCTTCCAGCGGACGCCGACGACGACGCAGTCGGCGGTCTTGTACGGCTTCACCTTCGTGACGGCGTCGCGCGAGCCCGGCCGGTACGGCGCGCCGAGGCGCTTCGCGATCACGCCGTCGAGCCCCGCTGCCTCGAACGTGTCGAGCCAGCCGCGGGCGCGCTCGGTGTCGCGCGTCGCAGGCGAGAGCCGGAAGCCGCCGCCGATCCGCTCGAGCTCCGCGCGACGCTCCGCGAGCGGGCGCTCGTGCACCGGCGCGCCGTCCCAGAGGAGCACGTCGAAGACGACGAACTCCGCGGGAATCTCGGCGCTCAGCCGCCGGATCCGGCTTTCCGCGGGGTGGAGGCGCATCTGCATCGCGTCGAAGTCGACGACGCCGTCGCGGGCGATCACGATCTCGCCGTCCAGCGCCGAGTGGGGCGGGAGCAGGTCGCCGAGGGGGCGCAGCTCGGGGAAGTAGCGGAGCAGCGGCCGCTCCTTCCGCGACCACAGCGCGAGCTCGCCGGTGTCGTTCTCGAGCACGCCGCGGAAGCCGTCCCACTTCGGCTCGTACTGCCAGCCGTCGCCGACCGGGAGCTCCGACACGAGCTCCGCCTCCATCGGCGGGAAGGGGACGTTTGCGCCCGGCATGCCGCGGAACGGTAACGGGTGTGAGCGAGCTCGACGGGGTCTGGACGGCGCACCGCGAGAGCGGCGCGCTGCCTCCGATGCTGGGCGTCCGCAAGCGCATCGCCGGCGACCGCGGCGTGACGCTGGCCGGGCCGGCGCGGCTGCCGTTCCGCGTCGAGGGGCTGACGCTGCGCTACGAGCCGCCGCTGGTCGGGCTCGTCGACGAGCTCGCTCCCGAAGGAGAAGGCTTCCGCGGCCGCACGCTGCTGGTGGGTCGCGAGATCGGAACGTTCACGCTCAGGAGGTTGACGATGGCGGAGATGACGGCGTACCTCACGAAGCATCTCGACGAGGCGTATGCGATGGAGCAGAACGTCCTGCGGATGCTCGACGGCATGATCGAGACGACGGACGACCCGGGGATGGTCGACGCGCTCGAGCACCACAAGCACGAGACGCAGGACCACGCGCGCTGGGTGAAGGAGCGGCTCGAGGCGCACGGCGCCGACACGTCGAAGGTGCGCGAGGCCGGCGGGATCCTCGGCGCGCTGGCGAAGATGCCGCTCGACCTCGTCCGCGGCGAGAAGGCCGGACGCAACGCGCGCGACGGCTACGCCACGGAGCACATGGAGATCGCGAGCTACGAGCTCCTGAAGCGGTACGCGCAGGCGGCCGGCGACGAGGAGACGGTCGAGGTCTGCGACCGGATCATCGAGCAGGAGCGCGCGATGGCGGAGCGGATCGCGTCCAGCTGGGACGTCGCGGCGGAGCAGTCGATGAAGGACGAGGGCGTCCCCGTCTGACCGGACGTCTGCGGAAGGGTCGACGAAGGGCGCCCGTGAGGGCGCCCTTCGTCCAGCCGCCAGCGGTTCGCGCCGGCGGCTAGTTCAGCCAGGGCGCGAGGAACCGCTCGATGTCGCGGCACCCGCGCGGGTGCTCGAGGCGGGCGCGCACGAGCTTCCCCTCGACGACGACGAGCGTCGGGACCTTCTCGACGCCGAACCGGTCGACGAGGTCGGGCCGCGTCTGCTCCTCCACGCGGTAGAGGCGGAACGTGCCGTGGTTGCGGCGGCGCTGGAGCACCTGCGCCAGGAATCCCTCGACGCGCCGGCAGTGGCCGGAGAGCGCGGAGTGGAAGAAGACCAGCTTCGGCTGGTCGGAGGTCTGCGGCTGGGTGGTCGACAAGGGCTTCTCCTCACCTCCGTGTACGACTCGGCGGACGGCGGGGACACGGCCTGTCGCAGTTCTGTCTTACCCCCGCGGTCGCCGGTCCTAACGTCCGTCGTGGTTAATGTCCGTCCGTGCGGCGCGTCGCGGTCACCGGGCTCGGAGCGGTCACGCCGATCGGGCTCGACGCGCCCTCGACCTGGGCTTCCGCGCTCGCCGGACGGAGCGGGATCGACTTCATCCGTTCGTTCGACGCGACCGGCTTTCCGGTTCGGATCGCCGCCGAGGTGAAGGACTTCGACCCGGCCGGCGTCGCGTCTCCGAAGGAGGTGCGGAAGCTCGACCGCAACGTGCTGTTCGCCCTCGCGGCCGCCAGGGAGGCGGTCGGAGACGCCCGACTCGACGGCTTCGACCCGACGCGCGTGGGGATCGTGCTCGGCTCCGCGATCGGCGGGTTCCTCGGGATCATGGAGCAGGACGAGGTGCTGCGCGAGCGCGGCCACGAGCGCGTCTCGCCGAACTTCCTCCCGAACGTGCTCGTCGACTCGGCGAGCGGCCAGGTCGCGATCTCGCTCGGGATCCGCGGGCCGAACTACGCGGTCGTCTCCGCGTGCGCGACCGGCTCCCACGCCGTCGGCGAGGCGGCGGAGCTGATCAAGCGCGGCGACGCCGACGCGGTGCTCGCGGGGGGCACCGAGGCGTGCATGCACCCGCTGATCCTGGCCGGCTTCTGCGCGATGCGCGGCCTCGCCGCCGAGGAGGAGCATCCGCCGCGAGCGTCACGGCCGTTCGACGCGACGCGCGCAGGCTTCGTGATGGGAGAGGGAGCGTGCGTGCTCGTGCTCGAGGAGCTCGAGGCCGCGCGGGCGCGCGGCGCGCGCATCTACGCGGAGGTCCTCGGCTACGGCGCCTCCAACGACGCGCACCACATGGCGCAGCCCGACCCGGACTCGGTCGGCGTGATCGAGATGATGCGCGCCGCGCTCCGCCGCGCCGGCGTCGCGCCGGAGCAGGTCGGCTACGTGAACGCGCACGGGACGTCGACGCCGCTCGGGGACGCGGCCGAGACGCGCGCGATCAAGGAGGTGTTCGGCGACCACGCGTACGAGCTCGCGGTCTCCTCGACGAAGTCGGTGACCGGCCACTGCTTCGGGGCGGCCGGCGCGGTCGAGGCGATGATGTGCGTGCTCGCGCTCCACCACGGGGTCCTCCCGCCGACGATGAACTACGAGCACCCCGACCCCGACTGCGACCTCGACTACGTGCCGAACGAGGCGCGGGAGGCGCAGGTGGAGGTCGCGCTCTCGAACGCGATGGGCCTCGGCGGCCACAACGGCTGCGTCCTGCTCGGTCGGTACGCGGACTAGGGCGCCACGGGACACGGCGGCGGCACGATGTGCACCGTCGCCCGCGCGGTGGCGACGCCCTTCGGGCCGACGGCCTGCACCTCGACGACGTGGGGCCCCGGCGTCTCCGCCGCCGTGTCCCAGACGCCCGCGTCGCCGCCGAAGGCGAACCGCGGCCCCGTCTGCGTGTCGCGGACGGCGCCGTCGACCGCGAACGCGACCCACCGCGCGCCGCGCGTCGTCTCCGCCTCCCAGCGGACGGGGCCGCAGACGACCTGTCCCTCCGCGAGGCCGAGCGACGTCACGGCGGGTGGCGGCAGCGACGGGTTCTGCACGGTCACGACGGCGGTCGAGGCGGTCACGCGCCCGTCCGGGAGCGTCGAGCGCACGGTGAGCGTGTGGCGGCCGTTCGCCTCGAAGGTCGTATCCCACCCGCGCGCGCCGGTGGCGAAGACGTACGGCGGCTGCGTCAGGGTCGCGCGCACGCGCCCGTCGACGCTGAACTCGACGCGCGCCGGCTGCGGGCCCGTCGGCACGGCCTCCCAGCGCACCCAGTCGGAGAGGACGGAGCCGATCCCGATCCCCGGGGTGGAGACCTCGAACGGCCGCGGCGGCGGCGTCCTCCCCGCGGCGTAGCTGCGCACGTACGCCATGTACCGGTCCCAGTCGAAGTGCGGCCCCGGGTCGCTCCGTCCCGAATAGCCGCCGAACCGCCCCGGCCGCCACGGGTGCGGGACCTCGTCGTGGCCGATCACGTGCCGGCGGTCGATCGGGAGCAGCCGGCTCCGGAGGACGGCGGCGGCGATCCGCGCCGAAGCGCGGTAGTCCGCGTCGGGGATCGTCCACGGCACGTGTGCGTAGCCCTCGTGCTCGATCCCCACCGATCGGCGGTTCATCCACCCGTTCCCGGCGTGCCACGCGCTGCGGGTGAGCGGCACCATCTGCGTCGACGCGCCGCCGCGGCCGACGACGTAGTGCGCCGAGACGCGCGCCTTCGGGTTCTGGAACCACGAGATCGCGCCCCAGTAGGAGCCTTCGATCGTGTGGATCACGACGTAGCGGATGAGCGTCGGCGAGCGGTAGCCGCGGTCGTAGTTCGACGGGCTCGCGGCCACGTACCGGTCCGCGTACGACGGCTCCGCCGCGGCGGCCGTCCCAGCGGGGGCGAGCAGGAGGAGCGCCGCCGCGACCGCCGCGCGCCTCACGACGCCACCGCCTCCGGCGTCAGCTCCGCGAGCGATCCGAGGACGACGTGCGCCTCCGCCAGCGCGTCGTCGCCCGGCGGAAAGCTCGGATTCGGGATCGCGAGCACGCGCATCCCGGCAGCCCGGGCGCTGCGGATCCCGCTGTGGGAGTCCTCGACCGCGGCGCACGCGACGGGGTCGACGCGGAGGCGCCGCGCCGCCTCGAGGTAGACGTCGGGGGCGGGCTTGCCGCGCGGCACCTCCTCGGACGACACGGTCGCCGCGAAGAACCGGTCGAGGCCCGAGAGCTCGAGCACGGCGTCGATGAGCGGCCGGTTCGACGACGACGCGACGGCGAGCGGCCACCGCCGCGCGAGGCGCGCGACCGCGTCCCCGGCGCCGTCGATCAGCGGCAGCGCGTCCCGGTAGCGCGCCTCCATCCGCCGCACGACCTCGGCGTTGATCTCCTCCGGTGCGTCTGCGATCCCCAGCTCCTCGTGCATGAACCGGCTCCATTCGACCGAGCTCATCCCCATCATGGCGCGCTGGGCGGTCGCGTCGTACCGCCCGCCGCGCTCGCGTGCGAACGCCTCGCGCACCTCGTCCCAGATCTCCTCCGTCTGGATGAGCACGCCGTCGAGGTCGAACACGACCGCGGCGATCACGCGACGCCCCGGTACGCGCCCTCGACGTACACGAGCCCCGCCGCGCGGCGGCCGAGCTCGACCGACAGCACCTCGCCGACGAAGAAGGCGTGGTCGCCGGTCGCGTGCTCGGCGACGGTGCGGCACTCGATCCACGCGAGCGCGTCCGCGAGGAGCGGCTCGGGGAGCGCGCTCTCGCGCGTGCGGATCCCCGTCCACATCGCGATCGGGGGGACGCTCGCCGCGAAGTGCCGCGCGACGGGGTCCTGGTCGAAGGCGAGGACGTTGACGACGAAGCGGCGCGCGTCGCGGAGGAGCAGGTGCGGCGAGCTGTCGACGCCGATCGAGACGCCGACGAGCGCCGGCTCGAGCGACAGCGAGACGAGCGACCCGACGGTGACGCCGAGGCGACGCTCGGCCGTCGCGAGCGTCACC
>Ga0247713_1000529_pt1 | contig 22744 bp, 16 predicted proteins | sample 21E_NmetaG_FD_189936 | JGI IMG/M metagenome (GOLD analysis project Ga0247713, IMG submission 189936) | Soil microbial communities from hillslope of Landscape Evolution Observatory, University of Arizona, Oracle, AZ, United States - 2-1-E_N | ecosystem: Engineered > Artificial ecosystem >... | reverse complement strand
CCCTCCGCCCGAGCCCGAGATCCTCGACACCACCCCGGTCGACCTGCACGACGCCGACGCCGACCTCGACGGCGCAGACGACACCCCCGCCGAGGGCAGGCGGCGCGTCGCCCGCCGGCGCCGGCGGAGCGGGTAGCGGGCCGCCAGGATGCGAATCGGCTTCGACGGCACCCCCCTGCTCGGCGCCAAGACCGGTGTGGGTTGGTACACCCACGAGCTCATCGACGCGGTGGCCAAGGTGTCGCCCCAGGACAAGATGGTGGTGTTCCCCATCTCCTGGCGGACGGCCCGGTACCTGAAGCTCGACCCGCCCCACCGGCCCAACGTGGCCGTGGAGCGCAAGCTGGCGCCGGCCCGCCCACTGTGGGCCATGTGGGACCGGGTGCAGTTCCCGCCCGTGGAGTGGCTGGTCGACTGCGACGTCTTCCACGCCACCAACTTCATCGCCCCACCGTCGCGCAAGGTGCCGGTCGTGGTGACCGTGCACGACATCAACTTCGTCCATCGGCCCGAGGCGGTGACCCCGGGCGTGCGCCGGATGGCCCGGCTGCTCCCCGACATACTCCGCCGGGCGGCCGCCATCATCACGGTCTCGAGCTTCACCCGCCAGGAAGTCGTCGCCTGGCTCCCCGAGGTCGCCGACAAGGTGACGGTCATCCACAACGGCAGCCACGCCCGGGCCGCGCCGGCGATCGGCCCCGACGGCGACGGCAGCCCGCCGTACGCCCTCATGCTCGGCACGCTCGAGCCCCGGAAGAACCTGCCGCTGGCCCTCGACGCGCTGCGCATCCTGCGCCAGCGGGGGGTCGACCTGCGCCTGGTGCTGGCCGGCGGCAGGAGCAGCCTGCTGGACGTGCCCGCCCTGCTCCGCAAGCGGGGCCTGGGCGAGCCCGAGGTCACCCGCACCGGCTACGTCGACGACGCCCGGGTGTCCGCCCTGCTGGCCGGCGCCCGGGTGCTGGTCTTCCCGTCGCTCTACGAGGGGTTCGGCATGCCCCTGCTCGAAGGCATGGAGGCCGGCGTGCCGGTGGTCGGGGTGCGGGCCGGCGCCACACCCGAGACGGTGGGCGACGCCGGCCTCCTCGTCGAGCGGGGCGACGCCGAAGCCTTCGCCGACGCCATGGAGCAGGCCGCCTTCGACGAGAGCGTGCGGGCCCGCCTCATCCCCGCGGGCAAGGCCCAGGCGGCGAAGTTCACGTGGGAGCGGGCGGCGGCCACGACACTCGATCTCTACCGGCGGGTGAGCAGTCTCTAGTCCCGTGCGGGTCCTGGTCGTCGCCGAGCAGCTGCGCCGGCCGGTCGAGGGAGGCATCGGCACCTACGCCCGCGGGTTGCTGCGGGCCCTGGCCGCGCTGCGCGTGGACGTGACCATCTGGGCCAGCCGCGTCCCCGCCGCCGGCCCCGACCCGCTGGCCGCCCTCGGCCGGGTGGTGACGTCCCCGCTGCCGGCGCCGGCCCTGGTGCGGGCGTGGGACCGGGGCCTGGTCCGCCCGCCCGGCAACCCCGACGCCGTGCACGCCACGTCGTTCGCCATGCCGCCGGCGGGGCGGGCGCCGATGTCGGTCATGGTCCACGACCTGGCCTGGCGCCACTTCCCCGAGGCGTACCCGGACCGGGGCCGGCGCTGGCACGAGGCGGCGCTGGGCCGGGCCCTGGCCCGGGCGGGGCTGCTCATCGTCCCCTCCGCCACCGTGGCCGACGACCTGCTCGCCGCCGGCGCCCCCGCCTCGCGGGTCGAGGTCGTCGAGGAGGGGTGCGACCACCTCGCCGCACCCGACGACGACGCGGCCGGCGCCCTCCTGGGGCAGCTGGGCGTCACCGGCGACTTCCTCCTCACCGTCTCCACGCTCGAGCCGCGCAAGAACCTGCCCCGCCTCCTCGCCGCCTACGACGCCGTGCGCACCGAACTGCCGCCGCTGGTCGTCGTGGGGCCGGCGGGCTGGGGCCCCGAGGTCCGGCCGGGGCCCGGGGTCGTCCTGGCCGGCGCGGTGTCCGGCGGCACGCTCACAGCCCTCTACGGCCGGGCCCGGGTGATGGCCTACGTGCCATTACGGGAGGGCTTCGGCCTGCCCGTCGTCGAGGCCATGTCGTGCGGGGCCCCGGTCGTCGCCAGTGCGGTGCCCAGCGCCGGCGGCGGCGCGCTCGAGGTCGATCCTTTCGACGTCGACGCCATCGCCGGCGCCCTCGTGCGGGCGGCCACCGGCGACGGCCTGCGGGCCGACCTGGTGGCGGCGGGGAAGGCCCGCGCCGGGGCGCTCACCTGGGACCAGGCAGCGCGCCGCCACCTCGAGCTGTGGAAGATGATGGTCGGATGAGCAACCGGGTGCGGGTCGCCCTCGACGCCAGCGCCATCCCGGAGCCTCCGGGTGGCGCCGGCCGCTACGTGCTGGCGCTGGCCGGCGAGCTGGCCCGCCGCCACGACGTCGACCTCGCCGTGGTGAGCAGGACCGGCGATGCGGCCCGGTGGCCGCCGCCGGTGGCGGCCAAGGCGCCGGCGTTGCGCCCCCTCCGGCTGGGGTGGGAGCAGGTCGGTCTGCCGCGGGTGGTGCGGGGGCTGGGCGTCGACGTCCACCACGGGCCCCACTACACGGCGCCGCTGGCCCTCGGCCTGCCCTCGGTCGTCACCATCCACGACCTCTCCTTCTTCACCCATCCCGAGTGGCACCAGCGCACCAAGGTGGCCTTCTTCAGGGGGGCCATCCGGACGTCGGCCCGCCGCGCCGCCGCCCTCATCGCCGTCAGCGTCGCCACCGCCGACCTGCTCGACCAGCGGGTCGGGCCCCGGGTGCCCGTCCACGTCGTCCCCCACGGCGTCGACCACAGCCGGTACCACCCCGACGACGCCGGCGACGACGCCGCCTTGGCCCGGGCCGGCGTGCGCCCGCCCTACGTCGTCTTCGTCGGCACCCTGGAGCCCCGCAAGGACGTACCCACGTTGATCCGTGCCTTCGACCGCATCGCCGGCGCCCAGCCGGACCTGACCCTCGTGCTGGCCGGCGCCCCGGGGTGGGCGGCCGGCGCGGTGGACGCCGCCGTCGCCGGCGCCGCCCACGGCGACCGGGTGCGGGTGACCGGCTACCTGCCCGAAGCCGACCTGCCCGCCCTGCTGCGCCAGGCCGCTGCGGTGGCCTACCCGTCCCTGGAGGAGGGCTTCGGCCTGCCCGTCATCGAGGCCCTGGCCTGCGGGGCGCCGGTGGTCACCACCGTGGGCACGGTGATGGAGGAGGTGGCCGCCGGCGCCGCCTTCCTGGCCCCGCCGGGCGACGACTTCCGCCTGGCCGGCGCCCTGGAGGCGGCCATCGAGGGCGACGCCGAGCGCCGGGAGCTCGGCCTCAAGGTGGCCGCCCGCCACACGTGGGAGGCGTCGGCGGCGGCCCACGCCGACGTGTACCGGTCTGTGACCTGAGGCGTGGCCGTCAGTTGAGCGTGGGATCCGCCGGGTAGGCGGCGAAGAGGGCCAGGGCGCCCCGTTGGCGGCGTAGCACCGCCGACCAGAGCCGCTCGGGCGCCGGCGACAGCGGGTCGGCGGGGTCGGCGTCGACCACGAACCAGCCGCCGTCGGCGATCTCCCCCTCGAGCTGGCCCGGCCCCCAGCCGGCGTAGCCGGCGAAGACCCTGATCTCCTCCAGGCGGGGAATGGCCTCGTCGGGATCGCTGTCGAGGTCGAGGGTGCCCATCGGGGTGCCGGGCATGAGCGGCTGCCAGCCCTCGGCCCCGCCGTATCGGCCCAGGCGGGCCAGGCAGACGGCGGCGCTCGGCGCCACGGGGCCGCCGATGAACACCACCGAGGGGTGGGCCGCGGCCCGGGCCCATTCGGGCAGCGGTTCGGCGACGTCGAGCTCGCTCGGCCGGTTCAGGACCACGCCGAGCGCCCCTTCGTCGCCGTGCTCGAGGACGAGGACGACGGTGCGCTCGAAGTTGGGGTCGCCCAGGTTGGGCGTGGCCACCAGCAGGCGGCCCTTGAGGACCTCGTCCGTCACCTGCCCTGCCCCAGCAGGGCGCGGCGGGCGCTGTTGGCCGCCGCCCGCGCCTGGCCGGCCAACGGCCGGAGATCATCGGGCAGCTTCGCCACCAGGTCGTCGAGCACGGGTTCGACTTTCCCGTCCATCTCGTCGGCCAACCGGGCCAGCTCCTTCTGGAGGTCCCGCCGGCGGACCTGGAGCTGCTGGAAGCCGAGGATGCCGAAGCCCACCGCGGTGTAGAGGGCGTCCCGGAGACCGGCGTCGGCGTCGTCCATCCCCTCCAGGAAACCACGAGTGCTCGGCGGAAAACGAACGAGTGGAGGTGCCGGAGCCGCTCTCCGCGGTCCGACTACCCTCTGGGGTCACGCATGGATCCGCAGCCATCCGCACCTCCTCTCGTCGCGGTGGTCGTGGCCGACGAACCCGGGGAGTGGTTCGAAGAAGCCCTACAGGCGGTGGGCTCCCAGGACTACCCGAACCAGTCGGTCCTGGTCATCGACGGTGCCGGTCGCGAAGACCTCGGCCCCCGGGTGGCCGCCGTCCTCCCCGATGCTTTTCTCCGGCGGCCCGAGCGCCGCGGCCGGACGCCCGGCTTCGCCTCCGCCGCCAACGACGTGCTGGAGACCGTCCAGGGCGCCGCCTTCCTGGTCTTCTGCCACCACGACGTGGCCCCCGAGCCCGACGCCCTGCGGCTCCTGGTCGAGGAGTCGCTGCGATCCAACGCCGGCATCGTGGCGCCCAAGCTGGTCGACTGGGACCGTGACGACCGGCTGCTGAGCGTCGGCCTGTCGGTCGACAAGACGGGCGCCACCATGCCGCTCGTCGACCGCGGCGAGCTGGACCAGGAGCAGCACGACTCGGTACGTGACGTCTTCGCCGCCGCCTCCGCCTGCCTGCTGGTGCGGGCCGACCTCTTCGCCGAGCTCGGGGGCTTCGACCCGGCCATGGCCGACTACGGCGCCGACGTCGACCTGTGCTGGCGGGCCCAGGTGGCCGGCGCCCGGGTGGTCGTCGCCCCCGAGGCCCGAGTCCGCCACCGGGAGGCGGCCCGGGAGGCGCCCGGCGCCGACCCCGACCGGGCCCGGATGGAGCCCCGTAACCACATGCGGGCCATGCTCAAGAACTACACGTGGCTGCACCTGCTGCGTGTCCTCCCCCAAGCCGCCATCGCCACCGTGGTGGAGGCCCTCGTGGCCCTGGCCACCCGGCGTGGCCATGAGGCGCGAGCGCTGGTCGGCGCCTGGTTCTGGAACCTGCGCCGCCTCGGGGAGCTGCGACCGCTGCGCGCCGTCGTGCGCCACACCCGGGCCGTCCCCGACGCCGAGGTCCGCCGGCTCCAGGCGCGGGGCAGTTCCCGGTTCACCATGTACGTCCAGCGCCGGCTCCACGCCGAGGAACGGGCTCGGCATCTGGTGGAGGCCGGCCAGGAGCTGGTCTCATCGGTCGGCCAAGGCCCGGGCAAGGCCGCGGCCGTCCTCCTCGGCGTCCTGATCCTCGGCGTGCTCCTCGGGAGCCGCGACCTCCTGACCGGCCGGCTGCCGGCGGTCGGGCAGTTCGCCCCGTTCCCTCGACCCTCCACGCTGCTGACCCACTTCTTCGACGGCTGGCGCACGACCGGCATGGGGTCGACCGCTCCGGGGCCGCCGGCATTCGGCGTCCTCGGCGTCCTCGGGTTCGCCTTCCTGGGCCACATGGGGACGCTGGCCAAGCTGCTGGTGCTGGGGGCGTGGCCCGTGGCCGCCCTGGGCGCGTGGCGCCTGGGCCGGCCTCTCAACTCGACACTCGCCCGCCTTGCCGCGGTGATCGCCATCCTGGCCGTGCCCCTCCCCTACAACGCCCTGGCTCGCGGCCGCTGGGCCGGCCTGATCGCCTACGCGGCGATGCCGTGGTTCCTCCTCCTTCTCGCCCGCATGACCCGCATCGAGCCATTCGCCGGTGACGGCGAGGCCGGTGGCAAGCGGCGCCGCTCCGGGGAGCCGGCGTGGCGGTCCTACCTCCTGCTCGGCGTGCCGCTCGCCGCCGTCAGCATGTTCGCCCCGGGCATCGGCGTCTCGGTCCTGGTCGCCGGGGCGGGCATCTTCCTCGGCTCGCTGCTCGCCGGCGGCGCCGGCGCCGCCAGCCGGGCCGTGCGGGGAGCCGCCGGCGGCGTCGTCGTGGCCTTCATGCTCCTCCTGCCGTGGTCGGCGACCCTGGCCCTGCCCGGTGGCTGGTCGACCGTGGCCGGGGTGGGCCGGCTGGCCAGCCGGGCTCCCGGCCTCGGCACCCTGCTGCGGTTCCAGGTCGGCCCCATCGGCGCCGGCGTCTTCGGGTGGGCCCTGCTGGCGGCGGCGGCCACGCCGCTCCTCGTCGGCCGGGGCTGGCGGTTCGCATGGGCGGTCCGGTTCTGGACCGTCGCCCTGCTGGGTGTGGGGCTGGCGTGGGCCGGCGGCCGAGGCTGGCTGCCTGTCCGCCTGCAGGACCCCGAGCTCCTCCTGGCGCCGGCCGCCGCCGCCCTCGCCGGCGCCGTGGCCATGGGCGCCGCCGCCACCCAGGTCGACCTCCGGGGCTACCGCTTCAGCTGGCGCCAGGCTGCGCCTCTCGCCGGCGGCCTCGCCCTCCTCGCCGCCGTCCTGCCGATCCTCGGCGCCGTCCCCGACGGGAGCTGGCACGTCGCCACCGAGGAGGTGGCCCGATCGGTCGGCTGGATGCCGGCCCAGAGCGAGCAGGGCGCCTTCCGGGTCCTGTGGATCGGCGACCCCGACGCCCTGCCCCTCGACGGCTGGGACTTCAAGGGTGAGGACGGGGTGGCTTGGGCGACCTCACGCAACGGCCCGCCCGACGTCACCGACCTGTGGCCCGGTCCGCCGTCCGAGGCCACCCGGGCCATCGGCGACGCGGTCGCCGTCGCCCGCGGCGGCGGCACGGCCCGGCTCGGCCGGCTGCTGGCGCCCATGGCCATCCGTTACATCGTCGTCCCCAAGCAGCTGTCGATCGCCGACTCCGACCCCGAACAGCTCGACGTGCCCGCCGGCCTCACCCGCGCCCTCGGATCACAGCTCGACCTTCGCGTCCTCCCCTCCGATCCCGCCCTCGACGTCTACGAGAACGTCGCCTGGGGCCCGGCCCGGTCCCTCCTGACCGAAGCCGGCGCCGCCGCGGTGCGGGGCGACGCCACCGGCGGGGCCGATCTCACCGGGAGCCAACCGGTGCTGTCGGGCGCCGGCCCGGTGCGCTTCAGCGGCGAGCTTCCGAGCGCCGGCACGGTGCTGATCTCCGAGGCGCCGTCCGGGCGCTGGGAGCTCACCGTCGCCGGCGCATCGGCCAGCCGGGTCGACGCCTTCGGCGTGGCCAACGCCTTCACCGCCGGCGGCGCCGGCGCGGCCGAGGTCCGCTACCGCACTCCGCTGTACCGGTGGCCGCTCGCCCTGGTGCCCTTCCTGCTCTGGGCGTGCGCCGCCAGCCTCCTTTGGCGCACCCGTGCCCGCCCGGCGCCCCGAGAGGACGACACCCAGCTGATGCCCATCCTGACCACGGCCGGCGCCCGGTGAGCCGTCGCAAGAGGAAGGCGGAGGCGCGGTCTCAGCGCACGGCGCCGGCCCAGCCCGCCGGGCCGCGGGCCCTCCGGGCTCCCCGCACAACTCGCCTGCCGGCGATCGCGGTGCTGGCCGGCCTGCTCATCGCCGGCGGCATCGCCGATCGCGGCGTCGACCGGGCGTCCACCGACGGCTCCACGTCCATCAACGCCCAGGTGCCCATCGCCGCGCCGGCGTCGGCCCGGTCATCGGCGTGGTACTGCCCGGGCGTGCCGGTGGCCGGCGGGCTGGGCGAGAGTTCGGTCGTCGTGGCCAACGCCGGCAACCGCCGGCTCACCGGCACGGTGACGGTGTTCCCCGAGCGGGGCGAGATCCGCACGGCGCCGATAGTCGTCGGCCCGGCGGGCCGGGCCGCCGTGCGCCTTGCCGACGTGGTGACGGCCACGTTCGCGTCGGCCCTGATCGAGCTGGACGGGGGCGACGCGGTGGCCGAGGTCGCCACCGCCGGCGCCATGGGCGACAGCGTGGCTTCGTGCGCATCCTCGGCGTCGTCGTCGTGGTACTTCGCCGAAGGGGTGACGACCCGCGACGCCGGGGAGGTGCTGGCCGCCCTCAACCCCTTCCCCGACGACGCTGTGGTCGACGTCGTCTTCGCCACCGAGGAGGGCACGGTGAGCCCGCAGGCCCTCACCGGCCTGCTCGTCCGGGGCCAGGCTCTCACCCTCATCAACGTGGGCGAGTACGTCCAGCGCCGCGAGTCGGTGTCGGCCCGCGTGGTGGCCCGCACCGGCCGGTTGGTGGTCAGCAGAATCCAGACCTTCGACGGCTCCGCCGGCCGCAAGGGCGTATCGGTGGGCCTGGGCGCCGCCGCGCCGGGGCCGGTGTGGTACTTCCCGGAGGGGCTGGTGGCCGACGGCCTGGACGAGCGGTTCCTCATCTACAACCCCGGCGCCACCGAGGCCCAAGTCGAGCTGTCGCTCGCCCTCGACAGTGGCGAGGCTGAGCCCCTCCGGTTGACCATCCCCCGCGAGTCGCGCCTCACGGTGGACGCCGCCGAGGAGAGCCGCATACCCAAGAACGTCCCTCATGCGGTGACCGTGCGCTCGCTCGAGGGACCGCACGTCGTTGTCGAACGGGCGGTCGACGGGGCGCCGCCCAGCGCCCGGACCGGCCTGTCGATCACCCTCGGCGCCCGGCTGCCGGCGCTGCGGTGGGCGACCGCGGCCGGGCCCGCGGATGAGACGATGGACCAGTGGATCGTCGTGCAGAACCCCGGCGACCGTACCGCGAGGGTCACGCTGAACCTGCTGGCCGACGGCAGCGCGGCGCCGATCGGCAACTTCACTGCCGTCGAGGTCCTTCCCGGCCAGCGGCGGGCCCTCCACGTCAACGACGCGCTCAGGCGGGCCGCGGTGCCGGTCCTGCTGACCTCCACCCAGGAGGTGGTGGTGGAGCGCGCCGCCTACCGGGTCAGGGCCGCCGGCCTCGGCATGTCGATGGCCATCCCGCTGCGCTGAAGGCGCGGGCGGCGGCGGTGTCGTTACGCCGCGGACGGTGACATCGGATCCGCCACCATCCGATGCCCCCCGCTTGCCGTCCGCTGGGAATCCGCCGCCCGGGACCGATTGGGCATCCTGGCAAGTCCGAATGGGGCTTGCAATAGGTGAAATCGTCATCTACTCACGGGCGGCGATACTGGGCGGATGGAAAGGGTGCTGCTGGCGGCCGTGGTGATCGTCGTCGCCATTGTCGTGGCCGTGGTCCTGGAGCGCCGGCGGCCCGAGGCCCCGACGCAGGGCAACTGGGCCGTGCCGGCGCAGCTGGACCGGGCCGACTTCGCCCGGCCCGAGGCACCGTGGCTGGTGGCGGTGTTCACGTCGGCCACCTGCGCCTCCTGTGCCAAGGCGGTGGAGCGGGCCAAGGTCATGGCCAGCGACTCGGTGGCGGTCGAGGAGGCCGAAGTGAAGGCCCGTCCCGACCTGCACCGCCGCTACCACATCGACGCCGTGCCCATCATCGTGGTGGCCGACGCCGAGGGGGTGGTCCGCACGTCCTTCGCCGGCCCGCCGTCGGCCACCGACCTGTGGGCTGCGGTGGCCGGCGTCCGCGACGTGGAGCAGCCACCCGGGGCCTGAGAGGGCGACTGATAGTGTTCTAGGCTGCCCGTCGGCGGGGGTGTTGTCACACCGCAGGAGGATTCCCAGCGATGAAGATCAAACTCGTGTCGCTCGAGGACGGCATCACGTCCTGCGGCTTCCGCAAGATCGCCTCGTTCATCTCCCAGCTGAACACCGACACCGAGGCGTGCTACGTCTCCACCAACCAGTACCGGAGCCTGCTCGGCAGCATCAAGGGCTCCTTCGGCGGCAAGGGCGACATGGACGACGACGCCATCGACGAGATCGCCCACGGCCTGGCCGGCGCCGACCTGGTCGGCTACTCGTCCATGACCGGGTACTCGGATCTCACCAAGCGCATCGCCACCCGGGTCCGCCAGCTCAACCCGCAGGCGTACCAGATGTGGGGCGGGATCCACCCGATCATCCACCCCGAGGACGCCGTCGAGGCCGACGTCGACGCCATCTGCACCGGCGAGGGCGAGTTCGCCTTCGAGGAGTTCTACAAGCTCTTCAACGACGGCCAGGACTTCACCCACCTGCAAAACTTCTGGTTCCGGCACAAGGGCGACGTCATCCGCAACGGCTTTCGGCCCCTGATGACCACCGACGACATGGAGATCCTCCCCTTCCCCATCTACGGCAAGGGCGAGAAGATCTACGAAGCCGGCAAGGGGTTCCGGCCCATGGGCAAGGCCGACTACCTGCGCAACGACGGCCTCGGGTACGCCACCCTGTGGTCGATCGGTTGCCCGTTCCACTGCACGTTCTGCGGCAACACCAAGTTCATCGCCAACGACCCGGCGTACAAGAAGGTCCGCCACCCCAGCGCCCGCTACATCGTCGACGAGATCAAGGCCGTGCGCCGTCGGTACCCGCACGTCAGCCAGGTGAGCTTCCACGACGACAGCTTCATGGCCATCACCTACAAGGAGCTGGAGACCTTCGCCGAGCTGTGGAAGGCCGAGCTGGGCATCCCCTTCGCCGTCTACGGGGTCATCCCCAACTACGTCAAGAAGGACAAGTTCGAGATCCTGACCTGGGCGGGCATGAACCGGGTCCGTATGGGCATCCAGAGCGGCAGCGAGAACATGCTCGACTTCTACAAGCGGCCCACGCCCCCCGACCGCATCCGGGAGGCGGGCAAGATCATCGCCTCGTTCGCCCCCAAGTACCAGATCCCGCCGGCGTACGACATCATCATGGACAACCCGGTCGAGGAGCGCCAGGACGTCGTCGACACCCTCGAGCTGCTGTACGAGATGCCCCGCCCCTACACGCTCTACACCTACTCCCTCAAGGTCATCCCCAACACCGAGATGGAGAAGATGATGAAGGAGCGGGGGGTCGACATCGAGGAGATCTCGGCCAACTACTCGATGATCCCCCCGCGCATGGCGAACCTGCTCCTCTACGTGCTGGCGTTGCGCCGGCCGCCGCGGTGGTTCTTCGACTGGGCCCTCAAGCGGGTCCACGCCAGCAGCACGCCGCAGAAGGAGTACCCCAAGATCGGGATGCTCCTGCGGTCGCTCTACATCGGCAAGCGGGGCCTCGAGCACCTGCGCTTCATGGACTTCTCGATCATCCCCGGCTGGTCCGGCTACGTCCTGTGGCGGCTGGGCATCGTCGACCTCTGGCGCAAGCGCTTCGTCGGCAAGTACCCCCGTCCCCAACGGGCCAGCGCCGCCACCCGCCTCGGCATCGGCGTCGGCAAGCGCAACGCCATGACGGTGGTCGAGGGCGACTCATAGCAGCGCCACCGCCGGCGGACGACAACGAGGCGGTACGGCGGGCGGCGGGCCTCGTCGAGCGCGGCCCGAGGGTCGATGCGCCGTCGACCTACGGCGCCCTCACGTCGGTCGCCCGGCGGCTGGCGTCGCGGCTGAACCGCCACGAGCGGTTCCACCAGCGCGACGTCGACCGGACGATCCTCGCCGCCATCGACCAGGTCGAGTCCCGGATCGACGAGCTGGCGGAAGGCGCCGCTCGCAGCGAGCAACGGCTGATCGAGCTCGACGTGCTCGTTGCCGGGCTGGCGTCGCCGGCGCCGGCCGCCGACCCCGCCGCCTGGCGGAAACGGCTGGCCTCCGCCCCTGCGCCGGCCGATGGGCAGCCCCGCCGGGCCGTGCCGGTGGAGACCGACGTCGGCCGCCTCCTCGTCTCCGAGCACGACCGGGTGGTCCACCGCGTCCTGCGCGACACCGGGATCTGGGAGAAGGAGGAGTCCGACGCCCTGCGGGGCCTGTTGGCGCCCGGCATGACCTTCGTCGACATCGGCGCCCACGTCGGTTACATGTCGCTGCTGGCCGCCCGCGCCGTCGGTCCGACTGGCCGCGGCATCGCCGTCGAGCCGGCGCCCGGCAACTTCGAGCTGCTCCTGGCCAACCTGCTCCACAATCGCGTCTCCAACGTGGTCGCCATCCCGGCTGCGGCGTGGAAGGAGACCGGTCCGGTGCCCTTCAGCCTCGACGAGTTCAACACCGGCGACCATCGGGCCTACGCCCGAGCGGGAGCGGAGACCTTCGACGTGCCGGGCTACGCCCTCGACGACGTGATCCCCGACAACCTGACCGTCGACGTCGTGAAGGTCGACGCCCAGGGCACCGACCACTATGCGCTCCTGGGCATGGGCCGGACGCTGGCCCGCTGCCGCCCTGTGCTGCTGGTCGAGTACTTCCCGCCGGGGATCACCGAGCTGGGCGACGACCCCCTCGCAGTGCTCGCCCTCTACCGGGAGATGGGGTTCTCGATCACCGTGCTCGGCGCCGAGGCGCCAGAGCCTTTACTCGAGCGCGTCCTCGCCGTCGCCATCGCCAGCCCGGGGTCGTTCTGCAACCTGGTGCTGCGCCCCGTGTGAAGACAGCGTCTCGATGGCGGCCCACAGGTCGGCCTCGAGGCGGTTGACCCGCTCCCCCTGGCGCTGGAGGGCGTCGGAAAGCCGGGCGTTGGATTCCCGGAGGTTGAGCCCTTCGGCGGCGGCCTCGTGGTGGACGTGACCGGCGGCGGCCCGGTGGACCTCCCGGATCGACTGGAGGAGCGCGTCGTGCACCTTGCGGTGGTGCTCGTCGTAGTGGGTGAGGGCCCGCAGGACGATACGCCGGCTCATCCTGCCCACCTCGCCCATACCGGTGGGCGACTCGACGTCGGGCGTCGCCTCGACCAGGGCGGCGGCGGCGGCGAGCGCCGGCGGGTCGTCGACTTCGGCTTCCGGCGCCGTGGCGACCGCCGCCTCGACCACCGCCGGCGCCGGCCGGCCGCCGACCGGCCGCACGGGCTCGTCCGCCGGGGGCCGCTCCATCAACACGATGTCCTGGAAGCCGAGTGAGGCGCTGGCCAGGTAGGCCTTGATCCGCAGGTTGGCCCCCCACCGCTCGTAGACGTACCAAGGGGCGTGGAACGTGGAGTGGTAGAAGTCGGGAAACGGGCCGCCGAGCCAGGAGTCCTGGCGGACGAAGGCGATGCCGGCGTTGCGGACCTCGTTGCGCAGCCACGTGCTGTCGCCGCCGGCGTTGGCGGAGAGCTCCTCGTAGTACCGCAGGGCGTCGTCGCCGTGGACGGTGAGCAGGATCGTCCCGCCCGGCTTGGTGACCCGCCGCAGCTCGGCCAGCCAGGCGTCCTGGTACTCCTCGTCGAGGTGGGTGAAGACGCTGTGGTTGTAGATCAGGTCGAAGGTGGCGTCGGGATAGTCGAGAGGCGGCATGCCGCCGTTGACCTTGAAGGTGGCGAAGGGGATGTTGGCCTCGGCCCACTTGATGGCCCGCTCGTCGATGTCGGTGCCGTGCAGCGACGCCTTTGCCCCCACGTCCTCGAGCCACAGCATGATGCGGCCGCACCCGGAGCCGAACTCCAAGATCGTCTCGTAGTCCTCCAATGACTTCCCGAGGAACGACAGGGCCCGGTTGACGTCGCGAACGGACTGCTGACCGGACTCGAAGAAGGCATCACGGTCGGTGCCCCCCGCCACGCGGGAGACGAGTTCCTCCCCCGGCCACGGCTGGTCGGCGGCGGAACGGGTCATCGGGGGGAAGGGGTGCGGGACTGGGCCGCGTCGGCGTCGACGACAGTCACGTTCTGGATCTGAAACGAGGCATGAACACCGGAGGGGGTGATCGTACTCGGAAGCGAGCTGGCGATGCCTATTTGGGACGTCCCCGGCGGCAGCACCGTGCGGACCTCCACCGGCCTCGGCTCTCTGCTCACCCCGACCGTGACGTCGGCCCCGCCGGGTACGGAGACGACCAGCGTCCCGTTCTCGGCGCCGGCGGCGCCGGCCCGGAACCGCAGGACGACCGGGCGCGGCGAGGGCAGGGGGTTGGTCAGCTCAAGCGTGGCCGGGGACTGCGCCCACCGGGCGCTGACGGTGAGCTGGCCCGGAATCTCGGGATAGTAGAGGTGGTCGCCGAAGCCGGCGTAGGCGGGGTCGGGCACCGGCGGGTGGAACCCGGTCTTCCACTCCCGCGTCACCGGATGCACCACGAGATCCCCGCGAGCGTCGACTGCGGCTGCGCCCAGCGCGGCCAGCTGGCGGTCGGCGACCGGGCGGAGGTCCCAGAACAGCAGCATGCCGTCGTCGCTGACCAGCGGCGCCGACCCGACCAGCCTGGTCGCCTCGCGATCGAGGCCGGCGGCCCGGTCGGCGAAGCCGGCACGGTCGACGTACAAGCCGGCGAAGCCGGCGGCGCTGATGTCGGCCAGCATCGACTCGACGCTGCGGCCGCCCATGCTCCATGCCCAGTCGTCGGGGCGACCGCGCATGGCCGGGTAGCTCCACCGGGATTGCCGGGAGTGGAGGTAGCCCCGCATCAGCTGGTAGTCGAGCATGCCGACGATGGGCGGCCGCTCGGGGAAGCTGGCCAGCGGGAGCTGGAAGACGGCGCTGCCCGGCGGCAGCCGGCGCTCGATCTCGGCCACGAACCGCCGGTCGCTGGTGAACACGGCGCGGTTCGATTCGTAGGGGGGCACCAGGCGGGTCTGGGTCTGGTCGAGGAGGCCCAAGAGGACCGTAACGGCCACGACGGCCGCGCCGGCAGCACGGGATGGTGGGCGGAAGCGTTGGGCGGTGAGGGCGAGGGCCACCAGGGAGAAGAAGCCGATGAAGATCGAGACCCGCGACCAGACCCGGATCTGGGTGAGCCCGGCGAGGGCCAGCACGGCAGAGAACCCCGTCGCCGCCCCGAAGAGCACGGCCACGATGTTCAGGACGCCGAGGCGGGCGACCAGCAAACGGGTCGGGCTTCCTTCCACCTGCCGGTCCGGTCGGAGAGCGACGGCCAGGGCGGCGAGCAGGGACAGGGCGAGGCCGGCCGCCCCGGCCAGACCCAGAGGCACGTGGGGCGCGGGGAAGATCGGTGACGTCGGCCACCACCGGTTGAGCTCCTCCTTGACGTCGGCCAGCACCGGCACCCGGTGGTTCAGGGCGGGGAGGAACAGGTCGACGATGTGCAGCGCGTAGGTGTCGCTCTCCCCCGGCAGGCGCACCGAGACCTGGGTGTTGGTGCCGTGCTGCTGGCGGTAGAGCACCGTCGGCAGGGCGTGGACGGCGAACACGGCGCCGAGTACGGCGATCACCACGGCGGCCCGCAAGACCGCCCGGCGGTCACGGTGTGCGAGCAGCGCGAGGCCGGCGGCCACGGCCACGAAGATCATGGTGAACAGCGCGTAGTAGGACCCTGAGGAGGCAACCACAGCCGCCAGCACGGCGCGCACGACCCACCGGCCCCGGCCGGCGCCCGCCCGGGACAGGAACGGCGGGCCCCACACCTCCCATCCCAGAGCATCGAGGAGGAGGAACGCGCCGAGGGGAACGGCGAAGTACGTCGACTGCAGAAGCTCGCCGACGGCGAAGTGGTACGGCAGGAAGCTGAACAGGGTGGCGACCACGAGCGCCGGCGCCCGTCCCACGCCGAGCTGGCGGGCCACCACGTAGGTGGCGGCCGAGATCAGGACGAACGAGAGCAGGAAGTAGACGTTCATCACCAGGGCCCAGTCGTCGCTGAAGAGCCCGAGGGCTTTGATGACGACGAACTGCAGGTTGTCGCCGCCCAGGGGGAAGTCCTCGAAGCGCAACCCGAACGGGGCGCCCAGCGCCGGGTTGCGCAGGTACCAACCGTGGTCGAGCACACCCTTGATCAGCATGCCGTCGAAGAAGCCGTCGAAGGAGTAGATGAACGGAACCCGCCAGTCGGCCCGCCACAGTCGAAGCACGAAGGCGGCGCCGGTCAGGGTGGTGAGGACCGTCCCGAGGAGGTAGGCCGCCTCCGCTCGCCCCGGCGCCGGCCGGCGGGTGACCGGGCGCACCGGCGCGGCCGTCGCCTCATCGAGTGCGCTGGACATCTTCGGTCCACTATTGCAGCCAGCACTAGGGTCGTGAGGTGCGACGGCCCCGCGTGCTTCTGGCAATCCTCGTCTACGGGGGGAGCGACTTCGTCCCTGCGTGCCTGCAGTCGGCCGCCGGGCTGCGGGCCGGCCCCAACCGGGTCGACGTGCTCGTCCTCGACGACTGCAGTCCCGACGAGGCATGGAGCCGGGACCTGGCGCGGACCTGCGCCGCACTGGACATCGGCTACTACCGGTCGCCCCGGAACATCGGCATCCCCCGCAGCATGAACCTGGCCATGCTGCGGGCCCGCTCGAGCGGCTACGACTACGTCCTCATCGCCAACTCCGACGTCGTGTTCCCGCTGAACCTTGCGACCGTCCTCGTCCGGGTGGCGGAGGAGAACCCCGATGCCGGCTCCGTGACGGCGTGGTCGAACAACGTCTCGATCTTCTCCCTGCACAGCCAGGACCGAACGACCCTGGCCCAGCAGGACGTCGTCGACTGGATCTCCTACCAACTCGAGGGTGAGTTCGGCGCCACCGCTTTCGAGCTGCCTACCGCCGTAGGGTTCTGCATGCTGGTGCCGACGAATGTGGCCGAGAGGGTCGGGCTGTTCGACCCGGTCTTCGGTCGGGGCTACTGCGAGGAGGTGGACTGGAGCCGGCGGGCCAAGGCGATGGGCTACCGGAACCTCCTGGCTCTGTCGACGTTCGTGTTCCACTACGGCGGGGCGTCGACCCGTGTGGCCGGCCTCCTCGTCGGCAACGGGACGACGGTCGCCGAGCACGAGCGCATCATCGACTTCCGCCACCCCGGCTACCGCGCCGAGGCGGAGGAGTTCGACCGGTCGGCGCCGCTCTCACCCCTGGTCGCACGGGGATCCCGGACCATCGTGCTGGCGGCGGCGCGGCGCTGGGGCTACCGGGTGGAGGCGACGTCGAACCGGACCACGAGCCAGTCGGGCGTGCCCTTCCTGGCGTTCCCGGCCACCCCCGACCTGGTGCTCTCAGGTCATTACTGCGGCTTCGCCACCGACGTGGCCGTAGAGGACGGGGCCGACCCGGCGGGGACCATGCTCCGACTGTTGGGCCGGGCACCGAACCGGGTGAGCATCCTGGACAGGGGCCGGAACGCCGAGCGGCTCGCGGCCGCGGCGTGGGGCCCCGGTGTGCCGGTCGACGACCTCCACGTCTACCCCGAACGCGTCTGGTGAGACTCCGGCTCAGCCGGGCACCGCGAGCAGCTTGACGCCGGCGACGGCGAGGTGGGACAGCGACCGGCGGAACAGCTGGGGCGGGATGCGGACCGTCTCGGACAGCAGCTGCAGCTTCGTCACGCACAAGCCGGCGCCCAAGAGGGCCCGCTGGAGATCGTCCAGGGTGATCCGGTTGAGCGTGGAGTAAATCTCGAGGAACTCCTCGGTGAGCTCCGGCGGGTGGGCGGCCGCGCTCCGCACGAGCTGTTCGATCTCGGCGCCGGAGCGCAAGTGCTGGATGAACGGCTCCGGGTAGCTCTGCCAGAGGTGGGCGCCGTGCTCGCTGTGGAAGAAGGGCCAGAGCTGCAGCATCAGGAGGCCGTCGGGACGAAGGATGCGGCGGATCTCGCTGGCGACAGCGAGGGGGTCGGCCACGTGTTCGAATGCCGACCAGGTGATCACGACGTCGAACGCCCCGTCGTCCGCCGGCAGGTGGGTAGGCCCGCAGGTGCGGAACTCGAGGCCCTCGGGCAGCTCCTCGGCCACCCCTTCGCGCTTGGCGAACTCGATCAGCTCGTCGGCCGAAGTCGGGGCGACGTCGAACCCCACCAGCTGCGCAGGCCGGCCCTTGTGCATCACGCCGAGGTCGATGATCCCGTCCCCGCAACCGACGTCGGCCACCCGCAGGCCGGCGAGGGTAATTCCGTCCTCGGCGAGGAAGCTCACGACCTGGTTGGCCGCCTCCTCGTAGTGCTCGGCGAACCACGCTGATGTGTGGCGGTCGGCCGTCGACAGGCCGAGCTCCGTCCCCCCCGTCTGCTCACTCAATGACGTCGATCCTCCGGGCCCCGCTCGTGGCGCGCTCCCGTCGGGAGGCAAGGGCCCACGCCACCAGAAATAGCAGGCTCAGAGCGGTCACCGTCGCTCCCGTCATCAGCGCCCGGGGACGGTAGCGAAGCTCGACCAGGTGATCGCCGGCCGACAGGGCTACGCCGCGCAGCGCGTGGTCGACCCGCAGGAGGTCTGCCGGCTTGCCATCGACGGTGACCGACCAGCCCGGATACCAGGCGTCGGTGAGCACGAGGACGCTGTTCCGGTCGGCCTGGGTCCGGGCCACTACCCGCTCCGGCTCGTAGCGCTCCACGGTGGCGTCGCCGGCGCTCCCGCAGTCACCACCCGGGGAGGGGCCCGGTCCTCTGCCACCCGACAGGACCGCGGTACCCCGCAGCTCGGAGGCCGACATGGAGCGGAGGCGGTCGAGGGAGCCGGCGTCAGTGGTCTGCTCCCAGCACGAGGTCAGGAATGCCGGCGGGAAGGCGGTCGGCCGGTCGACGAGGATGGCGTTACCGGCGACGACGCCCGCGGGGCGCGGTGATGCGTCGCTCGGAGCCACCGCAGTCCGGATGCCGAGCAGGTCCATCGCCGGCGCCTCGAACGCACCGGGCGCGAAGGGCCCGAAGAAGTTGAAGGTGGCTTGGTCGATCTGGTCCTCGGCCAGCGAGACGAGCTCCACGAGCCGCCGGGGGATGAGGGGGCCATAGCCCTCGATGCTGTAGAGCCGGTACTGCAGCCCGGCGTTCGGCGCCAGTACGTACGCGCCCAGGTTCGCGTACCGGGGCCGGGGTCCGGCCACCTCGGAGAGGTACTCGACGCCGGGCGTGCGGGCGTAGGCAGCGCGGGGGCTGAAGTAGGGGCTATAGGGGAAGCCGAACTGCCAGAGGTCGACCACGACGACCGCCAGCACGGCGAGGGCGGCGGGAACCGCCCGCCACGGCTGCAAAGCGAGCCACGCCACGGCGGCGCCACCGAGCACCAGGAAGACCGCCGCCCGGATGCTGCGAGGCACGATGTAGGAGGCGGGCAAGGGCGTTCCGCTGCGATCGACGGCGAGGAGGACGACCACGACGCCGACGGCGACCAACGGGCCAAGCATGATGGCGGCCGACCGCCGGGTCGGTTCGACAAGGAGTGAGTGGAGGCCCAGGGCGGCCAGCCCGGCGAGGCCGACGTTCAACAGGAAGCTGAAGCGGGTGATGAAGACGGTCCGCGAGAACCCCGGAAGGGCGAGGATCAACCGGTAGAACGGCGTCCCGGTGATGCACAGGATCCCGAGCAGGACGAGCACGGCGAAGAAGAGCGCCGGGCGGCCCGGCCGGTTGAACAGGCCAAGGGCGGCCAACGGCAGGGTCAGGATGCCGGCATAGATCGCCGTCGCGGTGTAGTTCACCCCAGGCCCGACGTAGTTGCGATCGAGCGGGCTCCCCCGATAGTCCGGCAGCAGCAGTGTCGGCAGCTGCTCCGTCGGCAGTGCCGTCCGGAGGGCGAGCTCCAAGCTCGTCTCCTGGCGCAGGATCTGGCCGGCAAACTGGGCGGTCGGCAACAGCTGCACGGCACCGATCCCCAGCGCCAGGACGAAGGCGGCGCCGGCGGCGAGAGCCTGGCTCTGGATGTTGCGGCTCCCCGAGGGGTCCCTCCCGGCCAGTGTGGTGGCCATGCCCACCGCCGCCCAGATCGCCGTCGCCAACCAGACGATCAGCGTCACCTGCACCTGCCCGCCGAGCAGGCTCAGTACGAGCGCCGCCGCCGTGAGCGTGATCCCTCGCCGGAGCCGTCCGTTGCGGGCCACTTCCAACCCGCCGAGGGCCAGGGGCAACCACACCGCCGAGCCGAGCATGTGCTCGTTCGTGCTCGACGTCATAATGAAGGCGGAGAACGTCCAGACCACGGCACCGAGGGCGGCGGCGTACGGATGGAGGCGCAGGAGCCGCAGGAACCAGAACGCCATGAGCAGGGAGGCGAGGAGAGAAGCGAGGGCGATGAACGTGAGCGTGGCAAGGACGTGGCCGCTGGCGTAGAGCCAGTTGGGGGGATAGAAGGTACCCGTCCCGATGTCGGAGCTGAACGGCGTGCCGGCAAACCGGTACGGGTCCCACAGGGGCAGCTCCCCCGAGCGCAGGCGGTCGCCGAGGTAGGAGTGCCAGGGATAGAAAGCGTAGAGGGCGTCGCCCAGTTCCGCGTTCACCGCCGGCTTGTCCTCCTGCCCGGGAGCCGGGTTGGCGATGTCGACGGGGAACCGAGCTTTCCCGAGGAACGCCGGGTAGCTGAACGCCAGCCACACGGCCAGGAGTAGGCCCAGCGCGATCCGGGTCTGAGACCGCCGGTCCCGCTCGGCCCCGTCTTCGGTGGGCGGAGCGGTCGGTGTCCCGGCGCAAGCCGGAGGTGACGGGACCGCTCTCACTGCCGGGCGACTCTACCAGTCAGCGGTCACCCGCTCCGTGGCCGATCCACGCCCCGCCACCGGCTGTTAGGCGCCTTCCGGGCTGGTACCCGGCATTCCCGGTCTGCTAGAACGGCGGGGCACCTCATTCCCATACATGACTCCCGGCCCAACAACCCGCGCCGTATGACACAGGACAGGTGACCGGTTTTGTCCAGCCGAGCGCCGTAGGGGACCGCAGGACCGGAGAGGGAGGACCACGATGGACGCTGACCTCTCCCTCTGCGTTCCGGTCTACGACGAGGCCCTGCGGCTCCCCATGGCGCTCGAACGCCTGCGCACCTTCTCGCAGCGGTCGGGGCTGGTGCTGGAGGTTGTCGTGGCCGACGACGGCAGCCGGGACACCACGGTCGAGATTGCCCGCCAGTGGGCCGCCGAGCATAACAACCTGAACATGGCGGTGCGGGTCGTCTCCATCGCCCACCGGGGCAAGGGCGCCGCGGTGCGCGCCGGGCTCCGGGAGGCACGGGCACCGATCGTCGGCTACTGCGACGTCGATCTGAGCGCCGGCCCCGAGGAGGTCGAGGCGCTCTACCGCGAGATTAAGGACGGGGCCGACGTCGCCATCGCCTCACGAGCCCTGCCCGATTCGGTGCTCGAGGTCCACCAGCCCTGGCTGCGCGAACTCGGCGGGCGCTGCTTCAACGCCTTCCTCCGGCGGACGACCGGCATCGCCTTCCGTGACACCCAGTGCGGCCTCAAGCTCTTCCGCTCCGAGGTCGCCGCCGAGATCTTCCGGTACCAGCGCCTCGACGGCTTCGCCTTCGACGCCGAGCTGGTCGTGCTCGCAGTGCGGCTCGGCTACGACATCAAGGAGCTGCCGGTCCGGTGGTCGCACGACCCGGCCAGCAAGGTATCGATCACCCGCGACTCCATGGCGATGTCGCGCGACATCCTGCGCATCGTCCGCCGCCTGCGGGAAGGCAAGGTCCACTCCATGGGGATCCCAGACCCCAACGCCATGGACCGGATGACCTCCGGCGAGGTCGGGCACTGGTGGTACGTGGCCAAGCGCCGGCTCATCGCCCAGTACTGGCCTCGGGTCGCTCCGACGGCACGCTGCCTCGACGTGGGTTGCGGGGGCGGCGCCGTGCTGATGGAGGCGGGCAAGTTCGTCCAGGCATTCGGTGTCGACCTGTCACCCCAGGCCCTGCACCACGGCCAGGGGGAGGGCCTGTCCCGGCTGGCGCGGGCCGACGCCGGCGCCCTGCCGTTCGAGAACGACTCCTTCTCCATCGCCGCCGCCCTCGACGTGCTCGAGCACCATCCCCATCCCGAGCGCCTGCTCCACGAGGTCCGCCGGGTGCTCACCCCCCAGGGGACGCTGATCATCACCGTCCCGGCCTTCCAGTGGATGTGGAGCTACGCAGACCACGTGCTCGGCCACTACCGGCGCTACACCCGTCGCATGCTCACCGCCGAGCTCGAGGGGGCCGGCTTCCGGATTGAGCGGATCTCCTACTTCCACTCCTGGCTGCTGCCGGTTGCCTGGCTGTTCCGCAAGCTCCGGGCCTTCACCGGCCGCACGGAGAGCGCCGACGACTTCCCGGTGCCGGCGATCATCAACCGGACCTTGCTGGGCGTCTGCCGGGTGGAGCTGTGGCTCATGTCCCGGTTGGACCTGCCCTTCGGGCTGTCGGTCTTCGCCGTGGCCAGGCCGGACGGGCGGCCTGAGTCCGCCCTGCCGGAACCAGGGCTGGGCGCAGGACGGGGCCGACCGGCACCGTGATCCGTCGGCGCCCGCGATGAGCGGCGCGCACACCGCCTTCGCACCCGGTGAGGTGGTCGCCCGGCCGTCGCCCGACCCCGGAGTCCTGCAGGCGCTCCCGTCGGTGGTGCTCGCCGCCGCCGGAACGATCGTCGCCTTTCTCGGCGCCGTCCTGCTGTGGCGGCCGGCGCCGGCCCCCCTGGCGGAGATGACGCTCGCCGGTGCCGTCAACGTGCTTCCCGAGCACGACGTCTCCCTGTACGTGGGCTTCGGCGTCGCATTCCTCGTCCTGATCGGCGTCCTCGGGTTCGTAGGAGGCTGGAGCCGGCGCGAGCCCTCGCCGCGAGCCGCGGTGGCCCGGACGGCCCTCGCCGTCGCCGCTGCCGGAGGCGCGGTGCTCGGCGCCGTCGCATTGTTCTCCCACGCCCGGAACCGCCTGCCCGCCGGCCCTCGCATCCGGCCCTGGGAGTTGGCGCTGTTCGCCGTGGTGGCTCTGGCCGTGGTCCTGGCCGCCTGGGCGCTGGCGCCGCGCCGGCCACCGGCGCCCGCCGCCGTCCCCCACGCCCATATCCCTCCCGACCGCTTCCGCTGGCGGCCGATCGACGCCGTCACGGCGCTGGCGATCGTCGCCGTCGTCTACATGCCGTCATGGCG
>Ga0247713_1000528_pt1 | contig 22765 bp, 21 predicted proteins | sample 21E_NmetaG_FD_189936 | JGI IMG/M metagenome (GOLD analysis project Ga0247713, IMG submission 189936) | Soil microbial communities from hillslope of Landscape Evolution Observatory, University of Arizona, Oracle, AZ, United States - 2-1-E_N | ecosystem: Engineered > Artificial ecosystem >... | reverse complement strand
ACTGAAAGTGCCTCCTGCGTTGGTGGCTACGACGACGTCAGACATCGTCATCGTCCCAGCTCAGGAGGCCTTTCACGTGGATACGCGGCCTCGCCGCGATCAGTTCATCGGTGGATCAAGGCTTAGGCACTGGAGGCGGGGAACCGGAACGGCTGCCGGCTGGCTACACCGGACAAGTATCGCCCGCTCGTCAGGTGGGCCTACGGCACCACGCAACAGCGCCTCAGAGTCTCCCTCACCGGCGTGGCGGTGAGTGGGCCGGGCTCGGCACCGGTCACGACCGCTAACGCGGAGACGACGGATCGCTCCCAGCCCCCGCTCGGACGGTTTGGCACGGAGCCGCCAATGACCAAGGTGGTCGACCCCCCGCCGTCGAGGTTGACGGCGTGGACGGCGCCAAGGCGAGCCAAGAGCTGCGCCGCCTCCATCAGGGTGAGCCCGGCGCTGTCGCCGCGGCCATCCGCGGTGACGAGCAGCGTCTCCCCTGCGGCGGTGATCCCGACGACGGTGCGCGGGTGGCGCTCCTGAGTGAAGGAGTCAGGCTTGTCCGTCGGGTAGGCGAGGTTCCCGTTCTGGAGGAGCAGCGGGGAACCGCCGATGGCCGACACGATCCCGCCGACCTCGGTCGTGAGCACCCCGACGCCACCGGCTCGGTGGCTGAGAGCAATCAGTGCACTTGCCCCAGCTCCCCGGCCTGACAGGACCGCGTGGCCGGCCGGGATAGGGGTGCCGCCGCCGGCCTCGGCCGGACCGATGACCACGGGCGTCCGTCCCGACGGCACGCCTCCCGCGGAGCTGGGAGGAAGCGACAGACGCACCTCGGTGGCCGCGTCGTCCGTCGGCGTGGAGGGACCCCAGCGCTGAGAGTACAAGGAGATGCCGTCTCCCATCAGCGGCCGGTTGACAGCCGTGACGGGCACCGTTTCGCCGTCGGCGCCGGCCACCCCGACGATCCAGTTGAAGTCGTAATGCAAGCTGGGACGCCCGTGCCCGTCCACTCCAAGCGTGATGTGCTCCCTGGTGGGCGTGGTGATGAGCTCGCCATCCGCCACCATGGCCCCGACCGACGTGCCGGCAGGGCTGGAGTAGTCACCATTGACGGCGGCGACGCACGCGACCCGGGTGCACATGGAAGAGGTGCTCGACGCCGGGTGTCAGCACCTCCCATGCGACGGGCCGGTAGTCGCCGGGCACTGGTGATGCGGCTGCGGCGAGCCGCACGGGACTCAGTCCGAGAAGTCCGAGGATGGCGAAGAACGTTGTGAGCACGAGCCCCGCCGGGAGGCGGGGGCCCCCGGCAGCTGCCGCCATCCCTTCACCCTAGGCCGGGATGACCGCTCGACGAGTCAGACGCGAACGAAGCGGAGATCCGGATCGAGCGCCCGAAGATCGTCGGGGTCAGACGTGGCGACGTGCTGGTCCGCTCGTCGAGCGCAGACGACGACATGCGCGTCCACGATGTCGGCGGTGCCGCTCGCGGCAAGGAGCCGACGCACGCTCGTCGCGTCGACCCTGCCGAGGGGGACGACATCGGTGGTCGGCTGGCGGACAAGACGGGCGAGACGCACCTGGTGGGCCGGCGCCCGTACAACCTGCGCGAGCGCCGTCGCGGGATCGTGACGCGGGCTCCGGTCTCGCGAGCCCGGGCCAGCAGGATCAGGACCCGGCGGTCGTCGCGTTCGAGGGCGAGGAGGCCGCCGGCGTCCAGGGTCACGCCCGCGCCTCGGCGGCGCGGCCACGAGCCCGTCCACGAGCGAGAGGGCCCGATGCCGCCACGGGTGGCGAGAGCCGCCCGGACCTCAAGGGCCCGCCGGGCGCGTCGGAGTCCTGGTCCCCCCCGGGGCCGGCGCAGGGGTACCGTCGACGAGGTGCCGTACCGATGGCTCGCCGAGGGAATCGTGGTCGTCCACCTGGCGTTCCTGGTGTTCCTGGCCGCCGGCGGGCTGCTGGCCTGGCGGTGGCGTGCGGTCGTCTGGGTGCATGTCCCCGCCGTCGTGTGGGCACTCCTGAGCATCACGGTCGGCCTCGACTGCCCGCTGACACAGGCGGAGAAGCACTTCCGGCGGCTCGCCGGCGGGGAGGCCTACTCGGGCGGATTCGTCGATCGGTACGTCGAGGGCGTGGTCTATCCCGAGCGGTTCACCATGGCGCTCCGCGGCCTCATCGCTCTGACCGTGATCGTCGGCTATGTGAGGCTGTGGCGGACTCAGCCTCCTGGCCAGGGCCCGAGAGGGCCGAGGAGGATCACCACTTCTTGGAGCCTGCCGCCGGGGGCCCGCTCGACCACGTCGAGGCCGTCCTGAACAAGCTTCCCTCGTGTTGTCACCGAGCTGGCCGTCGAGCACCTCCTGAAGCCAGGCTACGACTACGGGAACGAGTTCGAATACGGCCTCGATCTCATTCTCGACGGCCGGCAACGGGCGGCCACGTAGGCCGCTACCCTGTTACGATTTCTGGAACTCCGGAGGGGAGTAGCCCTGCGAGGCAGTGTCGTCAATCCGGCTTCGGCCCGGCGCTGCCTGCTCAGATGAGCGGGCAAGACCTTCGGTGACATCCAAGCTCGAAGGGGAGTCACCGTGGTCATCAACTCGATCGTCGCCGCCGTCGCCGCCGAGGGCCAAGGCAGGTTCGCGCGGATCGACGTCCCGCTCTGGGGGTGGGCCGCCCTGGTCGGCGGCATCACCGTGCTGCTCATGGCCGACCTGCTCATCGTCCACCGCCATCCCCACGCGGTCAGCTTCCGGGAAGCCGGCATCGAGAGCAGCGTGTGGATCGCCATCGGTGTCGCCTTCACGGGCGTCCTGGCCCTGTGGTTCGGCGGAGAGGCGGCGGGCGAGTACATCACCGGCTACCTGATCGAGAAGAGCCTCTCGATCGACAACGTGTTCGTCTGGGCCGTCCTGTTCTCGTACTTTGCCGTCCCGAAGGAGTACCAGTTCCGCGTCCTGTTCTGGGGCATCTTCGGCGCCCTCGTCATGCGCGCCATCTTCATCTTCGCCGGCGTGGCCCTCATCGAGCGGTTCGACTGGATCCTGTACATCTTCGGGGCGTTCCTGATCGTCACCGCCATCAGGATCGCCCGCCACAGCGAGACGGAGGTCAACCCGGACAAGAACCCCGTCCTCAAGCTGATGCAGCGCATCTTGCCCTCGACCAACGAGTACGACGGGCAGAAGATGTTCACCCGGCGCTCGGGCAAGCTTCTCGCCACCCCGCTGTTCATCGTGCTGGTCCTGGTGGAGACCACCGACGTCGTCTTCGCGGTCGACTCGGTCCCCGCCATCCTGGCCGTGAGCCGCGAGCCGTTCATCGTCTTCGCCTCGAACGCGTTCGCCATCCTGGGCCTTCGGGCCCTCTACTTCCTGCTCGCCGGCATGGCCGGCCGGTTCCGCTACCTCAACGTCGGCCTGGGCTTCATCCTGGCGTTCGTGGGCCTGAAGATGATGGTGGTCGAGTGGTACCACCCGCCGCAGTGGCTGTCGCTGGGTGTGATCGCCTTGGCGCTCACCGTCGCCATCATGGTGTCGCTGCGGGCCGACCGTCATGAGCACGCCGGTGCCGGCGCCGGCCAGGCGGAATGACCGGGACCGTTCCCGGCAACCGTCGCTGAACGCGACGATCGCCCCGGCTGGGCGCCGGGGCGATCGTTCCTTGGGAGGAACCCTGTGGATCAGGTGACCACGAGAGCGGTGACCATGCCGAACATCCCCTTCTCCATGCTCTCGGCGTGGGTGAGGATGTGGCAGTGCCAGACCCAGGTGCCGACCTCGGTGGCGTTGATGAGGACGGTGTAGCGCTCACCGGGGGAGACGTTGATGGTGTCGGCCTCGTAGGGCTGGGGCAGCGGGAAGCCGTCCTTGGCGATGACCAGCTGGGGCATGCCGTGCAGGTGCATCGGGTGGGCCATGACCCCCTCGTTCATGTAGTGAACCTGGATCCACTCCCCCTGCTTGGCGACGACGGGGGCGGTGGCCGGGAAGGACTTGCCGTTCAGGCTGTAGCCGATGGCGCCGGCGTCGTTGAGCATCATGGTGTGCTCCTGGGTCACCGTGACCCCACTGGGCACCGGGAGCTTGCCGACCAGGAACGTGCCGGCCAGGCCATCGGGGACCTGGTGCACCGCGTTGTGGTGCGAGTGGTACATGCCCACCGCCGGCGTCGACTGGGTGGTGAAGGAGTAGGTGTAGGTCTCTCCCGGCTTGATCACCGGCTGGGTGACGAACGTGGTGCCGTCGGCCGCGTTGGGGGTGGTCAGGCCGTGGAAGTGGATGGACGTCGACTCGGGAAGCTGGTTCCTCAGCACGACCTGGACCTTGTCACCCGGGTCAGCCTTGATCGTCGGTCCCGGGACGGTGCCGTTGTAGGTCCAGGCGTCGACGAACTTGCCCGGCTCCACCTCCCACTTGACCACCGAGGACGTCAGCTCGAACACCTTGGTGCCGTCGGCCAGCACCCGGGGGGCGAGGTCCTGGCCGCCGAGGCCCTGGGTCTTGGCCGGGAAGGCCTTGATCGACCTCTCCATGATGGCGTCCATCTCTTCGTTGGTCGCCCCGTGACCGGCGCCGGCGGCGTGGGAGTGGCCGCCGGCAGCTGCCGCCGTGCCGCCGCCCTGGGTGACGGTCAGCGTGCCCTTCATGCCGGCGGGGGCGTGACCGGCGACCTGGCAGATGATGTTGTAGGTGCCGGGGGCCAGGCCGGTGAGCTTCAGGTTGAAGGTCTCGCCGGCGTTGACCATCGGCGTCCGGAAGTCGGTGCCCTCGATGGCGAGGTCGTGAGGGACGGCGCCGTCGTTGTGCACGGCGAGCGTGCCGCCTGAGGCGATGGTGACCGACGACGGCTCGAAAGCGAACTCGGTGAGGTGGATGGTGGCCGTCGACGGTGCTCCGCCGCCGGCACCGGTCGCCGACCCGGCCTCGTCGATGGCCCGCCAGCCCAGCCCGACCCCGAACATGCCGGCGATGAGGGCGATGCCGGAGAGGATCACCGCGAACATCATCAGGTTGTCCCCCCGGGGGGACTGCGGCCGTCGCGAGGACCGGAGCGGCCGGTGGCCGTTGGGCTCGGGTGAGCGGGTCGGGGAGGGCGCGGGCTCGAACGTCGTCGTCATGAGAAGCATCCTGAGGGAGGGAGCTTCGACGTCACCAGGGTCGCTCGTCGGCCTCGGAAGGGCCGAAGGTCACATTCGTCGGGCGGTGGCGTGGGTGAGCCACGCGTCGGCCTTCGCCAGCCGGCGCTGGAGCTGCTCGACGGTGGCCTCGCTGACCTTCTGGACCCCGCTGACCCGGTTGAGCTCCGCATTGACGCCGGCGTGGGTCAGCCCGGTGTGGTGGGCGATCAGGCGGCCCTTGTCGGCGTTGGCCTTGCGCAGGTGGGCCTTGTGCTCACGGCGGGTGCGGCCGTCGGCCGGGCGGCCGGCGAGGGGCAGGGGTGGGAGAGGGATGGTGAGGGTGGCGTCGGCCGGGGGTTCGGGGGCGCCGTCGCCGTCGTGGAGCCAATCCGGGCCGCCGGCGCCGGCTTCGAGGGGCACGGCCGAGATCGGGGCGAAGAGGGAGAACTGCTCCCCTGCGCCCGCGTCCTCGACCGGCTCGCGGGCACCGAGCCCACGATCGTCGTGACGCAGGGAATGCCGGCGCTGCTCGGCGATGGCGAAGGCTCGGGCCCGCAGCCGGGGCTCGTCGGGGATGTACAGGAACGAGTGCTGGCGGCCCGAGCCGCGGGTCCAGCGCACGAGGCGGCCGACGGCCTGGCGGAAGAACAACTCGGTGGTGGTGGTCGTGGCGAACACCCCCACCCGCAGGCGGGGGATGTCGACGCCCTCGGCCACCATGCGCACGGCCACGATCCACGGCTCGGTGCCGGTGGCGAACCGGGAGATCAGCGCCGAGGCCCCGGGGTCGTCCGACGTCGCCACCACGGCTCTCACCTCGAGCCGGTCGGTCAGCAGGCGGGCGATGCCCTTGGCGTGCTCCTGATCGGTGGCGATGACCAGGCCGCCGCCATCGGGCTGGCGCCGGCGGATCTCCAGCAGCCGTTCGTGGGCCTGGCGGAGCACGTGCGGCAGCCACTCGCCCTCGACCGAGTAGGCGGTGCGCAGGCGCTGTCCCGCCCTCGCCGCGTCGAGCGGGTCGTCGAAGCTGTGGGCGTGCAGCGAGCCGTCGGGGGCGCTCCACTCCATCATGCCGTCGACCCGTGGGAAGTAGACGGGGCGGACGACACCTCCGTCGGCAAGGGCGTCGCCGTAGTTGTACTCGTAGTCCGGCACGGCCTCGTCGAGGTGGTAGCGGACGAAGGGGATGGCGTGGGTGTCGGAGCGGAACGGCGTCCCCGACAGCGCCAGGCGCCGGGGCGCGACCTCGAAGGCCTCCCGCAGGGCGTCGCCCCAGGCCCGTTCCTCGGCGGCGTGGTGCAGCTCGTCGAAGATGACGAGGGCGTCGTGGGCCAGGCCGCGGAGCACGCGGCCGGCGGTGGCCACCTGCTGGTAGGTGGTCACCACCCCGTGCATGTCGGGCGGCAAGGCACCCTCAGCAGGCGACCACTGCCAGTCCAGGTGAAGATCGAAGGCCGAGGCGGCGTAGGCCCACTGCACCTTGAGATGGGCGGTGGGGACGACGACGAGGAGCCGGAGCCTCGGATCCCCGGCCATGGCCTGGCGGGCGGCGGTGAGGGCGAAGGTGGTCTTGCCGGCTCCGGGGGTGGCGACGGCCAGGAAGTCGGGGCTGGAGCTGGCGGCGAGGCGCTCGAGGGCGGCCTTCTGCCAGGGGCGCAGGGTGACGGTGCGGGACATGGGGGGGTCGTAGATGATGCCAGCCGGAGGGGCCGGCTCCCGCCATCTGCCGAGGTGCGCAAGCTCGGCACGGGGACGGGGGAGTCGAACCACGGTCCGCCCCGACCACGACAGGTCGGCGGTGCCGACACAAAATCGCTCCTCGTGAGCGAGCGCCCGCCTTAGTGTTGCGCCGTGGCGGACTGGGCGGTGGAGGCCGACGACCTCGGGCGGGTGTTCGAGGTCAAGAAGCGCCCGACGGTGGTGGCCCTGTCGGGGGTCTCCCTCCGCGTCGCTCCTGGCGAGGTGCACGGTCTCCTGGGCCCGAACGGCGCCGGCAAGACGACGCTGGTCAAGATCCTGTCGACGGTCCTGCTGCCCAGCACCGGCGCGGCACGGGTGACGGGGCACGACGTCGTGGCTGAGACAGCGGCCGTCCGGCCGGTCATCGGCATCGTCATCGGCGGCGACCGGGGCCTCTACGGCCGGCTGACCGCCCGCCAGAATCTCGCCTACTGGGCCGCGCTGTACCGGCTGGCGCCGGCGGAGGGCCGGGAGCGGTCGGAGGCGCTGCTGGCCCGGGTGGGATTGGCCGACCGGGGCGACGACCGGGTGCAGTCCTACTCCCGGGGCATGCGCCAGCGCCTCCACCTCGCCCGGGGCCTGATCAACGACCCCCGGGTCCTCTTTCTCGACGAGCCGTCGACCGGCATGGACCCGGTGGCCGCCCGCGAGTTCCGCGCCATCGTGCGGGAGCTGGCCGCCGAGGGCCGCACCGTGTTCCTGACCACCCACGACATGGCCGAGGCCGAAGCCGTGTGCGACCGGGTCACCCTTATCGACCGCGGCCGGGTGCTGGCCACGGAATCCCCGACCGCCCTGTCGCGTCTGGCCTCACGGAACGAGCGCATCGAGTGCGCCGGTGCCGACGATGGGGTGCTGCAGAGGGTCGGTACCCTCGCCGGCGTCGAACGGGTGACGGTGTCGGCAGACTCGGCCCGCATCCATCTCGAGACCGAGGCGGCGGTCGGAGAGGTGATGCGCTGGCTGGTCGCCGCCGGCGTCACGTCCGTGCGGGTGACCCGGCCCAGCCTCGAGGAGGTCTACCTCGACATGGTCGGCGACCGCGGCATGGGCATCTGATGCGGGGGCTTCGAGGTGCCGCCCGTCTGCAGTTCCAGATCGTCAGGGCCGACCGCGGCTACCTCAACGAGATCCTGGCCAACCCGTTCTTCGCCATCATCTTCCTCGGCATCGTACGGGCCGCAGGCCGGCGGGACCTCACCGCCTACGCGGTCGTCGCGCCGGTGCTCATCACCCTTTGGGGCATGGCCCTGGAGATATCGGGCGACATCGTCGACTCCGACCGCGGCGTCGGGATCCTCGAGGGGGTCGTCGCCACGCCGGTGGGTTTCCCGACGGTCGTCTCCGGCCGGGTGCTGGCGGTAACCCTGCTGAGCGGCGTCGCCATCGTCGAGACGTGGCTCGTGGCGCGGATCGGTTTCGGCGTCGACATCACCGTCCACCACCCGTGGGCCTTGCTGGCGACCGTCGTGGTGACCGGGCTGGCCGCCGCCGGCACCGCGGTCATCATGGCCGGCGTGTTCGTCTTGGCCCGCACGGCCAAGACGTTCCAGAACTCGTTGAACTACCCGATCTTCCTGCTCGCCGGCGTGATCGTGCCTCTGTCGTTCCTCCCCGGATGGTTGCGTCCGGTCGGCCGCATGCTCTTCCTGTCGTGGAGCGCCGACCTGCTGCGGGAGTCGCTGGCGCCGGCGGCGATGGTCGACGTCATCCCCCGACTGGGCATCGTCCTCGCCCTCGGCGCCGCCGGTCTGGTGGTCGGCCGGGCGGTGATGCACGTCGTGCTGACCCGCGTGCGGATCCTCGGCACGTTGAGCTTCGAATGAACCACCTCGTCCAGCCGCTTCGCATCCTCCGTTACGCCGCCCTCAGCGGCTTCCAGGACTTCGGATCCACCTGGACGCTCTGGACGTGGGCCGGCGGGCTGTTCCTGCGGATGATGGCCCAGGTCGCTTTCTTCGCGTCGATCGGGCACCTCCTCGGGTCAGACGCGCAGGTGGAGTACCTGTTCATCGGCAACGCCGTGGTGGCGGCGGCGGTCGGCTGCCTCACCGCAGCCACGGCGACCACGTGGGAGCGGGGCGCCGGTACCCTGCCGCTCCTGGTCGCCTGCCCGACCAGCCCGCTCCTCGTACTCATGGGCCGCAGCGTCTTCTTCATCGCCAACGGGCTGGCGTTCTCACTCGGCGCCCTCGTCCTGCTGGCACCGGTCTTCGACGTTTCGATCCCCTCGGCCCGCTTTCCGGTGGTATTCGCCCTGGTCGTGCTGGTCACCGTCACCTCGTACTTCTCGGCCACCTTCCTGGGGGGGCTGGTGCTCAACGCCACGAGCGCCCGGCGCACCGTGCCCCAGGTGGCCCGCATGGTGATGATGGCCTTCTGCGGGGTGAGCGTCCCCCGCTCCGTCTTCCCCGCGCCGGTGCGCCGGCTCGCCGGCCTGCTACCTCTCACCCACGGGCTCGACGCCATCCGGGGAGTGCTGGACGGTGCCGCTGCGGCCACCGTGCTCGACGACATCGGCCTGGAGGTGCTGGTCGGCGCCGGCTGGCTGGCCCTGTCGCTGCTCACGTTCCAGCGCATGGCCGACGCCGGCCGGCGCGACGGATCCATCGTCTTCTCCAGCGCATGAGGTCCTAAAGCTCCCGGGTCAAGGCCGTCCCGGGCGTCGGGAACCCTCGGCGAGCGGGGACGGAATGCCTCGCTAGATGCCGGAGAGTACCGCGTCGAGGCGCTGGTAGCCCTCCACGACACCGACCTCCATGCCGCCGGCCACGAAGGCGTCGCGGCCCTCGAACGAATCGGTGAGCGACGTGGAGGTCAGGCGGGTGCGACGGTCGCCCAGGTCCTCGAAGGTGATCCTCTCCAGGGCGACGCCGTCGGGCTCGCCCTCGAAGGTGAAGGTCTGGACGATGAGCTCGCCGGGCCGGACGTCGTGGAAGCAACCCCGGAAGCCGTACTCGCCGCTGTCGTCGCTCATGAGGAAGCGGTAGGAGCCACCGGTGCGGCAGTCGTAGTGCTCGACGTCCAGCCGGGTGCCGTTCGGGCCGCACCAGCGGGCGAACAGCTCGGGGTCGGCGTGGGCACGGAAGACCTTCTCGGGCGGGGCGTCGAACTCGCGGATGATGCGGACGAGAGGGACCTTTTCGTCGAGGACGATCTCGGTCTCGTGAGTGGTGGTGCGCGTCATGGCTGGGCTCCTGTCTCGGGTGCGTCGGGCATGTCACGGAGGACGGCGTCGAGGCGGCGGTACCGCTCCTCGGCCTGGCGCCGGTAGCGCTCGATCCACTTGGTCATGAGGTCGAACACCTCCGCCTCCAGGTGCACCGGGCGGCGCTGGGCCTCCCGGGTGCGGGTGACCAGGCCGGCGTCCTCCAGCACCCTGAGGTGCTTGGACACGGCCTGGACGGTCACGTCGTAAGGCTCGGCCAGCTCGTTGACGGTGGCGTCACCCGCGGCCAGCCGGGCCACGATGTCGCGCCGGGTGGGGTCGGCAAGGGCCGAGAACACCCTGGACAGTGCATCAGCCGGCACGACCGCCCCTCCTTGCTCAACCTTGCGGTTGAATACAACCTACGCCGGGGTTGCCATGTCGTCAACCAGTTGGTTGAACAATGTTGCGGTTGACCCGGAAGAGGTTGTCCGGGTCGACGTCGGCCTTCACTCGCTGGAGCCGGGCGAAGTTGGCGCCGTAGGCGGCGGCGGTGCGGTCGGTGTCGTCGTCGACCACCTGGAAGTTGACGTAGTTGCCGGTGGAGAACGGCCGGATGGTCTCCCACGACTCCCGTACCCACGCCACGTGCTCGGGGCCGCGGGGGTCCGCCGCCGGCCACGCGCCGGCGAAGCCGGTGACGAAGCGGGCCTCGCGGTTGCCCATGGCTCCGTCGTCGTCGGCCCGCTCGTTGAGGGCGCCGCCCAGGTGGAAGGCGATCGACTGCGACATCGGCGAGGTGACCTTGAGGGCGGCGGCACGGAAGGCTTCCTGATAGCCGTCGGAGAGCTCGGGTACGAACTCGGTCTTCCAGTAGTAGTGGGCGCCCTTGGGCTGGGTGGCGTCGAGCATCGACTGCTGGGCCACGTAGGGCTTCTCGGTGATGAGGTCGACGATCGGGTCGCCCAGCGCCCGGATGGGCGCCAGGTCGGTGGGCGCGTCGGCGCCGGAGTAGCAGACCGCCATCCCGACGATGGGCTTGCCGTGCCACTCCTGGGGCACGAACGGCGCCGGCGGCGCCAGCCGGATGGTGAATACCGCGGTCAGCTCGCGGGGCGCGGAGGCGGTCAGGTCGCGGTAGGCGTGCTGGACCTCCTCGGCGCGCGCTCCGTCCCAGAGGATGAGCCCGCCGGTGACCTGTGGCCCCACCTCGTGGAGGCGGAAGGTGAACCGGGTCACCACACCGAAGTTGCCGCCCCCGCCTCGGAGGGCCCAGAACAGCTCGGCGTTCTCGGTGCTGTTGGCGGTGCGGATCTCGCCGTCGGCGGTCACGATCTCGACCTCGTCGAGGTTGTCGATCGTCCATCCGAACCGGCGGGTCAGGTAGCCGAAGCCACCGCCCAGGGTGAGGCCGGCGACGCCGGTCAGGGACACGAACCCCAGGACCGCGGCCAGGCCGTGCTCCTGGGTGGCTGCGTCGACGTCGGCGATGAGGCAGCCGGCGCCCACGTGCGCCCGCCGGCCGGCGGCGTCGACGTCGATCTGGCGCATGTGCGACATGTCGAGCGTGAGCCCGTCGGACGCCATCGACGTGCCGGCGATGTTGTGGCCGCCGCCCTTGATGCTGAGCAGCAGCCGGCGCTCGGCTGCGAAGCGCACCGCTTCGGCCACGCCGGCCGCCGAACCGGGCTGCAGCACGGCGGCCGGGATCTTGGCCGCCATCCCGTTCCAGATGAGGACGGCGTCGCCCCAACCGGAGTCGCCCGGCCGCAGCAACGGGCTCTCCATCCGGCTCGCCAGTGCCCGGAGATCCTCGCTCGAAACGGTCACCAGGCCGCCGTCGAGGCCGGCGACGTCAACAGTCTCAGTGCTCATGTTCCACCCCCGCCGGCACTGTACCGGCCGTTCCAAGCGCCGGGAAAGGGGGTAGGGCCGAGCCAAACAGCTACGGAGGTTTCTATGTCTCAGCGCAACACCATCGCCCGCTCCCTCTCCGAAGTCGGTCTGGCGGCGTGGTTCGGCGGTTCGCTCATGGGCGCGATCGGCGTGAACGGCGCCGCCGCCGAAGTCGACCAGCCCCGCCAGCGGGCTCGGGTGGCCAACGCCGGCTGGAGCCGGTGGACCCCGGTCAACGCCGCCGCCATCGGCGCCCACGTGCTCGGGTCCCTCGTCCTCACCGGCGGGAACAAGGCACGCGTCGCCGGCCAGAAGAACGTGCCCAGCACCGCCATCGCCAAGACGGCGGTCACGGCCGGCGCCCTGGTCGCCACCGCCTACGCCCGGGCCCTGGGCCAGAAGATGATCGACGCCGGCGACGTCCCGGTGGAGGGTGGTACGGACGCCTCGGCCGGGACCCCGGCGGAGGTCGAGAACGTCCAGCGCAAGCTGAGCAAGCTGCAGTGGGCCATCCCGGCCCTGACCGGCACCCTGCTGGTCATGGACGCCCTCATGGGCGAGCAGCAGCGCCCGGCCCAGGCCGCGCAGGGTTTCGTCTCCCGGATCCTGCCCGACAGCCTGGCCGCCTAGCCCTATTTCTGACGCTCCTTTCGCAGCGCCGGCTCCACGTGGGCCGGCGCTGCGCCGCGCTGGCGGTTCTTGCGGGACGCCCGGTCGAGCAGCACGATGCCGGCGACGGCGAAGGCGGCGAACACCGCGATGAGGGCCCACGGGACGTTGCTCGGCGACGTGCTCTGGGCCACCACCAGCTGGTCCACCTGGCCGGCGAGGCCCAGGGCGTTGAGCTGCGCCTCCGCCGCGCCGGTGCTCCCGCCGGGAGTCAGGACGAGGATCCCGCCGGTGCGGGCGATGGCGGCGGCGGCGACTGCGGCGTCGAGCGGGCGGGAGTCGTCGGCCACGTAGGCCACGTTGACCGGTAGTCCTCGGGCCTGGACCTCCTTGACCACCGCCGCCGTGGTGGCCGCCACGTCGGCGCCGCCCAGGCGTCTGGCCCCCGGAAGACGGGTCAGGGTGCTCTCGGCGATGGCCTCGGGCCCGCCGATCACCCACGTGTTCTGGATGTTCATGCTGGTGAAGGCCTCGGCCGTCGGCGCCGGCACCCCGTCGCGGTCGACGAACAGCACCGGCATGCGCAGGCTGGCGGCGAAGGCCAGGGCGGCGGCCGACTCCTTGCTGGCCGGGTTCACGGCCACGGCGCCACCGAAGGCCGGTACCCCCCGGCCCTTCTCCTCGGGGTTGCGCACGTCGAGCGCCCCGGCCACCGCCCGGCCGACCTCGGCCGGCGTGGCGCCGGTGAGGCGGATGACCTTGGCCTTGTCGGCGGTGGACGTGGGGACGGTGGTGGTGGTCGCCGGCGCGCCGGCGGCCGTGGTGGGAGGCGTCGCCGGCACGGTGGTGGTCGGCAGCGGAGCCAGTTGGGTGATGACGCCGGCGTTGGTGATGTCGTCGACCAGCTTCTGGGGGATCGACGACTCGTCCCCGATCACGAAGAGGCCGGTGGAGGACAGCCGGGCGATCTCCTCCTTCTGCTCCTTGGTGAGGGACTTGCCGTCGACCACGAGCAGCGGGGCGTGGTTGACCCGCGCCAGCACGGCCCCGGCCCAGGCGCCGGCGACGTCATCCTTGTGGACGACGACGAGCTTGGAGGTGAAGGCGGCCCCGATCCGCTCCGACCCACCCGGGTACGCCATCTGCGACGCGGCCACCGAAAGGTTGGCCGGGCTGGCCTTCGGCAGCTCGGTGATGAGAGGAGGACCGGCCTCGCCGAGGCGCATGGTCGCCAGCACCACGTCGTTGGTGCCGGTGTCGACGTTGCCGTAGCGGGCGTCGCCCCAGGCGAAGAGCACGGCGTCGTTGCCGAGGGGCACCGAATCCGGGCCCCACCACGTGTAGGTCCCGTTCCGGCCCAGCGTCCCGTCGTCGAGGTTGATCGAGCGGTCGGAGATGCGCCGGTTGCCGGAGAAGGTACGCCCACCGTCGGAGGAGGAGGCGTAGTAGATGTCACCCTGGCCGGCGGGCCTGGGGATGATCGGGCTCGGGAGGTTGGTCCGGGTGTCGAACCAGACGATGTCGACCCGGCCGTTGGGAGCGATGCTGATGTCCGGGGTCAGCTGGCGCACCCCGTTGCGCATGGGGTCGTCGTTGACGCGCAGCGGCGGTGACCAGGTGACGCCGCCGTCGACGGAGCGCTGGAGGATGACATCCAGGTCCCCGAAGTCGAAGCCGATGTATGTCACGTAGAGGGTGCCGAACGGCCCGGCGTCGGGGTCGGCCGCCATCTTGGGGAAGCCGGCGTTTCCGGTGGGAGCGGGGATGCCGGCGGGCGCCGGCGTGGCGTCGTTGATCGGGGTGCGGGACCAGGTCGCCCCGCCGTCGCTGGACTTGGCCACCACGATGGGGTGGGGAGCATTGGCGGGGTCGTCCCGGTTCCGCCAGGCGACGTACACCGAGCCGTCGCGGCCGATCGACGGCGGGGTGATCTCTCGCACCTTCTCCTCGGGCGCCTGGGCCTCGACGGGGGCGGACCACGTGCGGCCGCCGTCCTCGGACGTGGCGACCACGGTGCGGCGGTCGCCGGCGCCGCCCTGGGCGCCCATGTTCAGCGGGTTGTTCACGTACCAACCCACGACGTAGAGCTTGTCGCCCTGCGGGCGGGGCTGGACGGCGATGCCCGGGCGGATGATGAACGGCCGCGACTCACGCGCCCCCTGGATGGCGACGACGCCGCGCTCGAAGGTGCGGCCGCCGTCGGTCGAGCGATTGACGATGACCGAGTCGCCCTCGCCGGCGGCGGTGCCGGTCTCCGGCCGCTGCTTCTCCCCCCGGTGGGAGGCGAAGGTCGTGTAGACGTTCTGGCCGGTGCCCCACACCACGCTCTTGTTGAAGTGGGCGTAGCCGCCGGAGTCGTAGGTGACGCACGGCGGTTGGGCGAAGTCGCTGGGCACGGTCAGGTGGCCTTCGTTGCTCCAGGTCCTGCCCCCGTCGAAGCTGGTGTGGAAGTCGCACTGGCCGTTGATGAAGTCCTCGGTGATCATCACCACGTGGCGCGGATCGGCCGGGTTGACGGCGAGGCCGGGGATGTCCCGGCCCCTCACCGGATCCCGGTTCTCCGGCTGGAACCGAGTGGCTTCACTCACCCGGCCGGAGGGAACCTCACCCTGGGCCGGAGCACCGGCCAGGGCGAGCAGGATGCCCACGCCGATGAACGCCGCTCGTACGCGCTTGGTCATGATGACCCCCCGTGGTCGTTCACGCATGCCTAGCGCGGCACCGCCGCGATTTCACTAGGTGTGCTTCACTCCTAGCGGACGACACCGGTTCACCTAGCGCTGGCTGCTGGCGACCTCCTGGCGCGCGACCGCCTCGGCGAACGCCGGGTGGACGCCACTGAACGTGACCCACCGGCGGCTGACGTCGATGCTCACGCCGATCGACTGGCGCCACAGCATCCACGTGAGGGCACCGGCCACCACCCAGCAGCCGAGGCCGGCCCCCACCCACAACAGGGGGAACATGCCCACGCCGACGATGCCGAGGAAGGGGAGCCCGACGCCGGCGCCCAGGGCGGCCAGGCGCCACCGCTCCATCTGGCGTTCCCGGCCGAACGACTCCCCGGTCTCGGGGATGCGCACGGTCAGGTACTCGGGTGGGGGCGAGAGCAGTGCCGCCACCACCAAAGCCACGATGCCCAGCGGGCCCAGGAACAGCAGGAACCACACCACCAGGGGGAACCCGCCGCCCACCGGCTGGCGCACGCGGACCCTCAGGTCCGCCGGCTCACCGGTCTTCGCACAGACGAGCGGCAGATCGCCCCGGATGGCATCGTCCACGAAAACGCTCACCGCCGCCATGGCGGCAGCTTACTGCGGCAAGTACGCCCACGCCTCGATCTCGACCTTGGCGCTCAGCGGCAGGCCGGCCACGGCGACCGCGGCGCGCGCCGGCCGATGGTCGCCGAAGGCCTCCATGTACGCCTCGTTCATGGGCCCGTAGTCGGACATGTGGGTGAGGAACACCGTCGTCTTGACCACCGCGCTCAGCGACGCCCCTTCACCCTGCAAGAGGGCGGCCATGTTCTGCAGGGCCTGGTGGACCTCGGCGGCCACGCCTCCGTGGACCAGGGCGCCGTCGGCCAGGCCCAGTTGCCCGGACACCACCAGCCAGTCGCCGGCCCGCACGACCGGCGTGTAGGGCCCTAAAGGCTTGCTCAGGACGGGTTAGGAGAAGCTCTGGCCGCAGCCGCAGCTACGGGAGGCGTTGGGGTTGTTGATGGCGAACCCGGCGCCCTGGAGCCCGTCCTTGTAGTCGAGCGACGCGCCCTGCAGCAGGGGAGCGCTGGCCGCGTCGACCACGACCTTCACCCCACCGTCCTCGATGACGTTGTCGTCGGGGGTGAAGTCCTTGTCGAAGTACATCTCGTAGCTGTAGCCCGAGCACCCGCCGGGGCGAACGGCCACGCGGAGGGCCAGTTCCTCGTCGCCCTCGGCCTGGATGAGCTCCTTGACCTTGAGCGAGGCGTTGCCAGTGAGGGTGAGCATGGGTTTGGGTCCTCCTACAGACTTCTTCTGGTATCCAGACTACCTGATCGACAGCTCAACCTGGCAGGGGTCGCGGTCGGCGAGCGTTCGGAATCGATCAACACCTGCCCCGCCGATTGATTCCACGAAACCTTCGATCAACCCCCGGTGGAGGTGGCAGACGACCTCGGGATGGGCGGCGGCCAGCTCGGCGTAGGGGCAGTGGGTGAAGGCGATGGTGGCCAGCTTGTCGTCCTCGACCACGGCGGGATCGAAGCCCAGCTCGGCCAGCATGCCTGTGACCGCGGCGACGCAGCCGGGGCGGGGCTGGCGGCTGCCGTCCCCGCTCTTGGCCGCTCGGGCTGCGTAGGCCTCGGCCAGGGCCCGGCCCTGGTCGGCACCGGCCTCGGCGCTCAGGTGGGTGCCGGCGCCGGCGGCGGCGGCCACCTCGTTGAGCATGCGGGCCAGTACCGGGAAGGCCGGGGGCTCGAGGCCCAGCGACGGGGCGTCGGGGGCCAGGGCGTAGCGGTTCTGGGGGCGGCCCACCGAACCCCGGTTGTCGGTGTGGACGGCCAGCAGGCCCACCTCGCGCATGCGCTCCAGGTGCGGGCGCACGGTGTTGGCGTGCAGGCCGAGGGCCTCGGCCACCTCGGCGGTGGAGCGCGGGGTGCTGGACCGGGCCAGTTCCAGGTAGATGGCGTAGCGGGTGTTGTCGCCGAGCGCCTTCAGCACGTCCAGCCGGCCCGTGTCCTCCACGGACTCGATATTACCGGTGAAGACCGGTAAAATCCACCTGTGATGACTCTGCCGAGCCAGGAAGATGTGCTGGCCACCCTCCGTGGGGTGGTCGACCCTGAGCTGGGCGCCGACATCGTCGAGCTCGGCATGGTGAACGGCGTGGTCGTCAACGACGACGGCTGGGTCGAGGTCACCGTCGCCCTCACCATCTCCGGCTGCCCGCTGCGGGTCCAGATCCGCGACGACGTGGTCTCGAAGGTGAGCGGGCTTCCCGGCGTCACCGGGGTGAAGGTGCACTTCGGCGAGATGAACCAGGAGCAGCGCAGCGCGGTCATGCAGCGGGCCCGGAAGTCGGCCGCCAACCGGGCGCCGGCCACCGAGGTACCCCTTACCGCCCGGGTGGTGGCCGTGGCCAGCGGCAAGGGTGGCGTGGGCAAGAGCTCGGTTACCGTGAACCTGGCCTCGGCGCTGGCCGCCCGGGGTTTCTCGGTCGGTGTGCTCGACGCCGACATCTGGGGCTTCAGCGTGCCCCGGATGCTGGGGATCACCGTGCGCCTGGCCGCCGGCGACAAAGGGCTGATCCGGCCGCATGAGGTGCCCGTGGGCGCCGGCCGGCTGAAGGTCGTCAGCATGGGCATGGTCGTCGACGACGAGGACAAGGCCATCATGTGGAGGGGGCTCATGCTGGCCAAGGCGCTGGAGGAGTTCCTGGTCAAGGTGGCCTGGGGCGACCTCGACTACCTCCTCCTCGACATGCCCCCCGGCACCGGCGACGTGCAGATGGCCCTCGGGCGCATCCTGCCCCGGGCCGAGGTGCTGGTCGTCACCACGCCGGCGCTGGCCGCCCAGAAGGTGGCGGTCCGGGTGGCCGACATGGCCCGGCGGTCCTACTTGAAGGTCCTCGGCGTCATCGAGAACATGACCGCCTTCACCTGCCAGCACGGCGAGGTGTACCCCCTGTTCGGCTCCGGCGGCGGCCAGGCCCTGGCCGAGGACCTGGGCGTGCCGCTCATCGCCCAGGTGCCCCTGGAGCCCGAGGTCAGCGCGGCCAACGACGCCGGCCGCCCGCTGTCGGTCGCCGCCCCGGAGAGCGGGGCCGGCGCCGCCTTCGCCGCCGCCGCCGACAAGATCGCCGATGCGCTCCTGCCCCCGGTCGACATGGCCGGCTGCACCGCCCGCCTGCTGTCGACGGTGGAAGCGGCCCTCGGGCCGGTCACCTGACTCGAACCGGTGACAGAATCCGGGGCCAGGACCCCGGAAAACGTCACCGGTTCGGAGTGAGGTTCTAGGCGGCTCGTGGCTGCCAGGCGCCGTCGGCGCCGGCGGCCCGGCCGTCGGCGACCAGCTTGAGCAGGTGGGCGTGCACCGTCTGGCACGCCGCCTCACGCAGCGCCGGCGCCAGGTCGGCATAGACGGCGTCGACCAGCTGGTCGAGGGTGGCGGCCCCGGCCTCCAGGGCGGCGACGATCTGGGCCTCCCGCTGCAACCGGTGGGCCAGGTAGCCGGCCAGCCGGTCGGCCGGGTCGTCGATCAGATGACCATGGCCGGGGGCGATGCGGCGCAGCCGGAGCCGGCGGCTGCTGAGGCGCTCCAGCGACGCCAGGTAGGCGGCCATGTCGCCGGCCGGCGGGGCGATCACCACCGTGGAGCCGTCGATCACCGTGTCGCCGGAGAAGAGCATGCGCTCCTCCTCCAGCAGGTAGCACAGGTGGTCGGGGGAGTGGCCGGGCGTGTGCAGGGCCTCCAGCCTGAACTCGGTGGCCTCCAGCTCGAAGCCCTCGTCGATGGTGCCGTAGGCCAGCACCTCGGCGCCGGTGGCCGCGGCCAGGGCGGCGGCGCCGCCGCCGTGGTCGTCGTGGGAGTGGGTCACGGCGATCCACCGGATGCGGTCGCCGCCGCAGCCGACGATGGCGTCGACGTGGCCGGCCACAGCGGGGCCGGGGTCGACGACCACGATCTCGTCCACGCCGACCAGGTAGGTGTTGGAGCCGGCGCCGGTCATGGGGCCGGCGTTGGGGGCGACGATGCGGCGCACCAGCGGGCTGATCGCCGACGCCACCCCCGGCGACAGGTCAGCCACCGAACCGCTCCACCCGGATGATCCCGGCCCGCCTGGCCGCCTGCCTCATGAGGACGCCCCGCACGGCGGCCCGCACCGGCGGCAGCAGGAGGGCGATGGCCAGCACGTCGGTGAGGAAGCCGGGCGTCATCAGCAGGGCGCCGGCGAAGAGGATCATCACCCCGTCGGCGATCTCCTTGCCCGGCACGGTCGCGGCCTCCACCTGGCGCCGGAAGCGCCGCCACACGCTCAAGCCCTCCCGCTTGACCAGCCAGCCGCCGGCCACGCTGATGAGGATCAGCAGGGCGATGGTGTTGAGGGCGCCGAAGGACTGACCGACCTGGATGATCACGTAGAGCTCAGCCAGCGGAACGACAAGGAAGAGAAGTACGAGTACGCCGACCATGGGCTCCATGGTACCGCCGGGTACTCTCGTGCGATCCCGATGTTCGATGGTTCTCGCTGGTTCCAGCAGTCCGGCCGCACGCCCTCGCTCGAGGACGCCGACCACGTCCCCTTCCTCCGCCGGCACTTCTGGCCGCCGAGCGCGCTGGGGATCATGGTCATCTCCGTCGTGATCTCGATGGCGGTCGGCTTCACCGGGGCGCTGATCTACACGTCGTCGGACAACGCCCAGATCGCCGCCGTGGACCCCGCCGACCAGACCCGCACGCTGCCGACCGCACCACCGTCGACCGAGCAGGCGGGGCCGACGACGACCAAGCCGGAGGTCCTCACGCCCGACGGCATCTCCAAGCGCACCGGTCCGTCGGTGTTCTCGGTGAGCAGCCTCGACGAGAACGGCCGTCCCGTCGAAGGAACCGGCTTCGTCGCCGGCTCCTTCGGGGGCCAGACCTACGTGCTGACGTCGTTCTCCCTCGTCCGGGCCGCCACCCGCATCCCCGGTCCCGAGATCGTGGTCCGCAGCGGCAGCTCGGACATCAGGGCGACTCTCTGGACCTGGCAGGAGGAGCGGGACCTGGCCCTGCTGGTCACCTCGCGCACGATCGCGTCGCTCACCTGGGCCGAGGAGGACCCACCGGCCAAGGCCGGCGACAAGGTCTACCTGGTGGCCGCCGGCGGAGGGCCCGTGGCCGGCGTGCTGTCGGCCGTCTCGCCCACCAGCATCCAGCACAACATCTTCGTCGACGAGCGGCGGGTGGGCGCACCCGTGCTGAACGAGCGGGGTCAGGTGCTCGGCATGGCGTCGCTGGGCCTGACGCCGCCGGGCGTGGTGCCGCCGCCCGACGCCTTCTTCGCCGTGCCCATCGCCGGCGCCTGCGAGCGGGTGCTCAACTGCGGCGGGGGCAACGCCTCTGTCCCGTCGACGGTCGCCCCGACCGGGCTCAATGCCACCGCGACCACCGCAGCCCGCTAGTCCCGTTACGGGAAGGGTCGGGTCGTCGTCGTCGTGGGGAACAGGGTGGTGGTCGTCCGCGGCCTCGTCGTGGTGGTCAGGAAGCCGAGGAACGGCAGCGTCGTCGGGGGCTGGACCACCACGGTGGTGGGCGGGACGATGAGGGTGACCGGCGGGTCGATGTAGATGGGCTCAACGATCTGGGGCCGCAGGTCCTCGGGTTGGCGGCGGGAGCCGGCGGTGATGTCGCCGGCCAGGGCCGCGGGCTTGGGGAAGTCGGCGGCCGGCGCGTTCTTCAACGCCTCCCCCATGTAGGCCTTCCACGTGGAGGCCGGGATGGTGCCCCCGTAGACGGTGGAGACGCCCTTTATGTTCTTGAGCGACTTGGTGTTGCTGTCGCTGTAGCCCATCCAGATGGCGGTCGAAAGGGCCGGCGTGTAGCCCACGAACCAGGCATCGGCGTTGTCGTCGGTGCTGCCGGTCTTGCCGGCCGAACCGTCGGGGCGGCCGATGTTGGCGCCCGTGCCGGTGCCGTTGTTGATGACGCCCTTGAGGGCGTCGGTCACGTTGTCGGCCACCGCTTCGGCCACCACCCGCTTGCCCTGGCGCTTGGTGTTGTCCTCCAGGGTCTTGCCGTTGGCGTCGGTGACCTTGATGATCGGCGTGGCCGAGAACTGCAGCCCCCGGGCGGCGAAGACGCCGTAGGCGGCGGCCATGTCGAGGGGCGACACCTCGGCGGCGCCCAGGGTGAGGGTGGGACCGTATGAGTCGCCGGCGTTCGCGCCGAGGCGCTGGATGCCTTCGGGGTCGACCATGGTGAGGCCGAGGCGATGGGCCATCTCGGCCGTCTCGGCCACGCCGACATCCTCGATCAGCTGGGCGTAGACGGTGTTCACCGAGTAGGCGGTGGCCTGCTTGAGGGAGATCGAGCCGTAGGAGCCGCTCTCCACGTTGCTGATCGTGCACTGGTTGCCGCCGCAGCCGGGGATGCGGTAGGTGCCCGGCCCGGAGTAGACCCGGCCCGGGCCGATGCCCTTCTCGTAGGCCTTGGCCAGGGTGACGGGCTTCATGGACGACCCCGGCTGGCGCCCACTCCCCCCGCCGTCCAGGCAGATGGGGCCCTCCGTGGGCGGCTCGTAGTCCTCGACGCACCGGCCCAGGGCCAAGTTGACCTGGGACTTGGAGAAATCCCGGCCCCCGACCAGGGCCCGCACGAATCCCGTGCCCGGCTCGACGGTGACGAGCGCCATCTCCAGCGGCGGGTTGGTGCCGGAGAGGGACTTCCGCACCGAGTCCACGGCCAGCGCCTGCAGACGGGGGTCGAGGGCCGTCTCCACCCGCAGCCCGCCCCGGTAGACGATGTCGGCCCCGTACTTCGACGACAGGTACCGGCGCACGTAGTCGACGTAGTACGGCTCCGACGCCGACTGCAGCTCCAGCGGGTGGACGATCGTCGCCGGCCCGCTCGGCGTGGGCGTCTCCCCGGTCGGGAAGAAGAGCTTCTGGGCCACGGCCTCGGCGTGGCGGAAGGGGTCGATGCGGCCCTGCTTGAGCATCTCGTCGAGCACGAAGACCCGGTTGATCTCGGCCTGGGTCGGGTTGGTGCGGGGCTCGAAGTCCGACGGGGCGGAGATGAGGCCGGCGATCATCGCCGACTCCGACGCGTTCAGCTCGCTGACCGGCTTCTTGAAGTAGGACTCGGCCGCCGCCCCGATGCCGTAGGCCCCGCCCCCCAGGTAGATGGTCGACAGGTACCGGTAGAGGATCTCGTCCTTGGTCTCCTTGCGGTCGAGCTGGCTGGCCAGGACGGCCTCGCGGATCTTCCGGGCCAGGGTGCGCTCGCCGGACGTGAACACGTTCTTGACGTACTGCTGGGTGATCGTCGACCCGCCCTGGACCACCTCCCGGCCGCGCAGGTCGGCCCACAGCGCCCGCATGGCGCCGATGGGATCGATGCCGCCGTGGGAGTAGAAGCGCTTGTCCTCCACCGACACCACGGCCTGCTTGAGGACCTCGGGGATGTCACTGGACTTGACCGGGATGCTGGTGTCGAACTTGCGCAGCAGCCCGATCTCCTTGCCGGCGGCGTCGTAGATGCGGGTGATGCGCGACTCGATGCCGGGCTTGGGGGTGGGGAGCGGGG
>Ga0247713_1000527_pt1 | contig 22818 bp, 22 predicted proteins | sample 21E_NmetaG_FD_189936 | JGI IMG/M metagenome (GOLD analysis project Ga0247713, IMG submission 189936) | Soil microbial communities from hillslope of Landscape Evolution Observatory, University of Arizona, Oracle, AZ, United States - 2-1-E_N | ecosystem: Engineered > Artificial ecosystem >... | reverse complement strand
GTCTCACCCCGGCGGGGTGGGCGGGGTTCACTTCGGCGTCAAGTATCTCGGTCGCTACGTCGACCCCGAGCGCTATCTCGGCCCCGTGGACTTTGCCGGGGCGATCTACCTCGTGCCCGATTCGGATGTTTACACGGGGGCCCTCGCGCAGCGGTTCGCGGCCCAGCCCCTCGACGACCGCTCGCGCGATTGCACGCCGTTGCGGGAAGTACCTGTCGGCGCCCCGGCGCCGAACGGCAACGTCGCGGTCGCGATCGCCGGGTTGAACTCGAACGCGACCGACCCGGTGTTTTCGGTGCCCGGCCGGCTCGGTTACCGGCCCGGCGATGTGTACCGGTTCTCGTACAGGGGGAACGACGGCCCCCGGCTGTTCGAGCCCTACACGCACTCCGATACGCACCGCAGCCTGTCCGTAGATGCGTTCGGGCTGGCCGATCTCCTGCGCGAGGTGGGGCGACGGCATCCCGGGCGCGACGTCGATCTCTTCGCTCACTCGCAGGGGGGCCTCGTCGCGCGCGGCACCTTGGCCTCCCTGGCGGCGGAATGGGACCCCGACCTGCCTCGGGTCGCGCATCTCATCACCTACGCGACCCCGCACCGGGGGACGCGCCTCGCCGACGCGCCCGACGTGCTCGAAGGGGGCGACGCCGGATTCCTCCTGCTCGATGCCTCCAGGAGCGCGGGATTCGACCCGTGGGCCACTTCGATCGAGCAGATGCGGCCGGGCTCGCGCTATCTCGAGGACCTCGCGAGTTCAGACGTGACGCTCGGGACGCGCGTGCTGGCGCTGTCGATTCCCAACGACTTCATCGTGCCCGCCCACCGCGCCGAGTGGAAGGATGAGGCGTCGCGCACGGTCCCGCCGGACGGGGGCGTGTTCGGGCATGCGGCCATCACCCGGTCGGCGGCGGCCGACGGGATGGCGTACGCGTTCCTGCGCGACGCCGCAACCCCGTGTGAGGAGTCGGACGGCAGCGGCGCCGGCCGGTTGATCTCCGCCGGGCAGCGCGCGGCGCCGTGGCTGCTGCGCTGGGGCGAACGGGCGGCGAAGAAGGCGGTCTCGGACCATCCATGGGGGCGGGCGGTCGTCAACATCGTGAAGCTCGGCGCATTTCTTCGGCGTCGATGAAGAGGCACGAGCAGGCCCCCTCCGAGGGGGGTGGGCGGAAGATCGGAGGGGGCCTGGGCGTTGATCCCGGCGGACCGGGATCCGATATGTCGCCCCGGGGGGACGGGACTTTGTGTGCGATACATATTGTGAAGCCCTGCACAAGCTTCGGCAAGCGAGCGCGGGCCGATGTTGGCGCCGCCCGGTTGTGCTCGAGACACAAAACCTTCCGCCGAGCCGGGCCGGCCGTAGGATCACTGCGATGAACACGAACCGGCTCCCGCTCGACGCTCCCGGCGTGGAGACGGAGTTCGGGCGCATCGAGGTGAGGCGGAGCGCGCGTCGCCGAAAGACGATCTCCGCGGAGATCGTGGGCGACACGCTCGTCGTGTCCGTCCCCGAGCGGTTGTCGCGCGCCGACGAGCAGCAGTGGGTTGCGCTGATGGCGCGCCGGATGGCCGAGCGCAAACGTCGCGACCGCCTTAACGAAGACGGCGAGCTCGCGCGGCGCGCCGCGGATCTGGCCGACCGCTACGTCGACGGCGTGCGGCCGTCCGTGATCTCGTGGGTCGACAATCAGAAATCCCGGTGGGGATCCTGCTCGCCGCAGGATCGCACGATCCGGTTGTCTCTGGAGCTCAGCTCGTACCCGGCGTGGGTCCGCGACTACGTCATCGTCCACGAACTGGCGCACCTCATCGTCGCCGACCACAGCGCTTCCTTTTGGCGCATCGTGAACCGCTACCCGTTGACCGAGAGGGCGCGCGGCTATCTCATCGCGAAAGGCATGGAGGAGGGCTAGGGTCGGCGGCGGGTCCGCCACATGATCACGTCGCCCGAGCGATGCCGCTCGAGGATGCCGAGAGCGAGAGACGCTCTCAGCGCGTAACCGGCCGCCACCGCGATCCGCCCGTCCGGGATCTCGCCTGCTCGGCTCCACAGCCGATCGACCGGGATCAGAAGCGTCCCGGCGGGAACCGTCGCCCCCGCGTCGCCCACGTCGAGAACCGTGCAGCCCGGCGGTGGGTTGAGGCTTGTCTCTGTCTCGGTCGACGCCGGTGTCCCACGGGCCTCGGCCCACTTGTTGATGGCGTCGGCGCAGGAGCCGAGGACCGTGAACCCCTTGCTTTTCAGCCCGTCGGCCGCGGCGCGAGGGTCGTTCGATCCGAGATCGACCAGCACGAGCGGAGTGTCGAGCGGTATGCAATCCCGGGCGCGGCCCTGGAAGCCGGGGCCGGAGTCGTACTCGAGGTTGAGCGAACCCGGGATGTGCACCTCTAGGTAGGCGTCGACGGGCCGGATGTCGACGAATGCCGCGCCATGCTCTTCGACCTCTGCGAGCGCGCGCGCGAACGGCAACTCTTTGAGCGTGGTCTGCGGCATCGCGTATCTCTACCAGAGTCGGGGGACGCATACTGGCATCGTGGCCGCGCTTCTGTTCGTTCTCCTCATCGCGATCCCGCTCGCCGAGCTATACGTCATCGTGCAGGTGGCCGACGGCATCGGGCTGATCGAGACGATCCTCTTGTTGATCGGTGTTTCGCTTGCAGGTGCGTGGCTGTTGAAGCAGCAAGGCCTCCATACGTGGGCGCGCCTGCAAGACTCCCTTGCGCGCGGGAAGATGCCGCACCGAGAGCTGGTGGACGGTGTGCTCATCGTCGTCGGCGGCGCGTTGCTGTTGACGCCCGGTTTCCTGACGGACGCGGTCGGGTTGCTGTTCCTGTTTCCTCCGACGCGCGCCGGGCTCAAGAAAGCCGCGGGGCGGTTGTTTGCTCGCTGGGCGCGAAACCGGGTGGCTCCCGGCCTCCGGATCTTCCACACGAGCGCCGCCGGACGGGACTTCGACGACGATCGCTACCGCGTCACCAAAGTCACCCGGTCGCGGTCGACGACGCCCCGTCGGGAGTCTCCTCCCGCTCTCCCTCCGGACCCGCGATCCGACGAGGACGATTCTCCGGATAGGGCATGAGCGGTCCGACGCGGCCCTGCTCCGGGTAGGCCGCGTCTCGGTACTCGCGGGCCGGGCGCTGCCTCGCGTTCATCCGCACCCTGAGCCCCTCCGGATATTCGCCGTTGTGAACGGGCACGCCGAGCGCATTCGCCGCCTCGAGCGCGTCGCCGATGGAGTGATAGACCCACCGCTCCCACGCGCCGTCGGAGTCCACCACCACGACCTGCGCATCGTGCGCCCCGATCCGGACCACGACCGCCTCGCAGCCGGAGCGAACGGCGACGAAGTCCGACGGGTCCCTGAACTTGGCGGCCGCGCCCCCCGCCTCCGGCTTGTTCTCGAACGGCCACGCACGGGCCATCGTCACCACCCTTTCGCAGATGCAGGTGACAAAGACTAAAGCGGCTCCGGCCGCGACGGCGCGGCCGGTCTAGATGACGAGACCCCCGTCGACGCACAGCACCTGTCCGGTCATGTAGTCGGAGTCGTGGGACGCAAGGAACACGAAGCTCGGCGCGATCTCGTCCGGCGCGCCGTAACGACCCATCGCGAACCGCTGGAGGCGCTGTTGTTTCTGCTCTTCGTCTTGGACCAACGGCTGAGTCATCGCGGTGAGCGCGGTGGGCGACACCGCGTTGACGTTGATCGCCAGCCGCCCGAGCTCTTTCGCCCACGTCTTCGTCAGCCCGACGATGCCCATCTTGGCGGCGGCGTAATTGCTTTGACCGACGGCGCCGATGAGCCCCGACGGCGACGTCACGTTGATTATCTTCCGGTGGACTTCTTCACCTCGTGACTGTTCCTCTTTGGCGAGCGGGCGCCACAGACGAATGACCTCGCGTCCGCACGCCCACGTTCCTTTGAGATGAACTTCGATGACCCGATCGAAATCGTCCTCGGTCATGTTGTGAGTCATCTTGTCGCGCAAGATGCCGGCGTTGTTGACGAGGATGTCGACGGAGCCAAAAGTCTCGACGGCAGCTTGGACGAGCCGTTCGGCAGACGCGACGCTGCCGATCGGCGAATACTCCGCGGCGGCATTGTCGCCGACCTCGGCCGCCACGACGTCGGCGGCCTCCTTGTCGATGTCGTTGACGAGCACCCTCGCACCCTCGCGACCGAATGCCAGCGCGATTGCCCGCCCGATACCCCGGCCGGCTCCGGTGATGATGCTGGTGCGATTCTGCAGTCGCCCACTCATCGGCGCATCCTACGCGCGCGCAGAGGCGCGCGGCCCATAGGATGAAGCGATGAACGACAACAAGAAAGTTCCGTTGACAAAGACCGCGCTCGAGCGCCTCCGGGACGAGCTCGAGCACCTCGAAGGGCCCGCCCGCGACGCGGTGATCGATGCAATCGCAACCGCGCGCGCCCATGGGGATCTCAGCGAGAACGCGGAGTACCACGCGGCGAAGGACCAGCAGGGAATGCAAGAGGCGCGCGTTCGTCAGATCCGAGAGATGCTCGAGAACGCCCAAGTCATCGAGAGCGAGGACGACGGCGTCATAGCGCCCGGCAAGGTCGTGACGATCCGTCACGCAGGGGACGACGACGCGGAGACGTACCTGCTCGCGACCCGCGAGGAAAAGGGTGCCGCCTACGACTTGCTGACGCCCGAGTCCCCGCTCGGAAAGGCGCTCATGGGGCATTCCGCGGGCGAGACGGTGACCGCCAGCGTCCCCGCCGGCCGCCTCGAGATAGAGGTGGTCGAGGTAAAGGCCCTCTAGGGACTAAGCCGTTCGGCCGGGACGCCGGGTAGGGCCGGGAACCCGGCCCCCTCCTGCGGTGTAGAAGCATCACGCACGCAGACCCCTCGGGAGGAGTGAAAGATGGCTCGCGTCCGGTTTTCGCTGGTGTTGGTTGCAGTCCTTGCCGTTGCCGGTTGTGGTGGTGGCCTGCGGCCGCCGGCGGAATCCGGTCATTTGCTGTTCGTGCGCGCGGCGGGCGGGTTCGCGGCACTCCCTTACGCGTCCGAGGGGCCTTCGTTTCGGGCCGAGCATGCAGTTGCCGCTCCCGACTTTTCCGTGGTGGCGACCGCGGATCCGCGCGGAGGGACGACGGTGGTACGGCGCCTCGACCGTTCGGGGAATCGCCTCGATCGGGTCGTGCTCGAGGGGGAGCTGGTGCCGCGGGTGGTGTCGCCGAACGGGGATCTCGTGGCGCTCGGCGCGCCGCGCATCGCCGACGGCGCTCCTTACGTCCCCGAGGCCAGGGCCCGCACGAACCTGGCAGTGCTCGACGCAGGGGCCGATCCCGGCGGCCGGGTAAGGGAGTTCGACCTCGACGGCAACTTCGAACCCGAGGCGTTCTCGACCGACAACTCCGAGCTGTTCGTGATCGAGTTTCTTCCGGCGGTCGACCCGGAGCGTTACCGGGTGCGCCGGCTGCGCCTGGCCGACGGACGAGTGATGCCGATCGGCAGGCTCAAGAACGCGGCGCCGGAGCAGATGCAGGGGACCGGCCGCACGCAGGTCTATTCACCCGCTGCGGATGAGCTCTACACGCTCTACACGCAGCAAACCGAACCCGGGCATGCCGCGGACCACCGAGGCGAAAGCGCGTTCGTTCATCTCCTCAACCTCGACGAGAAATGGGCGCACTGCATCGACTTGCCCCGCGAGTTTGGGGGCGGCTCGGCGACGGCAAGCGCGCTCGCGACGTCACCGCAGGGAGAGCGGTTGTACGTCGCCGACTGGTCGAACGGCGTGGTTGCAATCGTTCGCCCCTATCGACTTCGGGTGGCGCGGACGGCGCGCATCGAGTTCGGGCCTCCCGACGACAAGACGTTCGCGCGCGCGACGCGGGATCGGCTCTACGTCGCCGGCGACGACACCGTCGTGGTACTCGACCTCCCGACGTTGCGGCCGGTGGCGCGATGGTCGCTCGGGGGCGAGATCGAGGGACTCAACGTCGGACCGGACGGAAGCGAGATCTACGTATCGATCGCCGGCAACATCAAGAAGCTCGATGCTGTTACCGGTGCAGTACTCGATTCGGTCGCGGTGAGCGGCGCGGCTGCGATCGAATACGTCGCGCCGTAAATCGTCACCGGACGCGGCGACCCTCGCGCCACACGATTCGGACGTCCGTCAGCGCGGTGGCGTCGTCCACCGCGGTGATCGGCAGCGCCACGAGATCGGCGTCCATGCCTTCGGCAATCGATCCTTTCGACCGGAGCCGCAGCCGGCGCGCGGCGTCGACGGTCGCGGCGCGGATGATGGCGCGCGCCGACATCCCCGCGCGCTGAAGCGCATCGACCTCGCGCCGATCGATACCGGGTCCGGGACCCTCGTTTCCGAGGTCGGTGCCGTAGACAACCCGTCCGCCGGCGGCGAGGAACCGCGCGGTGTTCTCGATCGCGACGTCCTGATCGTCGAATCGAATCGACAGCGTCGGGACCACCACCGTGCCGGATTCGATCATCCGCGCAATGACGTCGTCGGGGATGAACTCGGGGCTCATCAGCATGTGTGCGAGCTCGTCCACGCCCGCGTCGAGAGCGCGCTCCAGTTGATCGAGCCCGGATATGTGGCCGGTGACTTCGAGGCCGTCGGCGTGGGAAATCTCGACGACGGCGGTGAGGGTCGGGCTATCTAGAACCGGCCCCGCCTCCGGATTGAGCGCGATCTTGATGATCGACGCGCCGAGGTCGACTTGCGCGGCGACGGCCGCGGCGGCGTCCCTCGGGCCCCTCACCTCGCGGGCGGTGCCCTCCGGCGCCCACGCGGCGCGCGCCGGGTAACCCCCTTCCGCGGTGAGTATCTGTCCGGCGGGGGTCACGAGCGGCCCGGCTCGCTCCGACGCCTCGACGAGAGAGCGGATGCGCGCCGGCGGCCAGCCGAGGTCCCGCACCGCGGTGACGCCACCGGCCAGCACCCGGGCGGGATCGGCCAAGCCAATGTGGACATGGGCGTCGACGAATCCCGGAACCAGCACGAGATCGGACGCGTCGACGACCTCTGGACGCGGCGCTTCGACCGGTCGCGTCCCCACCGAGACCACGATGCCGTCCTCGATCACGATCCGCACGTCTTCGACGAGGTCGAGCCGGGCCGAGACCAGGGCCGCGCCGGCGTCGACGACAAAGGAGGTGGAAGCGGTCACCAAGAGAGGCTTACGGGTTCGCGCCGACGGCGCAAGTGGCGCTTCGAGGCGCGCCGGGACGGTCGTGGCGCGATAGTCCCGCAGGTCCTATAACGTAGATAGGTCGCGCCGGATGCCGACACGGCCCCCACGCGAACAGTGCGTGCGGCGGCGCGCGTCCCGCGACAAACGGGCAATCCATAGAACAAAGAGAAGAGGGATACGGACGTATGGAGCCACAGGACGTTATTTGGGAGGGCAAGATCGGCGCGACGCCGTTGCGCGTCGGGGTTCCACACGAGGGCCGGATCATCGCCGAGTGGGATACGCCGGCAGGAGCGCGCCACAAGGTTGCCGATTCGGTCGAGGAATTCGAGCGCTCCGTGCTGTTCCAATTGCTCCTCGGGGCCGGCGCCGACGAAGAGTCGACGCAGGATGTGGTCGAGGCGGTCAAGAAGGCGGAAGCGGAGCGGCCGCGCAAGCAGCCGGCCGCCGAGCCGCGCCGCCGCAAGAACCCGCGCGCCCGTCAACACCGCCGCTCGCGCCGCCCGCCCCGCCGGCGCTGAGGCGACCACGCGCGGGCATAGCCGCCGCGTCGCTTCCCACGCGGGTGAGGGCCGGGGGAGGTAGAACAAGGTAGATGGAACCGACAGACCGGCGCATGAGCGGGGTCGTCGCCGCGCTGGCCCGCGGGGTGCTGGGAGACGGCTACGTGCCGGAGGTTACGGCCCGGATGCTGGCCGGCATCTCGCAGCTTGCTTCGTCGACCGAAAGGAGCCGTCTCGAACGCGTCCTCCGCGCGCTCGACACGAGGGCCGGCGCGCTTCTTCTTACCGGACGCCCGATTCCCGTTTCGTGGCTGCCACCGCACGCGGCCGAGCGTCTGGTGGTGAAGTGGAAGAGCGGCCGGTTGGCGCCGCAGCGCGCGCTCGCGAGCGGTGTCGTCGCACTCGCAACGCATTCACTTTACGGTCCGCCCGGTCCGGAATGGGAGCGACTCGGCTATCCGGGGCCGCTCGGAGATCCGCCGGATGAGCCGTATCGCATCACGCCGTACGAGCCGGATGCGGGGGAGCGAATCTCCTGTGATGCGATCATCGTCGGCTCCGGAGCCGCGGGCGGGTGCGTCGCTGCCAAACTGGCTGCGGAGGGGTTCGACGTCGTCGTTCTCGAACGGGGCGGCTACTTCGCGGAGCGCGACTTTTCGCACCTGGAGCACGAAGCCTTTCGGAACATGTACCTCTATGGGGCGACATTGACGACTACCGATCAAGGGGTCCGGATCGTCGCGGGAGCAACGCTCGGCGGGGGAACGCTCGTCAATTTCGCAACGGCGTTCCGCACGCCGGATTTCGTTCTCAAGGAGTGGGCGGGGCTTACCGGTATCGATGCATTCGTCTCCGGTGAGTTCGACGCATCGCTCGACGAGGTCGGCGGGCGCCTCGGTGTCAACAGCGACTCGAGTGCCGCCGGACGGCGGGACGCGGTGATGGAGGAGGGCCTCAAGGAACTCGGATGGCACGTGGACAACATGCCGCGTGCGGTTCGAGGTTGCGCCCAGGACGAAGGTTGCGGCTATTGCGGGTTCGGATGCCGGACCGGCGCCAAGCAGTCGTCGATGCGCACCTACCTGGAGGATGCGGCGGCGCACGGTGCGCGCATGATCGTGGACGCGGACGTACGCCAGGTGCGTATCGACGACGGAGTTGCCGGCGAGGTAGACGTGGTGGTCGGAGGGGACAACCGCATCCGCGTCTCCGGGCGCGCGGTGGTCGTTGCGGCGGGCTCGATCGAGACTCCCGCGTTGTTGCTGCGCTCCGGGATGAACGGAGAGGTGGGCAAACACCTTCATCTTCATCCGGGCAGCGCCGCGTTCGGAATCTTCGAAGACGACGTGCGGATGTGGGACGGAACGACACAGGCTCGCTATTCGACCGAGTTCCGGCACTGGGACGGCGGTTACGGACCGATCTTCGAAACGATTCCGGTTCATCCCGGCGCGGCCGCAGTCTTCACGCCGTGGGTGTCGGCGGCCGAGCATCGAGAGCGGCTCGGCAACCTCCGGAAGTTCGGGTTTTGCGGCGTGCTGTCGCGAGACCGCAGCGAGGGTCGCGTCACACTCGGCCGGGACGGCAACCCGCGCGTTCACTATGCGCTCGACAAAGACGACGAGCGCAGGGTCGCCGAGGGAGTGGTAAACGCCGCGAAGGTGATGGAGGCGGCGGGAGCGCGCGAGGTCTTCTCCCCGCACGAGGTCCCGATCACCTACCGGCCGGGGCCGGGAAGACACGAGCGGTGGGCGGACGAGACGCGCCGGCGCGGATATCGACACGGCGCGGCCACGTTTGGGTCGTGGCATCAGATGGGATCGTGCCGCATGGGAACTAACCCGCGCGCGTCGGTGGTGGGGCCCGACAACGAGTCGCACGAGGTCAAGGGGCTCTACGTGGTGGACGGGTCCGTGTTTCCGACCGCTTCCGGGGTCAATCCGATGCTGACCGTGTACGCGATCGCCAACCGCGCTGCCGGGGCGATAGCCCGGCGTCTGGCCTAAGCCCTCACGTGATCCGGCGGTCACTGTTTGCGCTCGCATTCGCCACGCTGTCACTCGGCGCGATGGTCGGCGCGGAAATCGTCCTCGCGCTCCGGCGCGAATACCTTCCGACTTCACCGGTACTGGATGTGAGGGGAACCTTTGGCCCGCGCGACGGCCGGCCCCTGCGATTCGTGGTCCTCGGCGATTCGACCGCGGCCGGAGTCGGCGCCGGCACCGCCGACCTCGCCTATCCGACGCTCCTTGCAAGGCGTCTTGCCGCCGACGGATTTCGCGTCGAGCTGCTCGGCATCGGGATTTCGGGTGCGCGCGTGCGCGACGTCCTCGAGGATCAGGTTGCGGACGCGGTCGCAGCCCGTCCCGATTTGATCTTCATCGGCATCGGTGCCAACGACGCGACGCATGTGACCCCGCTCGATGCGGTTCGCCGCGATATGGGCGAGGTGCTGGACCGGCTGCGGCCGACGGGCGCGACCATCGTCGTCGCCGGCGCGCCGGACATGCGCGCCGCGGCTTTTCACGAGCCGCTCAGGTCGCTCGCGGGGTGGCGCGGGAGGCGCGTCACGGACGCGATCGCGGCCGCGGCGCGCGAGCGGGGAGTGCCGGCCGTTGCTCTCGCGGAGCAGACCGGGCACTTCTTTCAACGGGCGCCGGAGATATACCTAAGCGAGGATCTCTTTCATCCGAGCGCGGCCGGCTACGAGAAGTGGGCGGATGCCATCGAACCCGTCCTCCGTAAAGCGCTTGCGGCGAACGGATGAACGACCTCGGGGAACTGGTCGAAGCCGGTGACATGAATGCGCTCCTGCGCGCCGTCGACGGGCTGTGCGCCCGCCGTTCGTGGGACGAGCTTCTCGACCTTGCCGACATGTGCGAGGACGCCGTCGAGCGAGGAAAGCAGTTGTGGCCCATCGCCGCACACATCGATTACCGGATCGCGCTCGGCGCGCCGGGGGAGTATGCGGCCGGGGTTCTCGAACCGAAGGCGGCGCGTTTTGCACACGGGCCCCTAACGGAGGTAGCCGCATCCACGCATACGTGGGGGGAACTGGCGCCGCACATCGAAGCCCCGCAGGTCGCCGCGTACGTGGCGGGCGAACGGGTCCTGCGGGGGGAACACCTGGACGGCGACGAGCGGGCACACCCGGAGTTTCTGGAACTACCGCTCACGCTCGCGCCGTGGGAACCTACCTACGCCCTCGCAACGTTCTATTCGGATCACGTCGAAGTCGCCGAGCCGTGGGAGCCCCGCGCGGCCACCGAAGAGGAAGACCTTCGGAGCGCAGACGTGCTCGACGAGCCGGGGATGGTGAGCGCCCTCCTCGATCTCGTGGCGCCGTGGACGTCGGAGTCGAACGGGGCCGCGCAGGCGGTGGTCGTCGAAGGAGATGCCGTTGCCGCCGCATCCGCGCTCACGCTCCACACGTTGCGGATCGGCCCTCTCACCTTCGACGAGGCGATTCAGCGGATGGCTTGGGCGGCGGCCAGCGGCGGCGCGCACGGCAGGAGGCGCGGCGCCGCCGCCGGGCGATTCTTCGCGTGGGCGACGGCCGCGCTGGTGGCCGACGAGCCGTGGCCGCCGGATCCCGGCGCGCTGGGGCGCGCCGGCGAGTCCCTTCGGTGGTTCCGGTGGGACGAGGGCGAGCCGGAAAAGGGCTGGGTCCTGCGGATCGCGGTCGAAGATCCCGCGCACGGGTGGGCCGCCGCCCTCGCCGCAACCGATTTGCTCGAAGACGACGAGGCTTCCTCGGCGGATGACTAGAAGGTCCCGCCGATCGACTCGCCGGGCTCGATGTCGTAGACGGTCAGGCCGTCCACGTCCTTAGCCGCCTCTTTGAGGTGGTCGGGGCGACCGACGAGCACCGGGAACGTTCCGTAGTGCATCGGGATGACGGCGTCGACCCCCAGGAGCCGCACCGCCTCGGCTGCAGATTCGGGCCCCATCGTGTAGTGATCCCCGATCGGGAGCATCGCCGCATCGGGCTTTAGGAGTTTTCCGATCAGCGCCATGTCGCCGAACACCGAGGTGTCGCCTGCGTGGTACAGGCGATATCCATTGTCGAACTCGATGACGAACCCGGCCGCGTCCCCGAGCGCAAACCACGTCCCGTCCTCGTTCTTGATCCCGCCGGTGTGGCGTGCGTCGGTCATGTGAACCCGAATGCCTCCGGCAATCTCGGCCGTGCCGCCCTTGTTCATCTCGAGAACGTTGTCGATGCCTCGGGATTCGAGCCATGCATGGATCTCCGGGTTGCACACCACTTGTCCGCCGGTGGTGGCCGCGAGCTCCACAGCATCGTCGATGTGATCGAAGTGTCCGTGCGACACCAGGATCGCATCGAGTTCGTCGATCTCCTTGAGCCCCGGAGGGCATGCGGGGTTGCTCTGGACCCACGCCTCCAGCAACAGCCGGGTTCCCGCCCGTGTCTGGATTACGAACGTCGAGTGGCCCAGCCACGTGATCTTGATGTCGTCCGGCACCTGCGGCATCTTTGCGCCTCCTCTACCACCCGCGTGTTGGTCTCACAGTGTCGCGAATACGACACCAATTCGCGGCCCCTCCGGGCCGTTGCTCCGATACCGTAGGAGGATCCATCAGAGGAGGTCTGTTTTCGTGCGTCCGTTACGAAGAGACGCGAACTTGACGCGACTCGCGCTGGCGCGCTTCGTCTCGCGCTCCGGTGGGTTCGCCGCGTTCTTCGTGGGGATCTGGGGGAAGGCGACTTACGACTTCGACGCGACCCCGGCGCAACTCGCGATCCTCATGGGCACGATGGGCGTGTGCGCGCTGATCGGCTCGACCATCGCGGGTGTGCTCGTCGACCGGTTCGATCCACGCCGGGTGCTGCTCGCCGGTGAGATCCTGTTCTTCCCCGCGGCACTGGCTCCGATCTTTGCGAACTCGCTCGTCTCGCTCACCGTCGCGGTCGCGGTAATGGACATCGTGGGGATGGCCGTTTTCACCTCAGTTGCCGCATTTCCGCCTTACCTCACGTCCGACGAGACGCGGCTCAAAGACATAAACGCGGTCATGGAGTCCGCGCAAAACCTGGCATTCATAGCCGGGCCCGCGGTGGGCGCCATGCTGGTAGAGGTATGGGGGACGAATCAGATCTTCATGTTCGACGCGGCGACGTCGTTGATTGCAGCCCTCCTGGTGCTGCCGGTGAAGGTGCGCCGGATGCCCGCGCGCGCACGCTCGACGCCTCTCGGCGAGTCGATCCAGGGCTTCCGAACGGTCTACGGAAGCCGCCACCTCAGGCTATACACCGCCGTGGGGACGCTCATCTGGCTCTCGTTCGGTGCCTTCGCCGCGCTCGAGCCGCTCTTCTATCGAGACGTGCTCAACCAGGGCCCGGCCGCGATCGGCTGGGTGGGAGCGATCTTCGGCGCCGGGCTCATGGCGGGCGCCGCGCTGCTGGGCCGGCTCCCGGTGAGGTTTCTCGGCGCTCGGCTCCTCGTCTTCTCCGCGCTCGGCAGCGGGGCCGGTGCGGTTCTCTACACCGGCACGGACGACCTCGGCTTCGTCGTCGCCGGCGCGATCGCGTGGGGCGTGATCTTGGGCATGCTCTTCCCCGCCCTGCGGACCCTCGTGCAATCCCACACCGCCGAAGGGATGTACGGGCGTGTCACGGGAACCGTCCAGGTGCACAACCAGACTGCGGAGCTCCTGCCGCTGACGTTCGTGCCGTTCCTTGCCGCCGCCTTCGGGGTTCAGCTCGTTCTGGTCGGATCCGGTGTCGTCGCGATCCTGGTGGCGGCCGCGCTCGTGCGAGAGGCAGCTTCGCTTGATCGTTACGACCGCGTTCCTCCGGCGGAGCTTTCCGAGCTGGTTCCGGAGCCGGCGCGCTGACGCTCTAGAGGCCGACCGTCTTGGCGATGATGTACTTCTGGATCTCGCTCGTGCCCTCGACGAGAGTGAATATCCGCACCAGACGGTAGATCCGCTCGAGCGGCAGGTCGCGCATCCAGCCGATCCCGCCGTGCACCTGGATCATCCGGTCGACCACGCGGTTGACCATCTCGGTCGAATACAGCTTGGCGATAGACGACTCCTGGATGACCGGTCGGCCGCGGTCGTACATGTCGGCGCACTCGTAGGTGATGAGTTTCGACGCCTTGATCTCGACGAGCGAGTCGACGATGTGTCCCTGGACGTACTGGTTCTTGCCGATCGGGCGGCCGAACGCCTCCCGCTCCTTTGCGTAGTCGATCCCAAGCGACAGGCAGTAGTCGGCGATGCCGTTGCAGATCGCCGCAATACAGAGCCGCCCGATCGCAAGGAACTGCATCGCGGCGTAAAACCCTGTCCCCTGGGCCTCCGGGCCACCGAGGATGTTCTCTTCGGGCACGCGGCAGCCGTCGAAGATCAGCTCGTACTGACCTTCATCCTCAATCATGCCGCGCTGAGCCCGGCCGACGGAAAACCCGGGAGTTCCTTTGTCCACGATGAATGCGGTGATGCCGCCCTGTGCCTTGAGCTTCTTGTCGTTGACCGCGAACACGAGTGCGAAGTCGGCATGCTTTCCGTTGGTGATGAAGTGCTTCGTACCGTTTAGAACCCACGCACTCCCGTCTTTGGTCGCGCTCGTGCGGATGTTTTGCGCGTCCGAGCCCGCGTCCGGCTCCGTAAGAGCGAAGCACATCGACTTCTCGGCGGCGACGAGGGGCATGAGGTACTTCTTTTTCTGCTCGTCGGTCGCGCCCAGCAGAACGCCGGTCGGGCCCTCCGGTCCATAGCAGGCGAACGAAGCGAGGCGAGACCCACTGCGCGCCGCCTCCTCGCGGAGCAAGACCATCCCGAGTTGCGGGAGCCCGCCTCCGCCCACATCTTCCGGAAAGTCCGCGGCGTAGAAGCCTAGTTCGGCCGAGCGCCGGCGGACACGCTCACGCAGCTCGATCGGGATGTGGTCCGTTTCCGGGTCGAGCTGGGCCTCGAGCGGACGCAACTCCCGCTCGATGAAGTCGCGCATGGCTCGCTGGAGCTCCGCGTACGCTTCGTCGATTTCGAAGTTCACAGCCCGAACCTACCGGCTTGCGGCCGGCCGCCTGTCAGACTTGAAATCGGCGCTCCGGGCAACCTCCGGGAGGCGTCGTCCGTCACCTCGGTGATGCGAGGAGACCGGACGTGAGACAGGGGATCGTTTTAGGCGACGGGGGTGCTTTGGTGGCGGAGCGCTCGACGAGCGAGCGTGATCGCGAGATCGCGGCGCTGTTCGATCGCCACTACGCGCCGATGTGCCGGCTCGCATACGTGATTCTGGCCGATGCCGCGCTCGCCGAGGAGATCGTCATGGAGGCGCTCCTCAAGACGTTCAGCGGCTGGCGACGTATTCGCGATCTGGATCGCATCGATGCGTACCTCAGACGTTCCGTAGTCAACCTGTGTCGCTCCAAAATTCGCCGCAAGGCAATAGAAAGCCGCGTGAACGCCACCTCCTACCGGCGCGACGAGCGGAAGGCGCCGGAGTGGGATCCGGAGCGGCACGAGACCTCCCGGATCGTGTGGCGCGCCGTGAACGAGCTTCCCGAGCGGCAGCGCGCGTGCGTCGTGCTCCGTTATTACGAAGACATGCCCGAGGCCGAAATCGCCGACGTCCTGGATTGCTCGGTGGGCACCGTGAAGTCACAGCTGTCGAAGGCGAGGGTGAAACTCGAGAAGATCCTCGGCGCATCGCTCACCTCGGAGGGATCGTGAACGACCTCGAGCGCCGCCTGCGCGACTCGCTGAAGGCGGTCGGCGACTCCTATGGGCCGGCGGACGAAGCGGGGGCGCGGGCACGCTTTTTGCAGCGGCGGCGTCGCCGCAAGATCGCGTGGTCGGCCGGGGGCGCCGCGCTCGCCGGCACCGCCGCGGTCGCGTTCTTCTTGATGCCGCAGCAGGCGCGGGACACACAGCCGGAAGAGCGTGCGGCTGTGGGGGCCGGCGCGGTGAGGAGCATCGCCGTCGGAGGCGAACCCGTCGGCATCGTTTACGGACACGGCGCGATGTGGGCGACCGATCGTGATCTCGGTCGCGTGCTGAAAATCGATCCGGCGGCGGGAGCGGTCGTTGCCACCGTGTTCGTCTCGGACGCGCCCGACGATGTCGTAGTCGCCGGCGGATCTGTGTGGGTTATCGACTCGACCAACGATGTGCTCATCGAGATCGACCCCGCCACGACCGCCGTGGTGGACGAGTTTCCGGTTCCCGGCTCGGGCGGCCACCTCGACGTAGCCGCGTCCGACGATGCCCTGTGGCTTCTGGAGGAGGGTCGCGCACTCCACCGGCTGGATCTCCAGACCGGGCGATTCTCCGAGTTTGCGCTCGAGGACGATCCGACCGATGTGGCGGTGGCCGCCGGAAAGCTATGGGTCTATGCCCGCGCCGCCGGCGAGCTGCGCCCGCTCGATCTGGCGACGGCGGCGCCGTCGGGCCCCGCCGCCCTCGTCGGGCGTGCCGGCGACGTTGATGTCGCCGCAGGAAACGGCACCATTTGGTTCTACGGCGATGCGGACGGAAAGCTCGTGCGCGTCGACGCATCGTCCGGAGAGGTTTCGGACGAAGTGACCCTCGGCGGCGCCTACGGGAGCATCGCGGTCGGCGACTCCGGCGTGTGGGCGATCGTGGGAGACGGAGCCGGATCGGGGGTCCTCCACGGGCTCACCCCGGGGACGCTCCAGACCGTGGGACCGCCGGTCCGCCTCGACGGGCGTCCGATGGACGTGGCGCTCGGCGGCGGCTTCGTATGGGTGACGAACTCCGCCGCGGGCAGCGTGACCCGCGTAGGTCTCGTGGACGCCGCGCCCGGTGAGGTCGCCGAACCGGAACCCCGGGGCACGGGAATCCGGGTAGCCGACGTCGTTCTCTTTTTTTCCGACGGCCGCGATGTCCTCGGACTCCTCCGGGACGGGACCGAACGGCGGATCGCGTCGACCGCGGCGGCGGAACTCGCCCCCTCGGTCGCGCCCGACGGAGCGTCGCTCGTTCTCCAGCGCGGCGTATGGGACCCGACGAACCCGGGTGAGATACCGGTGGTGGTGGCCGTCGATCTCGCCACCGGCGACGAGCGGGAACTCGGGAGTGGCGTGTCGCCGGCGCTCGCACCCGACGGCAAGGTCGCGTGGGGGGTCCCCGCTCCCGGCCGGACGGGGGCCGAGCCCGAGATCGTGGTGACGGAGCCCGGCGACGGGGCGCCCGCGACGTACGGGTCGCCGGTGGCGGCCCCCGGCAACTTGTCGTGGAGCGCCGACGGCCGGCGCGTCCTGTTCGACGGCGGCGACGAGATCGGCACCTCGATCCTCGACGTGGACGAGGGCACGCTCGCTTCCATCGGCGGCGCCTACTACGAGCGGTCGATCGTCTTCTCGCCGGTAGAGGAGGAGGACGGGATTTACGTGCTTCGGACCTGCTGCCGCACCGGAGCGGGCGACGAGACCTTCGAGACCCTCGTGCTGGGACGCTTCACCGGCGGATCGTTCACGCGTATCAAGGGCGTCGACGATTTCGGGCTCGATCCGAACTCCCAGGCACTCTCGCTCGCCTCGGCCGGAGGGCTCGACTACGAGGCCGACGACGGCTGGAACCGCTACGACGAGCGGTCGTGGCTCCTGTCGGACGGCACCACCCTCTTGCTCGTCGACGAGAACGGGGAGGCAGACCGGATCCCGGTGGATGCCGCGCTCGACGTCGCGGTAAACCCGGCCTACACCGACTAAGGGCGCAGCGGGTACGGTCGGCCGGTGTTCGATCGCTCCGCACGTATCTACGACGCCGTCTACTCGTTCAAGGACTATGCGGTCGAGGCCGCCCGAATCGCAGAGGAGGTGCGGAGGAGAAATCCGCGCGCCCGGTCGTTGCTCGATGTTGCATGCGGCACCGGCAAGCACCTGGAGCATCTCGGCGCACATTTCGACGTCGCCGGAATCGATCTCGACGGCGATCTGCTGGAGGTGGCCAAGGCACGTCTCCCGGGTGTTCGGCTCGAGCAGGCGGACATGACGTCGTTCGACCTCGGCCGGGGATTCGACGCGGTCACCTGTCTCTTCTCCGCCATCGGCTACACCGTTACGGTCGAGCGCATGCGGGCCGCGGTATCCACGATGGCTCGTCACCTGGAACCGGGCGGTGTCCTGATCGTGGAACCGTGGCTTGAACCGGAGGCATTCGAAGACGGCCACATCGGGACCCTCGTCGTCGACGAACCCGAACTCAAGATAGCGAGGTTCAACACGGCGCGCCGCCGCGGCAACGTCTCCGAGTTGTTCTTTCATTACCTGATTGCCGAACCGGGTTCCGGCATCGAGCACGCGACCGAGGAGCACCGATTGGGGCTGTTCTCGATCGAGTCGCAGCGACGCGCGTTCGAGGACGCCGGCGTGACGGTCGATTACGACCCGGACGGCCTCACGGGCCGTGGTCTCTTTATCGGGATCAACGAGTCCCGGTGAACGCCGCACCGGTGGACGGTTTTGCGGCCGACGCTAAGATTCCACCAAGCTTGGCTCGCTGTTGATGCAAGGAGGCGTCATGGGGTGGATTCGGGTCGGGTCGCTAACGCGTCTTCTGTTGGTGGCGGTCGTAGCTGCTGCTGCATGTACGCCGGGGGGCGGCGGCGACGGTGACGGCGGAGACGGGGGATCCGTCACCCTTCGCATCCTCGATAACTCTGTTCGCGGGGGCAAGAACTCCACTACCGCCGAATGGTTTGTCGACTACGTCATTCCCACCTTCGAGGATCAGATGAAGGAGGACGGGCAGGACGTCCAAGTGGAACTCGTGGAGACCGGGATCGACGATGAGGACTACAAGGCGCGCATCTCCCTCGACCTCTCTGCCGGTGAAGGCGCCGACATCATGGGATTCGACCAGTTCTGGGTGGCCGAATTTGCCGCCGCCGGGTTCCTCGAACCGCTGACGGAGGTTGTGGGCGACCAGGTCACCGAGTGGGAGGGATGGGATCAAATCCCGGACGCCGTTCAGGGGAGCCTCGAGTTGGGCGGCGACCGCTACGGCATTCCGATCGGCACCGACGGCAGGGTTCTCTTCTACAACAAGCAACTGTTCGAGAGGGCAGGTCTTCCGGCGGACTGGCAACCGAGCTCGTGGGACGAGCTCATCGAAGACGCCCGCACGCTTCGAGACGAGCTTCCCGGCGTCACGCCACTCCAGATAAACGCAAGCGTCTCGATGGGCGAGGCGACGACGCTTCAGGGATTCGTCCCCATCCTGCTCGGCACCGGCAGGGCGGTTTACGTCGAAGACGAAGAGATGTGGCTGGGCGACACACCCGAGCTGCGCGCGACGCTCGAGTTCTTCGAAACCATTTATTCGGAGGACCTCGGCGACGCGCAGTTGCAGACGCGCGCCGACGCTCGCGACCGATCGTTTCAGGAGTTCTCGAAAGGAAACATCGCCGTTCTCGGAGAAGGCGACTACTTCTGGCGCGACGTTATTTCTCCGGAGGCCGATCTGTTCCCGATGAAGAATCGGGATGAGGTCGTGGGGTGGGCCAAATTTCCCGCGCGGGAACCGGGATCGGGAATCGAGGGACGCGATTTCGTGAGCGCCTCGGGCGGTACCGGGTACGTGATGAACCCCGGTACGGACAATCCCGAGCTCGCGTGGGAGCTCTTGCAGTTCATGGGATCGAGGGAGGCACAACTCGATTCGGTTCGGCGGCAGCCTCGCATCACCGCACGTATGGATGTGAACAAAGAGGTCCTGACCGACGACCCGCTGCTCGGCTTCATCGCGGAGGAGATCCTTCCGATCACCTGGTATCGGCCGGGATTCGAGGAATATCCTCAGGTCTCGGTTGCGATCACGGAGATGGTCGAGAACGTGGTCGCCGGGCGGTCGTCGGTCGAAGAGGCAGCGACCGAGTACACGTCCAAGTTGGGCTCGATCGTCGGCGACGAAAACAAGATACTGACGCAGTAGCTCCGGCTCATGACCGAGCGAACGATCCCCACGGTAGGGCGAAGGGCGACGGCCGCGTTCGTGGCGCCCGCCGCCGGCCTGATCGGCGTGTTCTTGATCTTCCCGGCACTGTGGACGCTGTACCTTGCCGTCACCGATTTGCGGTTGACCGGACTGGCGGCAGTCGAGCCCCGCTTCGTCGGATTGCAGAACTTCATCGCGGCGGTATCTGATCCAAAATTCGTCAACTCGGTAAAGGTGACGCTGCTCTTCGTCGCCGGATCGCTGGTCGGGCAGGTGGTACTCGGCTTCACGCTGGCGTGGATCTTTCGTGGCTGGCGGGGCGTGGGCCGAAGGCTGCTCGAAGTGCTCGCGATCTTCGCATGGATCATTCCCGGGTCGGTCGTCGCCTTCCTGTGGATAGCGTTCCTCGACGGGACGTCGGGCACGTTCAATGCATTGTTGCCCGGTCCTCTCGGCGACGGGACCGAATGGCTCCTGAGTTATCCGCTCCTCTCGATAGTGATGTTCAACACATGGCGCGGGACGGCATTCTCGATGCTGCTGTTCGGGGCCGCGTTGAGCGCGGTCCCTCCCTCGCACCTGGAGACGGCGCGGCTGAGCGGCGCGGGAACTTGGCAGATGCTGAGAGACATCGTCATTCCGAGCATTCGCGGGCATGTCGTGACGGCTACCCTCCTCATCGCGCTGTGGACCTTCAACCTCTTCACCCCGTACCTGCTGACGCGGGGCGGGCCCAATTTTCAGACCGACGTCATGCCGGTGTTCATCTTCCGCGAAGCCATCAGCTCGGGACGGCTTGGTTACGGGGCGGCGATCTCGGCGATCTTGCTGGCGATCAACCTCCTTCTTGCGATGATCTACCTGCGTATGGTGCGGAGGCCGCCCTAGATGGACGGCACTCATAGCCGCCCCGTGCCGACGGCTCCGTGGCCGCTGCGCCGCATCGTGTCGCGCACCGGGTTCTACGTACTGGTGACGTTATTGGGGGCGTTTTTTGCCGTGCCGATGTTGTGGCTCCTGTTCGCACCGTTCGATGTGCAGCCGACGCTCGCCGCGGAAGTTCCGCACTGGACGCTCGACAACTTCAGACGCGTGCTCGAGAACCCGTTTGCGCTGGCGTCTCTCAGAAATTCCGTGTTCCTTGCGGTGCAGACGATGGTCCTCATCGTTGCCGCCGCGGCCTTGTGTTCGTACGCACTGAGCCGTGTGAGGTTCCCCGGGCGCGACATGCTCCTCTACGTCTTGTTGTTGTTTTCTGCAGTCGTAAGCGGGACTGCGGCGATGGTGCCCCTGTTCCAACTGGTGAACAAGATGCGGCTCATCGACACCTACATGGGAGTCGTGCTCGTGTTGAGCGGCGGGTTGTTGCCGGCGGCGATCTTTATCCTCAAGGACTTCATGGACACGCTCCCGTCGAGTTATGAGGAATCCGCAATAGTCTTCGGCGCGTCGCCCGTTCAGGTGTTACGTGACGTCGTCGTCCCGGTCGTGCGGCCGGGCCTTGCGGTGATCGCGGTGTGGGCGCTCGTCAACGTGTGGGGCGATTTCTTGATGCCGTTCATCTTGCTTCGTAGCCCCGATCTCCAGCCCGGTTCGGTCGTGATGTTTAACTTCTACACCGAAGGAGGTCAGGCGAACCTGAAGCTGATATCTGCGTTCTCCTTTCTGTATTCGATCCCGGTCGTGGCGATGTATCTGTTCGTGAACCTGCGCTACGGGTTTCGCTTTTATGGAGGCATCAAGGCCTGATGGCAAAGGTGGAGTTGCGACGGGTGACGAAGACGTTCACGGGAGGCGTCACGGCCGTCGACGGGCTGGATCTGACGATCGAGGAGGGCGAGTTCTTCGCCCTCCTCGGCCCCTCGGGATGTGGAAAGACGACGCTGCTCCGCATGATCGCCGGCCTCGAATCACCCACGACCGGAACCATTTGGATCGATGGGACCGACGTCACGCACATCTCGCCCGGCAACCGTGACGTTGCGATGGTCTTCCAGGACTACGCGTTGTATCCGCACATGACGGTCGCCGACAACATCTCGTATCCGCTAAAGGTGAGAAAGGTCGCGAAGGAGGAACGGCATCAAAAAGCGGCCGAGGTGGGGGCGAGCCTTCAGTTACAGGAGCTTCTCGACAGGCGCCCCGGGCAGCTCTCGGGAGGACAACAGCAAAGGGTCGCGGTGGCGCGCGCGGTTGCGTACGAACCGCGCCTCTTCTTGTTCGACGAGCCGTTGTCGAACCTCGATGCCCGCCTCCGGCTCGAGGCGAGGACGTTCCTAAAACGCCTGCAAAAGGAGCTAGGCGTCACCGCGCTTTACGTCACGCACGATCAATCGGAGGCGCTTGCGCTTGCCGACCGCATCGCCGTGATGAAAGACGGGAGGATCATGCAGCTCGACACTCCGGCGGCGATCTACAACCGACCGACCTCGTTGTTCGTCGCGAGCTTCATCGGATCGGTGCCGATGAACCTGCTGAGCGCGACCGTCGACGGCGACCTGGGCGTGGGATCGTGGAGGCTGCCCGTCCCTGCAGAGGTTCGAGGCGTGGTCTCGGACGGCCAGGAAGTCGTCGTGGGGATTCGCCCGGAGCACGCTCGCCTCGTGGACGGCGCCGGCGATGCGCGCGTGACCGGCGCCGTGTCGGTAGTCGAGCTGCTGGGAAACGAGTACCTGGTCACCGTCGAGGACGGGGGCCGGCAGTTTCAGGCGGTCTCCGATGCGGCACCCGATATCGGGGACCGGCGGCAGGCCACGTTCGCGGCCGACCGCGCGCTTCTGTATCGCGCATCGGACGGCGCGCTCATCGCGGCCGAATCACCCGCCGCCGAGCGGCGGCCATCCACAGCGTGATCCGGAGGCGGGGCTCGTTCACCGCCGAAGACAAGGCATCGGCCACACTCCATTACGTCCCGTTCGACGTCGAATCGGGGACGCCCGCGGTGTCGGTCGCGCTGGATTACGACCGGACGCGCGCGGTCATCGACCTCGGCCTCTTTGACGACTCCGGGTTCCGCGGCTACTCGGGATCGGCACGAGACGGCTTCGTGATCACGCCGTCCGGCGCCACACCCGGATACATTCCGGGGCCGCTCGCTCCGGGCGAGTGGCGCGTACTGCTCGGACTGCACCGCGTGCCCGACGAGGGCATCCGGTACGAGCTCACCGTCGACCTCGGGCCCGCCCGACCACCACCCC
>Ga0247713_1000526_pt1 | contig 22820 bp, 27 predicted proteins | sample 21E_NmetaG_FD_189936 | JGI IMG/M metagenome (GOLD analysis project Ga0247713, IMG submission 189936) | Soil microbial communities from hillslope of Landscape Evolution Observatory, University of Arizona, Oracle, AZ, United States - 2-1-E_N | ecosystem: Engineered > Artificial ecosystem >... | reverse complement strand
GAAGTGGCCCCACCCCCAACCCACCAAATCCCTACGTTCTGTGGTTTCCGGACCATCGAACAAGGGAGAAGGAGATGTCGAGGGTGGAGCTGTACGAACGTATTCGCAGAGCGAACCGTGACGAGGGGCTGGGCATCCGGGCCCTGGCTCTTCGCTTCCGGGTGCACCGCCGCACCATCCGGGAGGCGCTGTCGTCGGCCACGCCCGCCGAGCGCAAGGTACCCGAGCGCACCGCCCCGGCGCTGGGCCCCTGGCAGGGCACCATCCGGGGGTGGCTGAGCGACGACCTCACCGCCCCCCGCAAGCAGCGCCACACCGCGCACCGGGTGTGGGAGCGGCTGACCCACGAGTGCGGGGCCACCGTGGCCGAGGCGACGGTGCGGGCGTACGTGGCCAAGGTCCGCTTCGAGCTGGACAACCACGCCCGGGCGGTCACCGTCCCCCAGAACCATGGGCCCGGCGAGGAGGCGGAGGTTGACTTCGGGGCGTTCTCGGCGTGGATCGCCGGCGTGCTGGTGGAGCTGTGGATGTTCTGCATGCGCCTCAGCCACTCGGGGCGCGGCTTCCACCTGGCCTTCGCCAACCAGGCCCAGGAGGCGTTCTTGGAGGGCCACGTGGAGGCGTTCGAGCACTTCGGCGGCGTGCCCGTCGGCCAGATCCGCTACGACAACCTGAAGCCGGCGGTGATCAAGGTGCTGCTCGGCCGGGCCCGCCTGGAGAACCCCCGCTTCGTGGCCCTGCGCTCGCACTACGGCTTCGACAGCTTCTACTGCGAGCCGGGGGTCAACGGCGCCCACGAGAAGGGCGGCGTGGAGGGCGAGATCGGCAGGTTCCGCCGGGCCCACCTGGTGCCGGTGCCGAAGGTGGCCAGCCTGGCCGAGCTCAACGAGGTGCTGGCCGCCGCCGACGCCGGCGACGACCACCGCACCGTCGCCCGGCGCAGCTCCACCGTCGGGGAGATGGCCGCGGCCGAGGCGGCGGTGCTGCGGCCGCTGCCGGCCGACTCGTTCGACACGGCCACCACGCTGTGGCCCATCGTGGACACCAAGGCCCGCATCTGCGTGCGCCAGAGCCTCTACTCCGTCCCCGCCGGGCTGTCCCGGCGCCGGGTGGAGGTGCGACTCGGCGCCCGGGCGTTCGTCGTCATCGTCGACGCCAAGGTGGTGGCCCGCCACCAGCGGTCGCTGCACAAGGGCACCGAGGACCTCGTCCTCGACCACTACCTGGAGATCCTGGTCCGCAAGCCCGGCGCCCTGCCCGGCTCCACCGCCTTGGCCCAGGCCCGGTCCTCGGGCGCCTTCGGTGCCACCCACGACGCCTTCTGGGAGGCGGCCCGGCGCCGCCTGGGCGACGGGGCCGGCACCCGGGCGCTGATCGGGGCGCTGCTCCTGCACCGCTCCCTGCCGGCCGGTGCCGTGGTGGCGGGGATGGCCGCCGCCCTGCGCATCGACTCGGTGGACCCCGACGTGGTGGCCGTCGAGGCCCGTCGCAGCCTCGAGCCGGCAGACGCGCCTGCGGTGGTGGTGCCCATCGGGGCCCGCCTGGCGCAGCGGCCGGCGCCCACGCTGGTGGGCTACGACGAGCTGCTGGAGGCCGGGCGATGAGCGCGCGCACCGAAGAGGCGGCGGAGGCCGCCATCGCATCGGCGTGCCGGTCCCTGCACCTGCCGACCGTGCGCGACGAGGCCGGGCCCATCGCCGTGGTGGCCGCCAAGGACCACCTCACCCATCAGGCCTACCTGGCCGAGGTCCTCACCGCCGAGGTCGACGAGCGAGACGGCCGGCGCCGGGCCCGCCGTGTCGTCGAGGCCCGCTTCCCGCGGGTCAAGCGGCTGGGCGAGTTCGACTGCTCGGCCAACCCGGGCGTCAACCCGGCCACCATCGCCACCCTGGCCGCCGGCGCCTTCATCGACGCCGGCGACCCGCTGTGTCTGATCGGCGACTCCGGCACGGGCAAGAGCCACCTGCTCATCGGCACCGGCATGGCCGCGTGCGAGGCGGGACGGCGGGTGCGCTACGTCACGTGCGCGGCCCTCGTCAACGAGCTGGCCGAGGCGGCCGACGACCGGGTGCTGTCTCGCACCGTGGCCCGCTACGGGCGCTTGGACCTGTTGTGTCTTGACGAACTTGGCTACGTCCACCTGGATCCCCGGGGCGCGGAGCTGTTGTTCCAGGTCATCACCGAGCGCGAGGAGCGGGCGTCGATCGCCTGCGCCTCCAACGCCAGCTTCAGCGACTGGGGAGCCACCTTCACCGATCCCCGTCTCGCCGCCGCGGTGGTGGACCGCTTGACCTTCCGGGCGCAGATCATCGAGACCGGCACCAACAGCTACCGGCTGCGCACCTCCCGGGCGGCCAAGGCCAAGACCACTCGTCCCGACGACGGAAGCGGCAGGTGAGGGCGATGACCGACACCGCCTCACTGCGCTATCCCGAGGCTGCCCGCCCCCGGGTGGGCCTCGACACCGCCGTGGTGTTGGACGCCGCCGTGGTCGGCCTGGCCGACCGCAGGTTCATGTCCCACCTCGACGCCCCCGTCCAGGTCCACCTACTCGCCAGCCTCATCGCCCAGGCGGAGACATGGCTGGATGAACAGGTCACCATCGCCAGGGCGAGCGGGATGTCGTGGGCCGTGATCGGTCGCCTGCTCGGCGTCACCGCGGCGGAGGCCCGCCGGCGCTACGCGAGGGTGCCCTTGGCGCGCTGACTCCGACACCACCTCAACCAACTGAATGCCGACGCGCCCGCCACGCCACCCCGACTGCCGCATATCCCCGAGAACCGCTCACGAGAGGAGCCGCTGGTCGACCTTCGTGCCAACTGAAAGCCCACCGCTACCTCGCCACTCACCGTGATCACCGTGATCACCCGTGACGAGAGCTGTTGGAACGCGCCTCTGGATGGGGCCAAGTCAGACCATCGCGGTGGGGCCATTTCGGGTTGACAAACCCAGTCCGGGGTGGGTGGCGAAGGCGTTGTCGATGACGAGGTTGCCCCGCTGCCTTGCCCGTTGGCGCATCGCGCTCGTCGTACGAGCGCCGGCCGCGTAGAACCACCACAGGTACAGGGCGCCATACATCCACGCTCCCTCGTAGCCCCAGCTCGAGTCGGCGCCGTCGCCGGAGCCGAAGACCGATCCGGACGGGAAGTGGCGTTGTGCGACTTGCCGCCCTGGTGGCGTGCCTCATGGAGGAGCGTCTCTGCCCGCCCGGGGACGTCCTTGCTGTAGAAGAAGCCGAGGTAGAGCTCGACTCGGTCGTCTACGAACAGTCCCGAGTACGACCGGGCGATGGCCGAGCCGTCGCCACACTTCGAGCGAAGGTCGTCGATGTTGTTCCGCACGTACCGACGGCCCCAGTTGAGGATGGGCGCGCCCCAGCTGTCGTTGAGGTAATCCTCGGCCGAGTAGGTCAGGAGCCAGCAAGCGTTGAACGCGCGTGCCAGGGGCTGGGACGTGTTGCAGGAGACACCATCATGGCCACCTGCACGTACAGCCGTGGCGGGACAACACCAGGATCGTTCGCAGGGACGAGGCACGCGACGTGATCGCCAGGCCGAGGAGGGCGAGGGCGGTGCCCTCGTGGCCCTCGGCAGCGTGACGACGTGGAACGACCTGCTCGCCGCAGGGCTGGTCGACGAGCTGCACATGATGGTCGGCGCGGGCGTACTGGTCGACGGCGTCCCCGCCTTCTCCGTCCGGCCGCCCGGCCGGATGCGCCTGACCGGCGCACGCCAGCTCGGCGACTCCAACATCGCCCTGCTGCTCTACTCGCTGGGCTGACTTGCAGCAACCACCCCTATCGCTCGGGAGGCAGCCATGCCCCAGGTCCGTGTCCACAACTTCTCGATCTCCCTGGACGGGTTCGGAACCGGCGACGGCATCAGCTTCGACGCCCCGTTCGGCCACGCCGGCGAGCGCCTGCACGAGTGGATGTTCGCCACCCGGTTCTGGCGCTCGATGGTCGGCGAAACCGGTGGCACCGCCGGTCTCGACCACTCGTTCGCCGACCGCCATGGCCTCGGTATCGGTGCCGAGATCATGGGCCGGGGCAAGTTCGGCCCGCAGACCGGCCCGTGGACCGATGTCGGCACCGACGACGAGTGGCGTGGCTGGTGGGGGCCGAACCCACCGTTCCACACGCCGGTGTTCGTGCTCACCCACCACCCGCGCCCGTCGATCGAGATGGAGGGCGGCACCGTGTTCCATTTCGTCGACGCCAACCCGCAGGAGGCGCTCGACCTCACACGGGCGGCAGCCGGCGATCTCGACGTGCGCATCGGCGGTGGCCCGACGGTCGTCCGCGACTTCCTCGCCGCCGACCTCATCGACTACCTGCACGTGGTGCAGGTGCCGATCCTGCTCGGCCGCGGCGTTCGCCTGTGGGACGGCATTGAGGGCGTCGAGGAGCGCTACGACATCGAGGCGGTCTCGTCACCGAGCGGCGTAACGCACCTGACCTTCGCCCGTCGCTGACCGAGCGCGCGGAAGCCCGGCGAGGTTGTCGCCATCGGCGCCCCGACGGACGCCGGCGCAGGCGCGCCCAAGGCGCCGCCAGGGGGTCGCCGGAAGGCTCGCTACGACCGCGTTCGGAGCGGCCGATACCCGCGTCCACCATCATTTCGGTGACACCCAGGCTTGCGATTCGCGTGTGTGACGCGCTCAGAATCGGCGTGCCGCTCCGTCAGCATCGACATGAAGCTCACTGTCCAGACGTTCCTGACCCTCGATGGCGTGATGCAGGCCCCCGGCGGACCCGAGGAGGATCCCAGCGACTCCTTCACCCACGGCGGCTGGCAGGCCCCGTTCCCCGACTCGGCCGTCGGCGAGTTCGTCACCGAGCTCACCAGCCACGCCAGCGCGTTCCTGCTCGGTCGCAGGACGTTCGACATCTTCCGCGGCTACTGGCCTGATCAGACCGACCCCGCCAACCCCATCGCCACGGCGCTCAACTCGCTGCCCAAGTACGTCGTGTCCCACTCGCTCAACGAGACAGAGGCCACCTGGCGCGGCGAGCACCCTGACACCGCTCGCCTCGTGACCGGCGACATCGTGAGGGCAGTGCAGGCGCTGAAGGACGAACCGGGCGACGAGCTGCAGATCTGGGGAAGCGGCAACCTGCTTCAGACGCTGTTGCAGCAAGAGCTCGTCGAGCGCTTCCGGCTGATGACGTTTCCGCTGGTCCTCGGCTCCGGTCGCCGCTTGTTCAACGAGGGGATCCTGCCGGCGACGATGCGTCTCGTCGACCTCACCGTGACCGATCTCGCCATCGTCCTCGCCACCTACGAACCAGCCGGTCCGGTTCGCCACGGTCGGATGTAACAGGCCGGCGAGGGCGAGCAGGGGCGACTCTCGCATCCAGCGCGACCGGCCCCACACCCTGACAGCCGGCTCCTCGGATCAGCCACTCCCGAACGCGAACACACGCTATGCCCATGGTCGCCGAGTCCCTCGACGCCGCGCACGCGAGCGTCCAGACACGAACGAAGACAAGCCTGAGGAGCTCCTTAGCCGCCCCTCAATGGTCCGTTCGGGCGCGCCATCTGGCGGTTCGCGACGGACCGGCAGCAAGCGCCAGGTTCACTGGATCAGCACCTCCGGGCGGCTTGGACGGGCGGGGATCAGGGGATTCGCTGCGCCAAGGACACGATGATCCCCTCGGGTCCGCGCACAGACGCCATGCGCCACATGCCCTCGTACTCGCCAACGCCGCCCACCAGGTGATAGCCGTCGGCGGCGAGCCGGTCGAGGATCGCTTGAAGGTCGTCCACTTCGAACGCCACGCTGCGCAACCCCAATTCGTTGGCCATGGCGTCGGGCGATCCCGGTTCGTGGTCTGGGCGGATGAAGCGCGCCAGTTCCAGCCCGGTCTCGCCGTCCGGCAGCCGCAGCATGACGAGCTCGGTACGGGAGTTGGGTATGCCGATGACGGTGTCCAAGAAGTCGCCCTCCAGGACCGTGCGCCCCTCGCGCTCGAAGCCCAGCCCGACGAAGAAACCGGTCACCGTCTCGAGGCCCGCCACCGTGATGCCGACGTGGTCGAAGCGCCGAACGGGCGACATGGGGTGGGGCCTCCTGTGGGCGTCCGTCGGCTCATTCTGGCGGGTCGGAGGCGTGCGGCACCGACCGCGTAAGCGTAGGTTCTTTCCGCTCCGGGGAAACTTCCCGCTGCACTTTCGGGGCGGACGTTCGGTACTTCCGCGGCTGAGTAAACAGGAACTACTGCCCTCGTACGCTCCACGGACGGCCACAGCGAGGAGCGGGGCTACGGGTGCCTCCGCTGCTCCGCCGCGCCGGGCCGTGACCTCAGGCAGACAGGCTGAAGGGCGGGTACTGGTCGGTGAGGGGGGCGACGTAGGCCTGGACGCGAAGGCCGTAGCGGTAGGCACGGACGAGGAACTGCCTTGCGCCTTCCGGGTAACGGCCCGTGACGACGACGGCGAACGCGCTCCACAGAACCGTGACGACGCTAGCGATGACGAGGCCGAGGCACACGATGTAGTGCGGGGTGGCGAGGATCCACTTGTACAGGGGCTTCCAGCGGTTGAGCTGCTCGGGGTACTCGATGGCGAGGCTGGTGTGGCGCTGGCGGCCGTCGTCGACCGCCGCAGGCGTGAAGTCGAAGATGGGGTAGTCGTCGTCGAAGAACACGGTGTAGCAGAGCACCCGCCACTCGTACCGGAAGGTCATGGTGATGGCGTCGAACAGCGGCCGTGGAATACGACCGGTGAAGACCACGGCCACCGCCCCGATCAGTTCGAGGATGCCCCGTAGCGAGCTGAGGACGTTGAGGACGACGAGGTGCGGGATGGCGAGAATCCACTGGACGAAGGGTCGCCAGCGCGGTGCGCGCAGGTCGGCGTCGAAGGTGGCAGTTGCAGCGTAGGCGGTAGCCATGTGTGTCTCCTTGTGGGATGCGGTGGCTCGGTGGTGTCGGGGCAGGCGGGCGAAGCGGTTGGGGCGGCGTGTCAGCCGGCGCTTCGTCGTGAGACGGGCTCGAGCACAACGACGGGAGTCTCGGTAAGACGTGTACGAGCCGGGGCGGTGAGGTCGGGGTCGGTGTCGACCCAGCGCTGCCACAACCGGTCCCGCTCGCCACCGGTTGCCTCGCGTGCCCGGACGGCCCGCGTGCTCCGGCGCGCCAACCGGACCCGAGCGTCGGGGCGGGTCCGAAGGTTGAGCCACCACGCCGGATGGCCTTCGTCCCAGCCGTTCATGGCGAGGGCGACGAGGTTGGGCCCGTCCTCGATGTAGCCGATGATGACGCTGCGCGGCTGCCCGGACTTGTGGCCGGTGGTGGTGAGTTGGAGGGCGCCCCACCCGCGCTTGTTCGCGGGCGTCCAGAGGAAGCCTCCGCCGCTGAGGCGGTGCAGCGCTCGGTGGACCCGCCACGCCGTGTGGACGAACCAGCGGGGCGGCGTCCTCGGGGTCGAAGTGGTGGCTGACGTCTTCATGGTGTCGCTTCCTCCTTCAGGTCGGCGGGGTTGCGGGACGCGGCGTGGACGACGACGGGGGACCTGGTCGTCGCGCCGATGGTCGGATCGTCGCCGTCATCGTGGCGTAGGACGTCGGAGGGTCGGCCGCAGCCGGTACAGGTGATGCCTCGCATGGTGGATCCTTCAGGCGTCGCGGCGGGCAAGGAGGAGGCCACCGACGGCAAGCGACACGGCGCCATAGGTGAGGAGCACGGCGAAGCCGGCCCCCGGCGGCAGGGCGCGAGGGTCAGGGACGACGTTGAAGATGGCCATGCCGGCCTGGGCCGGGAGGAACTTGGCGATCGTCTCTTGGAACGATGAGGGCAGGAAGCCGGTGACGATGGGAAGGATGAAGAGGAGGGCGACGAGGGCAGCGACGGCGCCGGCGGTGCGGCGGAGGATCACGCCAACGCCGATGCCGAGGAGCCCGACGCCGGTGAGGTAGAGGGCGCCGCCGAACACTGCCCGGAGCACACCGGGGTCGCCGAGCGAGGCCCCGAGACCCTTCGACGCAAAGATGGCCTGGCCGGTCCAGAAGGCGCTGAAGGAAGCCACCAGCCCCGTTCCGAGCACGACGCCGGTGAACGTGGTGGCCTTGGCGGCGAGAACGGTGAGGCGCTGGGGCGTTGCGCCCAGGGTCGCACGAATCTGACCGGTGGCATACTCGGAGGTGATCACCAGGACGCCGAGGACGCCGACGGCCAGCTGGGCCAGGAACAGCCCACTGAGGCTGAACGAGGTCGGGTCGAACCGGAGCCGTTCGCTGGCCTCGAGGCTGTCCCAGCTGCTCATCTGTGAGGCGGCGATGAGGGCGCCGAAGGCGATGGCGAGGCCGACGGTGGCGAGCAGGGTCCAGACCGTCGAGCGGACCGACCGCAGCTTGGTCCATTCGGCGCGCACGTTGGCCCCGAACACCCGGCGCGCGGTGGGAGCCTGGCGGGCAGTGGTGGTGGGGACGGTGGCGGTCGTCATGCCGCTGCTCCTCGGGTCGCGGTGTACTCGGCGGCGTTGCGCGTGAGCTCCATGAACGCCTCCTCCAACGACGCCGAGTGGGGGGAGAGCTCGTAGAGGGTGATGCCGGCGGTCCCGGCGACGATCCCGACGTCGCGGGCGGCCATGCCGGTCACGACGAGGGCGCCGTCGGGCTGAGCCGAGACGTCGACACGGCGGTCCTGCAGAAGGTGGCGGAGCCGATCGGGGTCGGCACTGTCCACCCGGACGTGGCCGGTGGAGCTGCGCGCCACGACGTCCTCGACGGTGCCCTCGGCGATCAGGCGGCCCCGCCCGACGACGATGAGCCGGTCGGCGGTGAGGGCCATCTCGCTCATCAGGTGGCTGGAGACCAGGACCGAGCGCCCCTCGGCGGCGAGGGAGCGCAGCAGCTGGCGGATCCACTGGATCCCTTCCGGGTCGAGGCCGTTGACCGGCTCGTCGAGGAGCAGCGTCGCCGGATCGCCAAGCAGGGCGGCGGCGATGCCGAGGCGCTGGCCCATCCCCAACGAGAACCCGCCGGAGCGGCGACGGGCGACATCGGCGAGGCCGACCCGCTCAAGGACCTCGTCGACCCGGCGGGGGCCGATGCCGTTGGAGTCCGCTAGCCAACGGAGGTGGTCTCGGGCGCTGCGGCCGGGGTGGATGGCCTTGGCCTCGAGAAGGGCACCTACGTAGCGGAGTGGGAAACGGAGGTCCCGGTAGGGGTGGCCGTCGATGGTGACCTGCCCTGAGGTGGGGGCGTCGAGGCCGACCACCATCCGCATGGTCGTCGACTTCCCGGCCCCGTTGGGGCCGAGAAAACCGGTGACCTCGCCGGGTCGAACGTCGAAGCTGAGATGATCGACGGCCACGGTGGTCCCGTAGCGCTTGGTGACGTCGGTGAGCTCTATCATCGGTTCAGGCGTGGACGAGGGTGGCCGGGGCGGTGGGCACGGCGGTGGCGTCGTTCTCGGGGACCGGCCGGGTCTTGAAGCCCTTGACGGCCATGTAGACGCCGACCGAGAACTCCCAGACCGCGATGGGCAGGGCGAAGACGATGGCGGTGGAGGACACCTGCTCCCAGGCGCCGAACAGCGAGGCAGTCGAGGAGGCCAGCAGGAGCGGAGCACCGATCAGGCCGAGGGTCGGCATCCACCGTGGCACCAGCCCGAACCGGTACAGGATCGTGGCGAAGCACAGGGCGTTGATGGCCGGCATGACGCCCGGGCCGAGCAGGAACGTCCAGTCCTTGACCGCCACCAGGGCGCTGGCCGTGGTCGTGAGGGAGGCGGTGTCGGCCCCGGCGGCGAAGTCCTGGCGCAGCGTGTAGACCGCAAGGACGGCAAGGACGCCGGTGAAGATCATCGCTGCCTCGAGGGTGCGGCTGGCGACGAAGCCCATGGCGCGGCCGGGCCCATGGCGCTTGATCACGGGGTAGAGGACGACGGCCGTGCCGATGCCGGTGAGGGCGGTGAGGATCTCGATGAGGCCGCCCCACAGGACGCCCTGGTCGCTGCCGGCGCCGAGTACGAAGTTGGCATCGTTGACGACGCCGTCGTAGAGGCCCAGCGCAGGAATGGAGAAGACGAACGTCCCGATGTAGAACAGGCCGGCGGCGAGCGTTGCCTTCCGGGTGGAGTCCATCGGCGGCTTGGCGGTACGGGTGTGGGTGTTCATGGTCGGTTCCCTTCGTGGTGAGGCGCGAGGCGCTCGGCGGTGGGTGCCTCCACGGGCGTGAGCGAGATCAGCGAGATGCCCACGTCGCGCAGCTTCTGCAGCAGCCCGTGCAGTGCGGCTTGGTCGACCACGAAACCGCGGAGGACGGTGGTGCCGTCTTCCTCGGTGGTGATGCTCAGTCCGTCGAACCAAGCGGTCCAGCGGGTTCCGAGGTGTCCTTCGACCCTGATCTCGTACTGCACAGTTCGAACGTACGAACCGACCTGGTGAGTCGTCCTCACCAGATGTGGTGATCTTCCGGGAGACGTCGCCTACAGGCCCAGCTCGTCGGCTCGGCGGACCGCTGACCGGCGGTTGGTGACTCCGAGCTTCGAGAAGATGTTCTTGGTGTGGGTACGGACGGTGTTGAGCGACACCACCAGCTCAGCGGCGATCTCCGGGCCGGTCAGCTCGCTGCGCAGCAGTCGCAGGACGTCGAGCTCCCGGCTGCTCAGTTCGTCGACGAGTCCCTGCTGGGCCCGCACCGGCGTGGGGGTGGTACCGGCGGCGAGGAGGGCCGACGCCTGGCCGACAAAGCGGCCGTGCCGTACGGCGGTCTCGAGTAGCGAAGTCATCGGTCCACCGGCATCCACGAAGACCCGGACGAAGCGTTCGGACTCGGCTCGGGTCACCGCGTGGCCGAGGACGGCGAGCGCCTGTTCCGTGTCACCGCCGGCCTGGTGGGCGAGGGCAAGAAGGGCTTCGGCCTCGATGGCGCTGCCCTCCCGCCCGCCGGCCTCGGCGGCGGCGGACAGGCGCTCGAGCAGCGAGACGGCGTCGAGGGCTCGTCCAGTTGCCAGGAGCACCCGTGCGAAGGTGAGATGCTCGTACTCGCGGAGGTACACAGGTTCGTCGTCGGTGCTGAGACCGGACTCGGTCGCCCACTGCTCAGCGCCGGCAAGGTCGCCGGCGGCGAGCCGCACCCGGGCCGTGGTGGCGGTGACCGGCCGCACCTTCGGGGAGTAGTCGGTGTCGTAGCGCCGCTCAGCCTCGCGGAGCAGCTCGATGGCGCCGGCGACGTCACCATGGGCGGCCCGAAGGCGGGCGTCGACGACGCGCCAGCGGTGGGCGTGCTGGGGCAGCGCCAGGCGCTCACCGAGCTCCAGGCTCGCCCGGAGATGCTCAGCGACGGCATCGAGCTCGTTCCGCTCGATGTCGAGCTCGGCGAGGCCGATGTGCATGTCAGCGGTGCCGCGCAGCGGACCGTGCGCCGCGGCGAGGTCGAGTCCCGCGGTGAGGGTGCGCTCAGCGGCGCGCAGGTGGCCTTGGCCCACCTGCATGTCGGCCAGCCCGAGGGAGCAGCCCAGGATGTCAGCGAAGTACTCGGCCGCTTCCAACTCGGCGATGGCGGCGGCGTAGTGGCGAGCGCCCCCTTCGAGGTCGCCATCGGCCCAGAGCGCTAGGCCGGTGAGGGCGGCGGCGGCGCCGCAGCCGAGGTGGTCGTGGTCGGCGCTGAGGCCGGCTGCCCGCTCGCCGTGGGCGATGGTCCCGGCCAGGTCGCCGCGCAGCAGGGCGAGGCCGGCGCGGTACATGGCGACCTGCGCCGGCAGTCGCCGGAGCTCGACCTGGTCGTGCACGACCATGTCGTGCTTCGGGCGATCCGGTCCGAGCCAACCTTCGATCAAGTCGAGGAGCTCCCCGACACCCTCGGTGTCGCCGCTGCCCATACGGGCGCCGACGAGCCCTAGGGCGAGGACGGGACGGTTCGCGAAGACCTCGCCCGGAAGGGGGTCGAGCCAGGCGCGAAGGGTTGCCTCCTGGCGTGCTCGGCGGAGGGCCGGGACGGCGAGCTCGATAAGCTCGGCGGCGCGAGGCAGATCCGCCGCCGCCAGGGCGTGGCGCACCGCCTCGGGGCGGTCGCCGTCGGACTCGAACCAGTCGCTGGCGCGTCGGTGGAGGTCGGCCACCCGCTCGGGGTGTTCGTCGGTGAGGCGAGCGCGGAGCACGTCGGCGAAGAGGTGGTGGTAGCGGTACCACTGCCGCCGGTCATCCAGCGCGACGAGAAACAGGTTCGACCGCTCGATCTTCTCGAGCGTCGCCTTGGCGTCGCGGCGGCCGGTGACCGCCGCACACAGCGGCGCCGTCAGCCGGTCGAGGATCGACGTCTCGAGGAGAAAGGTCCGGATGTCGTCGGGCTGCCGGTTCAGTACCTCGTCGACGAGGTAATCCACGACAAAGCGGTCATCACCGGCGAACCCGGCGATAAAGGCCCCGGGGTCGTCACTGTCCTTGAGGGACAGGGCGGCGAGCTGCAGGGCGGCGATCCACCCTTCGGTCCGGCCTTCGAGGGCGTCGATGTGCGCCGCAGTGAGGTCGAGGCCCATGGCGTCGTTGAGGTACGCAGCGGTCTCGTCTCCGCTGAAGCGCAGGTGGGACGCCCGGACCTCGAGGAGCTCGCCCCGAGCCCGCAGACGCGCCAGCGGCCACGGCGGATCGGCACGACTGGCGACCACGAGGTGGAGCTGCGTCGGCAGGTGCTCAACGAGGAACAGCATCGATTCGTGCACCTCGATCGACTCGACGACGTGGTAGTCGTCGAGCACCAAGACCACATCGCCCTCGAGCCGGGCAAGGTCGTTGAGGAGTGAGGCGACGACGCTCTCCAACGCCGTCGGCGTCAACTGCAACGTGGCCAGTGCGTCGGCACCGACCTCGGGTGCGACCTTGTGAGCGGCGGCGATCACGTAGGACCAGAACACCGACGGGTCGCTGTCGCGCCGGTCGAGCGACAGCCACGCGGTGCGCCTCGCAGCTTCCCCGCCGGCGGCGAGCCACTCGGTGAGCAGGGTCGTCTTGCCGAACCCGGCCGGCGCCGACACGAGAACGACAGCGGGAAGGGCGTCGCGGTCGAGGCGTTGGTCGAGCCGAATCCGAGCGACAACGCCGCGGCGCCGCCTGGGAACGTGGAGCTTGCTCTCCAGCAAGGGCATCGCGGCGTCGCTCACGATCGGTTCGCCTACCGGTCGGCCGTCTTGCGTCGGGGGGCAGCGCGGACGTGGATGCGCTCACCTTCCCGGCCGAGGATGCTCAGGATCTCGACGGGCCGGTCGCCGGCGGGACCGAACCAGTGCGGAACCCGGGTGTCGAACTCGGCGACCTCTCCGGGCCTCATCGTGATGTCGTGGTCGGCGAGGATCAGCCGGAGTTCCCCGGAGAGGACGTAGAGCCACTCATAGCCCTCGTGCGTGCGGGGCTTCGGCTTGCCCCGTACGGGCGGGATGACCACCTTCCAGGCGTGCACGCCGCGGGGTTGGCGGGTCAGCGGTACGACGATCCGGCCGCCGCCGCGCTTCTCCGGCTTGAGGCTGATCCTCGGGTCGTCGATCGCCGGCGCCCCGACGAGTTCGCCCAGAGGGATCCATTGATCCGATCCAATCATGGATTCCCGAAAGCAGCAACGAGAGTTGTCAGGAGGGAGAGATCGGTGCAGAGTGCAATCGAGGTGATCGAACATGGAAGCACGGTCTTACGATGTCGTGATCGTCGGTGGCGGAGCCGCGGGCCTGTCCGCCGCACTCGTCCTCGGACGAGCCCGCCGCCGCGTCGCCGTGGTTGACGCCGGATTCCCGCGGAACGCTCCGGCAGCCCACATGCACGGGTATCTGTCCCGTGACGGGATGCCACCGGCGGACCTGCTCGCGACTGGGCGAACCGAGGTGACCGGCTACGGCGTCGAGATCATCGATGACGTCGTCCTCAGCATCGACCCCGGCTTCGCCGTCCGCCTCGGCAACGGCCACGTGCTGAGTGCCCGTCGCATCCTGGTGGCGACCGGGGTCGGCGACGAGATTCCGGACATCCCCGGCGTCCGGGAGCGCTGGGGCCAGGACCTGCTCCACTGCCCCTACTGCCACGGCTGGGAGGTTCGCGACCAGCCGCTCGGCGTCCTTGGCTCCAACCCGGGCTCGATCCTCCACGCCCAACTCGTCCGCCAGTGGTCCGACGACGTCGTCTACTTCGCCCACACCCAGGAGCCGACCCCGGCCGAGGCCACCGAGCTCGACGCCCGCGGAATCCGCGTGGTCCACGGCGAAGTGTCCCGACTCGTCGTCGAGGACAACCACCTGACCGGCGTCGAGCTAACCGACGGGCAGGTCATCTCCCGGTCCGCCGTGTTCGTCCGGCCCATCATCACGCCGCAGGCCGACAACCTGCTCGCCAGTCTCGGCTGCGAGGTCGACGACCCCGGCTTCCCGGTCGTCGACAGCACCGGCCGCACGAGCACCCCGGGTGTCTGGGGGGCCGGCAACGCCGTCGACCCCCGAGCTCAGGTCATCACCGCCGCCGGCACCGGCTCCGCCGCCGCAATCGCCATCAACGCGGACCTCGTCCAGGATGACATCGCCCTCGCCCTCGCCCTCGCCGTCAAGGCCGGGCAGTAGCCACTCCTGCGACGTGGATGCGCTCCGTTCCGCCCCCCTCTGCCCGGCCCGCCTTGTCGTTCGGTGGCCCGCTGTACAAGACCCACCTCGACCCCCGTGGCGCCGCCGCTGCCGCCGACGAGTCGATCCTCGAGTTGCCGGCCAGCGAGGCTCTCCGATCGCCTTTCCGGCTGAGCGGTAAGCCCTGCGCCACGGGCGGCCGATAGGTTCGGAGTGGGGCGACACGATGACAGGGCCACGTTCGTGGCAGTGACTGACGAGCAGTCGCGCAGGGCAACCCCTTGGACGGGCGAGGCGGGTCCGGACGCACGCTCCTGAGCTTCCTGTGGGCTGCCTCACCCGTGCTTCGGGCTGCCCGCGAGCCCGTCCTTCGCGTGGGCGGCATGGAGATTGCGCAGCCGGACGCTCGCGATGTGCGCAGCGTTCTACGGGCTCGCCACCATCTTCTTTTTCGCGAACTCTTCTGTGGTCGGCTGGCGCGGAACGGTCGCTGGTGTGGTGGGACTCGGCGTGATGGTCGGAGCGACCGTCCATGCGCTTTCCATCCGTCGAAGCGTCTTCGCCGACGACAGGCTCCCGACGCCTCCGCCGACCGGCTGGCGGCCAGCGGCACCGACTGTCGAGGCGCGCCCGTCTAATCCTCTTGACCCTTCGACGGTGCGGACACCGTTCGACTGCACCCGCTACGACCACCACGCGCTCGGTGTCCCGCTGTCACGGACACTCCCCTTCGCCGCAGCGGGTGCCGCGACGCTCGTGCTCGACCTGCTGTTCGACCTCCCTGCACGGACCCTCGGCGTCGGATTCGACGGCGTCTCGGTGCCGATCTTCGCCGCGCTGTTCCGCCAGCGACTCGAAGGTGGAACGCTCCGCTTCCGTTGGTGGGGTGTGCCGCGAGAGCTTCCCTCACCGAGGTCAGCGCCGTGCGCGTCGCGCCTCGATCGGGGCGCTTCCCGACCCTCCTGCTCGAAGCACCGGGTCGTCGACGGGTGCGGTTCGGTCTCGGCACCACGCTCTAGACGGAGCAGCCTGACGCCGTCGATCACCTCTGGTCGTGGATCGATCGACCGGGCGTTGCCATCGACGACGAGGCCCGCGCACTGGTGACAAACGACGTCTCGGCGCCCGCCGACGTCCCTTCGTGGCCTTGCTGGTGGTCGCCGAAGCGCGCGGCCATGGTCTGAACGTGACGGTCGAGACGCGGGCCTTCTCGTGGGACCCCAAGGCCCTGCACTACCCGCCGGGATCGACGTGGGCGGCGAAGCGCGGGTGGCGATCTTCGGTGACCAGCTCAGCCCACCGGTCGAGGACGGCGATCAGGAGACAGCGCACTACCGCTGGAACACCATCTCGGACCCCATCACCAAGCACGAGAACCTCGTGCAGCAGTCGATCACCTTCCATCTCCCGGTGCTCCTGGATGACGACCTCGCCACCCGACACGCGCTCCGCGAGGCGATCGCATTCAGCATGGGTGTGATCAGGACGGAGAACGAGGCGTCAGGGATCCACGACCTCTCCACCATCGATCGGTTCACGCCCGCGGATGTGCATGCGCTGCGTCTGATGTCCGGCTGCGAACCCGGACTCGTCCCGGGCTAGCCGCGAGAACGGTTGATCGGTATGCCGGCCGCCCGGCGCGCCCAGTCATGCCGGCGGTCGGCGGGTCAGCGCCGAGGAGCACTGAGGGCGCGAAGGTAGTCGACTACGGTCGTCCGTCCATGTTGGGCTGGGCGGTGGTCATCGCGTCCGCGGCGTTCTTCTTCGTCGTGCAGCTCGCCGACTTCGGGAGGGTGGGCGAAGCGACGGATGCGGCACCGACATTGCCGGGTTGCGCGGCCAGGAGGCCAGCGACGCACCGTTCGGTGCTCGGCGCGCCAACTGCGGCTGTGCAGTGGCCCGGCTGGTGAGGGCCGAGATCCGCACGAAGGGCGCATTTGGCCCATCGGAGGGGGTTACTCGTCTGCAAGCAGGTGCCGCAGGAACCGCTCAGGGCCGGCGCGCATCAACTTGAGTTGCCCATCACCGACAGCGCGGACTCTGGCTCGTCCATGAGGACGAACGCTCCCGGCACGACCTGCCGTCGGACGGCGTCAAGAAAGGACTCTCCATGGGATCGCTCGTGGTAGCCGCCAATGCCCACACCCTCGTAGGCGGAGGCGGGTGTTTTAGAAGGTCTCGGCGCGAAGGAAGAACGCCGCTCGCGGCTGGCGTTGCCACACCAGCTCGAGATGGCTGTGCAACTCCGACTCGGTCGGACGCGTAGCGAAGGCAAGGTTTCGGCTACCGCCCTCAGGGTTCAGGCCTGCCTTGACGGCCACCGCCTCGACGAGCGTCGATTTCCCAGTCCGCCGGGATGGAGAACGGGTACGACGAGGACCGGTCGTCGGGACCGACGTAGCGGATCTCCTTGAGCCGACCTGGGCCTAGCGTTGCCCTCTTGGTCACCGAGGCAGCATGCCCGACGACGGTGGCGCACGCCCACGCCGGTCGAGAAGCCCTGTGACCGCTGCTGGTCGCAGCCCCAAGCACCGCAGCCGCGGCTCCGGCGCGCTGTCTGCTGCGGAGCCACTGACTCCTGGACCGGGACGCTTTCGTCACCAGTCAGACTCTCGGGGGCGCGTCGTCGACGCCATCGCGAACGGTTGATCGGTGCGCTCGACGATCACCGCCGGCGCGCCGGGCAGCACGGAGCGGCACATCGGTTGCGCGCGAAGGCCGCGGCCCGTCCCGGGCCACCTGGGCGCGTAGCCTTGGGGCATGACCGAGGCGCAACGAGATCTGATCGTTCGAGATCCGTCCATCTGTCATGGCCAGGCAACCGTACGAAGCACGCGGGTTATGGTGAGCGTCATCCTCGACAGCCTCGCTGCCGGCCTCACAGAGGAAGAGATCCTCGCTGGCTACCCCTCGGTTACACGCGAGGGGATCCGTGCTGCGATCGCGTATGGCGGCGAGCTCGCCCGCGATGAGTACCCCGCTGTCGCAGGGTGAGGGTCAAGCTCGACGAGAACCTCCACATCGGGTTGGCCGAGTGTTCACGGCGGGCGATCACGACGTCGAGACCGTTGCCGACGAGGGTCTGCTCGGCGCCGATGACGCCACGGTGTTGAGGGCGGCCGCCACCGAAGAGCGGCTCATCATCACCTTGACCGGGGTTTCGGTGTCTCCGGATGAACCCACCGGGAGCCCACGCCGGGATCCTCGTGCTTCGGCTCAACGACCACTCGCTCCCATGGGTCAGGGCCATTCTCGAACGTCTCCTCCAAGACGTCGCCCTTGTCGACCTCGCGAGCTGTGTCGTGTGTTCCGAGACGGCGACCTGCGAATCCGGCGTCCAACCACGGACTAACCCGCAGATCCGATGCCTGCCGGACCGCCGCTTGCGATAGCCGGGTGCGCGCCGCGCACGCCAGCGCGATCACATCTTCGGTGCACTGGCCGATCGGTCCGCCGTCATGGCGGGAGCGCCGACAAGGACCCGGATACCGGCACGTCGGTTTGCGCGTCGTCGCCGGGATTCTCGCCGCTCCACGGCGCCGCCGACTGTTCCGGGCGGTCAGCCGTCGTCGTCGCGCGTTCACGGACAGCGAGGCAGGTCACAATCAACAGCAGGAGAAAGCAACGCCGACACCGAGGATCCCAGCGATGTAGCCGTAGGTCCGTTGCAGGTCTGCTACTCGCGATTGCTCGCCCAGACAAGCGATCCCATCCCCGCAGAAGCTGCCAGGCCAGCGCGATGGAGCGTTCGGCCCGCCAAGCCGTCGCCACTCATCCCTGATCGGGGGCCGCCAGGAACCTGCGAAGCCATGCAGCGGTTCCGGCCTCGTCGAGCTCGCTCGCCGAGATTGCGACGACCGTCGACTCGGCGTCGTCGACATGCGGATAGCTGCTCCACTTCCAGCCGTTCATCTCGACGAACATCCGCATGGACACCCACGCCGCTCGCTTGTTGCCGTCGGGAAGGGGATGGTTCTTGGCGAGTCGGACCAGCAGCACGGCGGCCTTGTCCACGAACTCCGGGTAGAGCTCGACGCCGCCGAAGCCGGCGGCCGGGGCGTGAAGAGCGGAGTCGGCGAGGGACAGGCGCGTCACGTGCGTGAGCGTGGTGACGTCGAGCCCGGTGACGGCGGCGGCGATGGCCAGGTAGTCGCTGAGTTCGAGGTACTCGACCGTCACTTGGCCAGGCGCTCGAGCAGCTCCCGGTCCTGTTCGATGATCTGGCGCAGCCGCTTCTTGAACGCTGGATCCTGGCGCTTGCGCTCCACCGCCTCCGCCAGGGCCTGCTTGACCGTTTCGTTGAGGCTGCGGCCCTCGGCCCGGGCCACCGCCTCGGCTTCGGCGGCGAGCTCGTCCGGCAGGCGGACGGTGATGTTCTTAGTCATGGTGTCATGATGCCACGACACGTGCAGGACGCAACCTACTGCCGGCTCGGGAGCGGCCTTCGCCAGCGGGTCGGTGAGCCGCAGGGCACGAGCGCCCGCTCCGGCAAGGAAATACGGAGCGCCGGCTGCCGCCGGCGCTCCGCGTCAGTTTGCGACTACCGGTGGCGGCCCGAGGCCGGTGTCGCCCCGGGAGGCGCCGGCCACGAAGGTGGTCACGATGTACGTGGCGTGGCGGTCCAGGGACTGGCGGGCCCGGTCGTAGCGCATGGTGGTGCGGGGATCGGCGTGCGACGCCGCCTCCTGCACGTCGCGCAGCGGCGCCCCGGCGTCGACGGCGGTGATGAACGAGTGCCTGAGGCTGTGGGGGCCGATGCGCTTGCCGATCCGGGCCCGCCTGGCCAGACGGCGCACCATCCCGCCGCGTCGCGGCGCAGGCGAGCGCCGGAGGCGTCGACGGAGAGGGGCCCGTCGAGTCGCTCGCCCATGGCCGGGTCGACCGCCCTGGCCGTGCGAGGGGCCAGCGGGATGGTCACCGTCTTGCCGCCCTTGCGGTGCACGACCAGCGTGCGATGGCCGCGCTCGAGGCCCAGGTCGGCGATGTCGGCGCCGAGCGCCTCGGAGATGCGCAGGCCGTTGAGGGCCAGCAGCGAGGCCAGGGCGTGGTCCTGGGCCGACGACAATCCCGCGGCCACCAGGAAGGCGCCGAGCTCGTTGCGGTCCAAGCCCACGGCGTGGGACTCGTAGTCGAGCCGGGGCCGGCGGACGTGCACGGCCGGGGAGTGCTCGATGAGCCCCCCCTCGGCGGCGTAGCGGTAGAACCCGGCGATGGTCGACAGGCGCCGGCCGATGGTGGCCTTGGCCCGGCCGCGCTCTTCAAGGTCGCGGGCGTACAGCTCCATGTCGGCCCGGTGGGCGTCGAACAGGCGCAGCCTGCGGGACGAGCACCACTCGAGTGACGGCGGTCGCTTCGACCTCGACCGTCAGCTTCGCGAGCGCGAACCGGCGGCCCGCCTTGGAGGTCCTCGGACCGGTTGAACCTGAGGGCCTGTGACCAGCTCCAGAGGTTCTCGGGCGTGGGGCAACCGCCTGCTCAGATGAATGGGTTGTCATGGCGAGAGTGACGCCCGAGGCGCTGGCGGCGGCCAGTCACCACGCTGGAACCCCTGCCGGGTTCCAGCCCCGTGCCGGCGCCGGGCGCTGAAGCGCCCGTGTGAGGACGGACCGCCGTCCGATCGCGCCGTGCAACGATGGCGGGAGGCCGGGGGAACGGCACGACGCATCGGTCGCCCGGTACGGAGCGGGGTGAGTGTCGACGCCTGACGAGTCTCCCTGCTCGGCCCGCTCGAGATCCTCGATCCGCCGGTCGAGGCGCTCGTGGTCGGCGACGACCCGCTCGGCCAGGTCGGGGAGATGCTCCTCGAGGGTGGGCTGGATGCTGTTGTCCTCGTGCTCGGCATGCGTGCGCAGAAGCCAGGCGACGTCCCGCAGGCTCTCGGCGACCTCAGCCCTCGACAGCCCCGACGAAGGGTCGATCCTGCCGGCGGCGAGGGTCACGGCGAACAGCTCGGAGCGGATCGCCTCACCGCCGGCGGCCCAGGGCGTCCAGGGCGACGTCGGGGCGGTTGGTGATCACCGCGTCGGCGCCGCAGTCGGCGACGTAGCGGATGCGGGCGGGATCGTCCACCGTCCAGGCGTGGAGGGCCAAGCCCCGCCGGTGGGTGGCGGCGACCAGCTCCGGGGTGACCGCCTCGTGGCTGGGCTGGACGGCGGCGTGGCCCCGGGCGGCGGCCAGGGCCAGGGCGTCGGCCTGGTCGTAGGCGGCCAGGGTCAACCAGGCGGTTCGGACCGACGGCTCCGCCTCCCGGGCGGCGTCGATGGCCGTCATGGAGAACGACGACACGAACGCCGAGCCCACCATCCCCATGCGGGCGACGAGGGCCGCCGTCTGGCGGGCGGCGGCCTCCTCGGGGTCGAAGCCGGGCTCGGTGACCAGGTTCTTGACCTCGGCGTCGACGACCAGCCCCCGGCACTCCTCCAGCGCCGCCTCCAGGGTGGGCAGCCACGCCGGCAGCTCCGAGGCGCGCAGGGCGGACAGGGGCGAGCCGTCGTCCAGGGCGGGGTCGTGGTGGACGACGAGGGCGCCGTCGGCGGTGCGCCGGACGTCCAGCTCCACCCCGTCGGCGCCCACATGGCGTGCGGCGGCGAACGCCGCCAGTGTGTTCTCGCGCTGCGTCGTCGACATCCCACGGTGGGCGAGGACGAGCGTCACCTTTTCCCCGCCGCGGCCCTTGCGACGGCCGGCACAAACCAGTAGTCTCCCTTCACCGAGAGTTCGCAGGCTGGACATATCTGCGGTACCTTGTGAAGAATTTCACGAACACGACGGCACAGGGCCGTCCGAGGAGGAACCCAACCGTGGCGCTCACGTGGAGTCGCTCGATCGACTGGGACACCGACGACTGGCGCGACGTGTCGGCCTGTCGGGACACGAGCCCGACCCTGTTCTTCCCGGTCGGCACGACGGGCCCCGCCATCGAGCAGATCGAGGCCGCCAAGGCCGTCTGCCGCAGCTGCCCGGTCCAGGCGCCGTGCCTGGAGTTCGCCCTGGCGACCAACCAGGAGTCGGGCGTGTGGGGCGGCACCTCCGAGGAGGAGCGGCGCAAGCTGCGCAAGGTGTGGCTGACCCGCCAGCGCCAGGCCGCCTCCTGAGCCGGCGCCGCTCACTTCGGTCGGCCCTGTCCGACCGGTAGGCGCAGCTCCACCACCGTCCCGCCGTCGCTCCGCATGCGGATCGACCCGCCGAGCTGCCCGATGACCAGGTTGCGCACGATGGACAGGCCCAGGGTGGCCGTCCGCTCCACCGAGAACCCGGGCGGCAGCCCCTGGCCGTTGTCGCACACCTCGACCACCAGGTCGGGCCCGGCGTGGTTGAGGCGCACCTCCACCCGCCGGGTGCGGCCCTCGCCGAACTGGTCGGGGGGGAAGGCGTGCTCGGCGGCGTTCTGGAGCAGCTCGTTGATCACCACGGCCAGGGGCGTGGCCAGCTCGGCGGGCAGCTGGCCGGGCTCGCCGGTGGCCGAGAAGGAGATGGGCCCGCCCGGCGACACGGCGACCTCCTTGGCCATGCGCAGCAGGGGGTCGAGGATCTCGTTGAACGGCACCTGCTGGCTGGGGTCGCGGGAGAGGATCTCGTGGACCAGGGCGATGGAGCGGATGCGCCGCTCGGCCTCGGCCAGCGCCTCCCTGCCCTCCCCCTCCGGCAGCCGGCGGGCCTGGAGCCGCAGCAGCGAGGAGATGGTCTGGAGGTTGTTCTTCACCCGGTGGTGGACCTCGCGGATGGTGGCGTCCTTGGACACCAGCAGCCGGTCCCGCCGGCGCAGGTCGGTCACGTCCCGCAGCAGGACGAGGCCGCCCGACACCTCGCCGTTCTCCAGGAGGGGGATGCAGCGCAGCAGGACGATGACGTCGGGATGGCGGCCGATCTCCTCGGTGACCGGCACGGCCTGGAAGAACGCCTGCTGGATGGCCGTCTCCTCCACGCCCAGCTCGTCGAGGCGCAGCCCCTCGGCGTTGGAGTAGATCCCCATGCGGTGCAGGGCGTTCACCGCGTTGGGCGAGGCGTACTCCACCCGCCCGGTCGAGTCCAGGGTCAGCACGCCGTCGCCCACCCGGGGCGCCTCGGTGGTGGGCGCGTCCTCCTGGACGAAGGGGAACTGGCCCTTGACGATCATGCGGGCCAGGCGGTCGAACGTCTCGGCGTAGACCCGCTCCAGCTCGCCCGGCCGCCGCCCGCCCACGGCGAGCGGCGCCTCCCGGGTGAGCACGGCGACCAGCTCGCCGTCCCAGCGGACCGGGATGCACTGGACCCGCGCCCGCTCGCCCCGGTCGACGCC
>Ga0247713_1000523_pt1 | contig 22941 bp, 25 predicted proteins | sample 21E_NmetaG_FD_189936 | JGI IMG/M metagenome (GOLD analysis project Ga0247713, IMG submission 189936) | Soil microbial communities from hillslope of Landscape Evolution Observatory, University of Arizona, Oracle, AZ, United States - 2-1-E_N | ecosystem: Engineered > Artificial ecosystem >... | reverse complement strand
ATCGTGAAGGAAGGTCCGAAGCACGCGCGGTGAGAACTGCTGGCTTCCGAGCTGGAGAGCGACGATCGTAATCGTGAAGACGATTCCGGTGAACGTAATCATGCCTGCGGCGATGGTGGAAAGGATGCTGCGCGCGGTATCGGTGTCGCCCGGAAAAGCCCACGCAAACCCTTCTTGCCCGGCTCGTTCGTCGACGGCTACGGTTCCAAGCGAGAGCAGCAGGGCGCCGATGGCGAAAGCTGCCGGAACGACCCACAGGTTCGACGCGAGCCGCTCGAAAAGACGGTTCAGGAACACCGGGGGAGCCTAGGCGAAGATCTTCGGTACCTACTCTTCCGGCTTGGGCGGGATCACGATCTCCTGCCCGACGCGAAGTGCCAGCGGATCGATGCCGGGATTTGCTTCCGCGAGGAAGTCGTCGAGGCTGGCATCTCCGTACTCCTTCTCGGCGATGGTGGTGAGCGTGTCGCCGGACTGGACGACGTAGATCTCGTTCTCGGGTTCGGGGTCCGCCTGTTTCTTGCCCCCGCCGCCTCCCGTCGGCTCCTCCGCCGGCTGCTCGGTCTCCGCCTGGGCGGCGGCGAGTTCGTCGCGCAGCTGGTCGGCTTCTTCTTCGGCGGCACGCGCCTCGGTTCTCGCCGCGCGCAGCTCTTCCTCGGGAATGCCGCCCGGGGCGCTGGCCCGGCCCACGAGGAACGCGAGCAGGAGAGCGCCGCCGAAGGCGGCGACGCGGCCCCACAGGACGCGGCCCCGCCCCCCCGGTTCCTCCTCGGGCTCCGAATCGAAGTCGTACTCATAGTCGAACTCGTGTGTGGAGGCGGACTCGTGCGGCCGATAGGGCTCGATGAGCGGGTCACGGCTGGCCATCAATCACCCTCCTGGGTGGACGTGCGATCGTGAAGAGGGTACCGCGGCGAAGTCCATCTGTCTCTGAATCGCCCCTGTCTCCAGATCGTCCCTTCAAAACACCTTAGTGCTCGCGGAAAGTACGGATCAAATCCCGATCGAGCGCCCGGAGGAACGCCAGCACGGCGCGCCCGGACCGGGTGAGGTCGGCTCGAACGAGGTTGCGGGGGACGTCGGTCGCGGAGTGATAGTCGGGCTCCTCGCCGCTCCATAACAGCGCCGCGGGAATCCCGGCGAGTCCGAAGGGACCGTTATCGGAACAGTCACACATGGTCCTTCGGTCGACGTCGATGCCCGCTCTCCTGATGATCCTCGCAGTCCGCCGCCACACGATTTCGGGCCCGGCGCCGAAGTGGGCGGCGACGAGGGGGCGGCCGTCGGCGACCATGTCCACCGAGACCATGCCGGGGGTCCGTCGGCGCGCCCGATCCGACATCCGGTTTACGTATACCTGCGAACCCACATGGTGCGTTCCGTCGGCACCTCGTTCCTCGGCTCCGAAGGCAACGAATTTGACCAGGCACGCCTGTTCTTCACCGGCGATCGACCGGGCGGCCTCGAGGAGGATCGCCACGCCGGAGGCGTTGTCGTTGGCCCCCGGCGAGCCCTCGACGGTGTCGATGTGACCGCCGAGCACGAACGGGTGGCGGATCGCGTCAGGCCATACCGCGACCACGTTTCGCGACGTCCGGCCGTCGACCGAGAAGGTCTTGACGCGCACGTCGTAGCCGAGGTTTCTGAACCTCTCGGCCGCGTAGCGAGCGGCGCGCCGTTCTCCCGGGGTCCCGCGCACACGCACGCCGATATCGCGCGCGAGCGCACGGATGTGCGCCATCGCCCGGTCGTCGTCGAAGCTTTGGATGGAGCGCGTTTGGCACGCAAGAGGACTTTCCGCGGGACCGTCGGGTTCCGCGGTCGGCACGGGAGCCACGTCGGTGTGGCGGGGACCGATCACCGTGCCCGGCTCGACGTTCTCGGCGGCGAGAGCGCAACCCGACGAGACGAGAGCCACCAACGCGAGGAAAATCTTCGGGTGCCGCATGTCGTTTCAGCGTACCCGCAGGGCCGCCTCGATTCACCCAATAGGGTGGTGGGCATGGCCGACGACGGCAAGGGCGCGATACCCACGGGATGGTTGCAGCGGGGCGCGCGCTTGGCCGGACAAACGGGTAAGTCGGCCGCGCGATTCGTCGGAACGCGCGCGCGATCTTTCGCCGCTCCCGATCGGGCTCAGGAATTTCTCGACGGGTTTCACCAGAAGACCGCGCAGCAGCTCGTCCAGATGCTGGGTGAGATGAAGGGCGCGGCGATGAAGCTGGGTCAGCTGGCATCGTTCTACGAGTTCGCGGCCGACAATGAATATCTAGCCACTTATCGCGACGCACTGACGATGTTGCAAAACTCGGCGCCGCCGATGGATCCAGAAGCATCGAAAAGCGTGATCGCCGAAGAGTTCGGAAAGCCCGTTCACCGTCTGTTTTCCGAATTCGTCGACGAACCCATCGCATCCGCTTCGATCGGGCAGGTTCATCGCGCGGTCCTGCCCGGTGGAGAACAGGTCGCCGTGAAGGTCCAGTATCCGGGAGTCGACGACGCAGTGCGCGCCGACATCAAGAACGTTTCCGCCATGACGAAGCTGGCGGTCGCGATCGCGCCGAACCTCGATCCCAAGGAAATCGCAAACGAGGTAAAGGAACGAGTGCTGGAGGAGCTCGATTACCGTCGGGAGGCCACGAACCAGCATCGCTTCAGCGAGCTCTATGCGGGACACCCGTTCATAGTCGTCCCGCGCGTTCACATGGACTACTGCCGGGCGCGCGTAATCACGCAGGAATTCATCGACGGTAAGCCGTTCATGTCGTCGATGGAATGGGACCAGGAGCGCAAGGACAACCTCGCCGAGATCCTCTTTCGATTCTTCTACGGGAGTTTCAACCGGTTTCTGTTGTTCTCGGCCGATCCTCATCCGGGCAACTATCTGCTCCTCGACGACGGACGGGTCGCGTTCCTCGATTACGGGCTCATGCGGGCGGTCGACCCCGGCACGCACAAGCTCCTCATAGAAACGATCCTCGCTCTCATCCACGACGACAAGGATCGGTGCCGGGCCGCGCTCGAAGGGCTCGGCGTGCTCAACCGCCGCACTCCCGACATCGAATACCTGTGGGAGCACCTCAAGTTCATCAACAGCCCGGTGCTCGAAGATCGCCCGGTGACGATCGACCCTCACCTTGCCTCGGGGATCGGCGCCGCCGGTTTCGATCCCCGCTCCGAGGCGTTCCAGGCGCTGCGGAAGGTTGGTGTGCCGGCGATCACGATCACCTTCAATCGAATGTCGTTCGGGGTCGCCTCCGTCATTGCGCGCCTCAATGCGACGCGCAACTGGCAACGAATCGGGCGCGAGATGTGGTTCGGCACGCCGTCGGGAACATCTCTGGGTGATGCGGAGCGAGGGTGGCTGGAGCGCGCCCACCCGGACTTGTCGCCGCCGCTCGCCGCCGAAGAATGGGGCGGGTAGCGCCGCATCGTCGGCTTTATGTGCGAGAACTTTTGCCCGGCGAAAGCACAGGCACAGAAAGCGGCTCCGTCGGCGACGTGATCGCGCCCTCGGATGCGGACGAGACCCCCGCTGCGTATTTCGCAAACACTCCCGACCGATAGCGGGGAGGCGGGTTCTCCCGGTTCGCCAGGCGCTTTGCGATCTCGTCGTCGTCCAGCACGGCGCGCAGCTCGCGTGCGTCGACGTCGATTTCCACGACGTCCCCGCTTTGAAGCGCGGCGATCGGGCCCCCCCGAGCCGCTTCCGGAGCGATGTGGCCGACCATGAGGCCGTGGGTTGCGCCGGAGAAGCGCCCGTCGGTGATGAGGGCGACTTCGTCACCGAGGCCGGCGCCCACCACTGCGGCGGTGACGTGCAGCATCTCTCGCATGCCGGGGCCGCCGGCCGGCCCCTCGTAGCGGATCACGATGACGTCTCCGGGTTGGATGATGCCGTGCTTGACCGCCGCGAAGCAGGCCTCTTCCGAGTTGAAGACGCGGGCGGGCCCACGGTGGAACCTGCGCTCGTGGCCCGACAGCTTCACCACACTTCCGTCCGGGGCTAGGTTCCCGCGCAGGATCGCGAGTCCACCGGTCGGCTTGAGCGCATCGGACGCCTGCCTCACGACCTCCTGCCCCGCCGTTTCGCGCGCATCCGATCCGATCTCGGCAATCGTGCGCCCGTCGACGGTCGGAGCCGACCCGTCGAGCAATCCCGCATCGAGCAGGCTCTTCATTACGAGCGGCGTGCCTCCGGCGCGGTGAAGGTCGGTCGCAACGAAGCGCCCGCCCGGCTTGAGGTCGGCGACGATGGGGGTGCGCTCCGCAATCGCGTCGAAGTCGTCGATCGGGAGCTCGATGCCCGCTTCGCGAGCAATCGCCAGGAGATGCAGGACCCCGTTGGTCGACCCACCGGTGGCGGCGACGGCCACGATCGCGTTTTCGATGCTCGAGCGCGTGACGAAGCGGTCGGGGGTGAGGCCCTCGGCGACCAGGCGCGCCGCCAGCCGTCCCGCCTCCGCCGCGGCCCGTGGTTTCGCCGCATCCGTCGCCGGAATCCCGCCGAGGTCCGCAGGGCCGATGCCGAGGAAGTCCACGACCATCGCCATCGTATTGGCGGTGAACTGCCCTCCGCAGGCGCCCGCGCCCGGACAGGCAACGCCCTCGAGCGCGTGCAGGTCTTCGTCCGACAGCGTTCCCGCGTTGTGCCGTCCGACCGCTTCGAACACGTCCTGGATCGTGACGTCGCGGCCGCGCCACCGCCCCGGGGCGATGGACCCGTTGTAGAACACGAGGCCCGGGAGGTTCATGCGGCACAGCGCCATCACCGCGGCGGGGATCGTCTTGTCACAACCGACCACGCACACGAGGCCGTCGAGCAAGTGTCCACGGGCGACGAGCTCGATCGAATCGGCGATGACCTCTCGGCTGACGAGCGACGCACGCATCCCTTCGGTCCCCATGGAGACGCCGTCCGACACCGAGATCGTGTTGAATTCGACCGGCGTGGCGCCGCCGGCGCGGATGCCCTCCTTTACCTTCGGGGCGAGATCGCGCTGGTTGAGATTGCACGGCATCGTCTCGATCCACGTCGTGGCAACGCCGATGAGCGGCTTGGCGAGGTCTTCGTCGCTGAACCCGACGGCCTTCAGCATCGCGCGGGCGGGGGCGCGGTCGGGGCCGTCGGTCAGTAACCGGCTGTGGGATTTGGCGGGATCGGTGGGCGCGCCGTAGGGGCCGGTCATGATGCGCGACCTTAACCGGCTTGACGAAGGCGCATCGGTGCGCGACACTTCCCGATCAACCTCTGCAACGTCGCCGGGGCCGTGACTGCCGATCGACGGAGACGGACTACGTGATGACGAAGCAGAACCTCACCAGCACAGCCGCCATTCGGCGCGACTTCCTCGTCCTCGTACTTATTACTTAGGCGCGCGCGTCCGGATTCTCCGGAACGTGTGCGCCTGAACCCTCCGCCCCCGGAGGGTTTTTTGTTTGCCCGGACATTCCTGGAAGGGAGGCGACGCGCATCACCAGTACCGCAGGACATCCAGCCATCAGCCCGCAGCACAAAGAGGAGGAAGAAAGATGAAGTTCGAGATCGAGAACGGCGAGTATGTCGGGACCGCCGAGTGGAGAGGCGCCGGCGATGTGGCGCTCGATATGACAAACCCGAAAGAGCGGCGTTTCTTCGAGCGCTATTTCTCGCAAGAGGATGCTTTCATGGCGGGGCCGGTCGAGGCACCGGAAATGGCCCATGGGCGGCGCGATGAGACTCAACGCGCGTTCGAACACGCCGCGTTTTGTCTTTCCGCATACGACTACAAGGTCCGTCGCCATGATTCACAGCCTTCCGGCGCTCATCGATGATGCGGCGATTTCGATGAGACAGATACGGATTCGCCGCGGGAGCGGGCGCGGACGATGACCGTCACCGGTGCGCAATCGCTCATCAAGTCGCTCGAGGCCGCGGGCGTCGAGGTCGTGTTCGGAATACCGGGGGGGACGATCCTGCCTGCTTACGACCCGCTCCTCGATTCACCCATACGCCACGTTCTCATGCGTCACGAGCAAGGAGCCGGCCACGCCGCCGAGGGTTATGCCACTGTGACCGGGAAAGCCGGTGTCTGCTTTGCCACGTCCGGACCGGGAGCAACCAACCTGGTGACGCCGCTGGCGGACGCCTTCATGGATTCCGTGCCCATCGTGGCCGTAACCGGGCAGGTCCCGCGACCGGTGATCGGGAACGACGCGTTTCAGGAAGCCGACATCACCGGTATCACGATGCCGATCACCAAGCACAACTACAAGGTGATGGACCCGGAAGAGATCCCGGAGGCGATCGCCGAAGCGTTCCACATTGCAACGACCGGACGACCCGGCCCCGTTCTCGTCGACGTCCCGAAGGACGTGCTCCAGAGCGAGACCTCGTTCTCCTGGCCGTCGAATATCGATCTCCCCGGCTACCGGCCCACGACGCGCCCGAACCGCCGCCAGATCAAGGCCGCCGCCGACCTCATCCGCGCCGCCGAGCGTCCCGTGCTCTACGTGGGCGGGGGAGTGTTGAAGGCCCGCGCCGCAGAGGAGCTGGTCCGGTTGGCGGAGGCCATCGGCGCGCCGGTGGTAACCACGCTGATGGCGCGCGGCGCGTTTCCCGACGACCATCCGCTGTGCCTTGGGATGCCGGGGATGCACGGCAACTATGCCGCGGTCACGGCGATGCAGAAGAGCGATCTCCTGATCACGATGTGTGCCCGCTTCGACGATCGCGTCACCGGGAAGCTCACTTCGTTTGCGCCGGGCGCCAGGGTCATCCATGCCGACGTCGACCCCGCCGAGATCGGGAAGAACCGGCAAGTGGACGTCCCGATCGTCGGCGACGCCAAGTCGACGATCATCGAGTTGACGAAGGCGGTCCTGCACGACAACGCCAAACAGGGGGGGCCGGATTTCTCGACCTGGGTCGACGAGACCCGAACCTGGAACCGGGATTACCCGATCGCCTACACCCAGGACGAAGACGGCCCTCTCAAGCCCCAGTTCGTAGTCGACCGGATTGCAGCGGCCACGGGGGGAGACGCGGTGGTCGTCACCGGCGTCGGACAGCACCAAATGTGGGCGTCGCAGATCATGCCGGTGAACAAGCCCTACTCCTTCGTCACCTCGGGCGGTCTCGGCACGATGGGCTTCGCGGTGCCGGCGGCGCTCGGTGCCGCGGTAGGGCGACCGGGCGAGCGCGTTGTTGCCATCGACGGCGACGGCTGCTTCCAGATGACGGCGCAGGAGCTCGCTACGGCGACGCTCGAGAAGATCCCGTTCACCGTCGCGATCCTGAACAACGGATACCTCGGCATGGTCAAGCAGTGGCAGGAGCTCTTTTACGACCACCGTTTGAGCGAGGTGGAGCTGCCGCAGGACGTTCCCGATTATGTGAAGCTGGTCGAGGCCTACGGCGGCGTCGGGCTGCGGGCGACGACTCCGGACGAAGTCGACTCGGTTCTCGATAAAGCGATGGGCGTGGACGACCGTCCCTGCGTCATCGACTTCCGGGTCGACGCCGAAGAGATGTGCTTCCCGATGGTTCCCGCCGGCGCATCGAACGACGACCTCATCCTCGGCCCCCGCGGCGCCACGCCGGTCGTCAAGGAGCGGATGGAGCCGGTCGTGCGGGCGGAGGTGGGTGCGTGACGGTCCACACGTTGTCGGTCCTCGTCGACAACAGCCCGGGCGTCCTCGCGCGGGTAGCGCAGTTGTTTGCGCGGCGGGGGTTCAACATCGACTCGCTCGCGGTCGGGGTGACCGACGATCCCGCCGTCTCGCGCATGACGATCGCGGTCAAGGTGGAGGGCAAACCGCTCGAGCAGGCGACGAAGCAACTGCACAAGCTCATCAACGTGCTGCGGATTCAGGAGTTGCCGGCCGACGCGTCGGTCGAGCGGGAGCTGGCTCTCATCAAGGTCGCGGCCGTTCCGGGCCGGCGCGCCGAAGTAATCGAGATCGCCGAGATCTTTCGCGCCAACGTCGTCGACGTCGACGCGGAGTCGCTCGTCGTAGAGGCGACCGGCACGCCCGAGAAGATCGCCGCGCTCCAAGAGCTGTTGCGGCCCTACGGGATCGTGGAGATGACGCGTACGGGACGGGTGGCGCTCGCGCGCGGCGCGCCGGGACTAAAGGCGCCGAAGCTCAGACCCATTCCGGTGGAGAACCTTTCTGCGTGACCGCCCACGCCCCTAACGAAGGAGCAATGACATGACGGCGAAGATGTACTACGAGTCCGACGCGTCGAGAGACGTGCTCGCCGGAGAACAGATCGCGGTGCTGGGTTACGGATCGCAGGGCCGCGCCCATGCGCTGAACCTCAAGGACTCCGGGTTCGACGTCGTGGTGGGATTGCGCAAGGACTCGTCGTCTTGGGAGCGTGCCGAGGCCGATGGGACGGCAGTCGCAACGGTCGCCGAGGCCTGCTCCGGAGCCGGACTGGTCGCGATGCTGCTTCCGGACCAGCACCAGGCTTCGGTGTACCAGGGGGAAGTCGAGCCCAACCTGCGCCCCGGCGCGGCGCTGTTGTTCGCGCACGGGTTCAACATCCATTTCGGCCAGATCCGTCCCCCGGACGAGGTCGACGTCGTGATGATCGCACCGAAGGCCCCCGGGCCGCTCGTCCGCAGGACGTTCGAAGAGGGCTCGGGTACGCCGGGTCTGTTGGCGGTGCATCAGGACGCTACCGGAGCGGCGAGCGCGCGCGCCCTCGCCTATGCACAGGGGATCGGCTGCACGCGCGCCGGTGTGATCGAGACGACCTTTGCCGAGGAGACCGAGACGGATCTCTTCGGCGAGCAGGCGGTGTTGTGCGGCGGGGCTACGCGACTTATTCAGGCCGGCTTCGAGACGCTCGTCGAGGCCGGCTACCAGCCCGAGATCGCCTACTTCGAATGCATGCACGAGCTGAAGCTGATCGTCGACCTGCTTTATGAGGGCGGGTTTGCCAAGATGCGCGACGCCATCTCCGATACGGCCGAGTACGGCGATCTCACCCGCGGCAAAAGGGTCGTGGGGGCCGAGACGGAGGCAGCGATGCGGAAGGTCCTCGAGGACATCCGCTCCGGTGCCTTCGCGAGGGAGTGGGTGCTCGAGAACCGCGCCGGAACGCCGGTTCTCGACGCCGAGCGCCGTCGGAGTGCCGAGCACCCGATCGAGACGGTCGGGACACAACTGAGGGAGATGATGTCGTGGCTCAAGCAGACGTAGTACGAATTTTCGACACGACGCTGCGGGATGGGGAGCAGTCGCCGGGAATCTCGCTGAACCTGAAAGAGAAGGTCGAGATCGCGGAGCAGCTGGCACGCCTCGGCGTCGACGTCATCGAGGCCGGTTTCCCGATCGCGTCCGACGGCGAAACCGAGGCCGTGGCCGCGATCGCGCGCCGGGTGAAAGGGCCGACCATCGCCGGGCTCGCCCGCGTCGAGTCCGGCGACATCGACCGGGCCGCAACCGCAGTTGGTCCCGCGGCGAGGGCGCGCATCCATACATTCATCGCGACGAGCGAGATCCACATGCGCTCGAAGCTCCGGATGTCTCCCGACGAAGTCGTGGCGGCTGCGGCGGCGGGAGTAAGTCGTGCGCGCTCACACGTCGATGACGTCGAGTTCTCGACGGAGGACGGGACGCGCTCGGACCTGGAGTTCGTGGCCCGAGTCTTCCGGGCGGCGGCGGCTGCCGGTGCCACCACGCTCAACTTCCCCGATACGGTCGGTTATGCCCTGCCTCACGAGTACGCCGACATGATCCGCTTCCTCACCGAGGAGGTGGAGGGTGACGTCACGTGGAGCGTGCACACGCACGACGATCTCGGTCTGGCGGTGGCAAACGCGCTCGCCGGTGTAAGCGCCGGCGCTCGTCAGATCGAAGTGGCGGTGAACGGCATCGGCGAGCGCGCCGGGAACTGCTCGCTCGAAGAGGTGGTCATGGCACTCCGGACGCGCAAGACCGGGGTGGACACCACGATCAGCACCCGCGAGATCGCGCGCACCTCACGGATGGTGTCGATGCTCACCGGCTATCCGGTGCCGCCTAACAAGGCCGTGGTGGGGGCAAATGCGTTCGCTCACGAAGCCGGAATTCATCAGCACGGCGTCATGGTCGAGCGCAGCACCTACGAGATCATGGATCCCGTCGACGTCGGCCTCGAAGGCTCGCGCATAGTCCTGGGAAAGCATTCGGGGCGCCATGCGTTCGTGCAGGCGCTGGTAGATCTCGGCTTCCATCTCGACCGGGAAGACGTCGAGCGCGCATTCGTCCGTTTCAAGGAACTCGCCGACAGGAAGATGCGGATCACCGACGTGGATCTAGAGGCGATCGTGGCAGACGAGATCGCGGCGGACTTCGACGAGTGGGAGCTGATCTCGATCCAGGTCGCCGGCGGAACGCATCTCGCGCCGACCGCGACCGTCCGGCTTCGCCGCGGTGACGAGGTCATCGACGAGAGCGCCATTGGCGACGGCATGATCGATGCCGCATGCGGCGCGATCCAACGGGGGACGGGCGTGGAGGCGGTCCTCGAGTCGTTTACGTCGTCGAGCGTCACCGGCGGCATCGACGCACTGGGGGACGTCACCATCGTGCTGGCGAGCAACACCCAGCCGGTCAGGCGAGCCACCGGGCGCGGGGTATCGACCGATGTGGTCGAGGCTTCGGCGCGCTCATACCTCAGCGCGGTCAATCGTCTCGCGCGCCTCACGGCACACGCGGAGGTGCCCGCGTGACCGCGGCGACGATCACAGAGAAAATCCTCGCCGCGCACGCGGGGCGCGACTTCGTCCGGCCGGGAGAGATCGTGATGTGCAAGGTCGACCTTGCGATGGCCAACGACGTCACCGCACCGTCGGCGGCCGACGCGTTCCGCAGGATGGGAGTCGCGACCGTGTGGGACCGGCACAAGATCGCGCTGGTCGCGAGCCACTTCGTCCCGGCGAAGGACATCCCCACCGCGAAGCTCATGACTCGCATGAGGCAGTTCGCGATCGAGTACGACATCGAGCACTTCTTCGAGGTCGGCCGCGGCGGCATCGAGCACATCCTTCTTCCGGAGGAGGCGCTCACGCTTCCCGGCCATGTGGTGATCGGCGCCGATAGCCATTCGTGCACCTACGGCGCGCTGGGATGCTTCTCGACCGGTGTCGGCTCCACCGATCTCGCCGCGGTGTGGGCGACCGGCGAGATCTGGCTGAAGGTTCCCGAGACGATGAAGATCGTCTACTCCGGCCGCCCTGCCCCGTGGGTCATGGGCAAGGATTTGATCCTTTCGGTGATCGCGCGCATCGGCGACGACGGCGCCCGCTACATGGCGATGGAGCACACCGGCGAGTCCATCGCCCATTTGTCGATGGATTCGCGCCTCACGCTTACCAACATGGCGATCGAGGCGGGGGCCAAGAGCGGGATCGTCGAACCGGACGAGCGCACGCTCGACTACGTGCGGACGCGGCAGGATGCGACCGGCCGCCGCCGCCCCTTCGACGTCTTCACCTCCGATCCCGGCGCCGATTACGCAGAGGTGCTCCACGTCGACTGCGCCGCGATGGAGCCGATGATCGCCCGGCCGAGCCTGCCGTCGCGGGCGGTCCCCGTATCGACCGTCGAGCGTCGCCGCGTCGATCAGGTGTTCATCGGCTCGTGCACGAACGCCCGCATCGAAGACTTGAGAGTGGCCGCGCACGTACTCGGGGGCGAACGTATCGCTCCCAGCATCCGGCTCATGGTCATCCCCGCGACCCAGCGCGTGTGGAAGCAGGCGAACGACGAAGGGCTGCTCGACCTCTTCGCGCAGGCGGGGGCGAGCGTTTCGACACCGACCTGCGGGGCGTGCCTCGGTGCGCACATGGGGGTCGTGGGGCCCAACGAGGTCTGCGTGTCGACGTCGAACCGCAACTACGTGGGGCGTATGGGAGATCCCACCGCCCAGGTGTATCTGGCGAATCCCGCCGTTGCGATGGCGGCCGCAGTCGCCGGGGAGATAGTTCATCCGGCCGAGGTACGCGCGGCGCCTCCCGTTATGGAAAACGAGGAGGTGCTCGTCGTTGGGTAAGGCATTCGTTTACGGCGACAACGTCGACACCGACGTGATCATCCCGGCTCGCTATCTCACGACGACCGATGAGAAGGAACTCGCCGCACACGCGTTAGAGGACCTCGATCCGACGTTCGTCGACCGGGTTCGGCCGGGCGACGTCGTTGTTGCCGGCGAGAACTTCGGTTGCGGGTCGTCCCGCGAGCACGCGCCGGTGGCGCTCAGAGGCTCCGGCGTTCAGGCCGTCGTCGCTCGTTCGTTCGCCCGCATCTTCTTCCGAAACGCGATCAATACCGGCCTCGCCATCGTGGTGTGCCCGGCCGCGGTCGATGCCATCGACGACGGCGACTCCGTCTCCGTCGGACTCGCTACCGGAATCGTCACGAACCACTCGAAGGACCGCAGGTTCGCGGCGGATCCGTTGCCCGATTTCGTGATGGACATCGTGCGCGCCGGCGGCCTCGTCCCGTGGGTGCGGGCGCGGGTGGGCGCGGCATGAAACTGCGGATTGCCGTGCTGCCCGGCGACGGCATCGGCCCCGAGGTCATCGATCATGCGGTCGCGGTCCTTCCGGGTTCGGCCGAGATAACCGTCGTCGACGCCGGCGCCGAGCGCTACCTTGCCTCCGGCCGGTTGTTGACCCAGGAGGATCTCGAGGTCATTCGCTCATCGGATGGTCTGTTGTTCGGTGCGATCGGAGACCCGCGGGTCCCGGATGGGATCCTCGAGCGCGACATCCTGCTGCGGCTTCGCAAGGAGCTCGACCTCTACGTCAACCTCCGGCCCTTTCCCGGGCTCGACCTCGTGTTCGTGCGAGAGAACACCGAGGGGCCTTACTCGGGCGAGGGGACGCGAGTGGGCGACGTGGCGCGCGAGGTAAACGTCAACACGCGGCCCGCGATCAAACGCTGCGTCCGATTTGCATTCGAGCTTGCGTCCCGCCGCGATCGGAACCGCGTGACCCTCGTTCACAAAGCGAACGTCCTCGTACACGCCGGCGGACTGTGGCGCGAGGTGACAAACGAAGTTGCACGGGAGTTCCCCGGTGTGGAGCTGTGCTACGAACATGCCGACGCCGCCGCCTACCATCTCGTGACGAACCCAGAGCGGTTCGACGTGGTCGTGACCGACAACCTCTTCGGCGATCTTCTGTCCGATTTAGCCGCAGGTCTGTCCGGCGGCCTCGGAGGGGCGGCCAGCGCCAACATCCACCCCGACCCCCGGACCCGCCCGTCGCGCTGCATCGGCTTGTTCGAGCCCGTCCACGGTTCTGCGCCGGACATCGCCGGCAAGGGTGTTGCGGACCCGAGCGGCGCGATCGGAGCCGCACACATGATGCTCGACCACCTCGAGAGAGAGGCCGTCCACACATGAGCCACGAAGGCAGCCCCTTCTTCCACGTCTGCGGTTACAAGGTGATCTCGGAACGGATGCACGAGGATCGCAGCCGCTCGCAGGCGATCGTCGAGGTCCGTTTCGGCACCGAGTGCGTGCGCCGTTCCGCCACCGGCGTCGGCCCCGTGCATGCACTTGATCAGGCGCTACGGGAATGCTTGCGCGGCAACTTTCCCGAGCTCGAGGAAGTGCGGCTCTCGGACTACCGCGTCTCGGTGGCGGACGAGGGCGGAACGGACGCGCATGTGCGCGTTCTGATCGAGGCTACCGACGGAACTTCCACGTGGGACGCGGGATGCGTATCCGACAACATCATCGATGCATCGTTCGAGGCGCTCGTGTCGACGTCGGTGATGGGGATCATGCGGGTGCGCGGCAGTGCGCGCGTCTCGGCCTAGTCTCCCTCTATGGATATCCCCGTCGTTGCCTATCAGGGAGAGGCCGGTGCGTTCTCGGAGCAGGGCGCACTGCAGCTCTTCCCCGACGCCGAGCTATCGCCTTTGTCGACCATCCGCAAGGTATTCGAGGCGGTCGAGGTCGGCCGCGTCGACGTCGGGCTCGTGCCGATCGACAACTCGCAGGCGGGCGGCATCAACGAGACCTACGATCTCTTCCTGAAGCACGGGCTCCACCTCGTCGCGGAGACGGTCGTGAGGGTGGACCACTGCCTCATGGCGCTCCCCGGCACGAACATCGACGAGCTCACCGAGGTCATCTCGCATCCCCAGGCGATTGCACAGTCGGAGGAGTTCATCACGTCGATCGGTGTCAAGGTGCGCGCCGAGTACGACACCGCCGGCTCCGCGAAGCAGATCGTCGATGAGAAACTCGAGACGACCGGCGCGATCGCCTCGCGGCGCGCCGCCGATCTCTACGGACTCGACGTCCTCGCCGAGCGCATCCAGACCTACCCCGACAACTACACGCGCTTCGGAGCGCTGAGCCGCAGCCCCGAGCCGCTCGCGGAGCCGGACAAGTCTTCTCTCGTTTTCGGAGTCGGCAACGTCGCCGGCTCGCTCTATCGCTGCATCGGCGCCTTCGCCGAACGGCACCTCAATCTCACGAAGATCGAGTCGCGCCCGCGCCCCGGACGCCCGTGGGAGTACGTGATCTACGTCGACGTCGACGCCGGCGCCACGACGCCTCCCATGATCGAGGCGCTCTCCGAGTTGAGCGATCACGCCACCTTCACGCGCCTGCTCGGCACGTACCGGGGCGCGCTCGGCCGCCGCTAACCGGGCGCCGCCGGCAAACCGGCTTTTCCCGACCTACAGGGGCGCATGCCGCTCCCGCAGGTCGACAGAACGCCGCGCCGGCGCCGATAGTCTGGTGCTCACGCTCTATCCCGACGAGGAGGTCCGGACAATGGCGCAGGTCGAGCTTCTTCCCGAGGTTCAGAAGTTCCTGGAGGGCGAGCCGAAGATGCTCGTGGACGGCGTCCAGACGGATGCGTCCTCGGGTGTGACCTTCGACGTCGTCGATCCATCGACGGGCCGCGCGTTCACCGCGGTCCCGCGCGGCAACGCGAAGGACGTCGATGCCGCCGTCCGGGCGGCGCGCGGTGCCTTCGAGGACCGGCGGTGGACGGGACTACGGCCGGGGAAGCGCGCCGAGATCCTGTTCAAGATCGGCGAGCTCATCAAGCGCCGCACCCGGGAGCTCGCGCAGATCGAGGCGCTCGATTCGGGGAAGCCGGTGACCCTCGCCTCGGGCGAGATGTGGTTCGCCGGTGAGTGCTTCCGTTACTACTCGGGATGGCCGACCAAGATCTTCGGTGAGACGAATCCGAGCGACGACTCGATGTTCGTCTACACGCTGCGTGAGCCCGTCGGCGTGTGCGGCGGCATCATTCCGTGGAACTATCCGCTCCTGATGGCGGCATGGAAGATTGCGCCGGCGCTCGCATTCGGCAACACCATAGTGCTGAAGCCGGCGGAACAGACGCCCTTGACCGCGTTGCTCCTGGGAGAGATATGTCTCGAAGCAGGCGTTCCGGAGGGCGTGGTGAACATCGTGACCGGCTTCGGCGACGAGGCAGGAGCCGCACTGTCGGCCCATACCGACGTCGACAAGATTGCCTTCACGGGCTCGACCGAGGTCGGAAAGAAGATCCTGCAGGCTTCGGCCGGCAACTTGAAAAGAGTAACGCTCGAGCTCGGGGGCAAGAGCCCGAACATCGTTTTCGGCGACGCGAACCTGAGACGCGCGTCTAAGGGATCGATGATGGGTGTGTTCACCAACTCGGGACAGATGTGCACGGCCGGGACCAGGATTCTGGTTGAAAAGACGGTGCACGACGAGTTTGTCTCCTCGCTCGTGGAAGCCGCGCAAACGATGAAAGTCGGTCCGGGGCTCGCCGAAGACACCGGCATGGGACCCGTCGTCTCCGCCGAACAGCTCGAGCGCGTCACCGGTTACATCGACCTGGGGCGTTCCGAGGGCGCCGAAGTCGTCTGCGGCGGTGAGCGCGTGGAGGACCTGGGGGACGGTTACTTCGTTCAGCCGACGATCTTCACCGGGGTTCGGAACTCCATGCGCATCGCGCAGGAGGAGATCTTCGGACCGGTCGCGGCGGTCATCGAGGTCGAAGACGTCGACCACGCGATCGAAGTCGCCAACGACACGATGTACGGGTTGGCCGCGGCAGTCTGGACTACAGATTTGTCGAAAGCGCACCGCGTGGCGCGCGGCATCCGCGCCGGAACCGTATGGGTGAACACCTCCGGGCTATACGACCCCGGTACTTCGTTCGGCGGTTACAAGCAGTCGGGTTTCGGCCGGGAGCTCGGGGTTCACTCGGTGGAGGCCTACACGCAGACGAAGTCGGTGTGGGTGTCGCTCAAGTAGTAGAAGGTCACCGCACCGAGAAACTCGACGCGCCGGACGGATCCTCCTCGTACGTTTCGACCGATGCGACGGACGAGAGATCCGTCCCTTCCCGGCACCACTTCTCGAGCGCGTCGACCGCGGCGGCGTCGCCCTCCGCGACCACCTCGACGCGTCCGTCGGGCAGATTGGTAGCCGATCCTGCGACGCCGAGCTGTTCGGCGACTCGGCGGCACGTATCGCGAAAGAAGACGCCCTGTACCCGCCCGGAGACCACTATGCGGCGGGCGATCATCCCGAGGCGCCTTCCGCGGGCCGAACGACGATCATCTCGTGCTGCGGTTCGACCGCGACGACCGCATCCGGATAGGCCGCGGCCACCTCGGGATCGACGAAGATCGTGACCCCATGCGCCTCGAACGTCGTCTCTTCACCGCCGGCGCGCTCTGCCAGCTCCACCTGAACGTCCATGCCTCCGCCGAGGCCGCGGGCGGCGCGCAGCCGGATTCCGCCGCCGGGTCCGACATTCCCCAACTCGAGCGAGCGCCGCAGCACCTCGGCGGCCTCCTCGGTGACCTCGATTCCCATCGCGCCTCCTATTGTCATCCTTGCTATTCACCCTCTCTACCCGAAGGAGGCACGATGGACGATGCGGTGCGCGAATTTCTCGAGCAGAACCACGGCGCCATCATGGTGACCCTCAGGCGGGACGGCAGCGCTCACGTCGCGCGCGTGGGTGTGGGTCTCGTCGACGGACGCCTATGGTCTTCCGGAACCGCCGATCGGGTGCGGACGCGTCACCTGAGGCGGGATCGGCGGTCGACGTTGTGCGTGCTCGGCGACTCGCCGTGGCGGTGGTTGGGTATCGAGGCGACGGTGAACATCCTCGACGGGCCCGATGCGCCCGAACAGAACCTTGCTCTCTACCGGGTGCTGGCGGGAGAGCCGGACGACCTTGACGAGTACCTCGACGCGATGAGGCGCGAGCAGCGCCTTATCTACGAGTTCTCGGTGCTGCGCACCTACGGCGCGCTGTGACGGCCGGCGATCACGCAAAGAGCCGGCAGAACCGTTCGATCCCGATGTTCCCTCCAGAGATCACGACGCCGGCGGTCTTCCCGCCGATGTCGACACGCCCTGCAAGGAGGGCGGCCACTGCGGCCGCGCCGCTTGGTTCGACGACCATCTTCATGTTCGTGAATAGCATCGCAACCGCTCCCACGAGCTCGGCGTCGGAGACGAGCACGATGTCGTCCACGCGCGCCCTCACCACTTCGAAGGTAAGTCTTCCGGGTGTCTCCGCCTGCAGGCCGTCGGCGATCGTGCGCGGCACGTCTATGCGAACCCGTTCCCCGGAGACGAGCGACTGCTTGGTGTCGTTTCCATCTTCCGGTTCCACCCCGACCACATTCACGCTCGGGCACAGCTCCTTTGCCGCGGTCGCGCATCCGGAGATGAGCCCCCCGCCCCCGACGGGAACGACGAGGACGTCGATGTCGCCCACTTCTTCGATCAGCTCGAGCGCAACCGTGCCCTGCCCCGCCATGATCATGGGATCGTCATACGGGGGGATCAGAGTCAGCCCCTGCTCGGCCGCCATCTGTTCCCCCAGCGCCACCCGGTCCTCCGAGTAGCGGTCGTAGGTCACGATCTGGGCGCCGTAGGAGAGGGTGGCGTCCCGCTTCGCCTCGGAAGTGTCCGCGGGCATGAGGATCGTTGCCCGAATTCCTCTCATCCGAGCGGCCAGTGCCACCGCCTGCGCGTGGTTCCCGGACGAATATGCCACGACGCCCGCATGCAGTTGGTGGTCGGAGAGCGCCGCCATCTTGTTGTATGCGCCGCGGAATTTGAACGCGCCGCCGCGCTGAAAGTTCTCACACTTGAAGAAGAGCCGGCCGCCCGCCGCCTCGTCGAGGAGACGGGACGTGAACACCGGTGTTTTGTGCGCGACTCCCTCTATCGTCTCCGCGGCGCGCCGGACGTCGACGAGTGAGATCACTTACTGCTCGGCGCGCGCCGAATCAACCTCGGTGGGGGCATCCAGCCGCTCCTCGAGCTCGGTCGTGGGAGGCTCCCGTCGGAGCGATGCGACCACGGCGGCGGTCAGCACGACCGCGATGACGGCCAGCGAGACCCACGGGTCGATCTTGTAGATCTCGCTGATCAGCATCTTTATGCCGACGTAGACGAGGATGACCGAAAGCCCGATCTTCAGATAGGTGAACCGCTCGATCATGCCCGCGAGCAGGAAGTACAGCGCTCGCAGGCCGAGGATCGCGAACGCATTCGAGGTGAAGACGAGGAACGTGTCCCTCGTTACCGCGAAGATCGCCGGAATCGAATCGACCGCGAAGATGATGTCGGTCGTTTCCACGACCACGAGCACTGCCAGCATAGGTGTCGCCATGATCTTGCCGGCGTTGCGGACGAAGAAGTGCTGACCGTGGTAGTCGTCCGTGATTGGAAAGATCCGCCGGACGAACTTCAGGACGGGGTTCTTCTCCGGATGGATCTCCTGATCCTTGTGAAGGGCCATGCGTATCCCGGTCAACACCAGAAACGCTCCGAAGACGTAGATCGTCCAGTGGAAGTTCTCGAGCAGCGCGGCCCCGCCGGCGATGAAGGCGGCGCGAAACACGAGCGCCCCGAGCACGCCCCAGAACAAGAGGCGGTGCTGGTACTTCGCCGGCACCGCGAAATAGCTGAAGATGAGCGCGAACACGAAAATGTTGTCGACCGACAGGCTCTTCTCGATGAGATAGCCGGCGAGATACTCGCCCGCCGCGTGGCCGCCCTGCCACACCCACACGATGACGCCGAACGACAACCCCAGCACGATCCACATCGTGCTCGTGTAGGCCGCCTCCCTCATCGTGACCTTGTGAGCGTCGCGATGAAACACGAAGAGGTCGGCAAACAGCATCGCAACGATGAACGCCAGGAACGAGATCCAGATCCACGGCTCGACGGTCACTTTCGGCTCCTTCGGCTAGCAGCAAATGGCCAGCCGAAGGTCTCTCCCGCCTGCTCCGTCCTTCGTGGATGCGAGGCCGGCGCTCCCGGACCACCTCCCGTGCGGGACGCGATCGTAGTGACGGAGGCGCCGTTGGGGATACTCCCCTTCGGTTTTCTCCGCCAGAACCTAGCAGATGCGCCCGCTTAATCGTGTGCGCCGGCCGGCCTACACCGGTTTGAACTGCTCGAACGGGTTGCGGCAGGTCTTGCAGTAGTAGAGGGCGCGACAGGGGGTGGGGCCGAAGGGGCTTTCGGCGACGGTGTCGGTACCGTCGCAGAAAGGACACGACGCCCGTCGCGGCAGGCCGATCGCGGTCACGAGCACCGGCCCCTCGCCGGTGGGTGGTGACAAACCGAACTCCTTTAGGCGGAGGCGCCCCGTTGCGGTGATGCGGTCGGTCGTCCACGGAGGATCGAACGAGGTCTTTACGTGGACCGCCGCCACGCCCGGCACCGCCGCGACTGCGGCGACCATGTCCTGCTTGATCTCGTGGACCGCGGGGCAGCCCGAGAACGTCGGCAGGAGGGTGATCTCGACGGCGCCGTCATCGTTTACGTCGACGCCGCCGATCATTCCCATGTCGATCACGGAGACCACGGGGATCTCGGGGTCCATCACGGCTTCGAGCGCGCCCCAGATTCGGTCTCGCGTCGGTCGCGTAGTGGTCACCACGTCGCCCCGGGGTTGTCTCGGTACGTCGACGTCATCTCGTCCCACAGCGCGCCGAATTCCTCGGAATGACGGCCCCGGCGGCCGCCGGCTCCGGAGGACGGATCGCGGGTTTCGAAGTTGCGGCTCTCGTCCACGATGAGATCTCCCGCGGCGGAGGCAACGAACTCGGCGGCGCGATCCGCGCCCGTCGTCACGTCGACCGGCAGGCCCAACTCGTCGAGGGCGCGGGTCGTTCGTTCGACGTAGCGGGCGCGGAGCGCATCCGTCGATACCGGCAGCAACCCGCTCCGAACCGCATCTTCTTCGAACTCGAGTGGCTCGAATACGGCGACCGCCTCGGCAAATGCGTCGGTCAATGCGTCGGCGACCCGCGCGCGGGCCTCTACGGGGCCTCGTGAGACGCGCCTCATCCACATCTCGGCATGAAGCAGGTGATACCGCTCCTCCCGCCGCAGCTTTGCGGCGACGGCTCGCAGCTCGCCGTGTGAAGACTCCTCGAGCGCCTCGAGGCGCACGTCGTCGGCGCTGTCGTACAGCCAGTGACGCGCGAGCGTGTAGCCCCAATCGCCGTTCGGACGTTCGCACAAAATCGCGTGACGATAGTCCTCCGGCTTTCGGCCGAGCGCGACCGCGTCCGGATCCGAGCCCTCCATGTCCGCAACGAGCGAAAAAAATGCCGCGGCATGCCCGATCTCGTCTTGTGCGATCGACGAGAACGCCACGTCCTCCTCTATGTGGGGCGCATGGCCGGTCCACTCGGAGTGCCGGTGCCCGATGATCAACTCGTCGTCGCCCAGCGCGAGCAGGAGGGCACGCAAGGAGTCGTCCATCATGGAGTGCGCTCCTTCTCCCTCATGGTGCGAACGCGCGCCAGTGCCTTTTCCCGCTTTGCGATCACGTCTCGGTATCCGGACGCGAACCGGTACGACTTGTCACCCGCGGGTTCGAGCAAGCTCTCGTCGTCCAAAGCGTGGATGTCGCTGCGCCGGACGACCCACAGGTGCTCACCTTCTCGTCTCCGGAGAAAACACTCCTTCGCCATCAGCAGCGCCATGTCGGGATCGGGAGCGGTAACCGAGCCGCAATGCTCGAACGGATCCTTGTGGCCGTGCCGGCGGAAGACCTCGTAGACGTCCATCGTCTTCCCTATGCCGCGTGCACGGCGGGTTCGGACATCGCTTCGCGCACCCATCGGTGGTTCTCGTACATCCGGCGCCGCCATTCCAGGCGGCGCTCCGTTTCGGGGCCGCGATTGCGCTTGATCGACTCGAGCGGCTCCCAGTCGATGTCGTGGTCGCGCACGATCCAGCGCCCTTCCTCCTCCACCGGGACGGGAGCGGGAAACGAGAATCCGAGCTCGAGGATCTTCGGGACGTATCGGTCCAGGAACTCCGCCCGGAGGTCTTCATTGGTGCGAGTCTTGACCTTCCACCTGAGAAGCAGGTCTTTCTCGACGTTCGACTTGGGACCGAAGAAGTGAATGATCGCGAGCCACCACCGGTCGAGCGCGTCCTGGAACATCCATCGCTGGTGATCGGTGCCGGAGGCGAGCTCGAGCGTGATGTCTTCGCCGTGCCGAAGGTGAAGCTGCTCCTCCGCACAGATGCGCTTGAGGACCCGGGCGTACGGCGCGTAAGAGGAGTCCCGCAGCGCCGCCTGCGTCACCAGCGCGGCGCCGTCGATGAGCCAGCCGATCAAGGCGACGTCCCCCCAGTGGGCGACGGGATAGTGGAAGACGTTGTGGAACTTGCTCTTGCCGGTGACGAGGTCCTCGTACATCGCGTCGCGCCTCTTGCCGAGGTCCTCCGCAACCCGGTAGAGCAGCTGGGCGTGACCGACCTCATCCTGGATCTTCGCGGCGAGCGACATCTTTCTCCGGAGCGTCGGTGCTTTGGGCAGGCACTCCCGTTCCGGCAGCGCCCCCATGATCTCGGAGTTGGCGTGCATCTCGACGAACTTGAGGACGCCGCGGCGATAGTCGTCCGGCATCCAGTCCTCCGCCTCCACCTTGCCGCCGGCCCCGATGTGGTTTGCGAAGGCGGCGAGCCTCTCCTCGTACGTCACGATGCATCCCCTTTCGTCTGGGCGCGCAGACCGTCCACGATGAGCGCGGCAAATCTTTCACCGACTTCGGCGGGAGTGAGGCGACCGCCGGGCCGATACCACTCGTACGTCCAGTTGGCGGCCGACAGCACCAGCAGGACGGCGAGGCGCGGGTCGGCGTCGGCGCGAAATTCGCCGTCGGCGGTCCCATCCGAGACGATCTCCGCCACCATCGCCTCGTAGCGATCTCGTTTCTCCTGGATCACGGCCCTCAGGTCCGCCGAGAGGTAACGCCACTCGTTAAGGAACACGGTCGCCGCGTCGAGATGGTTGGCCGCCGTCTCCACATGGCCGACCAACAGAAGGCGGAGCCGCTCGGCCGCCGGCAAATCGGACGCGACCGCTTCCTCTCCGCGCGCGAGGAAGCGGTCCGCCCCTTCGTCGGCCACCTCGAAGAGGAGTTCCTCCTTGGAGCCGATGTGGGCGTAGAGCGAACCCCGAAGCAGGCCAAGGGCGTCGCCGAGGTGCTGCATCGACGTTCCGTGGTAGCCGCGCTCGGAGAACAGCCGGGCGGCGACCCGGACCATCTCGGCGCGCCGTGCCCCGCGAGTGCGCTCCGCCGTGCGTGCCAAGCTTCCTCCCACCATAGCCAAACGATCGTTTGTTAGAGGCTACTGCCTGGGGGCGCGGTCCGCAACCGACCGCGGGCGGCCGTCGCGCGCTTTAGCGCGCTCTGGTGGGTTTAGAACCCGCAATGGACCGAGTCAGCCTCGCCGGCGCGGGGCTCCTTGTTGCCTTCGTCCTCGCGTTCCTCGAGCTGTGGCGCTATCTCGTCGGGCTTCCGTTTTTCCTGGCCGTGCTCGCGCCGAGCAACGGCAACATCGAGCGGCGTCGGCGGGCTCTCCTGCATGCGGGCTCTTAGCCGACGCTTCGCGACGCGCCTCACAACCGCTCCCCGCCCGTAAACGCGAGCGATCGC
>Ga0247713_1000522_pt1 | contig 22951 bp, 26 predicted proteins | sample 21E_NmetaG_FD_189936 | JGI IMG/M metagenome (GOLD analysis project Ga0247713, IMG submission 189936) | Soil microbial communities from hillslope of Landscape Evolution Observatory, University of Arizona, Oracle, AZ, United States - 2-1-E_N | ecosystem: Engineered > Artificial ecosystem >... | reverse complement strand
ACATAGAGCTGGTCGGCAAAAGCGGCGAACGCGCCACTGCTCGCCGCTTTTGCCGACCAGCTCTATGTGCAGAGGCTCGGCTGCCAGAGCCGCGCGGTTTTTGCCTATGACGAAAGGCTGCGGCTGCTCGTCCCATATCTCCAGCAGCTCGAGATGGAATCCAACGGCAAGTCGGTGACGCTCAACGGCAAGCCGGTCGGTCGGCCGACCGCGCCGGTCACCTGGGGCGGAACGGGCACGGATGCGCAGCACGCCGTCTTCCAGCTGCTTCACCAGGGGCCGGTCACAGTTCCGGTCGAGTTCGTCGCGGTGCGCGAGGCCGAGCATGGCCAGGACCCCGAGCATCACCGCCAGCTGCTGCTCAATGCTTTCGCGCAGGGCGCGGCGCTGATGCGCGGCCAGCCGAGCGACGATCGGCAGCGCAGCTATGCCGGCAATCGCCCGAGCGCGACCATCCTGCTCGACCGGCTCGACGCTCGGACGCTCGGCGCGCTGATCGCTTTTTACGAGCATCGCACCTTCGCCAATGCCGCCTTGCTCGGGATCAACCCGTTCGACCAGTTCGGGGTCGAGCTGGGCAAGGCGATCGCGCGCGAGCTGTCGGAAGGGCCGGACGAGGAGGCGCTCGACCCCTCGACCCGGGCGCTGATCGAGCGGGCCGGGCTGTAATGGCCGATTTCGACCTGTTCGTGATCGGCGCCGGATCGGGCGGCGTTCGCGCCGCCCGGGTCGCCGCCGCCCACGGCGCGCGAGTCGCCATCGCCGAGGAGCACAAGGTCGGCGGGACCTGCGTCATCCGCGGCTGCGTGCCCAAGAAGCTGCTCGTCTACGGCGCCCACTTCGCCGAGGACCTCGAGGATGCGGCGATGTTCGGCTGGGACGTGCCGGAAAAGCGGTTCGACTGGCCGACCCTGCGCGACAATGTGCTGGCCGAAGTCGGGCGGCTGGAGGGCGCCTATACCGAGACCCTGACCAGTCACCAGGTCACCATCCTTAACGAACGTGCGGTGCTGACAGGGCCGAACTCGGTGAAGCTCGCGAGCGGCCGCGAGGTCACTGCCGACAAGATCCTGGTCGCGGCCGGCGCCCGGCCGCTGATGCCGGACATACCGGGGATCGAGCATGCGATCAGCTCGAACGAAGTGTTTCACCTCGATGAGCTGCCCAAGCGGATCGTCATTGCCGGCGGCGGCTATATCGCCAACGAGTTCGCCGGCGTGTTCAACCAGCTGGGATCAAAGGTGATTTTGATCAACCGCAGCGACGTTTTGCTGAGGAGCTATGACCAGCAGCTGGTCGACCGGCTGATGCAGATTTCGGTGCGCAAGGGCATCGACTTCGAGTTCAATGTCACGGTCGACCGGATCGATCGCAACGGCGACGGATCGCTGACGCTCGCCATGAAGGGCTGTGACGAGATCCAAGCCGACCAGCTGCTGTTCGCGGTCGGCCGCCAGCCGAATACCGACGGGCTCGGGCTCGAGGCGGCGGGCGTGCAAGTCGGCGAGAAGGGCGAGGTGGTTGTCGACGAGGACAATCGGTCGTCGGTCGACAGCGTCTATGCGGTCGGCGACGTCACCAACCGAGTCCAGCTCACTCCGGTCGCGATCCGCGAAGGCCAGGCGTTTGCCGACAGCGTCTTTGGCGGAAAGCCGAGCCGGGTCGACTATGGTTGCATCCCCTCGGCGGTGTTCAGCCATCCGCCGCTGGCAGGGGTCGGGCTGACCGAGAGCAAGGCGCGCGACACATTGGGCTCGGTCAAGGTGTTCACCTCGGACTTCCGCTCGATGAAGAACGTGTTGGCCGGCCGCAACGAGCGGTCGCTCTACAAGCTGGTCGTCGACGGCCTGACCGACCGAATCGTCGGAATCCACATGATCGGCCCCGATGCGCCTGAAATCCTGCAGGCGGCCGCCGTCACGGTGAAGGCCAGGCTCAAGAAGGAGGATTTTGATTCCACCGTGGCGCTTCACCCGACGATGGCCGAAGAACTGGTGCTGATGCGATGACTCACGACGCGATCGTCATCGGCGCCGGCCACAACGGCCTGACCTGTGCCTTCTACCTGGCGAGAAAGGGACTCAAGGTCGCTGTCCTCGAGGCGGCGGACAAGGTCGGTGGAGCAGCGGTGACCGACGAATTCCTGCCGGGCTTCCGAAACTCGGCGGCGAGCTACACCGTGAGCCTGCTCCAGCCGAAGGTGATCCGCGACATGCAGCTCGAGCGGCACGGGCTCAAGGTCGTGCTCCGCAAGACCGACAATTTCCTTCCGGCGAAGGACGGCTATCTGCTGGCCGGCCGGAACGGGCTGACCCGAAAGGAGATCGCCCGACACGTGAAGTCCGACGGTCCGGCCTATGATCGCTACATCGCCGAGCTCGAGACGGTCGTGCCGCTGATCAAGAAGTGGCTGTTGCGCGCTCCGCCCGAGGTGGGCGCAGGCGCGCGCGGGCTTCCGGCGATCGCCAGCCTCGGGCGGGACATGGTCGGAATGTCGACCAGCGATATTCGAATCCTCCACGATTTCGCCACGCGAAGCGCCGGCGACATCCTCGACCGGCATTTCGAGGGCGATCTCCCCAAGGCGCTGTTTGGATTCGACGGAGTGGTCGGCAATTTCGCCTCCCCTTATTCGCCAGGCACCGCCTACGTGCTGCTCCACCATCTGTTTGGCGAGGCGGCCGGAGTCCCAGGCGCCTGGGGGCATGCGATCGGCGGAATGGGGTCGATCACCCAGGCGATGGCCCATGCCTGCCGAGAAAAGGGCGTCGACATATTGCTCAATACGCCGGTCGAGGAGCTGATTGTCGACAAGGGCAAAGCGGCGGGAGTCGTCGCCGGCGGGAAGGGTTGGCGCTCGTCGGTCGTGGTTGCCGGCGTGCATCCCAAGCTGCTGTTTGAAAGGCTGGTGCCGCCCGGCGCGGTCGATGCGGAGGCCGACCAGCGGATGCGCCACTGGCAGTCGGAAAGCGCGACCTTCCGGATGAATGTCGCTCTGTCCGAGCTGCCCAAGTTCAGCGTTTTGCCCAAGAAGGGCAATCACCTGACCGCCGGGATCATCATTGCGCCCAGCCTCGATTACATGGACCGGGCCTATCTCGACGCCCGGATCGGCGGCTGGGCGAAGCAGCCGATCATCGAGATGCTGATTCCCTCGACCCTCGACCCGGGCCTGGCGCCGAAGGGAAAGCATGTCGCTTCGCTCTTCTGCCAGCACTTCCGCTACGATCTCGGTCCCGGACGAAGCTGGGACAAGGAGCGCGACCAGGCGGCCGACGCGATCATCGCCACCGTCGATGCGCATGCGCCCGGCTTCGCCAAGTCGGTGATCGGCCGGCAGATCCACTCGCCGCTCGACCTCGAGCGACGGTTCGGGCTGATCGGCGGCGACATTTTCCACGGCAAGATGGGCCTCGACCAATTGTTCAGCGCCCGGCCGATGATCGGCGCGGCCGACTATCGGATGCCGCTTCCGGGCCTCTATCTGTGCGGATCGGGCTCGCATCCCGGCGGCGGAGTCACGGGAGCGCCGGGGCACAACGCGGCGCGGGCAATTCTCGCCGACAGGCGGCCCTGGAGCCGGCGCCGCCCGTGAAGCCGCTTGAAGGCATCAAGGTGCTCGACCTCAGCCGGGTGCTGGCGGGGCCATGGTGCACGCAATTGCTCGCCGACCTCGGCGCCGACGTGGTCAAGGTCGAGCGGCCGGGGAGCGGCGACGATACCCGACATTGGGGCCCGCCGTGGCACGAATATGACGGCGGCAGGGTCGCGGCCTATTTCCTCAGCGCCAACCGCGGCAAGAAGTCGGCCGCGATCGATTTTTCCCGGCCGGAAGGGGCGATGCTGGTCCGGCGGCTGGCCGGCAAAAGCGACATCGTCGTCGAGAATTTCAAGCTCGGCGGCCTGGCCAAATTCGGCCTCGACGCCGCTTCGCTTCGTGCCGCCAACCCGCGGCTGATCCATGCGTCGATTACCGGCTTCGGCCAGGACGGGCCGTACGCGGAGCGGGCCGGCTATGATTACATCATCCAGGCGATGGGCGGGCTGATGAGCGTCACCGGCGAGGCCGATGGGGAGCCGGGGGGCGGACCGATGCGGGTCGGGGTCGCGGTCGCCGACCTGTTCACCGGCCTTTACACCTGCATCGCAATCCTCGCAGCGCTCCACCGCCGCGAACGGACCGGGGAGGGGGCCCACATCGACATGGCCCTGTTCGATACGCAGCTGGCGATGCTCGCCAATCAGGCGTCGAACGCCCTGGTTTCGGGGCGCGATCCGCCGAGGCAAGGAAACAGCCATCCCAATATCGTTCCCTATCAGCCGTTCGAGGCGAGCGACCGCCCTTTGGTCATCGCAATCGGCAATGACCGCCAGTTTGCCCGCCTGGCGGAGCTTTGCGGCCATCCCGAATGGGCGAGCGACGAGCTTTTCTCGACCAACGGCGCGCGGGTCGCCAATCGCGAGCAGATCGTCCGCCTGATCGGCGAATGCATCGCCCAGCGAAGCGCTGCCGAATGGTTCGAGCGGCTGGAAGCGGCGGGAATCCCGGCCGGGCCGATCAACAGCGTCGGCCAGGCCCTGGCCGACGTCCAGGCGCAACACCGCCAGGTGGCGCGAATGATGAGCGGCGGTGCGCTGGGCGATGTTCCAACGGTCGGCAGTCCGATCCGCATGGACGGTGAGCGGGCCGATTCCGGCCTGCCGCCGCCGGCGCTTGGCGAGCATAGCGACGAGGTTCTCAGCAAGCTCGGGATCACGCGGGCCGAGATCGAGCGGCTGCGCGGGGAGGGAATCGTCGGCTAGTCGCCGAGTGCCGAGGATATCTGCGCCAGGGGTTGCGCCAGGGCCGGAGCGACGAGCCCATAGATTGCCGTGGCGGCAATCATGCCGAACAGTGCGACGCAGGCGAATTCGGTCAGCCGCCCCAGGAGGCGGCTGTTGTCATGGCGGCTGTCGGTCGGCCGAGGAGCGGCTCGCCGTTCGCGAAATCCGTCCGCAGCGACTTCGGGCTTCACGCCGGGGAAATCGGGACGCGAGACGATATCCTCGACCGGCAGCCGATCCTGGCTGCAGACCCCGAACCGATCGCCGGAAGCCCAGACCACCCGGGCGATGATGACGTGCCGGCCGCGGCGAACCTCGACATAGCTTCCGCGCGGCGGGCCCGCCTGCGAATGCATCATCAAGCCGCGCGACGAGAGATTGAGGATCGCGGCGTCGGTCCACGAGCCGCCAAGACGCATTCGCGCCTGGATCAGGACGTTCCGACGCGGCTCGCGAGGTTTCAACTTGCCCGGTTCCCAGCCGGCGCCGGCTCGGGATTGCCCGGCTGCCAGTGGCTCGCATTTCAGCCGGCCGTGGATTCCAAGCGCCTAACAATCCCGCCATTCCGGACGAGATTGCCCGGACCTGCGTTCTCAGGGGTTGTTCCGGCCGTCCTCGAGGCGCTGGCTTTGAATCTCATCCTCGCCGTAGCGGGACTTGAGGAATCGCCCCTGCGTTTCGAGCGCCAGCACATCGGCGCGAGCAAGCTTCTGCGCTATCTCACCAAGCGCCTGCCGGCCTGCGGAAAGGCCTTCGACCAACCGCTCGTCGACGGTCACGCCCTCGCCGTCGCGCTCTCCACGATAAGCGGGCGGAACGTGGCGGTAGCGGTCGATCAGCCCGGGCAGGTGAAGCGACATCAGCCGGCGCGCGTCCTGGGCATTTGGATCGAGCGCGTCGATCCGCTCGAGCGTCTGCTTGAGCGGCGGCAAGGCGGCACTGATCGCGTCGAGCTCGGCCTGGGCGGGCGGCGGCAGCATCGCCCGGCTGCGGTAGATATAGCTGTCGAACCGCTGGACCATCTCGCCGTTCGGCAGATCGGCCGAGGGCGCTGGAGCGCCGGCCGGCCGGGTCGGCATGAAAGCGAGCAGAGCGGCGATGCCGATCGCGAGGCCGATCGCGGCGAGGAAGCCGAACATTCCGATCGGAGTGATCAGCCCGACGATGATCGTCGCGATGCTGATCACGCCGATCCAGATTCCGACCCGCGCGGCGCGGCGCCTGAGGTCGGCGTTCAATCGCTGACGTTCGCGGCGCGCGGCCTCGCGCGAAGGGCCGTCGCGCTGGTCGATACGGTCCATCACCCGATCGGCGGTGGCGACCGACCGGTCGACCCGGGCCGAGCTTGCGACGGCCGCGTCCATGCCCTCGCGGGCACGTTCGATAATGCGATTGAGCGACTGGACGCTCATCTATTCTCGATCGGCGTGAACGGCGACGGAGTCCCTTCCAGCTTGCCCTGGTTCACGCCCTCGGCGCGGGCGATATAGCCTTTCGACTTCTCGACCTCACCGCTCAATGTCTCGACCGTCTGCTTCATGTTGCCAAGCGCTTCGAGCTTGAACCGATCGATCTGGTCCATCGTCTCGTAGATGTTCTGGAAGGCACGCTGCAGGGTCTCGAGCGGAATGGTCGATGAGGCGGCCTGTTCGTGGATCGCGCCGGTCTGGGTGCGCAGGAGCTCGCCGGTGGTGTCGATCATGCCGGCGGTGGTCGTGTTCAGCGCTCCGATCTGCTCGAGCACCAGTTTCTGGTTGGTCATCGCCTGCGCGACCGTCACCGCGGTGCGAAGCGCCGACACGGTCGTCGTCGACGCGCGGTCGACGCCCTTGACCAGCTCGACATTGTTCTTCTTGACGAGATCGAGGGCGAGATAGCCCTGCACCGTCACCGCCATCTGGGTCAGCAGGTCGGTGGTCCGCTGGCGGGTGTAGAACAAGGCGCTTTCGCGGATTGCCTTGGCCTTCGCCGGGTCGGTCGAATCGAGCTCGTTGGCCTTGTCCTCGAGCTGGCGGTCGAGGGCGCGCGAGATGTGGATCATCTGCTCGAGCTTGTGCATCGTCTTCCACAGCTGCGCGCGCTCGGTGTCGATCGCGGCATTGTCCATCAGCAGCTCGTCCTTGCCGTTGGCCAGTCGAGCGAGGACCGCGGAGATGTGGCTCTGGGCGCTGCGATATTTGTCGAAATAATTGTTGATGCGCTTGCCGAAGGGGATAATTCCAAGAAGCTTGCGGGTGGTGAAGGCCTTGCTGTTTTCCTTCGGGTCGAGCGCCTCGACGGTACGGCGAAGCTCGGTCAAGTCGGCGCCGATGCCGGTATCGGAATCGATCGCCTTGACCGGCCGGTCGAGGAAGCGGTTTGAGGCGCCGGCCGCCTCGGCGATCTCCTTGCGGCCCATTGCCGTAAGCTGATCGACCTTCTTGCCGAATTCGGGGCTGTTGGCATCGAGCCCGGCGAGCTCGTCGACGAACTGGGCAACCTTCTTGTCGAGCTCGCTCGTCTCCTCGGTCTTGAGCGGAACCAGACCAGCCGCTTCCGCAGGCGCCAGCGGCTGGAGCGCCTCGGGCGGATCCAGCTTCAATTTGGTCGCGGTCTTGGTCTCAGCAGTTGCCATTGGCCTAATCCTCTTCTGCCACTCGAAGGCGCGGCGAACGGTGAACGGCCCGAAACCGCCGCGCAAGGGGCTTCGAGTGTATTATAAAGCTAACACTCCACTGTTCAAGGGCGTCGACCAAGCCTGGTCAGGGTTTCGTTAACCAACCCCTTGAACGGTTCGCTCACCTTAGATGGTCTAGACGCTGCCCAATGCGCATCGATCGAATGGGGCTGAAGCGATGATCAAGCTGATGAAGCGGCTGTGGCAAGACCGCCGCGGCAACGCACTGGTGATCGCGGGAGCGGCTTTGCCGTTGCTGGTCGGCTCGGCGGGCCTTGCGACCGATACCATTCAATGGACGATGTGGAAGCGGCAGCTTCAGCGCGCGGCCGACTCGGGCGCGTTCGCCGGTGTATACGGCCACATCCAGGGCCAGACGGTGACGGACGCGGTGAACCGTGACCTGTTCCACAACAACAAGGTCGGCATCGACACGGTCGTCGACATACAAAACTCGCCGTCGAGCGGCCCCTATTCGGTCGATCCAAACGCGGTTCGAGTGACCCTGTCAGTGCAGAAGAAACTCGGATTCACCTCGATCTTCATGGCGGCGGCTCCGACCATCACCGCGACGGCAACGGCGACGATCGTACCGAACGGCGAATATTGCGTCATCAGCCTCGAGAATACGTCCACGACCGGAATCACCGCGACCGGCAGCGCGACCGTAGACATGGGCTGCGGGATGGCGACCAATTCGACGTCGCTGACGGCGGCGGTCGCCACCGGCGGCTCGGCAGTGCTGGCCACTCCGATCGCGGCAGTCGGCGGGATCAATTCAAGCAACAACTGGGGCCCGGATACGGTCCTGTTGCCGTTCTCGCCCGCCCAGGACGACCCGTTTGCTCACATCAATCCGGCCACTCCGACCGGCAGCTGCCCGAACGTCAATGTCGGGCCCAGCGCTACGGTCACGCTGAGTCCCGGCTGTTATGGCAACATGACGTTCCAGGGGACCGTTCACCTCAATCCGGGCACTTATGTGCTCGACGGAGGATCGCTGAAGATCAATGCCCAGGCGAAGGTTTACGGAATGGGCGGGGTGACCTTCGTCCTTACCACCCGAACCAACAATGCCAGCAACATCGGAACCGTCGACATCAACGGCGGCGCCGAAGTGCAGCTCGCGGCGCCAAATTCCGGCACCTACAAGGATCTGATCATCTATCAGGACCGGCGGGCGGTGAACGGCAACAACAACAACACGACGAACCTGATCAACGGCAATTCCAACTCCATCTACCACGGGTCGTTCTACTTCCCGAACCAGGAGACGAGGTTCAACGGAACCAGCGGAATGCAGACGAAATGCATGCAGCTCGTTGCCCGCCGGGTGAATTTCTCCGGCAATACGAATGTCCAGAACGACTGCCCGCCGGGAGAGGGCGGCAAGTCGTTCAAGGGCCGAAGCGTGAGGCTGGTCGCATGATCCGCTGGATTTCGAAACTTCGCGGCGATGAGCGCGGGACCTCGATCATCGAGATGGGGCTGGCCGTGCCGTTTCTCGCCGCGCTGATGATCGGCACGGTCGACCTCAGCCGCGCTTATTCGGAGAAGCTGCACCTCGAGCAGGCGGCGCAGCGGGCGATCGAGCGGGTGATGCAGAACCAGGGTTCGGCGAGCACGACCGGAGCAATCCGGGCCGAAGCAGCGGAAGCGGCGGGGGTCAGCCCGACCGCCGTCACCGTCGATCCCTGGCTCGAGTGCAACGGGGTCCGCCAAGCCGATTACAATTCATCTTGCCCCGAGGGGCAGACCTACGCCCGCTTCCTCCAGGTGTCGGTGCAGAAGACCTTCACGCCGATGTTCAAGATGCGGTTCGCCGGCTCCAACCCGGACGGCAGCTTCACGCTGGTTGCAACCGCCGGGATCCGGACGCAATGACCGGGCTTCGATTCCTCAGGCGCGACCAGCGCGGCGCCGCGGTGATCGAGATGGCGATCGCTTTGCCCGTGCTGGTGCTGTTCATCTGGGGCATTTTCCAGATGGGCCTGCTGTTCCAGGCGAACGCGGGGATGCAGCATGCGCTCGGCGAAGGCGCGCGCTATGCCACCGTCTGGCCGACTCCCACCGACATCCAGATCAAGGGTCGGATCAGCGACAAGGTTTACGGGGTCAACAACGGCACCTTCACCGTCGCCGACCCGACCAGCAGCAGCGGCTTCAAGACTCTGAGCGTCAGCTATTCGATGCCGATGAATTTCCTGTTCTTCCAGGGGCCGACCGTCAACGTCACCCGGAGCAAGAAGGTGTATATCGCCCCGGCGGTCTAGCCGGCTTTCGAATAGTCCGGCTTGCGCTTTTCGAAAAAGGCGGTGATCGCCTCCTTGACCTCGGGCGAGGTCAGCCGCTCCGAAAAATGGCCGTTCTCGAGCTCCATCCGATCCAGCATCTCCTGATCGCCGGCATTGCGAAGCAGGTTCTGGGTCAGCCGCAGAGCTTCCCGCGGCTTGGCGAGCAAGGCTCCGACCGTGTCGGCGAGCGCATCGGCGAGGCGCCCCTTGCCGACCACGTGGCTGACCAGGCCGAAATCGCGCGCCTCTTCCGCACCGAACGGCTCGCCGAGAAGAAGATAGCGGGCGGCGCGTCGCCGACCGGCGAGCCGCGGAAGGAGCAAGGAGCTTGCCGCCTCCGGAACCAGGCCGAGGTCGACGAAGGGCATCGAGAAGCGACAGCCTTCCTCGGCAAGCACCAAGTCGCAGTGGAACAGCATGGTCGTGCCGATTCCGACCGCATTGCCGTGGACGGCAGCGACCAGCGGAACCCGGTTCCGCGCAAGGGCGCGAAGCAGCCGCCAGACCGGAATGTCGGCGGAATCACGAGGGAGCGCCGACATGAAGTCGGCAAGGTCATTGCCGCCGGTGAAATCTTCGCCCTCGCCGCGAAGCGTGATCAGCCGAAGCGACGGATCGCCCGCCGCCGCTTCGATCGCGTCGGCAAGAGCGGTGTACATGGCGACGGTAATTGCGTTGCGCCGTTCCGGGCGGGCGAGGGTGATCGCCAGGACGCCATCGTCGCGATCGATCCAAACATGATCCGCCATCTTGTGCCGATCCCCCAATTCGGATGACTGCGCCTTACGCAGCGGCTATTGCCGCCTTTGAAACCTCCACAGCCAGGGCGCAATCCGACAGTCATGAAATTCTTCGCCGACACCGCCGAAATCGCCGAAATTCGCGAACTTGCCGACGAGGGCTTGCTCGACGGGGTGACCACGAACCCGAGCCTGGTGCACAAGTCGGGCCGCGACTTCCTCGAAGTGGTCAAGGAGATCGCCGCGGTGGTCTCCGGCCCGGTGTCGGCCGAAGTGGTCGCGCTCGACCATGAGGGCATGATGCGCGAGGCCGAGGTGCTTCGACGGATCGCCGACAATATCGCGGTAAAGGTGCCGCTGACCCCAGACGGGCTGAAGACCTGCCGGGCGCTCACCGCCGACGGGACGATGGTCAATGTCACCTTGTGCTTTTCGGCCGCCCAGGCTTTGCTCGCCGCCAAGGCCGGTGCGACCTTCATCTCGCCCTTCGTCGGGCGCCACGACGATGTCGGCTTCGACGGCATGCAGCTGATCGCCGACATCCGCCTGATTTACGACCATTATGAATATCCGACGCAGATTCTCGTCGCCAGTGTCCGCCACCCGATGCATGTCGTCGAGGCGGCCAAGATCGGAGCAGACGTCATGACGGCGCCACCCAAGATCATCCGCCAATTGTTCAACCACCCGCTGACCGAGGCGGGGATCAAGAGCTTTCTCAAGGATTGGGAAGCGACCGGACAGAAGATCGGCTAGAGCAACGGCGCGGGCCGGGGCACCCGGCTCGCTGCCGGCCCCAACCGCCGCTTCGCTTGAACTACGCCTCGTGCTATACATTGTTTTTTCGTTCCTGTTATCAGGAGGTTATAGGCGATGCGTAAACAGATTCTAGGTGCGGCGAGCTGTCTCGCCATGATCGCTGCCGGACCGGCACTGGCGCAGGGCCGTGGCGGCGGAGCGGGTGGCGGCCCACCGGGTGGGATGCCTGGCGGAATGGGCGGGGGCCCGCCGATGACTCCGCCGGGCCAGATGGGCGGCGGACCGGGCACGGCCGACGCTGCGCGCGACATCGCTTCGCAGCGCGGCGAATTCGGACGCACGTTCGCGAACCAGCAGCGCATGACCGCCGCGGAACGGCAGCAGCTGGCCGAGCAATATCGGTCATGGGCCGACCAGCGGCGGGCGAACGCGCTCGCGATTGCCGAGGAAGCTCGCAAAGGGGCGGCGTTCCCGGCTGACGCCGGCAAGCGCATTCGCCTGGCGCTGAGGGAAGATATCGAAGCCTGGCGCGACGCATTCCAGGTGAGCCGAAAGGACTGGCAGGCAATGCGCGACGAGTGGCTCGCCGAGCGAAGCACGCTGACTCCGCAGGAGTGGGCGCTCCGCCGGGCCGCCTGGTTTGAGGCTCGCGACAACTGGATCGCGCAGCAGCGCGGCTGGGCAGCCGACCGGCGGCGCTAGCTGTTGCGGAGATGCGGGGGTCAGGCCGGATGCCTGACCCGCCGCTTCGGTACTGACGATACCCGGGCCGCTGGTAGGAAATTAACCCGTTCCGGCGTAGTATCGGCCGAATGGGCCAGGTGATCCCCTTCGAAGAGCGGGCAGTCGCGGCGCTTCGCGAGAGGCTCGGCGCCGCCGTCGAGGCCAACCAGGACCTCATCGCCTTTGCCCGCGGTCATTCGGGCGCGGTCGCCTCGATCCACGAGGCGGTCCTGGCGGCGATGGAGGCGGACGGAATCGACGCGCTATTGCACGTCGTCACCCAGGAATGGCCGCTCATCCTCGGCATCGACGCGGTGGCGCTGGCTCTGATCGTCGGCGACAAGGGCTTTCGCGCCGACGGCAATGGAGTCCAGGAAGTGGCACCGCAGGTGTTGCGCCGGGCGATCGGCGCGGTTGACGGGGTCGAGATGCGCACCGTTGCCAAGGGCCATCCGCTGTTCGGCCCGGCGAGCGAATTGATTCGGGCCGAGGCGCTGATCCGGATCGACTGCGAGCCGCCGCTCCCGGTCGGAATCATCGCGCTTGGCCAGCGCGAGGAGCTGAGCCTCGATGCCCGGCACGGCTCGGAACTGCTGCTGTTCCTTGGCCGAAGCCTTGCCGCTATCATCCGGCGGTGGCTGATCGACCCCCAATAGCCGAAGACGAGGGCGGGCACCCAGCTCGGCAGTTGGTCGCCCGCTGGGGCGGCTATCTGCAGCATGACCGGCGGCGCTCGCCGCACACGGTGCGCGCCTATGTCGCCACCGGTCATCGTTTCATCGATTTCCTCGGCCGCCATCGCGGCGAGGAGATCGGTCGCTTCGCGCTTCTCGCGCTTGGCCCGGCGGACCTTCGCGCCTTCCTCGCCGATCGCCGCTCGACTGGACTGGGCTCGGCGTCGGCGGCACGCGAGCTGTCGGCGGTCCGGGCACTGCTGCGCTATGCCGCCGAGCAGGCCGGGGAGGTCGCGCAGGTGCCCCGCACGCGTGCGCCCAGGCGGCCCAAGACGCTGCCGCGACCCGCTTCGCCAGAGGATGCCGTCCAGCTTGCCGAGAATGCGGCGGCGGGCGCCAGCGAAGATTGGATCGGAGCGCGCGACCTTGCCGTCCTGCTGTTGCTCTATGGCGCGGGTCTTCGGGTGGCCGAAGCAATGTCGTTGAAGGCCAAGGTGCTGCCGATCGGCCAGGCGCTTCGAGTGACCGGCAAGCGCTCCAAGATTCGCGTGGTGCCGATCGTCCCCGCCGTTCGCGAAGCGATCGACGCTTATGTTCGGCTATGCCCCTATCGGCTCAGCGGCGAAGCGCCGCTGTTCGTCGGAGCGCGGGGAGGGCCGCTCAACGCCGACCTCGTTCGGCGGGCGGTGCGAGCGGCGCGTACCCGGCTTGGCCTGCCGGACACGCTGACTCCGCACGCGCTTCGCCATAGCTTCGCAACCCATTTGCTCGCCGGCGGCGCCGATTTGCGCGCGCTTCAGGAACTGCTGGGCCATGCCAGCCTGTCGTCGACGCAAATCTATACGGCGGTCGACGCGGCGCGGCTGCTCGATGTCTATCGGCATGCCCATCCTCGCGCCTGAGGCTGTCGCGGCGGCCGGCCGCCAGTGGGGCAAGCTGCCGATCGCCGCGACAAACCAAGGCTAGGTGGCGGCGGTAAACAGGCTCCTAAATAACCGTTATGGAGATAATTCGCGGCGCTCGATTAGGGGTTATTGCGGGGATTCTCATCCGGCTTGGATATTTCTTGGTCGTCGTCGTCGCGATAAGTCGCCAGTCGCCATACGTACGCGAGCGCCAGGACGACGACGATGGCACTCGATACCGGGCCAATGTAGCGCTCGATTTCATCGACATTCTCGCCGAGCTTGTAGCCCGCGCCGGCCAGCAGAGCGGTCCAGCCCGCGGTTCCGAGCGTGGAGGCCATGAAGAAGCTCTTGAAGCGCATGCGCAAAAGTCCGGCCGGAACCGAAATCAGCGAGCGGATGGTGGGCAGCATGCGGCCAAGGAAAACGAGGAATATGCCGTTGACCCGCATCCACCGTTCGGCCCGCTCGATCTCTCGCCAATTGAGAGTCAGATATCGTCCGTATCGATCGATCAGCGGCTTCAATCGGTGAACGCCGAGGGCTCGTGCGGCGAGATACCAGAAGATGTTGCCGAGCATCGCGCCCGAAGTGCCCGAAGCGACGACTAGCCAATAATCGAGGCGGCCCTGCGCGGCCGCGACGCCGGCGACCGACATGATGACTTCCGACGGGATCGGCGGAAACACGGTTTCGAGGAACATCAGGAAGGCGACGCCGAGATAGCCGGTTTGATCGATGAGGCGGACGACCCAGTCGCTCATCGGCTCAGTTCCGGCGTCCTGCCAGGCGGGCTTCGATCGCGTCCCAGATCAGCGCCGGCGTATCGCTGCCGTTGAACTGGTCAAGGGCAACGATTCCGGTCGGCGAAGTGACGTTGATCTCGGTCAGCAGTCCGCCGATGACGTCAATTCCGACAAACAGCAGGCCTCGGCGCCTGAGCTCGGGCCCCAGCGCGCCGCAGATTTCGGCCTCGCGATCATTGAGTCCCGTGGCTTCGGCGCTTCCGCCGGCGGCGAGATTGGATCGGATCTCACCATCCGCCGGCCGGCGGTTTATGGCGCCGACGACTTCACCTTCGACCAAAATGATTCGCTTGTCGCCATCAGCGACGGCGGGAAGGAAGGCCTGGGCGATGAACGGCTCCGGCCATGTCCGGGCGAATAGCTCCGCGATTGCCCCGAGGTTCATCCCGTCCGAAGGCACGCGCAGAACGGCCGCACCGGCATTGCCGTGCAGCGGCTTGAGGACGATGTCGCCATGCTCTGCGTGGAAACGGCGGAGCTCCGCAGGCGACCGAGTGATCAAAGTCGGCGGCATGAACCGAGCGAAATCGAGCACGAACAGTTTTTCCGGGCAGTCACGCACCGATCGTGGATCGTTGACCACCACGGTCTCGCTGGCGATCCGCTCGAGCAGATAGGTGGCGGTGATATAGGCGACGTCGAAGGGCGGGTCCTGGCGCATGAGGATGACGTCAATGTCGGCGGCGAGGTCGAGGACAAGCGGCTCGCCGGCTTCGAAATGGTCGCCGAGCACGCGCTGTACCGAGACCGGCCTGGCGGACGTCCGCACGCGGCCGTTTTCGTAAGTGAGGCCGCCGGCAAGATAATGGAACAGCTTGTGCCCGCGCTCCTGCGCCGCGAGCATCAGCGCGAAGGTGGAATCGCCGGCGATATTGACGCCTTCGATCGGATCCATCTGCACTGCGACGCGAAGCGGCATGGCGGCGCGACTAGGCGAGCGGCCGCGCTTTGTCACCCTTGCCAGACGTTGGGCAAATGACGCGGAAGGCGGCCCGGGACGATGAAGATCGCATCGATCCGGATGTCATCGCCCTCGCGCATGTAGCGCGGAGCGAGGCGCTCGGCGGCGATTGCGACCCGGCGCAGCCGCCAGGCGTCGAGCGACCATTCGGCCGCATCGTCCGATCCTCGCGCCTTGACCTCGACGAAGGCCAGGGTTCGGCCGCGCCGGGCGACGATGTCGACCTCGCCGCCGGGCACTCGCGCCCGGCGTTTTATAATCCGCCATCCACGAAGACGCAGCCACCAGCAGGCAAGCGTTTCCGCGCCGCGCCCGCGTTTCTCCGCCGCCTGGCGGTTCAACGGCTTTCCGGGCATCTGAGGTAGGTCACGCGCTCGCCGTTCGGCAGAGTCTGGCGCATTTCATCGCGGCCGATGCGCTCGATCCGAGAGGATTCGGGTTTGCCCAGCGGAACCTCGTCCGGAGGGACCATCTCGTGGTCGAGAGTCGCCATTTCGATCAGCAGGTCGCCTTCCAGCCGCCACTCCCCGCTCCACTCCCAGTGCGAAAAGCGGCCATCGGCTAAATAGCTGACGGACACGCCGCCAACGCAGGCGGTGAGGTCCCGTTCGCCGTCGGGCTGCGCAAGCCACGTTCCGGCAAACCAGTCTGGGGTCGGAGGCAGCCGCTGCGCCATGCAGGCTTGGACGAACAGAATGCCGGCGATGAGCAGGACGTACCTCACCGCTGACGATCCAGTTCGAGAGCCCGCGCATATGCGCGCTTTCGAGGGATGTTCAGCCGGTCGGCGACTTCGGCAGCGGCGCGCGAGGAGGACAAATGCTTGAGCGCTTCCATGAGCGCGGTATCGAGCTCGGCGTCGGTCGCGGGAACCCGCTCGGGCGGCGGCCCGACGATGATGACGATTTCGCCTTTTGGCGGCCCAGCGGAATAGCGGCCGGCGAGCTCGGCGAGGCTGCCGGTCACGCATTCCTCGTGAAGCTTGGTGATCTCGCGCGCGACCGCGGCCTCGCGCTCGCCAAGCTCGTCGCTCAAAGCGCGCAACGTCTCGCCGAGTCTCGGTCCGCTTTCGTAAAGGACCAAGGTCGCGCGAACGGCGGCAATCTCGGCGATGGCGTCGACGCGTGCCCTGGCCTTTGCCGGAACGAAGCCGAGGAAAAGGAAGCGGTCGGTCGGAAGCCCGGCAAGCGACAGCGCGGCAATCGCCGCGCATGGCCCGGGCACGCTGTGGACAGAATGGCCGGCCGTCCGAGCGGCACGAACCAGCTTGAAGCCGGGATCGGAGATCAACGGAGTTCCGGCATCGCTGACCAAAGCGATCGCTTCGCTGCCGAGGCGCGCGACGATCGCCTGGCGCTCGGCCTCGCCGCTGTGATCGTTGTAATTGGTCATTCGCGTGTTCGACCCGACATGGGCGAGCAGCCGCGCCGTCACCCTTCGATCCTCGACCAGCACGAGGTCGGCGCGGCGCAGGACATCGGCCGCGCGAGGACTGAGATCGCCAAGATTGCCGATCGGAGTAGCGACAATGTGCAGTCCTGGAGGAAGCGGCTGGGTCATGGATCCAAGTTCATCGCATCATCGTCCGGCTGCGAGCAAGCAAGGCCTGCGATGGTTTTTGGGGGCAGGGCGGTAACCCCTTCCAATCCTGTCAAAAAAGAGTCATCATCCCTTGCCCACACGGCTCTTGGGGAGGAGTCGCATATGATCGAACTATTGATGGCAGCGGCGCTTTATTCGAGCCAGGGATCGATGGCGGCGGTCAACGCGTCGCGTGACGCTTTTTCCAAATGCCTGCGCGATGCGGCCCAGCAGGCGAAGACTTCGAGCATCAAGGCCGACGCTTTTCCGGAGTTCGCGCTGCAACAGTGCGCGGCCGCCGGAAGCCGCTTCAAAAGCGCTTTGGTCACGCTCGACGTGGCGAACAAGGTACCGCGCAAGCAGGCCGAGGAAGACGCCCAGGTGCAAATCGACGATTATGTCGCCGGTTCGGCCGAGAGCTATCAGATGATGCTGAACCGGGGCACTTGAGCCCGGCCTGCCCGCTCAGGCCGAAGCGAGCTCCAACAGCAGCCGATCCAGCACCAGCCGCCCCGCTGCAGTGGCCAGAATTCGCGGCCCGCTGCGCTCGAGATGGCCGCTCGCCACCAGCCGATCGGCCGCTGCGTCATCGATGATGTCGCAGCCGAACCTCTCGGCCAAGGCTTCGGGGTCGATACCTTCGGACAGGCGCAGCCCCATGACCAAAGCCTCGTCGGCTGCCTCCCGCGCCGTCAGCGCCGCTTCCTCGGCAATTCCGTGTCCGTTGCGGCCGATCGCCGCGAGGAAATTTTCCGGCTTGCGATGGCGCACGGTTCGCATGCCCGATCGGCGACCGTGCGCGCCCGGACCGACTCCGGCATAGTCGCAATATCGCCAGTACGTGAGGTTGTGGCGGCTCTCCTCGCCGGGCCGGGCATGGTTGCTGATCTCGTAGGCGGGCATGCCGGCCGCTGCCGTGCGCTCGGCGGTCAGCTCGTAGAAGGCAGCGGCGCGATCGGCATCGAGCGGTTCGAACGTGCCGGCGGCGTGAAGCGCGGCAAAGCGCGTGCCGGGCTCGATGGTCAGCTGGTAGAGCGACAGGTGCGAGGTGCCGAGCGACAACGCGCGGTCGAGCGTCCGCGCCCAGCCGGACTCGCTGTCGCCGGGGAGCGCGTAGATCAAATCGAAGCTGACCCGGCGAAAATGCCGCTGCGCCGTGTCGAGCGCCGCCAGCCCTTCGCTGGCGCTGTGGGCGCGTCCGAGAAATTCGAGTTGCGCGTCGTCGAAGCTTTGAAGCCCGAGCGACAGGCGATTCACGCCGCCGGCGGCAAGATCGGCGAAGCGCGCCGCCTCGACCGAATTGGGATTGGCCTCGAGCGTGATTTCGATGTCGTCGCCGCCGGGCCAGTGGGCCAGCGCGGCCTCGATCAGCGACTCTACCGTGGATGGCTCCATCAGTGACGGCGTGCCGCCTCCGAAGAAAATCGAGGTCAGCCGCCGGCCGGGGAGGAGTTGCGCCTCGTGAGCGAGGTCTGCGAGCAATGCCTGACGCCACTGGTCCTGGTCGACCGACGAGCGGACATGGCTGTTGAAGTCGCAATAGGGGCATTTCGAAACGCAGAACGGCCAGTGGATGTAGAGAGCGAGTGGCTCTGCCCCCGTTGCATCGCCTGGCATTGAACGTCCCTCGACTTCGCTCGGGACGAACGACATGTTCATTGCTGCAGCGCCGCGACCAATTTGCGGAATGCATCCGCGCGGTGGCTGATGCGGTGCTTGTCCGCAGGGTCCATCTCGCCGAACGTGCGGTCGTGGCCGGCCGGCACGAACATCGGGTCGTAACCGAAGCCCTTGTCGCCGCGCGGCGGCCAGACGAGCGAGCCGTCGACCCGCCCTTCGAAGCTTTCGATCTGGCCGTCGTTGGGCCAGGCGATCGACAGGGCGCAGGCGAAATGGGCGTCATGGCCGGCGTCGGGTCCCGCGGCTTCAACCTCGCTCCACACCCGCTCCATCGCTCGCGTCCAGTCGCGGTTGCCATCCTGGTCCTCGGCCCAGCGAGCCGAGAAAATGCCCGGCAGGCCGTGCAACGCATCGACGGCAAGCCCGCTATCGTCGGCGAGCGCCGGGAGGCCGGACAGGTCGGCGGCCTCGCGCGCCTTCAGGTCGGCATTGTCGACGAATGTGTTGCCGATCTCCTCGGGCTCCGGCAGGCCGAGCTCCTCGGCGCCGACGCAGGAAAGGCCGAGCGGCTCGATCAGCGCGGCGATCTCGCGCAGCTTGCCGGGATTGTGAGTCGCGATCACCAGCTTGCTTCCGATCGGCCTCATCGTCCGGTCGCCTTGCGCTGAGCATCGAAAATCTGATCGCAGCCGATCCGGGCGAGCCTGAGCAGGCGAAGCAGGCCTTCCTCGTCGTAGCATTCGCCTTCCGCCGTCACCTGGGCCTCGACGATTGCGCCGTCGCCGGTCAGCACGAAATTGCCGTCGCAGCCGGCCTGGCTATCCTCCTCATAATCGAGGTCGAGCACGGCCGTTCCATTGTGAATGCCGCAGCTGACCGCCGCCACCTGGGTTCGGATCGGGTCGGCGGCAATCGCCTGCGCCGACAGCAACTTATCGACCGCGAGGCGAAGCGCGACCCAGCCGCCGGAGATGGCGGCGGTGCGAGTGCCGCCATCGGCCTGGATGACGTCGCAGTCGACGATGATCTGTCGGTCGGGAAGCATGGAAAGGTCGACGACGGCGCGGAGCGAGCGGCCGATCAGCCGCTGGATTTCCTGCGTCCGACCCGATTGCTTGCCCTTGGCCGCCTCGCGGTTGCCGCGGGTGTGGGTGGCGCGGGGCAGCATGCCATATTCCGCCGTTACCCAGCCCTGGCCTTTGCCGCGAAGGAAGGGCGGGACCTTGTCCTCGATGCTGGCGGTGCAAAGGACTCGCGTTGCGCCGAAACTGACGAGGCAGGCGCCCTCCGCGTGGCGGGTGAAACCGGGCTCGAAGCTGAGCTCGCGCATCTGATCGGTGGCGCGTCCGCTGGGGCGCATGACATCTCCTTATGCTGGTGCGGCCGCTCCCTAGACCGGGCGGCGCGGCAATCCTAGATGCACTGCCATGAGCGGTGAGATCATGGAGCTGACCGACCGAATGCGGGAAATCTTCGGTCTCGTGGTCGAAGCCTATCTCGAGCGCGGCTCGCCGGTCGGGTCCAAGTCGCTTATCGGCAGCGTCAGCTTGTCGCCCGCCTCCATCCGCGGCGTGATGCAGGAGCTAGAGGAACGGGGGCTGCTGACCCATCCGCATACGTCGGCCGGGCGCGTGCCGACCGAGACGGGGCTTAGGCTGTTTGTCGATGGAATCATGCAGGCGTCGGTGCCTGATCCGCGCGAGCGGGCGGCGATCGAACGGCAGATCGTCCGCGACCAGCCGATCGAGGACGTGCTTGCCGCAGCCTCCGCCACGCTTTCGGGGCTGTCGCAGGCCGCGGGCGTGGTGATGGCGCCGAAGCGCGAGCTGAGGCTCAAGCAGCTGGCCTTCGTTCCGCTCGCTCCGGACCGGGCGCTGGCCGTCCTTGTGGGAAGCGACGGCGGAGTCGAGAACCGGATCGTCAGCCTCGATCCCGGGACCAGCTCTTCGGCGCTCGAGCAGGTCGCCAATTACATCAATGCGCGCCTGTCCGGACTGACGCTGGCAGAGGCGGAAGCCCGGCTCCGCACCGAGATCCGCCAGCGGCGCGACGCGCTCGACACGACGGCCGCCGAACTGATCGCAACCGGCCTTGCCGCGTGGAGCGTGGACCATGCTCGCCGGCCGGTGCTGATCGTCCGAGGCCAGGCGAATTTGATCGACGCCGCGGCCGCCGACGATCTGAACCGGGTCAGGCAATTGCTCGACGAGCTCGAAAATCGCGAGGAGATCGCGCGCCTGCTCGGAGCGGCGCGAGACGCGACCGGCTGCCGAATCTTCATCGGCTCGGAAAACCGGATGTTCGCGTTGTCGGGCTCGTCGGTGATCGCCGCTCCCTATCGCGGAAGCGAAGGCGAGGTGGTCGGAGTGGTCGGGGTAATCGGCCCCACTCGGTTGAACTATGCGCGCGTGGTTCCCATGGTGGACTTCACCGCCCAGGTGCTTACGAGATTGATGGCATGATGAACCGAATGAAAGACGAAGATCAGCTTCACGAGGAGGCGGAGGAAATCCGCAAGGAAACGGCGCAGGACGCCCCCGAGCTTGCCGAGCACGACCGCATCGCCGAGCTCGAACGCGCGCTCGAGGAGGCCAACAACAAGGCGCTCTATGCGGCGGCAGAGACCCAGAACGTCCGCCGGCGGCTGGAAGCCGATCGGCAACAAGCGGCTAACTATGCGGCTACGCAGTTCGCCCGCGACATGCTTGCCATCAAGGACCATCTCGAGCGTGCCCTGGTGGCCGTGACGGATGAATTGCGCTCCGACAAGGTCGCGAGCAGCTTCCTCGACGGGATCGAATCGACTGCCCGCGAGCTCGAGACCGTGTTCGCCAGGCAGGGAATCACGCGGATCACGTCGATCGGCGAGCCGCTCGACCCGCATCGCCACCAGGCGATGATGGAAATCCCGACCGACCAGGCCGAGCCCGGCACGATCGTCGAGGAGATGCAGGCCGGTTACATGTTCAAGGATCGACTTCTTAGGCCAGCGCTGGTCGGAGTGGCGAAGACGCCTGATTAATGCACTTCGCGGCGCTGGGTCTCACCCTTGCTGGCGAGGCTGAAGCGCGGTTCTAGCGCGCCTGAGCCCAGCAACCGCGCGGCCGCGTGGCGGCCGACCTCGGGGCCATGTTTGAAGCCATGGCCCGAGCCTCCGCCGACCAGAAGCACGTTCGACAAGCTTGGATGGAAGTCGATCAGCAAATCGCCGTTCGAGCTATTCTCATATTGGCAGACGCGCGCCTCGGTCAGCGGCGCTCCGCGCAGCAGGGGAAAGCGGCGGTCGCGGAAGGCGACGATCTCGGCGAGCGCCGAATCGGTCGGGCGGCGATCCTGCGTGTCGGGGTCGACCCTCGGCCCGTGCGCGTCATGGGCGAACTTGACCCCACGGCTTTCGAGGTCCGGGAAGCCGTAGAAGATGTCGCCTTCGTTGAAGTCGGCCCAGCCGGGCATGGCGGCGGGGAGGAAACGGCGGTCACCGGCAGGCGGAGCAAAGAAGAACACCTCTTGGCGAGTGGCGAAAATTCGATTGCCGAGGACATCGGGAAAGATTTTCGGCAGCCATGGGCCGAGCGCGAAGACGAAGCGGTCGGCCTCGACCAGGCGATTGTCGGACAAGCGCAACGCGCGAAGCCGGTCGCCGCGGCTATCGCCGGGCCGAGCGGCGGCGTGAACGTAGGTGCCGCCTTCCCGAACGAAGCGGGCGACGAGGGTCTGTACGGCGCGGCGGGCCATGAGGGCTCCGAACCCGGGCTCGAACAGACCAACCTTGATGCCGGTGAAGTCGATCATCGGGAAGAGGCGGACCAGCTCGCTCCGGTCGAGTTGCTCGAGCGGCAGTCCGAGCTCGCGGTGGACGCGCGCGGATTCGCGGAAATAGTCGTCTTCGCGCCCGCTGAAGAACAGCACTCCGTGAGGCACGAAGATCGGCAGGCCGGATTCGGGCTCGAGCGATTTCCACTCCGGCAGGCTGTCGAACGCCATCCGAGTATAGACCGAATCCTTGCCGTAGCCGGCGCGGGTCATCCGCGATTCGCCGCCCGACGAGGCGCGGGCATTGGCCGGACCGTGGGCGTCGATCAAGGTCACCCGGTGGCCGGAGCGGAGCAGATGGTGGGCGGTCCAGGCACCGAAGGCTCCGGCCCCCACAACGGCAACATGCGCGCTCGAGCCGGTCTGCGCCGCGCGGCCGATCGCCGGGGCCAGAAAAGCAGCGCCGCCCGCCCCGACAAGGAGCGAGCGGCGCGTCATTCCTGGTCGCGGCGCGACCGAAGCTTTGCCGCGACCCTTTTTCACCGGCGTCCGACTAGCCGCGCTCGGGGAGCGGCGGCGGCGGCGGCGGCGGCGGCGGCGGAACCGGGCACGGATCCGCTGCCAGCACCACTGTTCCGTCCGGGCACGTCCGAGT